>ERZ795059.300-NODE-300-length-68073-cov-17.435929_pt1 | contig 68073 bp, 54 predicted proteins | sample MGYA00375143_ERZ795059 | MGnify/ENA primary metagenome ERZ795059 (study PRJEB30188, sample SAMN05720168) | activated sludge metagenome | isolation source: Anaerobic digester | place: USA | collected 2015-01-07 ... | reverse complement strand
CACTGAACTATTACGATATTCTTCGCTTCCGTGATGCTTTTGTCTCCGGTGTACAGCGCGTGGCCCAGTTCCGACTGAGTCATCACGCGCTTGTCGTCCCAGAACGGCAATTCAGGTTTGAACTCGTTTCCGCCCGATGCCACTATGCAAACGCCGTGTTCGACGACAATCGTCTGCGCCTCTTCGGATTTCGTCTTTTTTGTCGTCAACGTCGTCGAGTAGTGCCCCACATGCCCTGTGACTTCCTTGATCGAACAGTTTTTGAAGACCTTGATTTTCGGATGAGTCTCCACTTTAGTGGTCAAGTCGATCAATAGATTTTGAACGTCAGAGCCTTCAACAGTATAGTGGATGTTGTTGATGAGATTGCCGCCGAGGGCGCTCTCTTTCTCGATAAGGAAAACTTCGAACCCCTGATCGGCGATCGCCAGAGCGGCGGTCATCCCTGCGGGGCCTCCGCCGATAACAAGACCTTTTTGAATGACTTCATTTCTAAAAACCTCGAGAGCTTTGTGTTCTTTGACTCTCGCCACCGCTCCGGCGGTCAGTTCCTTCGCCTTTTCAGTGGCTATCTTGGGATTCTCCTTGTGAACCCATGAATCGTGTTCGCGAATGTTGGCGAATTCGAACAAATACTTATTCAAGCCCGCCATCCGCAAAGTCTGCTGGAAAAGCGGAAGGTGCGTCTGCACCGTGCATGAGGAAATGACAAACCGGTTAAGTTTATGCTCGTTGACGACTTCGATGATGTGGTCCAGATTGTCCTGCGAGCATGTGTACAGGCTCTCCTCGGCGTGAACCACTCCCGGCAGCGTTTTGCAGTATTCGACGACAGCCGGCACGTCCACCACCGAGCCTATGTTGAATCCGCAGCGACATATCATAACGCCCACGCGAGGCTCTTCTCCCGCGACATCCCTTTCAGGCGGATACTGCACGGGAGTAATGCGGGTGCCGCGCTCCGCAGCCAAGTCTATCATCGCCGCGCACGCCGCTCCGCTCGCCTGCGTCACCGAGTCGGGGATATCTTTCGGACACTGAAACGCTCCGGCGACATATATGCCTTCTTTCCCACTGCTGGTCGGGCATAACGGATCCGTTTCGCAGAATCCGTATTCGTTCAGTTTGACTCCGAATATGTCGGCGATTTTTTTGTTCGTGCTCGTCGGCTCAAGGCCTACCGCCAGCACAACCATTTCAAACTCCTGAGTGGCCTGCTTTCCGTCTTCCCCCATATACGTGAGCAATAAGTTCTTGGTCTTCTGAATTTCTTTTATTCCGGAGATGGCGCTGCGCACGTACTTCACGCCATATACATTTTTCGCGGTTTCATAGTAACGGTCGAAGTTTTTGCCCTGCGCCCGCACGTCAATGCAGAACACTGTGCAATCCATATCCGGCTCGTGTTCTTTGCCTATGACGGCCTCTTTGGCCGTGTACATGCAGCACACGCCGGAGCAATATTCGTTCCCGACAGTAGCGTCTCGAGAGCCGACGCATTGTATGAAAGCCACATTTTTCGGAGCTTTATTGTCTGACTTCCTGCGAATGTGCCCGACCGTCGGCCCGGAGGCGCTCAAAAATCTCTCGAACTCGATGCTGGTGTACACATTGTCGTAAACCCCGTAGCCGTATTGGGTGAGCCTGCCTTTCGGGTTGAACGTTTCGAACCCGGGAGCGAGGATCACAGCTCCCACTTCCAGATTCATGTCAACATCGGTCTGATTGAAATCTATCGCATTCTGCTGGCATATCATCTCGCACATTCGGCAGTCCGAACACGGGCCGCATGAAAGGCATCTTTTCGCTTCCGCCACCGCTTGTTCCGGCGAATATGTCTTTTCCACCTCGATAAAACTTTTTCTTCTGACTTCCGGATCAACTTCCGCCTGTTTATTGCGGGATATTCTGGCGGCAGAAGAAATCGTCTTTTGATCCGCGTCCGTCGCCGGAGGCATTTCGTCTTCATATCTCGGCGCGGTCATGTCTTCGCCGTTGAGGTATCTCATAATTGAAACAGCCGCGTTCTGTCCGTCCGCGATCGCGCCGATAGCCATCCACGGGCCGCGCGCGCAATCCCCGCCCGCAAAAACTCCGGGCCTGTCCGTCTCCGCCGTCTTTTCGTTGACTATCACGGTTCCCCGCCCGCTGACTTTGACCCCTGAACCGTTCCCTCCAAAATTGACGTCCGGCCTCTGGCCTATCGAGATTATGAACGTGTCGACTTCCACGCTGGTTGCGACGCTGTCGTCGAACATCGGATTGAAGCAAGCTTTTTCGTCGAACACCTGAGAGCAGCGCTTAAACTCGACTTTAGACACCCTGCCGTCCGTCGCGTGGATAGCCTTGACGCCCCACGAGTTCATAACCGACACGCCTTCAGCCTCGGCCTCGTGTATCTCCCATTGCCACGCGGGCATCTCTTCCCTGCATTCGAGGCAGGCCAGCGTCACCTGCGAAGCGCCCAGCCTCATCGCAGTGCGCGCGCAGTCGATAGCCACGTTCCCGCCGCCCAGCACCAGAACCTTTTTCCCTATTCCGGTTTCCTCGTTAAGTTTTGCTTTTCGCAGAAAATCGATTCCTGACAGAACCCCCGCCGCGTCCTCGCCGCTGACGCCGAGTTTCATGTCTTTGTGCGCGCCGACGGCGATATACACGGCTTTGAACCCTTGGGTGAAAAGCTTGTCCACGCCGTCCGCGCCGTCGATATTCGCGTTGAGTTTAATCTCGACTCCGGCCCGCTCGATTCTTTCTATCTCGTATTTCAGGATTGCCATCGGAAGCCTGTATTCGGGGATGCCGACAGCGAGCATTCCGCCCGCCACAGGCAGTCTTTCGAACACCGTGACCGGGAATCCGCTCTGAGCCAGCCTGTATGCCGCCGTCAGCCCGGCCGGGCCAGCCCCTATCACCGCCACTTTTTCTTCTCTCTCGGCGACATCTTTTTCCTTCGTCTTCCACGGTTCTCTCGAAGGGTCGGTCGCGCGGTCGATTCCGGACGCCTTTCCGACTATCCCGGCTTCCTCAAGCTCAAGGTCGCTTATAAATCTTTTTAAATTATTTATGGCGACAGGCTCGTCCACTTTGTTCCGCGCGCACTGTTCTTCGCACGGATGGAAACAAACCCTGCCGCACACCGACGGGAACGGGTTGCGCGCGCGGACAACTTCGAGCGCGTCCTTGAAGCGACCTTCGGCAATAAGCTGCACATACCCTTGGCAGCTTATGTGGGCCGGGCAGGCACTCTTGCATGGAGACGTCCTCTCCCTCTCGATGGCGAACCAGTTGGGGACCGCCTGCGGATAGAGCCGGAACGCGGCCCCGAATTCGTTCAGATATTCGTTCGTGGGATTCGGTATATGCACCGGACACACGCCCGCGCATTCAGCGCAACCTGTGCATTTCCCCTCGTCTATAAACCTCGCCCGCTTGTTCACCGAGACGTCGAACCTGCCGGGTTCTCCTTCAATCTTCTGCACATCCGACATAGTGACTATGTTGATGTTCGGATGGTTGCCGACCGTGACCAGCTTGGGAGAGACAATGCACATGGAGCAGTCGTTGGTGGGAAACACTTTGTCAAGCCGCACCATGTTGCCGCCGATGCAGGGCTGATTTGTGACCATGTGAACCTGAAAACCGCAGTCGGCCAGATCGAGCGAAGATTGCATGGCCGCTATGCCGCCGCCGACAACCATTACCGCCCCGATCTTTTCGCTTCCCGTTTTCGGTTCGCTCTCTTGTTGATTGACGTTCTCTTCCGTCATGTTCGGTGTCCTTCCGGCGATATGCGGCCGCCGCCGCGATGTCACAGCAGATTCAGTTTTTTCAACAAAGGCAGCGGATCCACCAGATGCTTTTTCAGCCAGCTTTGAGCCTGCGGCAGTCCGAACGCCAGTCCCATCAGTTCAGTGATGAAAAACACCGGCATCCTGTTTCCCGGCTCCGTTTCCTGTCTCATGTCAATATTTGCGTGGCACATAGGGCAGGCGGTGACGATAGCCTCTGCCCCCGCCTCTTCGGCGGATTCCCTCAGCTTGCCGACAAGCGTTTTGACCACGTCCGACCTTGCCATAGCGTGCCCCGCGCCGCAGCAGTCCGTCTTGTACGACCAGAATTTCGGCTCCGCCCCAAGCACAGCCAGAAGATTGTCCATCCCCGTCGGGTTGTCCGGGTCGGACCCCGTCAGTTTCTTTGGCGGCCTAGTCAGCAGACAACCGTAATAGCAGACGGCCTTAAGCCCTGCCAGCGGCTTCACCACGCGGGCGCGCGTTTCGCCAAGCCCGATTTGTTCGAGAGCGTCGAGGATGTTCACCGTCTTTATCGAGCCGCCGAAGGGCTTTTCGACAATTTCTTCCATCCGCTTTTTAACATCGGGGTCCTGCGCAACCGAAGTTTCCGCAACTTTTAATCTGTTGTAGCAGGCGGCGCAGGGAGCCAGCACGTCAAGCCCGACAGGCTCCGCAAGTATCAGAGTCTTTAGCGGCAGAGCCAACGCAAGCTCGTGGCTCAGGTTGTGAGCGGAACTGGCCCCGCAGCACACCCAGTCGGGTATCTCCGTTAACTCGACCCCGATATGCTTCAGCGCGGCGCGGGTCGAGTGGTCATATTCTCCGCCCGACGATTTCAGCGAACATCCGGGGTAGTACGCGAACCGCTTTGCCGCAGTCTTCGTCTCGGTCATATTTTCGGTCCGGCCTTGTCTATGATTTTTCTAACTTCTTTATGCCCTTTCACTTTGGGCGAATACTTAATCTTCATTTTTTTCATCATTTCCTTGCCGATTTCCATGTCGTCCATGAAAGACTTCGTCCTGAGCTTATAATGGCCGAACAGCATCGGCTCGTTCATCCTGCCGCGCGCTCTCACAATGCCCATAAAAATGTCGTGGAACCGCTTGGTGTTAGGTTCCGGGCACTCGATCCCGCGCTCGACCGCCATCTCTTTCAGGATATCCATTACGCCCGCGACGTCTATCTCCATAGGGCAACGCGTCGTGCATGTGACGCACGAAGAGCACATCCAGATGGTTCTGCTCTTCAGAACCTCGTCTTCCATGCCGAGCGCGCACATGCGGATTATCTGCGTCGGGTTGTAATCCATTGCGAATTCCACCGGACAACCCACGCCGCATCGCATGCATTGAATGCAACGCGAAAGATTCTTCGCGCCGCGCGCTTTTAATACATTTGCGAAATTGGGATTAATGTTGAAATTTACAAGACCTACGCTTGCAGCAGCGTCGCTGATAGGTCATTCCCCCTATCTATAATTAAAGTAGCGTTTCTCTCACCGTTGCCGCGCGCGACCGCCGCCCGCCGGAGCATTTGCATGGGATTCGGTTGGTCTGCGGACTTTCAAACAGCCTGCCGTAAATCCTCGAGCTGCCGGTTTTTGTGTGTCTATATTATTCAGACTTCGGCCACAGCCGCGCGTCGTTTCCTTCGCGCGACCGTTGATATTATATGTTCAGCGTCTTCACCAGTCAACGATTGAAAAATGATTTTTGCATGATTCTCTGCGATGAGAAAGCCGCTCCTGCATTCGCTTTTTTGTTTGCCGCAATACGGATTGTTCTCTCCTGATTCCGCTGCGCGCGCCGAGAAACGACGCCGGTCATTATTTGTTCTAAGTTGAATTCGGCGGCGCATTTGGTATATCATTAAGCAAAACGCGGATGGAAAACGCCATGTCTGAAGATAAAGAAGAAATAAAAATCAGGAAAGTGTGCGGGCAATGCGGGCTTGTTCATGAAACAGCGGCGGAACCCGGCGAAGCCGGAGCGGACGACTGGAAGATGATAGCGCTTTCCATCGTCGGCATAGGGCTGATAGCCCTGATATGGGTGTGGGTTTTCCGCTGGGGCGTGCCGCTTGTCAAAAGCGTGAGCGGCTGACCGCTCCCGCCGCTTTTCCAATCCATCAGGAATGAGTCTATGAGCTTCCACGGTTACGATGAGCCTGTGTATATAATTTCCGTCGCGGCGGAACTGCTGGGCGTGCATCCGCAGACTCTCCGAATGTACGAACGGGAACAACTCGTGGTCCCCCGCCGAACCGACACCCAGAACCGGATGTACTCAATGCGCGACCTCGACGACGTCCGGGAAATCAGGAAATTGACCCGCGAGGAAGGCGTCAACCTCGCCGGCGTCCGCATCATCCTCCGGATGAGAAGGCAGATGGAGGAGCTTAACAGGAAAGTTTACGAACTTGGAACACCTGAGAAGGTTGACGGATGAACGCGTTGAAGGTTTTCGTTTCAGCGCTGGCGATAGCCTCCGCAGTATGCGTCAGAGCCGCGGCATGGACTGACGCGGTTCATGAAAATGCCGCGCTCTCCGCCTCGGCTCACTTCCCTACTCCACTCCGTAACATTGTTAAATCCAACCAGAAAGCTTACCTCGAAGGCGTAAAGAACAGCCCAGAACTCTACGACGAGCTAGTCAGGCAAAAAGAAGGGTTTTCCACCGAGCTACTCAGATTCAGAGGAATGGAAAGATTCATATATCACATAAAAAGAATGCAACGACTGATAGACGCTAAAGCCGAAGGCCCGGTTCAGGCGGCGGAACTGGGCGCGCTCTCTCGCGTGGCTCTAGACATGCTCGAACCGGCGCCTCCTTCCTCAAGTTTCCGCCCTCTCGAAATCGCCGGACATAGAATGTTTTTTCATTCCGATTTCGAGCAGACGGCGAAAAAATTCGATTTTCTTTTTGACGGCTCTGCGGTCATTAAAGACATACCGGCGAGGGTGGACGCCGATATGGATTTCGCAAACGAAAAAGGCTCCATCATCTACGAAGCGTACCGGCGCGGGGCCTCTTTCAAAACAGTTGACTCCGAAACTCAGGCCGCGCTCAACCGCGCGCTCAACCTGCTGACGGACGTTGTTTACACTCTGCACCAGACAAGAGGGGAACTGCACAAGAACCCGTACAGCCCGGAAAATTTTCTCAGACTGGAAAGATTTAAAAAACAAAGTAAAATCAAAGGCGGCGAGATCGAGGGGCCGAAGGGACCGTCCGCCCCGGACTCGCCGAATAAACCGGATGTTCAGAAACCCGATCAGGATTAATCCTCTTTTCGGGCGAAGGCTAAGGCGCGGCTGGAGTTGACAGGATGGCAAAAAGAAAAAGCGTGTCGGCGAACGGCGTTCTGTTGCGCCACGCAACTGTGGACGACGCGGAGCAGATTCAAAAACTAATAATGAACTACGCGCGCAAAAACGAGATGCTCCCCCGCTCGCTCAACGCCATTTACGAACAGATTCGCGAGTTCATGGTGGTCGAGAAGAAAGGCGTTGTCCTCGCTTGCGTGTCTCTGCACGTCTGCTGGAACGACCTTGCCGAGATAAGGTCGCTGGCCGTCGCTCCCCGCCACAAGAACAAAGGCTACGGCTCCAAACTCGTCAGGCAGGCTCTCAAGGAGGCCGGAGAACTGGGTCTTCCAAAGGTTTTCACTCTGACATACAAGCCGGAGTTCTTCGAAAAACTCGACTTCGAGCGGATAGCCATGAGCGAGCTTCCCAACAAGGTGTGGGCGGACTGCATAAAGTGCGTGCATTTTCCTAATTGCAACGAGGTGGCGCTAATCACAGAATTGTGATTTAATATCATAGGAATTCTTGATCGGCGGTTTCACCGGATGGCGACTGTCAGAAAAAAATTGAATAAGCACACGGCGGGCAACGAGGATTTCGTTGAAGGCTCGCTCAATGAGTTCAGAGACAGGTTCAGTTCGCTTGAAAAACACGTCAGGCACGTTCAGTCCGAGCTTGAGGAACTTCAGACTCTGACCACGAAACTGCTTGACGTAGGCGTGGCCATCAGCTCGGAAATCGACCTTTTCTCTCTTCTCACACGAATCATCGACGAAGCAAAAGGACTCCTTCACGCCGACAAAGGCACTCTGTACCTCGTCGACCCCGACAAGGAGGAGCTTTATTTCCATGTGGTGGATGTCGATCTGCTCAAGGAAATAAGGATTCAAATCGATCATTCGAGCATCGCCGGATACGTCGCCTCCACTTCGGAGGCGCTCAACATCCCCGATGTGTATAAAATAGACAAAACGAAACCTTTCAAGTTTAACCGCAAGATAGACCAGAAGACCGGATACAGGACGAAATCGATGCTGACTGTGCCGATGGTGAACCGCAATGGGGACATCACTGGGGCGGTCCAGTTGATAAACAAGGTGATCGGCGACGAGGTGGTCGCTTTCAACGCGAGGGACCAGAGGATACTGATGTCGCTGGCGTCGCAGGCGGCGGTGGCGATAGACAACGCTCAATTGTACAAGGAAGTGACGGACCTGTTCGACGCGTTGGTGAGGTTTTCTGCGAGCGCCATCGACGAGCGAGACCCGGCGACCGCCGGCCATTCCAGAAGGGTGGCGAGGTTCGCCGCCGCCACAGCCCGCGCGATGGGCTGTTTCTCTGAAGAGGAAATCAGCGAGTTGGAATACTCCGCGTGGCTGCACGACGTGGGAAAGATAGGAGTGCGCGAGCACATCCTTGTGAAAGAAAACAAACTGTATCCCGAAGAGCTGGCGAAAATCCGGGAGCGATTCGAGAGCGTCAAGCTGTCCGAAGACGTCGCCTCGCTTGGAAAACAGGCGGAGATACTCAAGCGTGGCGGCGGCTCAAAAGAGTTCGCCGCCCTCGCCGAAGAGCTTGAGCGCAGAAAAGCCGCGGTGGACATGGATTTCGCATTCATTGAGAGAATTAACAAACCCGGTTTCGTGAAGCCTCAGGAAGCCGAGCGCATAGACGCCATCGCCGCGAAAACTTTCATCGATTCGGACGGCGAAAGACATCACTGCCTGCTCCCCCGCGAAGCGGAAGTTCTTAAAATTGAAAAGGGCAACCTCACCGAAGAAGAGCGCCGCAACATGAACTCGCACGTTGAAAGCTCCTTCAAAATTCTCAGCCAGATACCTTTCTCGAAGAGGCTGCGCCACGTGCCTCAGTTTGCCGCCTGTCATCACGAGCGAATAGACGGAACAGGATATCCCCATCAACTGCGCGGCGACGAGATTCCGCTGCAAGGAAAGATTCTCGCTCTGGTGGACGTTTACGACGCGCTCACAGCGCAGGACAGGCCGTACAAACCAGCCATACCCGTTCAAAGGTCTCTTGATATTCTTCGCATGGAATCGGAATCCGGAAAACTCGATCCGGAAGTGCTGAAGGTGTTTTTGAAACACAAGATTTACGAGCTGCCCGACGACGCGGACAATATTTCGCACATAGTCAGCAGAACGCTGAAAGAAGCCTGATTCCGTCCTCCGCCCTCACCCGCCTTTTAGAATCGTCTTCAACATTTCCGCCGCCGCCATTTTATCAAGAGGATTGTTCATGCTGCCGCACTTTGCCGACTGCACGCACGACGGACATCCATCTTCGCAGGGACATCCGGAAATAAGCTCCAGCGTTTTCTCGAACAGCTCTTCGATTCTGTTGAAACCCGCCTCGGCAAGCCCCATTCCGCCCTCGTAGGCGTCGTGGAGAAAAATCGCGGGCCTGTTTCCGGCGTCGGGATGCATGTCTGTTGACACTCCTCCGACGTCCTGTCTGTCGCACATCGCAAGCAGCGGGAGCATCGCCAAAGTCGCGTGTTCAAGAGCGTGCAGCCCCCCCGCTAGGTCCATTCCGCGCTCCTGCAACCGCCTCTCCAATTTCTCGCTCGGAGAAAACCAGCAGCACTGCGTCCACAGCCGCTCCTCTGGAAAATCCAACTCCTCCGTGCCCATAGTCCTTTTATCCTTGTTCCTGATTTTCCTGTATGAGTGGACGCGCGAAGTGACGAACACGTAGCCGAAGAAAATATCCGTCGCGCCGACTCGCGCGCGCTTCGTCTCGCGGTCGACCGTTATCCATTCCCTGCTGAGCGAGCGCGTGTAGTACGGCATGTCTTTCCTCGACACGACCGCCATTTTCTTCTCGGTGTCCAGCTTCTTTACGTAATAGTTTTCGCCCTGATGCAGATAGACGGCTCCCTCGTGCAGATAGCATTGCACGGTCGATGATTCCATCTCGCCGATAACGTTGCCGTCCTCGAGCATGATGCAATAGCGGGAGTTTCCGGCGGAGCGCAGATTGATGTCCGCCGCCGGATAGTCATCGCCGGCATAGCATGCGCCGCCGCGCCTCTCCACAAGCTCGCCCTTCTTTATCAGTTTGCGGACGACGGGCACGAAGTTCTCGCCGAACGCGGGCTCTTCGGAGCGCTTCAGGGGAAGCTCCGCCGCCGCCGCGCGAAGGTGCGCCTCCAATATGTACGGATTAGAAGGGTGAATCACCGCGCGCTCGACGGGAGAGCCGAAAAAATAATCGGGGTTTCTCATCAGGTACTGGTCAAGCGGCTCAGGGTAGGCGACCATCACGGCGAGAGACTGCTTGTGTCTGCGGCCCGCGCGGCCCGCCTGCTGCCACACGCTTGATATCGAGCCGGGGAACCCGTTGATGACCGCCGCGTCTAGGCTGCCGATGTCCACGCCGAGTTCGAGAGCGTTCGTGCATGCCACCCCCAGCAGTTCGCCCCGCGCGAGGCTTCTTTCAATAGCGCGTCTCTCAGACGGCAGATATCCGCCCCTGTATGACGCGATGGCGTCCTGCCCGATATCGTTCTTCAAAAGCTTCTCGCGCGTCATCCGAAGTATCACCTCGACCGTCGGCTTGGCTTTGCCGAAAACGATTGTCCTCAGCCCTGAGCCGACCAAGTGCGAAAAAAGGTTGATAGACTCCGTTATCGGGCTTCGGCGATCCTCCTTGGAGCCGCGCGCCAGTGGAGGATTCCACATGACGAACAGCTTGCCTGCCGCCGGGGCTCCGCTTCGGGTTATCTCCGCGACATCGCCCCCGACAAGGCGCGAGGCGTGCTCGCCGGGATTGCCGATGGTTGCCGAACAGCATATAAACGCCGGGTCGGAACCGTATGCCGCGCAAATTCTGCGCAGGCGTCTCATCAGGTTCGCGGCGTGAGACCCGAACACTCCACGGTATGTGTGTATCTCGTCCAGTACGACATAACGCAGGTTGCGGAAGAAGCCGCTCCACCAGCGCGAATGGTTCGGCAGTATCCCCAGCGAAAGCATGTCGGGATTGGTGAGGAGTATGTTGGCTTCGCGGCGCAGAGCAGAGCGGGATTCCTTCGAAGTGTCGCCGTCGTACGTGCCGAACTTCAACGAACGGCGCCCCATCCTGACGGAATGAAACGCCCGCGTCTCGTCGTATTCCGATTCCGGGTCGGCCATCTCGTGGATCATCCGCGTCTGATCCTGACCGAGAGCTTTAGTCGGAAAAATGTAAAGCGCGCGCGCCTCCGGGTCGGACATCATAGTCTCAATGACAGGGATGTTGTAGCAAAGAGATTTTCCGCTGGAAGTGTCGGTGGCGAGGACCAAGCTCCGGCCCGCCCGCGCCAACCTCACCGCCTCCGCCTGATGCGAATAAAGCTTCTCTATGCCCAGCGCCTTCAGGTTGGACGCCAACAGCCCCGGCGGCGACGGTTTCAAATCGGAATACGCCGCTTTGCGCGGCGGATATCTGCGGGCGAACACCAACTGGTCCTGATAATCTTCAGATTCGCGAAGGCGGTCAATCAGCTTCTCTATTTCAGAAAGTTTTTTTGTTCTAGCCATTCACAACCTCGCCCGCCGGGCCGCGCCTCTGATTAGTATAACCCCCTTCAGCGATGTCATAAACATTCGGTTATCAATCTGCCGAGCAAAAAAAACGACGCGGGTTTTTCGCCCGCGCCGTTCGGGTTGCTGTTTGTTATCGCCGCGCCGGATTAACTCTGTAATTCCGGCAGTCCAGCGTAAAGTTCGAGACACTCCGGATTCTTCAGCGCGTCCCTGTTCTTCACTTCCTGTCCGTGGATTATTTTCTTCACGGCGATTTCGACTTTCTTCATGTTGATGGTGTAAGGAATATCCGCGATGGGGATAACTTTCGCGGGGACGTGGCGCGGCGAACAGTTGTTCCTGATGGCGGTCTTGATTTTTTTGACAAGGTCGTCTGACAGTTCGACGCCGGGTTGAAGCCTGACGAAAAGGATGACGCGCACATCGCCCTCCCATTCCTGTCCGATGACTAGGCTGTCGGCGACCTCGCCGATGTTCTCGACCACCCTGTATATCTCCGCCGTGCCGATGCGCACCCCTCCGGGGTTGAGAGTCGCGTCGCTCCTGCCGTACATGATGACGCCTTTGTTCTTGGTTATCTTCACGAAGTCCCCGTGCCGCCACACGTTGGGGTAAACGTCGAAATACGCGTCGTGGTATTTCTTGCCTTCCGTGTCGTTCCAGAAATAGATAGGCATGGAGGGGAAAGGCATTGAACAGACCAACTCGCCCTGCTTGTCAAGAACCGGTTTGCCGTTGTCGTCGTAAGCCTCGACCTTCATCGCGAGACATCGGCACTGAAGCTCGCCAGCGTAAACCGGCCCCATCGGGTTGCCCGCCGCGAAGCATCCGTTCAGGTCCGTGCCTCCGGATATCGACGATAGGCATATATCGTCCTTGATTCCGCTGTAGACGTATTCGAAGTTGTCTATCGACAACGGCGACCCTGTGGAGAGCAGCGCTTTCAGGGAGCCGAGATTGTATTTCTCCTTCGGCTTCAATCCCTCTTTCTGCACCGAATCGATATATTTCGCGCTCGTGCCGAAGATGGTCATCTTTTCCTTTTCGGCGATTTTGAAGAGGATGCCGGGGTCCGGGAAGAACGGAGAGCCGTCGAACAGAATCAGGGTGGCGCCAAGCGCTAGCGTGGAGACCATCCAGTTCCACATCATCCAGCCGCAGGTGGTGAAGTAGAAAAGCTTGTCGTCGGGTTTCACATCCGTGTGCAGCATGAGTTCTTTTATGTGGTGGATGAGAATTCCGCCGGCGCTCTGAACCATGCACTTGGGAAGCCCTGTCGTTCCGGATGAGTACATAATGTAAAGGGGATGCATGAACGGGAGTTGCTCGAACTTAATCTCAAGCCCCTCCTCTTTCGACATGAAATCTTTCAGATGGATGGCGTTCGGGACGGCGCTGATGTCAGCGTTCTGTTCGGTGTACGGAACAACAACTATCTTCGGGCGGGACGAAAGATGCTCGAAAATGCCGCTCACTTTCTGCAGCGAGTCGAACTTCTTTCCGCCATATTGATAGCCGTTGGCGGTGAACAGGACTTTCGGCTCGATCTGGCCAAACCTGTCGAGGACGCCCTTGGTTCCGAAATCGGGCGAGCAGGAAGACCATATCGCGCCGATGCTGGTGGCTGCAAGCATGGCCGCGATTGTCCACGGCATGTTGGGCATGAACCCGACGACGCGGTCTCCTGCGGCGACGCCTTCCTCCCTTAGCGACTTGGCGATGCGCGCCACATTGTCGTACAGTTCGGCGTATGTCATCCGCTCCGGCTCTTCCATCCCCTCGCCGTAGAATACCAGAGCCGTTTTGTCGTCTCTGCGCCTGAGAAGGTTTTCGGCGAAGTTCAGCTTCGCGCCGACGAACCATTCCGCTCCCGGCATTTTCTTTTCATCGTCGATAACCGCTGTGTATTTTTCAGATGCGATAATCCCTGCGGCGTCCCACATCTCCGCCCAGAAATCTTTCATGTTGTCTATAGACCACTGATATAAGTCCTCGTACTCCTTGAAATCCTTGGCGAATTTCTTGTTGATTCTCTGCATGAACGCGAACATGTTGGTTTCTGCCGCGCGCTCCTTAGACGGACTCCACAACAAATCTCCTTCCATTTGCGCCTCCCATAAAGTTGACATAGTCATAATACGAGTTTCATCGTACCTTGAGGACGCGGCGCGTGTCAAATATAAAATAGTGAATCAGCCGATTTTTGTAATAACGCAATTACTCGCAAGTGTAATAAGCTTGCGAAAACAATCATTGTCATAATGTGGGGGCGACGGGTTAAAACGCGAGGCATCGAAAGAGCTATTAGGCGTAAAAAACAGAGAAAAACGGCAGAAATGTGTTATAATGTTTTGATGAACAACACAGCGAGGCATGCGTCATGAGGAGAAGAACATCAGCAATTGCGGCAGCAGCGGTAATTGTGATGGCAATAGCAATGTGGGGCGCTCAGATTAGCGAAGCCTCCAAGGGAAAGTCTCAGCCCGCAAAACCCGCTCCGGCCGCATCGGCCTCGGCAAGGATTGAACAAAAAGTGGGAGATTCTCTTCGCAAGGGAACTCCGGCTATTCTCTATTTCTACTCGGACACGATAAAAGACAGCCGGGACTCGCTGCCTGCGGTGAAAAAAGCGGCGCGCGGCGGCAAAGCGGAAGTTTTCGAGATAAAGGCCGAAGACAACACGGCGCTTAGGGGCGCTTATGATGTGCAGTTCGTTCCTACGGTTTTTCTTTTGAGACCAGAAACCGGGCTTGACGCGGTTTGGGTGGTGGATATTCAGGAAAAAGAAGTATCCTCGGCGCTGGCTGCCCCGGCGAAACCTAATGAATATCAGAAATCCATCTCCAACTCGTTAAAAAAGAAAAGACCGCACCTGACTTTTTTCATGGCCGAATGGTGCGGCTACTGCATGAGGCTCATGCCTGAGATAAACAAGTTCAAACGCGAGTATGCGGACTGTGTGGACGTGACGATGGTGGATGTGGACAAAGCTCCGAAGATGGTCGATCCTCACATGGCAACCGGGATTCCCGTCACCCTGCTCTCGGACGGAAACGGGGTGTTCAGGCTCAGAACCGGATATCCTCACGGCTACGACAGGTTCACTCAGTTTTACGACACGCTGGGAGTGGACATGAAGTCATGCCGCAAGGAAGTGAAAGACGACGGCAAGTCCGGAGGGAAATCTTGAACGTCGAACTGGCGCGCAAAGCCGCCAACTTTATTAAGAACGCAAACAAAGCGGTCGCGCTCACCGGAGCCGGAATAAGCGTTCCGTCCGGGATACCGGATTTTAGAAGCCCCGGCTCAGGGTTGTGGGACAAGGTGGACCCCATCGAGGTGGCCACGATAGACGCGTTCAGAAGGAATCCGGAAAAGTTTTATTCGTTCATGGGGCCGTTGTCGAAAGTGGTCGAGAAATCCAAACCCAACCCGGCGCATCTTGCGCTGGCAGAATGGGAACGGATGGGAAAGCTTCATTCGGTGATAACGCAGAATATTGACAATATGCACCAGAGGGCAGGCTCCCGCAAAGTCATAGAGTTGCACGGCAACGGAGCGTTCGCTCACTGCATGAACTGCCGCGCCGAAATCGAGCAGGCCGAGATTGTGCGGAGGCTGGAATCAGGCGGAGGCGTTCCGCGTTGCGACTGCGGCGGGGTTATCAAGCCCGACGTCGTTCTGTTCGGAGAGCCTCTGCCCTTCAAACAACTGGTGCAGGCGGAGAGGGACGCTGAGAGTTGCGACGTCATGGTGGTGGTCGGCTCATCGCTGACCGTCGCTCCGGCGTCCATGCTTCCGCAGGCGGCGCTGGCCGGCGGGGCATCCGTCATAGTGATAAACCTTCAAAACACTTACATTGACTCGCATGCGGCGGTGGTTCTGCGCGAAAAGGTGGAGGAAGCCCTCCCCGCCATTACTGAAATGCTGAAAGAATAGCCGTGCTGACGTCCGCGCGGCGCGGGACTTTTGCAATGTCTGAGCAGAAAAAAATACTCGTTGTCGACGACGACAGAGACCTCTGCCGGATGCTCGAACGATACCTGACGGTGAAGGGATTCGCGGTCGATCAGGCGTATGACGGCGAGACCGCGCTCCGGCTGGTTCCAAAGAAAGAATATGATCTGATTATTTTAGATATTATGATGCCCGGCATAGACGGATACGACGTGTGCGGGCGGCTGAAAACTCAGCGCGAGTATAACCACATCCCAATCATCATGCTGTCGGCAAAGAGCGCCGAGATGGACATTGTGACCGGATTCAAGACAGGCGCGGACGAGTATGTTACCAAGCCGTTTGAGATTCAGAAGTTGATGAAGGCGATAAACGACACGATGGAGAAGCGCCGCCGCGCCCGCGAGGACCTCGGCATAAAACATGAGATTAAGTTCGAGTTCGAGAGCAGGTACGACTATCTTGACAAGGTAAACGAGCTAATCAGCCAGTTGTTTCTGCGGACGGATCTTGCTCCGGATGAAATATGGAACCTGAAGCTCGCCATGCACGAGCTTGGGATCAACGCTATCGAGCACGGCAACAAGCTTGACCCGAAAAAACAGGTTAAGGTTTCCTGCGCTCTGTACACTGAAAAACTTGAATTCGTAATAGAAGACGAGGGAGAAGGTTTCGACCCTTCGAGCATACCCGACCCGACGGCTCCCGAAGGAATAAGAAGAGACCGGGGCAGAGGGATATATCTGGTGAGCCAGCTTGTGGATGAAATAGAGTATATCAACGGAGGGTGCATGGCGAAGATGGTGAGGCATCTGAACAAGCCGCGCCGCGCCGGCGCTCCCAAAGGCCCGCAATAGCCGCCCTCTCCCGCGATCCCAAACGAAATTCCCCGCGTTACATCTTCGGAAGCTTATTTCTGTATCTTGCTCTCAGTTCGTTGAAGAAAGAAATATACTCAGGCGTCGCATAGTCCGGATACGTCCAACTCAAGGGTTTGAACACCGGTTTTGTGTAACTCAAAGTTATTTCAGCATAAATGCCGTCCTTTAGATATATCCTGTGACAGTTGTCCTTTGTGGTGGGAAGAACGACCTTGGCTGACGAAAGGTATCCGGGGTCGAGGTTCACCGTTCGGAGAAGCGCCACGCCATCGCCGGAAAGTTTCGAATGTCTCTCCTCTATCTCGTTGGCGGTCAGTTTCGCTTCTGATATAAAGTCCTGTTCTATAAGATTCTCGAATGCAAAAAAGATTTTTTTCAATCCTGCGCCCATCTCGCCGAAATAGTATTCGGTGAAATCGAAGTCGAACACTTCGCTTGAGAAAAAGATTGGGCCGAAAGCGGCTTCTAGGTCGGCCTTGGCGCGCTCCATGTCTGCTTGCGGGGAATATATCGCTCCGCAGAAGAGTTGAACCTTTTCAGGAGAGCTTGTCCGCCCCATGGTTTTCACCAAGCAAGGATTTTCTTCATGTGTTCGACAGTGTTGACGGCGGCCGTTTCGGGGTCTGGAAGAGGAAATATCTCGGCGGACAGAAACCCATCGTAGCCGATGTCGGATAGGGCTTCGACGATTGAGCGGAAGTCGATGTGCCCCGCGCCGGGATGCCGTCGGTTGCTGTCGGCGATGTGAACGTGCGCCGCGCGGCTTCCCGCCAGACGTATGCTGTTTTCGATGGAGGCTTCTTCAATGTTCATGTGGAAAGTGTCGAGGAGAACGCCGCACGCGGGGCTGCCCACTTTGTCAAGGAAGCGCAGGCAGTCCTCGACGGTGATAATGAAGGATGTTTCGTATCTGTTGATAGGCTCGACGGCGAGTTTGACGCCGCGCCTCTCCGCCCTGCCCGCGCATTCGGCCAGACACTCCGTCGCCCACCGTTCCGATTCCGGCGTGACGGGGTTCTTGCCGACTATGAGGCCAATGATGACAAGCGCGCCGAAACCGGCGGCGAAGTCGATGTGAGATTTAATCCGCTCGACTGCTTCGCGGCGCGTTTTCTCGTCTGGGGACGAAAAGCACAATCCGTCCTCGCCGAAAGCCCTTCCGGTTCCTATGGCCGGAGCGACAAGCCCGAAATCCGCAAGAAGAGTCCTGACGCGTCCGGCGTCCACGGTCGCCGGATTCCGCACATGCAGTTCAGCTCCGTCGAACCCGGCTCCGGAAGCCGCTCTGAAAGTGTCCTCAAATTCGCCCTTCAACGCGAGCGCGCTGAACTTGGCGTCCGGCTCGGACACCGCTATGCTCAACTTCATCGCTTGTTCTCCTCAGGACTTCGATTGTTCTTCGAATGCGTCCGGCACTCCCCAAGACACGAAATGTTTCGTCAGGAAGTTGGAGCCTCTCAGCCTCTGGCATATCAGTTTGGCCAAATTCCGGATCACCACATAGCCAATGTTCTTATCCTTTTCGACGAGCGAGTAGAAATGTGACATCGGAAGCAGAATGACAATGGAATCCGACATTGCGGTGACGGTGGCCGAATGAGGCATCTCGTCGATTATGGCTATCTCGCCGAACGCGTCGCCCTCGCCGAGAGTGGTTATCATCGCCGAGCCGTCGGCTCCTTCGCAACTGTCAACTATCGCCTGAGCCACGGACACCACGATCTCGCCCTGCCTTATGACATAAAGCATCTCTTTCGGCGGGTCGTTTTCTTCAATAATAACCGTTCCTATGGGAAACGACTGCTCCGAGCAGCCAGTAGCCATTTTTTTCAGGTCTTCGTCGCCTAACCCGTCGAAGATTCTGCTTTTTTTGAACACTTGAACTACTTGATTTATATCCACAGCCAATCACCCCGCGTCATTGTCTGGCGAATCCCGATTGGGCGTCCGCCTCTGATTATATATTCAACAATACTGCCTGAACCGTTTCATAATATTTTATTTTTTCCGCTTATACAAGCAAAATCAACAAAAACGGCCAAATATTTCGAACCGCATTTCCCTGATCGGGACTTCGCGACTCATTATTGATCGAGAACGCGCTTGACGGCTGACATGGCGATTTCGGACGCGGATACGCCGCCCGGACCGCTCCCGTCGAAAACGCCGCGCCGCAGAGCGTCCACTACGGCATCAAGAGGCATCCCCGCTTTGACGGCCATTCTAGTCTTCAAGCCGTTCGCGCCTTTTGTTCCAAATATCTTCATCATCTCAAACTCGATGGCCGAGATATCGGGCGGACATCCGGGAATGAACACGCCGATATTTGCTAGCGCCTGAGAGCAATCGCCGACGACAAGCGTCCGCTCCCTATCCACAACCGTGTCGGGATGGCCCACCGGCCTGCCCGCGATAATATGCGCTGGAGTCCCGTTCAGGGCGGACGCGCCTAAAAGAGCGTCCATCGCCTGCCTGATGAAACCCACGCAACCGCCGGGACAATATTTCTCCGCGCCTCCCGTGACGCTTATCCACGGACACGCTCCTTCGATATCCCATTCGGCGTCTCTGAACCGCGCCGAGCGCCCTATCGCGCCCTCGGGCCGAACGTCCATCGTCGCCGCGCTCGACGCGCATTCCCCTCTATCCGCCAGCAGCCTAAGATGCGCGACATCGTGAATGCCGTACCCCATCAGGTTCGCCATCGCGACATCGACATTGGCCGGGTTGGAGCCGCCGACTATGAGCCCAAGCTTTCGCGGCGACGGATTCATAGGCCCCTGCCCTTCGCCTGCGACTATCGCGTCATAGACCGCGTAGTCAGGCGTTCGGCATGCGTGTATGTCTACAAGTTTCTGATGCATGCGAAAGTCATGCAACGCAAGCCTGTCGGGGTCCCTCATAGTCTGATGGGTCAAATCCATAGACGAGCACACAGTCGTGGTCAAGCTGGTCTTCGCTTTCGGAAGCGACAGAACAAAGTCGCTTTCAAGCAATATCTTCGGCAGCCTGAATTCCATCTGGGTCAGAGGGTTGTCCGGATTCGCCCTTGCTCGGCTCATCGAGCGGATGTCCTCGATTTCCGCGGTGGCGCGCAGCCTTGCGGTTTGTTCGGCTGTGAACCTGCTCGTTCGGGAAGCGCATCCGGGATGCGCGACTCCGGCGACCGCTATCTTTTCCGCGCCAAGAGCGGCCATCGCTTCGGCGGCGGCTATGACGACCTCTGGCCGGACGCCTTTAGCGTCTGCGTCGCCCCCGCCTGCGGCGTCGTCGCAAAACAGAGCCAGCGCGCGCGCGCCTTTCAGCTTCACGCCGTCGGCTTCCAGAAATTCCCTGATTTTTGCCGATATCTCGTCCGCGTCGTAAACGTCCTGCTTGGCGACGCGAACGGGCTTCATAAGCAGGCCTTTCGGCTTCTTTCCATTTTCCACGCGGTTCATGAACAAAATTAAAGCATGACGAGCCAAGAAGAGCAATACCCCGCCATTTCCACAGATGCGGGCTATTTCCGGGACAGCGTTTTTCGCCGCAAAGAGGAAGCTCGCGTGCGGGTGGCGCTCTCGCCCGCGTTGGCGTATATTATATCCGCGCCCATTGCGCGCCCGACAACAACCACGGAGCAAGCCGCCATGCTGATAGTAATGAAAAACAACGCATCACCCGAACAGATTTCAGCGGTAGAGGAAGAAGTGAGAAAACTAGGATTCACCCCGTACGCCATCCCCGGCTCTCAAAGAACGGCCATAGGCGTGCTCGGCAATGAAAAACAGGTGGATTCTATAACCATAGAGGGACTGCCGGGAGTCATCAATGTCATTCATGTGTCGCGCCCGTACAAGCTTGTTGGCCGCGAGTTCAGGCAGACGTGCACGACGGTGGAAGTCGGCGGGTTGAAGATAGGCGGCGGGACGCTTACGGTCATGGCAGGTCCATGCGCCGTCGAGTCAAGAGAGCAGATAGTATCGACCGCAAAGTTCATAGCTTCTGTTGGAGCCGCCATGCTGCGCGGAGGGGCATTCAAACCCCGCACATCGCCATACGCGTTTCAGGGCCTGTGCGCGGAAGGCGTGAAACTTCTGGCGGAGGCTCGCGCCGCCTCCGGGCTGCCTTTCGTCACCGAGGTCATAGACGAGAAGTCTCTCGAAGTCTGCGCGGAGGACGCCGACATGCTTCAAATCGGCGCGCGCAACATGCAGAACTTCTCTCTGCTGAAAATGGTCGGCCAGAGCGGAAAACCCGTGCTGCTCAAACGCGGGATGTCCGCCACTGTCAAAGACCTGTTGATGTCCGCCGAGTACATAATGAGCGAGGGCAACGAGAAAATCGTGCTTTGCGAGAGAGGAATAAGGACTTTTTCGGACGCATCCCGCAACACGCTCGACCTGTGCGCGATACCGTATATCAAAGCCGAGAGCCATCTTCCGGTCGTGGTGGATCCCAGCCACGCGATGGGAGTGCGGGACAAGATAGCGCCAGTAGCGCTCGCTGCTGTCGCCTCCGGAGCGGACGGACTTATGATAGAAGTTCATCCGAATCCGCGCGCGGCTCTTAGCGACGGCCCTCAGTCTCTGGATTTCGAGTGTTTCGCTCAGACGATGAAGCAGATCGCCGCCGTCGCCGCCGCAGTGGGCAAATCCATCGCTTCTGCGAAATAACCCCGCGAACCGGCTGCCGCAATCCGCCTACTCGACCTCGTAATAGTAGTCTTGCATCACAATCGACGCGGAATGAGAGATGTCTCCCATAAGCGGCTTGGCTTTCATAATGTCAGAACCTGCCAGCCGCAGATTGCCGGTCACGAAATTGATCGTGTCTCGCTCGGATGGCCCGATCAACCGGCGGTCGAACCATATATCCATATTGTCGCCGTTTATCTTGTATCCGAACGCGCCTTTGTCGAAAACTTCTGCGGCGTATTCTTTGAATTTCAATGTCTGAACTCTGTAATCGGCCTTGTTCGCCTCGGATTCCTCCCAGTCTATCTTACCGGGATGTATCAGCGCGGACGCCGGGAACTTCACGCCTTCGATAGCCGGAGCTATTTCGATGGTCGGAGCGTAATACCACGCCCAGACGCTCTGGGCCATTTCCATTATCTGCGCTTCTGACATAGCGCCCTCAAGCGCGCCCGCGCGCGCCTTCTGAAGCAATGCTGGATCAAACACGAGAGACCTGTTCACCAACGCGAACAGATACACGTTCGCGTCGAGAGGAGCGACCGTGCCGGGGCGAGGCTGTTCCTTGAAGCCCACCCTGAAATAAAACTTGTCGTCGTCATAGCCGAACCAAACGGCCCGCACGTCCATATACGCCGGTATTTCGCGCGGGTCGGCCTCTTCGTGCTCGAATATCAAATCCAGATAATCGAACGGCGACCCCGGCCCTCCCGGCTCCCAGCCCGGCATCGTATCCTCAGGCGACATAACTCGCGCGACGTTCCCGGCGGTGTCTGTGGCGGACACGTAAAACGCCACGCCGCCCGCAGCTCCGAGGGGCGGTATTTCGCCTTCCCACTCAAGCCCGTCTTCATCTTCCACCATGTCCGCGCTTTCCCATGTTTCTCCGCCGTCCGTCGAATAAAAAAGCTTTACTTCGTCCAAGGTCTCGAAATCGTCGTCTGAAAGCTTAAGCCTGCCCACCCGCGCGACAACCTTAACTGCATCGTCCGGCTTCGGATTCGCAGGATAGAACCTCACCGAACTGATTATCGGCGGGATATACTTCATAAACTGGGAAATCTTTTCCGCGTCGAACGAGAAGTCCATATTCTGAGCCGCCGAATCGACCACCGCCGTTATCTCGATAATCGCGCAAACCGCCGCCGCTATCGCAAACGCTTTAATCTTATTCATTCCCGCAATAATCCTCCTAAAGAAATGCCGTCCGCGAATATTCAAACACATCCGCTCCGCCCGCGCAACATGAACCGCGCCGTTCGATTCGGAGCGCATCCCGGTCGCGTCGCCCGGATTTGAATAACGCTAGTGAAAGTTTTTAGAAAATCCCGTCATCACCATTAGACACGGCGGGCCTGCGTGTCTACAATAAAAGGTAATTAAAAACAGAGGTGAGATTCAATGAAAAACAGGTTGAGCGCGGTGGCGGTTCTGATTGTTGCGGCGGCTATGTTATTCGCGGCAGCGCGGGCGGGCGCGGACGAGGCTGCGGGCGACGCCCTGATGCAGAAAAAAGAATATAAAAAGGCCGCCGCTGAATACAAAAAAGTTATCGAATCAAAAGGCGAAAAAGAGGCTCTGGTCGTAAAACTCGCGGAGGCTTACGAAGCCGCGAAATGGCACGGCATGTCGGTTCAGGTTTGGGAAAGATATATCGAGTTGTTTCCTAACGGCAAAGTCATTGACAGAGCTAAAAAGCGGGCGGCCGCGGCCCGCAGATGGATGGGCGTCAACTTCTACAACCTCGGCGAGGACATGGATAAAGTCATCCACCAGTTGAAGCTCGCCGTGGAACTCGACCCTTCCCTGCTTGAGGCATACTACTGGCTCGGCAGGGTTTATGTCGAGGAAGGAATGCTCGACGAGGCGGTGTCCATTCTCGAAAAGCTCACATCAATGGATCCGAAGGACAAGAAAGCGGCTTGGCTGCTGAAGGAAGCTAAGGGGATGAAGGATGTCGGCGGCAACGCTTATGTGGCATACAGGGAAGGCTTCAACCTATACGAAAAAGGGATGCTCAACGAGGCTCTGACAAAATATTCTAAAGCCGCAGAACTGAATCCTGATTTTGCCGCCGCTCACGTTTGGATCGCGCGCATCCTGCTCGAAACCGAGCAATACTCGCTGTCGGAAAAGAGCTGGAAAAGAGTTCTTGAGCTTGAGCCTGACAACAAACGCGCCGAGTGGTTCATGAAACTTGCGGCCGGCAAAGCCAAAGAAACCGGACGCTGAACCGGCGGCGGATTATAATGAACGTCTATTTCATAAGGCATAGCGAGTCGGAACCTACCGGAGGCGGAAGACCGGATTCCGAAAGACCGCTTTCCTGCGAAGGCGAGAAAAAGGTCTTCGCAAGTCTTCCGGGGATATTCAAACTTACCGGACAATTGGATTACATCCTGACAAGCCCCGCAGCGCGCGCCGCGCAAACGGCATATCTTATCGCCGCACATCAGAAATGCAGGAACTTCGTTTTTGAAATGCCCGAACTCGCCGCCCCCGGCTCTGAAATTGCCGTGGATACCATGCTGAACAAACTCATCGGCAAGGAAAATGTCGCGGTCGTCGGACATCAGCCTCATCTGACAGAACTTGTCGGTTATTTCACAGGTATGCCGCCGGAAGAATCCATCAGCATCGACAAAGGCGGCATGATTAAAGTCTCATTCAAAGGGTTCCCCGGCAAAGGCGCGGGAAAGATGCGCTGGAGCATGTCGCAGGACGATCTGATAAAAGTTTAATACAACAAAAACTGACGGAAACAAGCGACGGCCGCCGGTTATGCCTCGCGGCCTTATTTGAGTTGCGCCAGTATGTCCAGAAGCATATCCCTGACGAACTCGCCCTGCTTCGGCCCGAACATGGCGAACGTGGCCTCGTAAATATGTTTGTGATACCATTCTTCGGGGATGATGTAACCCATAGTGTCGTTCGTCACACCCGCCAGAACGCATGTCTCGACGCCCATTTCGGCGGCGCGCGCCCTGACCGGAAACCCCAGTTCGACGAACATTTCACCGGGGATGGCAAGGATTGCGAATTCGCCCATCCGCAACCCGGCCATCGTCGTCCACAACCCCAATTCAGGATGAACGAGGATTTCCTGCGTCACGAACTGTACAGGGAGGGAATCGGAAGTTTTGATAGTTTTCATAGCGTCCGCGACCGCCGCGGCGAGAAGCTCTCCCTGTCTGCGCGTTTTATCCGGGCCTGAACCGCAGTCGCCGGGGCATGCCGGGCCTGCATTGCCAAGCGTTCCGTTCATGAACATGCCGACTACGCCGGGAAAGGCCTCTTTTAGCGCGCGCCGAGCCGAGCCGGGATATTCCGCCGAAAACTTCATGTTCGATTCGCTGAGAACAGTCGGGTGCGCCGAATAATTAAATATGACCGCGATCGGCGAGCCGTCCAACGCCGAGTCGAAGCGGACGACGCGGACGATGTCGTCCACCGGGCCGCCTTCCTGCCGCCGGTTGAGCGTCAGGCCGGGAGCATGAGCAGACGCCGCGCCCGCTCGCGCCGGACGCATTTTTCCGTGCGCTTCCTTCGCCACCGTCACGAACCTGTCGACAATGTCCGCGTATAGCTTCGGGTCCGCGTCTCCTGCCAGTAGCGCCAATTCCGGGAACATCGCCCCGGACGACGAGTGCGAATGCGAGGCGGAGATCACGACATGATCGCGAGGGATTCCGATAGAACGCTCCAGTTTGAGCGCCACTTCCTGATGAAATTTGCGCCTGAGAAGAAACGTGTCCGACGTGATGAATATGTAAGACTCTTCTCCGGCTTTAAGGGCCAGAGCCTGCGCCATGAGCGGGTCCAGAACTCCGCCCGAAGGCTTTCCCTGTCTCCCGGCGTATCCGGCAAGAGGAATGCCTACCGGCGGGGTGATATCTATCTCCGCGGCGCCCGCATAAATCCGCGTTGCGTCAGGAGCGCCTTCTCTCACTCGATATTTGTGGTTTCTCATTATGAAAGTCAAGTATGGGGACGCCTCCCACGGGAGCAGGCCGTCGAGAGTTTTAACCGCGGCGGTCATAGACATCGTCTTGTATTCGCCGCCATTGTTCGGGCCGAGCGCGGCGCGGTTGAATCTGAAAAGAAGCTCGTCGTCGCCCCGGCGCAGTTTTACATCCGCTCCGGGTATCGGTTTTTTGGTTTCAAGCAGGCTCGAAAGAAGGAAGAGGCCCTGAGGCTCCACGCCGAGATAGCTGGAAAGCAACGGAGCGTAGGCCAGAAGAGGGGTGTTGAAAAGTTCCGCCATGCCGCCCCCGCCCGCCTCCGCGTTCAGCATCGGCATGAAATAGAAATAGGCCCCCCTGCCCGCCGCGTCTCCCTTTCCGGGCTTCCCGGCGGTCTTCAGCCTGACCAGCAACGAATCCTGATCGTACGCGACCTCCAGCCTCAGAATGTCTATATCCTTCGGGACAACATAGTCTTCAGTTTCCGCGTCGTCCACGCCGACGAAATTCGACGCGCCGCCGGGAGCAGAACTCGCCGGGCCGGGCATCTCTGTGGTTTTATTGCCCGCCGTATCCGCCGCTTCGACGTAGTACGAAACCTCCGCGCCCGCTTTCTGCGGCGGCAGATACGCAAAGAAATAATCGGGATCGGCGTCGCCGCGCGCCATATCCACTCCCTGCCACGGAGAGCCGTCGACGGAGTAGAAAAGTTTTACCCGAGACACTGGGAGAGACGCCTTGAGCTGGTCCTGCCGCGCCACCACGCTCACCTTCACGCGGCTGCCCGCGCCGGGTTCCGCCGGCGTATGAGACACGCGCTCGATTACCGGAGTTGCGTCGAAAAGGAAAGTGGCGAAAGGAGCCTTGGCGCCGTCCGCGAAAACAGGCGCGTCCCCTCCCGGCCTCGACTGCGGCTGCGAAGATGCAGCTAACGCGGCGGATGATAGTATCGCGACCCCAGCGACGATGCTCAGTATTGTGTTTCTCATTGCCGTCTCCCCGAATGTGTGACGTGAGAATTTCAAATCATTCTTTCAATCGGTTTTCCTTCTGGCGCGCTGGAAATCCCGAAGCTGCCGCCAGCCGACAAGGCAAAGACCGGGCGAATTCTCTATAGCCGCCCGAATATCCGGGTCAAGCGCGAGTCCGAGGTCTCCCGTTCTCATTTCCGCTTCCGCCTCGTCCCATCCGCCGACCGCCGGGTGAAACACGACCTCCGTTACCCCCGGCTTAAGCTCGCTGATAACCTTCAGCAAACTTTCCTTCTTCTTGTCGTAAGGATCCTTCATGTTTACCATAGTCGTGAAATCCGGAACGATGATGCCCGCGCGAACCAGAGCCGGGTCGTTAGGTCGTCCCGTCCATCTTATCGGAAGGTCGTGTTTCTCCGCCAGTTTGAGCGTCACAGAAAGCGATTTCTTGTCGTAAAGATGATAGAAACCCTTGTGGCAGTCCAGATGCGTCACGTCCACGCCGTTCGCGTATGCCGCGTCCACCTGCGCGGTCAATTCCATCCCCATTTCGCCTAAAGTCGCCTTTGCAAAAAGAGTATTCAGGTCGGTTATGAAGAAGCCCTGCTCATTCAGGAGATTCGGGACTTTGTCTGCGGGGGACAGCGGAGAATAAAGGTTTCCGGGCGCGTCGTCGCGGGCTAGCGTGAGGTGAACGCCGACATCGAGCTTGGGATTGTTTCTGATTACTTCATAAGCTTCCTGCGCGCCGAGCGCGGCGGTCATAAGGCTCGTGCTGGTCAGCGCTCCTTCTGTGGCGGCTTTGAGAACGCCCTCATTGCTCCACTTCGACCTGCCCAGATCGTCTCCATTCATTATCAGGCCCTTTTCGCAGCCGATTTCGGCAAGGAATTGCTGCGCCGGAGAAACCTGAGCGAGAACCGGAGAAACAGAAAATAGCAGCGCCGCAACGGCTGCCGCAAAGACGAATGTTTTCATAGGAGAACCTCCGTTTTTTCGCCCCGCCGGCGTCATCGGCACAGGCAGGGAACCACGTACGGGCCTTCCGGAATCACCGCCACGCGGGCGGAGCGCCCGCGCTTTTTCAGCGCGGCGTCCAACGCGGCTTGCAACGTCGGCGCGGAGCCGACTCTCGCCCGCGCTATGTCTTTCTCCGTCAGGCCCCGCGACACCAGAACCACTTCCGCCTTGCGAAGCGCCGCCACATACTTTTCCGCCTGCCACTGATCCGGCGTAAAATTCTCCAGTTTCGATATGTGTTCTATGTATTTGTCGATGTCGCCGATTTCGCCGAACTTGTCCAAGCAGGCGGAGAAAGTGTCGTTTCCCAGCCCTTCTCCGCACTCTGAAGCTATTATAATAGTTCCCCGCTCTTTGACGACGTTCAGCGCGCCGACCATTCCTTTAATTGTCTGGTAGAACGTCTTATCCAGAGGATATCCCGCAGCCGAGGTTACAACGATGTCGGCCTGTTCTTTTGCCTGAGCCATGTCGTGCCGCATCGCGAACTCGACTCCCGCGCGGTGCGCCGCCTCAAGGTCGCCGCAGAATACCCCGCACAAATCCCGTTCCTCGTCCAGCGCCACATTCAAAATAAAATCCACGCCGGCCATTCTGGCTATCTCAGTCAATTCGGCGTGAAGCGGGTTCTCGGAAGTCACGCAGTTTGTCGCGTTCGGCATCTCCATGAAATGCGGGCTGTGAATTCGCCTGACCGTGTCTATCGACGCTATCCCCGGACACACCGCTTTTCGACCGCCTGAATACCCCGCCATGAAATGCGGCTCTATAAGCCCGGTCAATATCTTTACATCGCTGTCGAGATATCTGGCGTCGAGTTTCACTTCCGTGCCCGACGCGGTGACGCCGATATTTCTGTGCGCAGCGTCGTCGAAGCAGTCATGGTTTAGCAGGTCGAACTCGCTTGCTATCTTTTCGCCCAGAAGCTCGACAGCCTCCGCGCCGATGTTAGGACGGTGCGTGCCTGTCGCGTTGAGAAGAATGATTTTTGATTTCGGAATACCCGACGCGGTCAGTTCCTCTATCATAGGAGGAAGAATTAGGCTGTTCGGAACCGGCCGGGTGATGTCGTTGACTACAATGCAGGCAGACGATTTGCCGCGCGCAATTCTGAACAAGGTCGGAGAGCCGATGGGGACGGCAAGAGCCTCCCGGACCGCTCTTTCGGGGTCGGACTTCTTTTCCATTTTTTTCTTGCGGTATATTGCGGACAGGTTGGCGTCTGGGACGTCAACTTCAAGTTTGCCTTTGCCGAAAGCGACATCTATTTTCATGACGAGCGCCACCCCTTCCGGGCGTCGCGGCGCCCCGCAGGCGTCATGCCGCCGTTTGCGCCGCCGCCTTCCTCTTCTTGCTTATGAACCTTATTATCAGATACAGCGCAATGAACGCGCCCGCTATCTCTACCGTCAGCAGAGCGAAGTCGGAGCTATGCAGATAGCCTTCCACATCCTTCGGCGTCCACCCCATCTTATTGAGAAAGTAAAAAGATATCATGGCTATCAACATGTAGCGGGTCGTCCTAAAAATCGCGGACACCAGAATGAATCTCGGAATGTTAAGATTGAACACGCCCGCTGAAATGGTAAAAACCTTGTAGGGAATGGGAGTGAAGGCGGCAATGCCTATCGCCCACATGTCATATTTCTGGAACAACGTCTCCACTTTATCCGTCTTCTCGCGGCTGAAAAATTTATGAAGCAGCGGCTGTCCGCCTTTTTTTCCTATTAAATATCCGAAACACGCTCCGACCACCGACGCGAACGATGTCCAAAGCGTTATCAGCACGACCATTTCCAGCGTTTTTCCGAACGCTATGAACGGAAGCAACACGTCCGGCATTATTATGAAACAGCATGACTCGGTGAAAGATATTATGAACAGGGCGATGTAACCGGAAGGCGCGAGAGTGGCAGAGCCGAAAAAAGTTATCCAGAACGCAGTGGTAAAATACTGTTTCATTTAACCGTTCCTTTGTATTTAATAAATTGTGCCGCCGCGCGGCACGCCTTTTATCCTAAATTAAGAGGGCCGCGCTGTCAATTAATTCCGTCTCAGGCCCGCATAACTGCCCTCATCAGAAGTTGCCGCGCATCGCGACATAATTTCGCCATCGCTGATATAATAATGAATGCTCCGGCGCGCTAGGAGCGCAATTGCCTTCGAGGGGGGACGGACAACACTCCATGAACGCCACTATTGAGAGACTCGAAATCAACGCGGGCAACGCAAATCTTTCTTATTTGAAAGCCGGTTCCGGCCCCGTTCTGCTTATGATGCACGGACTGATGGCTAACGCGGTGGATTTCAAAATGCAGTTCGAGGAGTTTTCCTCGCGAAGACTTTGCCTTGCCCCCGACCTTCCGGGATTCGGCATGAGCCGTGAACACGGTTCGGAAGAGCCGGGACTCTACGTCGCCGCCGACGCGATGGAAGCGTTCATCCGCGAACTCGTCCCCGAAGGAGAAAAACTAGACCTGCTCGGACATTCTTTCGGTTCGGTCGTGGCGCTCGAGTTGACTTCCCGCATCCCTGAAAAACTTCGCTCCGTCACAATCGTCGGAGCACCGACCGATATGACAGCAAAACCTCTCCAGCGCGCCCTTATGCCTTTCCTTCCCACATTCTCTATTCTCGTGAACAAAATAACCATTGACTTCTATTCCCGCAACGTCAACATCGACCGCAGAAACCTCACTCCTGAAATCGACTCCCTCCTAGAAGAACGAAACTCCATCGTGTCTCCGGAAGACGCCGATTCGATGATGTCCTACATCAAATCCTTCAAAGACTGGGTTCTGCCTGAATACCCGTCGGATTACGACATCCCCACCCTGATAGTCCACGGCGCGGTGGACAATGTGGTGTCAATGAACGCGGCGGAAAAACTAGCGTCGAAAATCCCGAACTCAACGGTAAAAATCATCGGCAACGCCCGGCACTCCCCGATGTACGAACAAAGCGAAGAGTTCAACCGCATCCTCGGAGAATTTCTTAGGATCTGATTCGAAGAAAATCGAATACCGGTTTCTTCTTTAGTCGACGCGTTGAGTTAAACCGGCACGGATATCGCTCTTGATATTCAGAAGAGTTGAACAAGCCATTTGACCGGATAATAGACTATCGTCCAAAGCACAACCGCCATGCCGGTCATAAAAGCGGAAACAAAAACAGTCATAAAAACAAAAGTCAGCTCTCCGGACTTCTTTCTTGGGAAAGCCAGAGCAGCCGCCACAAACACTAACGCCGCGTAAGCCGTCAGCGCCGCAAAAATAAATTGCGAACCGGCGGGACGCCCTGCCGCGCCCGATATCGTGCACCCGAAATAAAAAAGCGGGCCGAATTCGACTATCGGCAACAGCATCGCGTTCACAACTTTTTCCGACATGGTTCTTTCAGCGCTATTTCCGATTCTTCCCATGAATCATTTCTCCACAGCCGTGTCGCCAGATTTCAGGTATTGATCTATGTCGACTACAAAAACTCCGTTTGAAGCGGCGATATAAAGCTCTTTTCCTTTCGGATCCGTCCTCAACGCGAAAACTTTTCCGCCAACGCGGTTCTCCCTCAGGACTGTCACTGAGCCTATATCAGTTGAAACAAGTTTTCCATCTCTGCTCCCTGTCGTGAAAAGGACTTGATTAGGGATGGAAACCGCCGCAACGCGCGCGCCCGACGCTGCCGGCAATTCGCGCCTCGCCCGCAATCGCTCAATATCTATCTCACGGGCGACAGGCTCGAAAACTGATGTGACGAATGCCGTTTTGTCGTTTAATGCCAAAGCGCCGCCAGTCCCCAGCGAGACAGCGGACGCTTCGACGCGGAACGAATACGGGTCAACGCGGACGACCCAAGAGCCGCCGCCCTTTTTCGCCGGGCCTGCCAATGCGACTACCTCTCCGCCGCTCAGAGTCAACATATCCCACCCGCCCGCGCGAAACCCGACTCCCGGCTCCCTTGTGAAACGCAGCCCCCCCGCCTGTTCCCCAGTGTCAATCTCGAATTCCGCCAAACCCGGCAATCCGGAATATATCGCCCTCAGAAGATTGCCATGCAATCCTATCTCAGTAGGAGCGCGGCTCCAGTCCGTCGCGACCGAGAATGTCCTGATGATCCGGGCTTTTTCAGGCTCAACTTCGTAAACGAGCGCGGCCCTTGAATCAAGAGCGTAAACGACGCCGGTTTCAGGATGAATCAGCGCCTTGTCGAACGACTCATGGGCCGATGCCGCCGTCGCCCTTTGCAACGAAGCGCAGCCGTTTTCAACCTTGAACAACCCGGCACGCCCCGAAGCAATCCAGACAGTTCCTTCATCCGAAACTGCGATGTCTCTGACGGTTCCCAGTCTTCCAGCCTCCGGGCAGACGGTCTTAACTCCGGGCAAACTGGAAAAATCGTCGCCGGACAGAACGATTCTAGGCGCCGCATAATGCTGATAAGCCACAAGAGTCGCTATCGCGACCGCCGTCGCCGTCCTTGCAGCTAACCGTGGAAACGGGAGACGGCGGCCGAGCCGCGCCGCCGCAATAACAAAAACTGCCGCAACCGCCGATGCCGCCGGCGCATGTTCGATTATCGAGCACGCGGCTCCCTGCGGTATTGTCAGCCAATATACGGCGTCGTAAATGCGCGCGGGAAGAACGCTCGTCCTTATTATCAGAGGAGGAGCCGCAACCGCCGCAAGGAGAACCGCAAATTCGAGGGCAAGCCCCGCAGACATTCTTCCTCCGCTGATTCTCAAGCTGATGTTTCGCGAAACAAATAGGAATATTGAGAAAACAGTGAACGCGGCGAGCGGAGCCTGAATCCCGGCAACCCCATCAATTCTCATATAAGCCGTTCTGGCGCAGAACCACAATCCGGAAATGAAAAGAATCGCGTCCGCCGCCAAGTACGCAGTCGTCCACGGAATTGAACGATGCGCGACGGCTGGAACGGTTTCGGTGCTGGGCGTTTTCATTGCGGACTGTCTTTCAGGCTAAGCGTGTCTGACATATCGCCGCCGGATGTTCGCCGGTAGCCGCATTACCGGTGATTGCGCGCCACCGCCGGCAAAATCCGCAGGGAGCGTCAGTTCCCGGTTTTCGGCTTGTAATCGTGTTCTACCACATATTTCTTTATAGCGTTGTTTCCCAGCTTAAAATCCTCTTCGGCGTTGTGTTTCAGTTGCTGAACGACAGCAAGCTCGAACAGTTGGCCGATTATTGGAACCTTAAGTTCGAAAAATCCACTCAACACGCGTCTTGTGCGCCCGTCGCCGTTGTCGAAAAACTCCAACTTGTGACGGCAGTTAATAAGATTCGCCAAATAGTTCGGGATAATCTTCGTCGAATAAGTCCTGTCCCTGCGGTCCCAGATCGAATCCTCTACGAACGTGAGCATCTCCGGCTTGATGAGTTTTTGGGCGGCCTTCGGTATCTGCCCGTGCACGCACCATTTATTTTTGATCAATTTGCGGTCGCCTTCGTCCCGGCATTCCAAGGGCGTGTTCGTCTGGACGTTCGGCAGGTCTTTCAGGTCGTAAAGCCCTTCGGTTTCCATCAGAAGGTCAACCACTGTGTCTATCGGGAAATCATAATAATCGACAATTCTGTATCTTTGCATGTTGTCCGCCTCGTTGAGGAAATCCGCCCGCGCGCGGGCTTTTTTTTAATTCCTAGCAATCTCCCGCTCAAACTATCGCTTCGAGCGTGGTGAAAGTCATCTGTCCGTGCACGACGCCTTTCGTGCCAACAATATGATCTCCCAGAGTTTTGATATCCCGCCCTTTGCCTCGCAGGATGAGCGCCTCCAGACAGTGGTGCGCGTCAACATGCACGTGCATCGCCGCCACCACCTGCCCGATATTCTGGTGCTGGCTGTGAGTGAGCTTGCTTGACAGCTCGCGCGAGTGATGATCGTAAACAATGGTTACCGTTCCTATCGAGTCCGCCTCGCCCCCGTCCCATTCATCCTTCACCAGCGCGTCGCGGATCAAATCCCTGATTGCCTCCGACCTGTTGGAGTATCCTTTGCGCTTCATATATCGCTCGAATTTGTCGAGGAGGTCTTCTTCCATCGACATCCCGAACCTCGTCATGCCGCTCATATAGTTGTTCTCCAATCCGACCTTGTGAAAGTGAATTTACCCGCGCGGCTCTCTCGTGTCAACAACGCGCTACCGAATCTGCTCGCACCCGCCGCCTTCGTCGATGACGCTGAGAGGGACGATAGGAGCGCCGGGAAGAATCGTCGCGCGCTCGCCCAACGGGGACGAAACCTCCGGATAGTCGTTCAACCTGTGATAAAACTTGCCGTCCAGCATCTTCATGGTTATGTCCACGCCGCGGACGCGAAGGTTTTTTATCTCCGTGCGGAAGTCCGACGCCAGAGCGCGCGGCAGAGCCGTCACGGAGCCGTCCAGCCCGAACTCCACCCCAAACACCCCGAATATTACCGCCTGCGCTCCGGCCAGCGAGGCTATCGAGTTCGCCCTTCCCTGCCGGTCGTAGCCCGGCTCGTCCACCCTGACTGTCTCCGGATAGTAAGGCATCGCCCCGCCAACCCACAATATCCTGTCCAGAAGCGCCTCCGCTTTTTCCGGTTTCCCCAGACGGTAAAGCGTCTCGACAAGGTCTGTCGCGTCCGCTATCCCGGCAAGATTTCCTTCCCAGTCATGTCCGGGATTTTCGCCCCCCGCCTCGCGCAACGCCATGCTGTAAACGCCCCGGGGAGCGAGGAAATCATATTGATTTACATGCCCTATGAGCAACTCCGCCTGTTCCGGCGAGGGGACTCCTGTCTGCAGAACGTCCAGCGCGTCTCTCGCCCACACATGCCGGCGCTTGCCTTCAGCGTCTATGGATTCGTACCAACTCGCCACTGTGTCCCACAACTTTTCGTTTATAAGAACTGACAGCGCGTCGGCCTTGACCCGGAACGCCTGAGCCGTCCCGTTGTCATCGCCGACCATCTCTATCAGGTCCGCCACCGCGCGGTATATCCACACCCGGCGGGCGTTCGGAGTCGGCGCGAAATGCTCGTATCCCGGCTTCTTCAGGTTTAGAAAAGTCTCGTTCTGGCCGTAATCGATGAGCGTCGGCGGCTCTCCTTCCGCCGCGCCCCGGTCGGCTATAGCCTTCAGGACATCTATTATCCTGCCGCCCCTCGTCCCGAATATCAGAAACCGCGCGTCGCCCGTGATGGCTACGTAGTCGTATACCGCCTTAACCGCGCTGTAATCGTTATACGGATGAGGAGCGCCGACGCCCGCAAGGCCGATCGGGCTGAATCCCGCTGCGGCATCCGCCCCGACATTGAGATAAAACCTTATATGGTTCCTCGCCGCTGCGGGATCCGCCAGTATCAGCATCCTCGACACTCGCGCGAAATCCCTAAGCCCGCTCGCCACCCCTCTGCCGTCGCTGCCGCCGCTCGACCAAAACGGCTCCATCCCCATCGCTTCCGGGATTCTCCACCTCGACATAAAATATCCCATGACCGACCTGTTGTAGAACTTGAGCAGGTCCATGTTCATGGTCCTGAGCCAAGGCCATTTTCTGAACGTTTCGTACATCTCAAGGTCGAGCGCGTTCCGACTCTCATCGAAAATATCCGTCGGGAGCTTGTCCTTGTGTCTGTTCAGCGTCTCAACCGCGTCTTTTATCTCCCCGACCGCGCACAGGAAACTAAAGCTCTTCATCTCTCTGGACTCGAAACGCGTTTTCGCAACCATCCGTCCGTCTTGAAAACTCGCGCCGGACATTGTCGAGCGGCAGAACACCCCGCCATCCGGCGACACTGCGGCCAGCATCGACAATCCCTCGTCCCATACGGCCATCGCCGGATATGCCGCCGCCGGACGCTCCATGCCCCACTCTGCGGCTCCCGGTTTGCCGATGAAACCTTTCATCTCGACCGCCATCTCAGCTTCGCGAGGCTCGAATCTCTGGTTCTTTATCTGAACGTCAAACAGAAACGCCGCCTCATTATGGACGGTGGTTATCCGCGACATCAGGGCAAACTCAGGCCGCTCAAGCGCCTTCATCTCGAACGCTATCGGCATCCACACATGGTCTTCCGTAGTCGCGGTTTCGCCGTCCAATTTGACGGTTAAAGCAAACTCCTCGGTGACGAACGGGGGCGACACGGGATTGGCAAATCCGAGCATGTTCCCCGCCGCCGGGCCGACCGCGAGCCTGCCGTTGAAAATTCGCGTGTGTTCGGGCGCAAGTATATTGTTGTCGGCCCCCGCCTCGAACGCGTTAAACATCGGCATAGTGTTCACGTATAAAACCTGAGGGGAAGGGCCTTGCGGTGAGACTTGCGCGAACGCGGAACCCGCGAACGCCAGCAACAACGCGATAACACACAACGCCGACGCCTTCGCGGGCGACGACGCGCCCCTGTTTACGTTCATGAAAAACATTCAGTTACACGCCGTTATCATAATTATTCGCGGATGCGCGCGGATATTTCATCTGCCACAATCCATTCCGCATTATGTTCCCGCCCCCGCCTTTTTTCAAGTTTTTTAGACAAACCCGCTTGCCGTCGTTACAATTTCCGCATTATGAACGACAGAAAGATACGAGCTGTCTTTTTCGACGCCGGCAACACGCTGCTGTTTCTTGATTTCGCCCAGATAATCGATGAACTGGCCGAATCGGGGAAAGAGTCCGATGAGAGCGGGCTTCGCGCCGCCGAGATCGAAGCGAGACGACGCGTCGACGAATACATGTCACGCGACGACCGCGACGACAATATGATCTGGGAGATATATTTCACAACCATGTTCGCGGGCGTCGGCATCGGCGACAGAGAATTGGCGTTAGAAATCATCAGACGTCTCCGCGCGCGCGACAGGCTCCACAATCTGTGGCGACACGCCCCGCCTGAATCGTCCGAAACTCTGGCCCGGCTAAAAAACAACGGCTACACACTCGGCGTCATTTCAAACGCGGACGGCCGCGTTGCCGGGTTCTTGGAAGAAGCCGGACTCTCTCGTTATCTGGATTTCATCATCGACTCCAAAATCGTCGGCGTAGAGAAACCCGACCCCGCGATTTTTCAAATAGCTCTCGAAAAAGCGGGCCACCCCCCCGAAGCCTGCGTCCATGTCGGCGACATCATCAGCGCGGACGTCGTGGGGGCGCGCTCGGTAGGCGTTCTCCCCGTCCTTCTCGACCCTGCCGACATCTATTCTCCCGACTGCGTCAAAATCAAATGTGTCTCCGAAATCGTTCCTCTCATTGAGAAGTGGAACAATGAATCCGAATAATCCTATCTTCCTCTTGCCCGTGCCGCTAAAAAGTCATACTAATAAACAATTAGAAACAAATCGGTTTTGATTCATCGCTTTTCCCCGATTGTCGCGCTGTCGCTTCTATTTAAGTTTATGTGTTTTCTGTTGAATTATTCCGTAACAAAAGCCATAATTTTGCGGGTGATTTGATATGCTTACAAAAGTTGAGACATCAAAAGAAAAAATCCTTGTTAAAAATGTTCGCGTGCTAGACGTTGTCGGCGGCTCCCTGAGCGAGCCGAAGAACGTGCTTTGCGGCGGCGGGGTCATAAGAGATGTAGCCGCCGATATCAACACGCCGGATTGCGACATTATTGACGGTGAAGGCCGTACTCTTATGCCCGGCCTCATCGACTGCCACGCGCATATCCTTTCACCTTTCCTATCCGAGCAGAAAGGCTTCCTCGGCGCGTGGACGTTCCGCCAGATGAAAAAGAACCTCGAAGCCACCCTCTCTTGCGGCGTGGTGTGCGTCCGCGACATGCTGTCCACCATCCGCGCCATGAACTCCATCAGGAAAAAAATCGCGGACGGCGAGTGGATTGGCCCGACAATATTCGCTTCAGGCGCGGTATTGAGTTGCAGCGACGGCTACCCGGAATTCATCAATCCCCTTTACTTCCCGCTGTCCGCCGCAATAGGCCAACCGAAAGTCAACATAACAACTCCGAAACAGGCGCGCGCGGTGGTGCGCAGGCTTAAGGAACTAGGAGCCGACCACATAAAAATCGGCTTCACAAGCTATACCCGGGAATTCGACGCCCACAAACGGATGCCAACCATCACTGATTTCGTGTTCGATTCCATCTGCAAAACCGCCCACGAGCATTTCCTCAAGGTCGCCGTTCACCACAACTGGTCGGAAGACCTCGTCCGCATTCTCAGACACGACATCGACACCCTAGAACACCTCGTCTATGACCGCGTTATCAAAGACGCCGAGATTGAGTTAATCCTCAAAAAAGGCATCACAGTCGTTCCGACGCTGACAATTTCCGAAGGCATGGCGCGTTTCGAGGAAAAACTGGACTTCCTCAAGAGCGAGCGCGCTGCGGAGATGTTCGAGGAGAAACCACTAAAGCACTTGACTTGGATCGCGGAAACTTGGCTGAACTTCAAAGGAGAGAGTTACGACAAGGCATTCGGTTTCTGGCGGGCAAACAGAAAGAACTTCGCCGGAGTTCAGGAGACGGCACGCAAGCTGGTCGCGGCGGGCGTTCCGATATGCGCCGGAACTGACCTCGGAGCCGTCTGTGCGTTCCCCGGCGAGCTACCCGACGAAATCAAGCGGCTCCACAACGCCGGAATGTCAAAACTGGAGGCGATTCGCGCCGCCACCATCAACGCAGCCCGCATGCTCCGCGTCGAAGACAGGCTAGGCTCCGTCGAGCCGGGCAGAAACTCTGACATTATCATCGTCGACGGAAACCCGCTTGAAGATTTAAATGCCCTGCGCAGAGTGCGCATCGTAGGCAAAAACGGCTCTTGGTTCAAACCAAATCACCCCGAAGCCCCCGACTTCTGGCTCGGACACGAAACAGTGTTCAATGGATAAGCGCATCGGCAAGCCTCAATGATGGCAAATTCCATCTTCTATTGGTTTTTTCGAATAAATACTTATAATGATGCGCTGCGCCTCATGTAGTCGCGCGGGAACGAAAGCCGGTTTGAATAGTCATGGAAATTAGAAATATAGCAAACATCGCGCACGTCGATCACGGAAAAACAACTCTGATAGACGCGATTCTCAAAGCCACCGGGGCAATCCCCACGAGGGTGGAGACCGCCGAGCGCATCATGGACAGCAACGATCAGGAGCGCGAGCGCGGCATAACCATATTCTCCAAGAACGCGTCGGTGAATTATAAAGGTACGAAGATAAACATAGTGGACACGCCCGGCCACGCGGATTTCGGGTCGGAAGTGGAACGAGTTCTGCGCTCGGTGGATGCCGCGCTGCTGCTTGTGGACGCGTTCGAGGGGCCGATGCCCCAGACCCGTTTCGTTCTCGGCAAGGCGCTTGAAATCGGTCTTAAAATGCTTGTGGTCATCAATAAAATCGACAGGCCGATGGCCCGCCCTGACGCCGTGTTGGACATGACTCTCGACCTGTTCGACAACCTCGGCGCTTCAGAGGAACAACTGGATTTTCCGTACATATTCACCATAGCGCGCGACGGCGTCGCAGTTCGCAGTCTGGACGATCCTCACGAAGACATAACCCCTCTGCTTGATTTCATCATGGAACATGTCAAGCCGGCTGCCGCGGACGCAGGCGGCATTTTCAGGATGCAGCCGGCCACTCTCGCATACGACAACTATGTGGGCAGGATCGCGGTCGGCAGGGTGTACGAAGGCCGCGCCAGAGGCAACACCCCCGTTTACGTAATAGGAACGGATGGCGCGCGCAGGGTCGGCAAAATCACCAGAATCTATTCTTTTGAAGGCCTCGACAGAATCGAAGCCAAAGAAGCGGTCGCAGGCGACATCGTGGCAATCGCGGGCATTCCCGATATCTACGTCGGAGAAACGATAACCAACAGCGAGGACGCCGAACCGCTGCCCGCCATCAGGGTCGATCCGCCGACGGTCGCCATGTCGTTTCTGGTCAACAACTCACCTTTCGCTGGCCGCGAAGGGAAATTCGTAACCAGCCGCCACATTCTTGCCCGCCTCATCAAAGAAACCGAATCCAACGTCGGACTGAAAATCGAGTCGGATGAAAAAATGGATTCGTTCAGGGTGATGGGACGCGGGGAAATGTGTCTGGCAGTGCTGATAGAACAGATGCGACGCGAAGGCTACGAGCTTCAGGTGTCCCGCCCCGAAGTCATCATGCGCGAGATAAACGGAAAAATGTACGAGCCGATAGAACGGGGCGCGATAACCGTTCCAGACGAGTTGTCCGGCAGAGTGATAGAAGCAATAAACATAAGACAGGGAAGAATCGAGGACATGAAAAAAGCGGGCGACCGCGCGGTTCTGGAGTTCGAGATCCCCACGCGCGGCCTCCTCGGATTCAGGGCCGCCATCATGACCATGACCCGCGGCGAAGGAGTCCTGTATCATTCATTCGACCACTACGGCCCCAAACGCGGAGCCATCAAAAAACGTCAGGTCGGCTCCATGATAAGCGGTTTCACGGGAGTCGCAACCGCGTTTTCGCTTAACAATCTTCAGGAGCGCGGCCCTCTTTTCATCGGCCCCGGAACAGAAGTGTACGAAGGCATGATAGTCGGCGAACACAACAAAGGCGCCGACCTCACCGTGACCCCAATCAAAGGCAAACAACTCACAAACATGCGCGCGTCCGGCGCAGACGACGCCATCAAGCTCACGCCGCCCATTCAAATGACTCTCGAAGCGGCCATCGAGTATATTCAGGATGACGAGTACGCCGAGATCACACCCAGCAACATCAGGATTAGGAAAATCCTAACCTCTAAATCCGACAGGAAGCGCCAGAACCGCCGCGAAGCTGAGGAACTTCAGGACTGATTAAGAAAAATTCTCAAATCAACGGAGAAACGTTGCATTCGAGCAAAACGTTCAGTATTTCATAGGCGTTGGAAACCCGTCCGCGCCTGTCGGCGTCCATCAGGCCGTAATATTTCAGGCAGGTTCCGCAAGCCATTACGTCCACGCCTCTATCCTCAAGGGTCTTGAGAGCGTCAGCGGTGTCCGAGCCGAGGACGGTCATCTTCACCCCCGCGTTCATGAGTATGATTTTCTCAGGGAGAATGTCGTTTTCGGCCAGCGCGTTGAGCATGGCGCGCATGAGAACGCCGCCGAGTTCCTCGTCCGCGCCGATTCGATCCGAAGTGACGAGGAGCGCCCTGCCCTTGCGCATCGCGCCGCTCGACTCCGCGCCGACTTCGCAAAATGTTTCAGCAGACGGAAGGCCGGACTTCGCCGCGCCGCTCAACCTGACTTCGACGCGTCCGTCCGCCTGCGATATCTCAGCCGTGATTCCGGCGTTTTTAGCAAAACGCAAAATATTTTCCGCCGCGCTTATTTCGTCCACAAGCACGACCACTTCCTGCCCGCCGGCGGTTTCCACGGCTTTCTTTGCCATTATAACGGGCGTCGGACAACTCTTTCCTCTCGCGTCCACAATCATGTGTGTCTCCAAGCGCTTTGCGCGCGATAAACGAATCCTATGTCTCGCATAGACTATATCACAAATTAAGTAAGCGCGCGAAGGTGGATAGGCATGTCGCGCGCGCAAGACCGCGCGAAGGCGGCTCGTAAAACGAGCCATGGACTATTTGACAATCGGCAGCGCGATATACGAGGCTTTGTCCGCGCTCATGTGAATCGTGGTGTTGGCGACAACCGCGTCGTCCGCCGGGTCGGGCGTGTAGACGAATTCCTCCAGCCCGGTTTCCAGCGCCTTTTCAAACTTTCCGGGTTTGACATTGTGATAGCGACCGTTGTGGCTGTTGACGTCGAACCTCGGAAAGTTCGTTCCGGAAATGACCACGCGCAGACTGTGTCCGGCGTTAAAAATGATGCTGGTCGGCCAGACCTCAATGTCCATCTCATAGCTCTCGCCGGGAGTCAGGAGTTTCCTAGAGCGGGTTCCTTCTCTTTTCTGAGCGCGCGCTATTCCGTCGGTGACGAGCATCGAACGCCCGTCTGGGTAAACATCCGACAAGCGGACCACTATGTCGGTGTCCGGAACGTCCGTGGTGAAGAAAATCTTCGCGGTTATCGGACCGGTCACTTCGAGAGGCTGTTCGAGAGGTGGAGTGGTGAAAACAAGAACATCGTCCCGCTTTTCGATGGGGCGGAGATCGACGGGATGGCGCTGAAGGCCGTGCGCTCTGCTGCCGAGTGTCGGGACAGGGTTCCACGGGTCGTCCTTGAAGGCGAGAGCGCCCTCGCCTGCCGGTTTTGAGGTGGCGAGAGAGCCGTCGGCGGACATGTAGTAAACTGTGTTTTCGGCTGGTATCGGCCATGCGTCGGCAGAGCGCCACTCGTTGCCCGGCGCGCCCGGCGTTTCGGGGTCGCCCATAACGTAATACCGCACCGCCGGCCCGCTCATGTACCCCTTGTCCCTGCCCTGCAGGCACTCCTGAAACCACTCGATTATCTTTCCCAGATCGTAACGCGAGTTGCCGGGATATGTGAGGTCGCCTTGAGCGACGCCAGCGAGAGCCAGAAAACCTTCATGTGTCCACGGCCCGACAACCAGCCGCTGTTTCCCTCTCGCGTTCGGCCCGCCTCTCTCGTTTATCGCCTTGAACGCGTTCAGATTCCCTCGCGTGTACAGATCGTACCATCCTGACATGTGCATTATCGGTATGTTGATTTCCTCGAAGTTAGGCGTGATGTCCATCATCTCCCACACCGGGTTGTAATCCACCTGAGAAAGAATGAGATTCATCATCTGCATGGGATATTTCTGGCCGAGTATCCATCCGTAGAAGAGCGCGCGGCGCACCGCTCCCCCCTGATACACTATGGTGTCGTATAGGCTTTCCGGAGCCGCCATCACATGCTGGCAGACAAGATGGGGAGACGGTTTTTTGTGCATCACATATTGAGTGATGCCTAGAGCGGAGATTCCGGCGGTTCCCACCCTGCCGTTGCACCACGGCTGTTTCGCCAGCCACTCAACCGTCTCGTATCCGTCCAGCGAATCATCGATGAAAACCGACGAAACGCCCTCTGAAGCGTAGCGGCCCCTAGTGTCCTGAACCGCGAGAGCAACGCCTTTCCCGGCCATAAAAGGCTGGATGACGTTCATCGTGTCCTTGTTGTATGTGGTTCTGACGAGAACAACCGGGATTTTCTTGTCCGATTTCGGGATGTAAAGGTCTGTGGCGAGATTGACGCCGTCCGGCATGGGAATCATAACGGTGGATTTCTCGAAAGCCTGAGATAGAGCCGCGCCGGGCGCAAAAAGCAACGCGAAAACCACTGCGGCTATTGTTATGGATGCAGACGCTATAATCCTATTTAAACGAATCATGCCATGCCCCCCCACAAGTCGATTTGCGATATTATACAATCGACCGCGATGATAGCGACAAAAAAAGTTAAAAAACGCGTGGATATAGAGTAAAAGCATTATAGAAAGGAATAAATCATGAAATATGCTGATGAACAAACGTCGAAAAGCAACAAGAATCGCGACGCGCCCATGCTTGCCTATAGTTGTCAGTTTTAAATACATTTTTTATTTGCTTAGCCACCAAGACTTAACCCATAACCGACAAAACCATAAGCTTTCGAACATCAAAGTATCAAAAAGACTCAATATATTGTGTGCCGAAAAAATAAATGAAAAAAAAGTACACTAAATATGGAAATTAAGGTTGACAGGGATTAAAAGATAAATTAAAATCGAAACTCATAGTTCAAACAGAGGTAAATATAGTTAAAACCATTAATAATAGCAGGCCGGAATTTTAATCCGGTTTAAGGGAATGCTTGAGTTGTTCTGAAATGCGTCCTGTGCGTCAAGGGGACACATGAGAAGGTCAAACTAGAATAATACCCCGGCGGAAGTTCAGCCGGCCCCTTAATGCCAGCCGGGAATAAAAGCCCGGAACCATAAATGACAACGCTGCCGGACGAGCGACGGCCCTGTGCGTATTGCGCGGGATTCGTCGTTTGAATCGGTCGCCATATTCAGGCCGGAGAAATTATATGAACAGTCCAAAAGTAATAAAGCTGATACGGAAGAGAGACGGAAGGCTGCAGGAATTCAACGTCGCTCGAATAGTGGAGGCGGCGAGGAAAGCTCTGCACGCGTCCGGAGAGAAACAGGACCGCAACACGGCGGATGAGATCGGGCAGAAAGTGATGTCCCTGATCGAGTTGGTTTATTACAAGCGAGACAGAGTTCCGTCCGTCGAGGAAGTGCAGGATCTGGTGGAAAACGCGTTGATGGACGCGCACAAGCCCGCGGCGGCCAAAGCGTTCATCCTCTACCGAGAGCAACGCGCCCAGATCCGTCAGGCTCGCTCTCTGCTCGAGGACGCTGTCCGGCTGGTCGACTCGTACGTCGACCGCGAAGACTGGCGCATAAATGAAAATTCCAACATGGATTATTCCCTACAGGGGCTGAACAACTACATCTCTTCCTCCGTGATATCGAGATACTGGTTGACAAAGATTTACAGCCCTGCGATAGGCGAAGCGCACAACACGGGGCGGCTTCATCTTCACGACCTCGGTCTGCTGAGCGTTTACTGTTGCGGATGGGACTTGCAACAACTCTTGGAGAAGGGGTTTCAGGGGGCGTTCGGCAAAATCGCAAGCTCTCCGCCGAAGCATTTCCGAAGCGCGCTCGGCCAGATTGTGAACTTTTTCTACACCATGCAGGGCGAGTCTGCCGGAGCGCAGGCTTTCTCCAGTTTTGACACTCTTCTTGCTCCTTTCATCCGCTACGACGGCCTTTCTTATGAGGATGTCAAACAGGCGATGCAGGGGTTCGTGTTCAATCTGAACATCCCGACGAGGGTCGGTTTTCAAACTCCTTTCACAAACCTGACGATGGACTTGCAGCCCTCTTCGGTGTACGCCAACGAGCCGGTGATAGTGGGCGGCAAACGCCTGAAAGAAACATACGGCGAATTCCAGCATGAGATGAACATGATAAACCGCGCGTTCGCCGAGATTATGATGCAGGGCGACGCGTCAGGCCGTATTTTCACCTTCCCGATTCCGACGTACAACCTGACGAGGGATTTCGACTGGGACAACCCGAAGCTGCTCCCGCTGTGGCGGATGACGGCGAAGTTCGGAATACCCTACTTCGCAAACTTTATCAACAGCGATATGAGTCCTGACGACGTCCGCAGCATGTGTTGCCGGCTAAAGCTGGACAAGAGGGAATTGATGAAGCGCGGCGGCGGGCTTTTCGGAGCGAACCCGCAGACCGGCAGCATCGGCGTTGTCACGCTCAACATGCCGCGAATCGGATACACCGCCACAGACGACGTTAATTTCTTTGAGCAAGTCGATGAACTGATGGATCTGGCCCGCGAGAGCCTCGACACCAAGCGCAAGGTGCTCGAGCATTTCACAGACCAGACGCTTTATCCTTACTCGAAGTTCTATCTTGCCAACGTGAAGAGCGTCAGAGGCGCGTACTGGGCGAACCACTTTTCAACCATTGGCCTAATCGGCATGCACGAATGCTGCCTGAACTATCTCGGCAAGGGAATAGACACCCCTGAAGGCCGCGAGTTCGCACTCAGAGTTCTCGACCACATGCGCGACCGCGTTAAAGACTATCAGTTGAACAGCAAAGAGGAAGTCAGTTACAACCTCGAAGCCACTCCCGGCGAAGGCACATCGTACAGGCTCGCCCGGCTCGACAGGAAGAGCTTCCCGAAAATCATAGCATCAGGCAAGGAGCAGCCTTTCTACACCAACTCCTCACAGCTTCCGGTGGACGCCACGAACGACATCTTCGCCGCGCTCACCCATCAGGACGAGCTTCAGGCGAAGTACACCGGCGGGACCGTCCTGCACGGTTTCATCGGCGAAAGCATCGAGGATCCGGTGGTGTGCAAGAAGCTGGTGCGAAAGATTGCTGAGAACTTCAGACTGCCATATTTTTCAATTTCGCCGACATTCACCATCTGTCCGAAACACGGATATATATCCGGGGCGCATCATACGTGCCCCTATGACGATGACGAGGAGGAGACGGCGGCAAACGCCTGAACTCCGTCGATTAGTTCCGGCGAGAAGCGCCGCAACGCGGCGAACGCCCGCCGAAATCTATGAAAGGAATCTAAAAAAATGGCATCATGCAAAGAACAAACTGAAGTTTACGCCCGGGTTGTCGGATATTTTCGCCCGGTGAAACACTGGAACGTCGGAAAGCGAGAGGAGTTCAACAACCGAGTCGTGTATGAAACGGCTTCGTTCGACTCCGAGATAACTCGCTCAGCGGCGGTGGAAAATGAATTCGTTGCCGATAAAATGGTTTCAGGGAACTTCGCTAATTGACTATCCCGGACGCGTCGCGTCCATAGTCTTCGTCGGCGGATGCAACTTCAGATGCAGATTTTGTTACAACAGGGATCTGATATCAGCCGACACCGTCCCTGACGTCGACGCCGAAGAGATTCTCCGTGAGCTTAAACACAGGCGCGGGTTCATCGACGGCGTGGTGATTACGGGCGGCGAGCCGACTCTCAACCACGGGATAATCGATTTCCTTTGCGCGGTAAAGCGCATCGGCATAGATGTCAAAATCGACACCAACGGCAGCAACCCTGAAACGCTGGAATGGATTATCGAGGAGCGGCTGGCCGAATATGTAGCGATGGACTATAAGGCCCCGCTCAGAAAACTCGACTCCGTAATTGGCGCAAAGGGCATGGCTGAACGCGTTCATGCTTCCGCCATGCTGCTGATTCACCGGGCAACCTGCCGCTATGAGTTCCGAACCACCGTGCATCCTTCTCTACACGATCCTTTTGACATCGATGAGATGGCTGAAGAGATTCACGGAGCGGCGGCATACCACCTCCAGCAGTTCCATCCGGTGGATTCTCTCGACTCGTCTCTGCTCAGCGTTCCTGCGTACGGCCCTGATTTTTTCAGAGCCGTCTCCCACAGAATTTCCGATAGATTCCCCGTATTCTCCATCCGCAATCTTCCCGACTTTCAGATGAATGAAGCGCCCGCATCCGACACCGAGACAGAATTAGCCCCAAAGTTTATTAACCACAGCGCAGACCGATAAACCCAGTACGGCGCATTGAAAAGATTATAACGAAAATCAGGCTCTATCATTGAGCCCGAATTCGTCATTGGGATTCGGGATAAAAAACGGCTCCCCGTCAGGAGAGCCGTTTTGATGGTTTCGCGATTGGTAGCGCTATCTCAATGGCACTGAGCGCAATAGTCTTTCTTGTGGCAGAGCATGCAGAGCGCGTTTTTAGCTTTGGCCGCCGGACCGTGCGACGACATGAAGTCTTCATTGTGGTCGGCGGGTTTAATATCTGAATGGCAATTCTCGCAGTCGGCTGTCTTGTGGCAGACGGCGCAGCGTTTGAACTGCTTGTTGGCGAGATCGCCGTGGTTGGAAGCGATATCGTCGGCGTGCGGGTACGCTCCGCCGCCGTGGCAGGTGTCGCAGTAAGACTTCGCGTGGCAGCCTACGCATCTGGCTTTGTTAGCGCGCGCTTCCGGGCCGTGCTTCATTTTGAAGTTAGCCTTCTTGTGGTCGGCAGGTTTGGATTTCTTGTGGCAGTCGTCGCAGAACTTCTGGTCGTGACAGAACGAACATTGGGTGGACTTCTCGGCGGCTTCCTTGCCGTGCGTTTTCAGATAGTCCTTCGGATGCGGGATAAGCGAATGGCACGCCTTGCACTTCTTTCCTTCGATATTGTGACAGGCGTTGCAAAATTCCACATTGCCGGCTGCGTCCGCTTTATGGTTTTTGACATAGCCTTTTGCGGAGTGAGAAGCGGGCGGATTCTTTGCGTGGCATTTATCGCAGAAGTCGCTTTTGTGGCACTTGGTGCACTCGGAGGGATTCTTTCGAAGAATCGGGCCGTGATTCTTCAGCACTTCCTCGGGGTGAGGCAGCGCGTATCCGTGGCAACTCTGGCAGAGGGGAGAAAACTTCATGTTGCCGTGGCAGGCGATACATGACGCCTCTTCTTTTTTCGCCTGTTTTGTGTGGTTCGTTCTCCAGTCCGCTCTATCATGATATTTAAATTTCTTGGAATCTCTGACGTGGCATTTCTGGCAGAATTCGGTGGCGTGGCAGTTGCCGCAGGACTCCTTGAGGGCTTTCGACTTGTCTTTTGAAAGCCTCTGGATCGAAGTCTGATGGCTGACTCCCCACGTGCTGTCGTGGTATCTGTATATTTTTTTCTGGTGGCAGGTTATGCAGAAGCTGTGCGTGTGGCAGTCGCGGCATTTCTGATTCTCTTTTTTTGCGACCATCGGGTGGGTGTAGCTCCAGCCCTTGGCATGGTCGTCAACCATCGTCTTGTGGCACTCGCCGTTATTGCAGTAATCCACGGTGTGGCAAGCCGCGCAAGACGCGTTTGTGCGCTGTCCGGGCTTGTCAACGTTGAAGAATTTGCCGTGCTCGTCCCATTTATTTGTGTTTTTGTCATGCGCCCATTTAGCCTGATGGCATTCGTTGCAGGAATCGTAATGGTCGTGGCATGCCAGACAGCTTTTCGGGTCGGCCTTGTATTCGTTGATGTGGCGCGCCACCATTCCGGGCTTATGCGGCGCGGCGGAAACGTGACACGCGTAACAATATCTGCTCTCGCAGTTTTCGGGGTCGATCGTTTCAAGTCCCTCGACATGGGAATCTATCCATTCCTGCGTAAAATGCGCGCCTATGTGCGGCGTCGGAACCTCGCAGGCTTCGGGGTCCGCTTTCGGTTTCTGCTTGCAGCCGGTTCCCGCGAAAACTACCAGCGCCGCAAGCGCGCATACCGCCAGTTCTTTCATTCTCATAGGTTTTCGCATATCTCTCATGCTTCCTTGTTTAGGTTTTTGCTTCGTGAAACCTTGAACGCGTTCCGGTTGTTCTGTAAAGTAAAGAAAGGAGACTGACCATGCCCAGCGAACAGGGAATCGTGATTAGCACAAGCTCGCGGAAAGCCGTGGTCAGAACGGTAAGGAATGAAGCCTGCGCCGGTTGCGGCGGACAGAGCATGTGCTCGGCGATGGGAGGCGGCAAGATAAATTTCGTCGAGGCCGTCAACAAAGCCGGAGCCTCCAAAGGCGACCGCGTTCTGCTTGAAATATCCGACTCCGCTTTCATGACAGGCTCTTTCCTGATTTTCTTCGTTCCCATCGTGGGGTTGGTAGCCGGCGTTTTTTTAGGCAGCCACTTCGGCAAAATTTACGGTTGGGACCATAACGCCGCCGCTCTTATTTTCGGGCTTGGCGTTTTCGCCGTCTTTATGTCGGCGATGGTTCTGGTCGGCAACCGCACAGCTTCTAAAAACCCCGCTTACACTCCGACGATAGTCAGCGTGCTGACTCGCGCTAAAGACATGGACTCTGCGGCCACTAACATAGCAGGCGATTCAATCTGCCATCCATCCTGATCCGGGTTCAAGGTTTTCAAGTTTCAGAGCGAACGGCCGGATTCTCCGGGTTTCGCAAAAAAAGCTTATGTACATGCGGCTATCGTCGCCGCAGACGCATCCGAATTTAAGAAACTTCGATCAAATCCCTGCTATAGCAAAGAACGCCGCACTGTAGGCAGCGGTCCGCCTCGTAAAGAGCCACGTCTTCGGCTAGACCGAGAGCGCATTCCTGAAAATCCTTGTTTCTGATATCCGGCTCGACTTCTGGCATCGACACTCTGGCTTTGTATGTTACACCCGTGACGGATGGCAGACAGCTTTCCGGGATGTTCTTAATAAGAGCTTCGGGCGGAGCTTTCAGCTCAGCTTCCGGATCGAAGTAGAGATGCATGGCTCGTGCGGCGCGTCTTCCGTCTCCGATGGCGGACACCACAGTGAGCGGACCGTTGTAACAGTCGCCGCCGGTGAAAACGAACGGAGCTTTTGTCTGAAGAGTGCCGGGGTCGGCTACGATTGAGTTCCATCGGGTCTTTTCGACCTTGCCCTTTAATTCGGGGTCTGATTCGAGGAAGCTGACATCCGGGGCCTGCCCGATCGCCGCGATTATGTTGTCCACTTTGATGACCTGTTCGGAACCTTCGATCGGCACAGGGCTTCTGCGGCCGCTGGCATCCGGTTCTCCGAGCTTCATCTTGAGACATTCAATGCCGACCAGTTCGCCTTTTTCATCCGTGACGACTTTCGTGGGAGCGACGAGGAAATGGAACTTCACTCCTTCGTGAATCGCTTCTTCGACTTCGTAAGGCTCTGCGGGCATCTCGGCGCGAGTCCTTCTGTACACCACCATCACTTCTTCGACGCCCATTCTGACCGCCGTTCTCGCGCAGTCCATCGCGGTGTTTCCGCCGCCGATTACCGCCACCCGCTTGCCGAGCTTCATCTTTTCGCCGACATGCATAGTCTCAAGAAATTTTATCCCGTGAATAACGCCCTTGGCGTCTTCGTTCTCGACTCTCATCGGCGAGCTTTTCCATGCGCCGATCCCAATAAACACGGCGTCGAACCCTTGGTCGGTCAGGTCTTTTATGGTGAAGTCCCTGCCGAACTTGACGTTCAGTTTGACGTCCACTCCCAAATCCAAAATGTGCTGGATTTCCTTGTCGAGAATCTTTTGTTTGGGCAATCTGTATTCGGGGATGCCGTATCTAATCATGCCGCCGAGTTCGGGCATCATGTCGAATATGGTCGCGCCGTGGCCGAGTCTGCGCAAATAATACGCGCATGTCAGGCCGGCCGGGCCGCCGCCAACGATGGCGACTTTTTTGCCGCTTTCCGGGTTCCTGTCCACAGGATAGAAACCCGCGTTCATTTCTAGGTCGGCCGCGTAGCGTTTCAGATGGTTGATCGCCACCGGCTCGTCCGCGTCCTTTCTGCGGCACTGGTGCTCGCAGGGATGCGGGCACACCCTGCCCACGCTCAACGGCAGCGGGTTGCGCTCTTTTATCGTCTGGATCGCTTCTTTATATCTCTTGTGTTTGATGTGGTTGATATATTGCGGAATGTCAATCTGGGCTGGGCATGTCTGCCTGCACGGCGCGAGACAGTCGGAAATTTTGTTGAAGCTCAAAAGCCTTTCGGTCATAGACTGCAATTCGAGAACGTGTTTGGGGCATAGAGCTACGCAAGCGCCGCAGCCGGTGCATACGACCGGGTCGATTACCGGCAGGCCTTCGGCTCCCATCTTTATCGCGCCGAACGGACAGTTCTTCGCGCAGGTTCCGAGGCCGATACAGCATCTGTCGCAGTTGCGAGCGCCCTCCCACATTGCCACCGCCGAGCGGCAGTCCTGAATTCCCTGATATTCATACAACTTGTCTATTCTGTAGCCTGCGCGGCATTTCAGGATTGAGACCTGCCGCTCTTTAGCTTTGACTTCCATGCCCATGACTTTGGCCACAGCGGCGGCTGAAGCCACTCCGCCCGCCACGCACACGTCCACGCCCGCTTTACCCTTCACGACCGCTTCCGCGGCTGCGGAGCAACCGGCGAAACCGCATCCGCCGCAGTTCGCGCCCAGCATGGCGCCTTCCACTTCGGCTATGCGCGGGTCTTCGTAAACATAGAATATTTTGGACGCCGCGCTCAACAGAACTGCCGCAGCCAGCCCCAGCCCCAACATCACAGCCGTCGCCTTCAATATCGCGCTGATTACTTCAGGATCCATTTTTCATCTCCCGCAAGTTAGCTTTGCATTCGGCCCCGCGTCTCTTGGGGCCGTGTTTCTGCCTTCTTCACACCATTCCGAGAAAGCCCATGAACGAAAGAGCTATCAACCCCGCCGTCACAAGCCCTATTGCAGTGCCAGAAAAAGCTTTTGGAATAGGCGCGGTCTCGAATCTCTCTCTGATCCCCGCGAAGAGCACCAGAGCAAGCCCGTATCCGACCGCCGACGCAAATGAGAAAACTATCGACTTCACCAAATCATATTCGTTATCAATAATTATTACGCACGCGCCTAAAACCGCGCAGTTTGTTGTTATAAGGGGAAGAAAGATGCCGAGCGCTTTGTACAGCGGCGGCAGCGCCTTTTTCATGAACATTTCCACGAACTGAACCAGAGCCGCTATCACGAGAATGAACGCTATCGTCCTCAGATATTGCAAATTGAACGGGACAAGCAGATATTCCCATGTCAGCCAAGACATCACTGCCGCAAGCACCATAACGAAGACAACCGCGAAAGCCATCCCCATGGCTGTGTCGACCTTCTTGGAAACCCCGAGGAACGGGCAGTTGCCCAAGAACTTAGCGAGCAGGATATTGTTTACGAATATTGCGCCTATAATCATTAAGATATATTCGTTCATGTCCGACCTCTTAAATTATTTTTTGCCCACAAGACTCATAAGCCCGAGAATCACTCCGAGGCAAACGAACGCGCCGGGAGCTTTAATCATGAACTCGAAAGGCATGTAAGACGCCGGCATAACGGCAAAACCCCATATTGATCCCACCCCGAAAAGCTCTCTCAATGCCCCGAGGAATGTCAGCGCAATTGTGAAACCGATTCCTATGCCGAGTCCGTCCGCGAATGAATAAAGAACTCCGTTTTTCGCCGCGAAAGCTTCCGCTCTTCCAAGTATGATGCAGTTGACCACTATGAGCGGAATGAATATGCCGAGAATCTGATAAAAAGGAAACACATAAGCTTTCATCATCATCTCGACTATTACGACGAACGATGCAATAACAAGGATGTAGGCGGCAATACGAACCTTGCTCGGTATGACTTTCCGCAGCATTGATATCAGCACGTTGGAGCAGACCAGAACGAAAGTGGTCGCCATACCCATGAAGAATCCGTTTGCAGCGGCCGCAGTCACGGCTAGTGTGGGGCATAATCCCAAAACAAGCTTAAACGGCGGGATTTCCTTCCATAATCCTTTGATAAACTCCTGATAGAATCTCATATTGGCCACCCGATATTATTTAACTTCTGAGATGATCTTGTCGCCGTTGTCCCTAATAATGCCAATAGCGTCGTTTACGGCTTTACAAACCGCCCTAGATGAAATGCTAGCTCCCGTTACCGCGTCTATCCCGCCGCCGTCGGCTTTGAGAGCCAAGGTTACATCCAACGGAACGTTCTTGAACTGATCGATGAACTTAGGCTCTTTTGTCCTTGTGCCAAGTCCGGGAGTGTCGCTCATTGTGGTTATACTGACGCCAGACAACCTTTTCTTCTCTATGTCGTAACCGACCATCGCGCCTAGATCGCCGCCATAGCTGCTCGCAAATGTCTCTAACGCGATAGCCAGCAGCTTGCCGTCTTTTTTCGCTGGATACACGGTTATCGTTTTCGCCGAATCTCCCTCGCCAATAGCAACCTCTATTTTGTCTTCGACAAGGCTGTTGTCGTAAGCTGGAAGAATACTTTTAAGGGCAGGTTCTTTAAGATACTGGAATTCGGCGGCGGCTATGGGCTTGGCGGTAATATTATTGATGTAGCTGAGAGCCGCGCCTGTAGTGGCCGAAATGATTGAAAGCACAACTATCATTTTAATAATATCACGCATCGGCGGCCGCCTCCTTGCTCTTTTTGGGAAGCCCCAGAATGGGCGGCCTTATCCTGTCGAAGAATGGAACAAGAAGGTTCATCAGGAGAATGGCAAACCGCGCCGAGCCGTTTGCGTGAGTCCCGTGCGTCCTTATCACTATCGTAAGAGCGGCGCAGCAGAGTCCGAACAGCAGCTTTCCCCATTTAGTGTTCGGGCTTGTGGTGTGTTCGGGCGCCAAGAAGAAGATACAGAACAGCGTCGTCCCGGACACCAGATGGAACAGAGGAGAAGCGTACATCGTCGGGTCAACCGCGTGATAGATGCCGCCGAAAATAAATATACCGGCAATGAATCCTGCGGGGACCTGCCAAGAGATGATGTTTCTGGCGATTAGGAACACGCCGCCTATAACCAGAGCCAGTCCCGCCACCGAGCCTATTCCGCCCGGCTGAAAGCCCAGAAAACTGTCCAGAAGGCTGAACTGGCCTGACATCTGCACGCCATATCTCTTCATTATTTCGATTGTGGTCTGAGCGGGAAGCGATTCCGCGATTCCGCCCCAGAGCGTGTGGTTCGGGCGGGGCCATTTGTTGATCAATCCGGGCCATGACAGCAAGAGGATAACCCAACCCACTATCACCGGGTTGAAAGGATATGCGCCCAAACCGCCGAAGAGCATTTTTCCAATAACGATGGAAGAACCCACGCCGACAACGATAACCCACCACGGCACATCCGCGGGAAGCATCAAAACCAGCAACAAGCCCGTCAGCGCCGCGCTTCCGTCAGCAAGAGCGCTTGCAGGTTTTTTCAGAGCGCGAAGCATGAGGTACTCGAACACAACCGCCGCGGCCACAGCAACCGCGATAGCTCGGACGGCTCCGGCCCCGAACATATACACGCCCACTGCGGCGGCCGGAATCAGCGCGATTATCTGGTTGTGCATTGTCCGCGCTATCGAGTTCCCGCCGTGTATGTGCGGCCCGACATCGACAATCAACCCGGATGACTTCATAACATGTTCCCTTTCCTCGGCAGCTTCATCTGCTGCTTGGCGTTCTGGAAATACTGGAGCATCGGCCTGCGAGACGGACAAATATATCCGCAAACACCGCATTCAAGACAGGCCGTTATGTGTTTTTTGACTATTTCATCGAAAACCCTGAACTGGCAGTGCCGGCTAAGCATGTTGGGCTGCAGGCGCGCTGGGCAGAACTCCACGCACGCCCCGCAGTTGATACAATTGTTTTCTGCTATCGGCACCAGCTTGTCTGCCTTCAGCGCCACTATCGTATTGACGCCCTTCGTAAGCGGCATATCGAAGGAGAACTGGGACTTGCCTCTTATCGGGCCGCCGAAAACCAACTTCTTAATTGGAGCTTCAGGAACGTCGCAGAACTTCAGGATATCTCTCGCGGGCGTGCCTATCAGCGCGTCCACCGTCTGCGGCGGCGTAACGGCGTCTCCCGCCACAGTCACTATCATGCTCGTCTGCGGTATGCCGTCCCTAACCGCCTTCAACGCGGCGATGGCCGTCCTCAATGGAATCACAGCCACCCCTACCGACATCGGAGACGCTCCGGCGGGAATCTCCCGCCCGGTCAGCCTCCACACAGTCAACTCTCTGAGCGTTCCGGGATATCTGCCCGACATTATTTTTACTTCGGCCTCTCCCGACGCGGCTTTTTCCGCTTCTTTCCTCTGAGTGTCCAAACATGCAAGAACTGTTCTTCCGTTGACCCCGGAAAGTTTTTTCATCAGCTTAATCGCTTCGGGCACATCGTTCGACTGCCTTGTAATCATGTATTGATTTATAGATACGATAGGTTCTTCGTCGATTGCCGTCACAATCAGCGTGTCGACGGGCGGCAGAGGATCGCGCCCTACATGGACGACAAGCCGGGACGGACACATATAAGGATTGAATATTGAATGAATAGACGGCGGCGCAGGCCCTTCGCACATAATGCCCATACGCCGTATTCGGTGCAACAATTCCCCATTTGATTTTGACAAATAATCCGGATCGGGCGTCGACTCGACAGGTTTGCGCTTCCCCTCGGTTTTGATAACCACCACAGAGGAAAACCCGCCGTAGGGGTTCGGCTGGCGCTCGATGCCCACAACTTTGCCGTCCATCGGCGCGTGAACGTCCGCGGACATGAAGTCCATCGCCCACCCGATAGTCTGCCCGGCCTTTACCTCGTCCCCTGCTTTCACTACGGGCGCGGCCTCGGCTCCCTCGTGCTGCTTGAGATGGACATACAGGAATTCGGGAGCCGGCACGGCGTTAACCGGCAGCTTGTCCAGATTCTTCGCCGCTCTCAACGGCATTAAAATCTCATACAGAGAATTCAGCATGATTCTCCACCCGGCGTTTCATTTTATACTGCAATATATTTAATATGTATGAACTGTATAAGGGGATATTCAGCGTATTCCGCAGCAGTGTCTTCATTGTTTTTTCAGGCGCTCACCACGCCGTATTGCTAATTGCTATTAGTAATGTGCAAAATTTCACAATTATCTTAATTAACCTAGACAAGATTATCAATAAAAAACGCCGCTGTCAATAAGGTTCCGCTGATTTTATGCGCGCCAAGTTTTTGGCCGGGTTTGAAGGCGCAATATTCCAAGATAGGTCTTCTTATTAAAGAAATGAGATTGGCAGATTGCTTTCAAATATAAAATTTGCGGGGCTTGCGCGGCTTGTTGTATCATATCCCTCAATATCTATTAACAGGAGCGAACAGGCATGCTGCAACCTCAACACGGCAAGGAGAAAAGACTGCCATTCTCTATCAGCGCTATGTACAGCGCCGGAAACATGTCAAGCCAGTTCCTTCAATGGGCTTTCGTCACGTATCTGGTTTATTACTATTCGCCGCCGGACAAGAACGGCCAGTTGCTTCCTATCGGAATAACAACCGCCGTTGTGGCGATCGGCAGATTCCTCGACGGATTTATCGAGCCGCTTACCGGATACTGGAGCGACAGGATGAACACGCGCTGGGGCCGCCGCATCCCGTTCCTTTTGTTCGCCGGGTTTCCGATGTGTCTACTGTTTACGTTGCTGTGGTTCCCGCCCTTCGCGCCGAACACGACAGGCATGATAATCTGGCTAGTCGCTATCTCGACCCTTTTCTGGTTCTGCATCACTCTTGTGTTCTGCCCATATCTGGCGCTGCTCACCGAAATCGCGCACACCAGCTCAGAGCGCATTTTCCTGTCCCAGCTCATGCAGGTATTTCTCTTCGTGGCAACCGGACTCATCATGTATATGCCGACTCTGTTCGAGCCTATCCGCGAGAATCCTCAGATGTTCGTCATCATAGGAGTCCTCGCGCTCGTTTCGATATACACCACAGCGTTCGGCGTCCCCGAAAAGAAGCTGACCAAAAAACGAGAGCCGGAAGAGGCGTACAGCCTTATTGAAGCTCTCAAATGGACTTTCACAAACAAGGCGTTCCTCGTTTACGTCATCAGCTCGCTGTTCCTGCTCCTCGGATTCCAAACCGTTCTGAACGGAATGATATACATTGTAACGGTAATGCTGGGACGGCCGGAATCTGAGCTTATTCTGTTTTTCGGCATAATTCTCGTTTCAACGGTCATCAGCTTCCTGATCATCCAGAAGCTCTCGGCGAAATACACGAAAAAATTCACCTATTCACTCTGCATACTCCTGCTCGGACTTACTCTCCCTCTGGCATATTTCCTCGGATGGGACAGCCTCTTCGGGCTTTCCACGTACCACGTCGCCTGCGTGGTGTTCTTTTTCCTCGGATTCCCGGTGGCCGGAACTGTGAGCCTCGGCCTGCCCATCATAGCGGATATCGCCGATTACGACGCCACTATCACAGGCAGGCGTAGAGAAGCCATCTTCTACGGCGCTCAGGGCATGCTCCAGAAATACACCATCGCCCTCACTTATGTCATTCAGGGTTTTCTTTTCTCGCGGTATGGATATTCGAGCGACAACTTTCTAGGCATACAGTTGCTCGGCCCGGTCACAGGCGCTTTCGTGCTTGTCGGTTTCGTGATATTTCTTTTCTATCCGTTGAACGAGCGCACGCTTAAACTGGATCCGGTGGGTTTCGCCAAATTCAGGAAAAACAAATAGAGCCGGACACGCATCGCCGTTCAGAAAATACCAACGCGAGCGTCAATGGTACTTCGCGATGGCTCCGCCCGTGACGAATTCGACCTCGACGTTGTTAAGTTCTTTCTTCCTGTACGGACGGTCGATCGCTCGCCTGACAGAGGGCGTGATTTCAGGGTCGTCCAGCGCGAGCGCGAACTTGTAATATTCGAGAGCCTTGTCTCGGAGTCCAAGAAGGTCATAGCATCTTCCAGCCCATAGCCTTGATTCGGCCTTTAGCTTATTCTGCCTGTAGTTCGGCGCGGCGTTAATTTCCAAATGCGCGAGCGCTTCCTTGAATTCGCCCTTTTTCAGAAGCAGAATTCCCGCGACGCGGTGGAAGATAGGTTCGTCCGGAAGAATTTCGGCGGCGCGGCGAAGGGATTTCACCGCTTCCGGGGTGTCAAACAAATCGAGATATTTCGTCCACGCGTCTTCATAAAGTTCGAGGGCTTCGCGTTCGGTTTCGTTCAGATGCCCCCCGCCGGGCAGGTCTTTTTCCAGAGGAGCGGCTGCGGCGTCTCCAGCAAAAAGCGCGCTTAACTTGAATCCGAGGAACTTATCGCTTTGGCAAACCGGGAACCTTCCGCTCGCGATGTATATCTCGTCTTCGTCTGGAAGATAGACCAGAGAATTGGCGTTGTTGGATGCGGCCACGATATCTCCAACCACTCTCTTGCGACGCTCGAACGGATCTGTGTTGTCGCTCATTATCGAGACGGCGTCCTCTGGAGTCAGAGAGCCATGTTTCTCCTGCAGTATGTCATATATGCGCGACAGCCGCGCGTTGCTGTGCCTCTTCCACGCGGTCGGGGCCGTCTCCTTCTCTTTCATCTGATCGGTGATGTAATGATTCGTGCGCGCCAACACATCGTCTTTCGGGTCAAGGGTCTCGAAGCGGTTTGCGGAGAACCCGACCACGCGGGCGTCGCGTGCGCGCGAATCGACCACCAGAAACGACAGCCCCACCGTCCGCTTGCCGCGTGATATTATGTTCACGACGTCGTCCAGCCTTTGCGCCGTCTCCATTATCTCGATTATCATCGGGTACAGCAGCCTGCCGCGCACCGTCACGTCCTTCGTGAAGTTGGTGAACGGCAGAACGGCTATCCCGGCGCTGTTTATGCCGAACGCGCCGAACGGAATGCCTAATGCTCCGAGCCAGATATAAGACTGCGCGTCATCGGGATTAAGAACGAGTACCGTTTGGTGTTTGTCCCAGAGGCCGCGTCCGAAAAAGTCGAAGTTCCTGCCAACTATGCAGCGGCCGCCGGCGGTTGCGCTGCCGCGCGCGAAGAATCCCGAACATCCCGGCATAGCCATTGGCGCGAACGACCTGCCCGCGAGGTAATGCAGAGAATCGGCGAAGAGGGTGAAATTTGCGGCCTCTCGCGGCGGTATTCCCGCTTTCGCCGCGTACGCCCTAAGAAAACCGTCGAACCTGTTGCCCTTGTCGGAGGCAAACCTATTGAAGAGGGAATACAGCGCGCCGGCAACCATCGGCGGCAGCGATTTCGATATGTCCGCCGCGAAACTGTGCGCGATGAGCCTTTCCGGCAGATTCCGGTAGTACGCTATCATCGCGTCGCCCACTATGCCCGACGAAAGGTCGAACATCTGTTCGCCCATAGCCTCGTATGAGCCTTTCAGAGACATCAGATAAATGCCTTTGATTCTGTCCAGCCTGCCGCCGCCGGATTCCGCCGGCATTCCTATCTTCATGTCGCCTTCCGCCATCCTGATTTGTCCTCCACGTTTCCTCTTTCGATTCCCGTTATTATAGGAGGTTTGGCGTCCATCCGCAAAAAAATGAAAAGTTGCCCTCCGGCCATTTCATAACAACCCCTGTTATTTAAAAACAGGTTTGCATTGTTGAGCCGGACTGTATAATAAAAAGACGATGAGCGGATCGGGATTGACATTCGACGGTTTTCGCGCGGCTTATGTCGCGGGCGGCCCCGGCTGTCTTGAATTCGTGAAGAATCTGTTTGCGCCTCAAAACATTAATGAACCGGCGTTTTCGTTCGCCGGAGACGCGGCCCGCGTCAAGGCTCTGGCGGAAGCGAACTTCAACTTCGCGGTATACCCTTATTTCCTCGGACAGCCCCCGGAATCATCGGGCGCGCAAAAGGACTCGTTCGCAGCTTTCGCGGAATCGGCGGCTGCCGCCGGAATCGAGACGATAGCGCTTGTCGTATCCTCCTCATACGCGCGCCGGGACGGTTTCAAGAGCGCTCCATGGGCGGCAAGGTTGCCCAACGGCAAACACGCGATGTATTCGCGAGCAGGCCGACGCGCTCTCTCATGCTGGGTCTCCGAGGAATGGATTGAAACCCTGAGAGTCAACGCGACTGAGGCTCTCTCCGCGGGAGCTTCCGGCGTTTTTATGGATTTTCCATGTTTCGGCTCCGCGCCGATTATCATCGGAGACGCTTTGGCGGGCGCGGCCGGCTGCCACTGCCCGGCATGCCGCGCGGCTTTCAGGAGTCATCTCGAAGAATCCGGGTCGAAACCTTTTTCGATACCGGCGAAACCGTCGCTCTCGGACGACCGATTCGCGATTTATTCCAAGTGGAGGGCGGGCGTGGTCTCCTCCGCGCTGGATTCGACGATGTGCGCCGTCAAAACAGCCGACCCCGCCGCGCTGTTCGGTGTCGTCGCGCCGCATATCGCCCACCTGCCCTCTCTTCCGCTATTCGGGCTGGCCCCCGCATGGGCGTTGTCTAAACCGAATATCTGCTGCGTCGAAAGACATTCATATATAACATTCGGGCGCGAAGGATTGTTTTACGAATCGCCGGGCATCCGCGCGCTGCAGGCTTGCTCGCGTGGAACGCTCGTCGCTTCGCTTGCCTATCCGTTCGGCCCCGCGCCTGACATCCCGGCTCCCTCCGAGAGGGCGGCCGCCACAGTCGCCGCCGCTTCCGCCTGCGGCGCTTCGGCTCTAATCCGCGCAGCTGAATACCGCGACGATCCGTCTTCTGACAACATCGGCTGCTCCATCACCGACCCCGCATTCGCGGACAGGCGAGATGCGCTCGCCGCCATTTACAACTTCATCGACAAAAACGCCGACGTTTTCGAAGACGCAGCGCCTGTGGCAAGAGTCGCGGTTCTATACTCTCTCAAAGCCGTCGAAGCCGCGCCTTCTTTCGTTCAATCTTTTTTTCGAATATACCACACTCTGACTGAAACGCAGATTCCGGTTCTGCCGATTGAAGCGTCGCGCATCGGAGACGCTGGCGCGCTGGAGGGCGTCCAAGTCGTCATCTCGCCCTCCCCCGCCGCGCTCGAAGACGCCGCCGGACTCGACCTCGCTTCACTCTTCAATGGCAAGCGTTTGATTTGCAGCGGAGCAATCCCGGAATGCGTTTCTGGCGCGGACGCCTCTGAAATCGACCCTACATTCATGGATATTGAATTAAGCCGCTGGGAGCGCATGTCCAAGGGCCGCGCGGGGCGCGCGCTTCTCGCCCGCCTCTCTGGAGAAGCGGATATTTTCGGAGGGTTTCCACTAAGCCGCAGGGCAGGACTCCCCGCCTTTCCCTTCCTTTGCTCTCAATCCATGAGCGCCCTGTGCCCACCACCGAAAAACTGGAAAATCCTCTACGACGCCGTTTCAAATGCTTTGAAAGCGTTCCCCCCGGATGTCGTAATCGAATCCCCCGCCTACATACATGTCCAAGAATGGAAAAAAGGAACATCGTCAATTTTCCATATCGTGAACCTGCTGTCGGACACTAAGCTGCCGGACCAGATAGCCCTCCGGTTCCCCGTTCCCGTTTCAGCCCGCGTTATCGATTCGGATAAAAACAAAATCACATACGTCAGCAACGAAACCAGCGTCTATGCTCAACCCCGCCCCTACCAGATAATCGAAGTTAAAAACAGATATTAACCCGAAAAAACCGATAGAAAGGTTTTCGCCTTCGGCGATTGGGCGAAAACAATTCCAAACGATTGTTCGGTTTCAGTCTTTCTTAGCTTCTTGCGCGGGTTTTTCTTCTTTCTTTTCTTCCGGAAGCCAAAGGCATTGCTCGGCGTCGCGTTTGCATATATTGAGAATGTGGTCGATCGGGGTCGGCGTTTTTTCGTTGAGGACATATCCCGCAGGCGGCTCCACCGGCCTGCAATAGTGCGGATTGAGAAAACAGAAGTTAGTTATTTCGGGGTCCTGCTTGAAAGGTTTCGGAGCCTCGGCCTCGGCTTTCTTCTCTACTGATTTATCTTTCTTATTCGCCTCTTTTTTATTCTTCTCTTTTGAATCTGTGACATTTTCCTCATTAGCTTCCGGCGCAACCTTGTCCAGTTCAGTAACCGGAGGAGAATTCTTTAATTTTTCATCTTTTGATTTCGATGGGTTGGGCATTCCAGTCCACGGACGGCATTTTTCAGGAAATTCAGTGCAGTATTCCATCTTCTGTTGGACGACGACGGCGTTTCTATCGCCGGGGACAATCTCCACCCTCGGTCTTTCAGTCGGGGAAACGCACTGTCCGGGATCGGCGGCTGTCTCGGCAAACGCAGACGCGCCTGTCGTCATTACCGCGACAGCAATCGCCGCCGAAGTTAGAAACAGTCTAATAATCGATGTCGTTTTCATTATTTCCCTCCGCGCATATATATTTATTTTAACGGCGGCACACAAGAAATCAAATGCGAAAACGACATCCATTCAAGTCGAAGCGACGATTCATGCGAAACTTCCACTGAGACGCCCGTGTCATCTGTTAATGAACGTTTTGAAACCCGCTTCGCGCAATTGGTTCACTATCTTTGCAATCGTGTCTTCTTCCAGCGCTCCGAAGTTGCGGTATTCCCCGCCTCTGCCTATCTTCTGCCACTTTGTCGCCGCCATGCTGTTGTACGGCATAAGGTGAACCAGCCCGCGATATCCGTTGCGCATCAGCAATACGGCGGCTCCTTCTATGGATGTTTCGTCCGTGTTGACTCCGGGGATGAGAGGTACGCGCGCTATCAAGGCGCTTTCGCCTTTTAATTGAATCAGATTTGATAGGTTCCTCTCAACGACTTCGAGGTTCGCGCCTGTAAGCTCCTTGAGAATGCCGGGATCGGGATGTTTTATATCAAAGAGAACTAGGTCGGCAAGCTCAGCGAGGCGGGAGACTAGAGAGTTGTTGAACGCGCCGCAGGTTTCGACTGCCGAGTGAATGCCCCTTTTTCTGAATTCTTCTAAAAGGGCGAACAGGAAGTCCGGTTGAGCGGTCGGCTCGCCGCCCGACACAGTGGCGCCGCCGCCGGACTCATCATAGAACGGCCTGTCCGCCTCGACCGCGTCGGCAATTTCCGCCACTGTGGCGACTCTTCCGATGATTTCCATGGCGCCGGTTTCGCAGGCCGCCGCGCAGGCTCCGCACGCAGAGCACTTTCGCGGGTCTCTTACAACGGCGCGTTTTTTCATCGCGAGCGCGCCTGCCGCGCAAGCCTTCACGCACGCGCCGCACGCGGCGCACTTCTCGCCGAAATATGACGCCTCCTCCCGCGCCGACTGTGATTCCGGGTTGTGACACCACGCGCACTTCAGCGGGCATCCCTTCAGGAACACCGTCGTCCTTATGCCCGGCCCGTCGTAGAGCGCGTACCTCTGTATGTCAAATATCAAGCCTTTTATTTCCACTCCGCAGTCATTCATGCTCAACTCCGCCTCACGAATGTTCCGAGCGCGAGATAATCTCATTCTGAATCTCTCGTCCAAGCTCGGTGAAATAAGCGCTGTATCCGCCGACTTTCACAATGATGTCCCTGTGCGCGCCGGGATTTTTCTGAGCGCAGCGGAGCATCTCGGCGGAGGCTACGGTGGGTTGAAGCTGCTCTCCTCCGAGCCTGAAATATGTCTTTATGAGGGAAATCCATTTGTCCCGCGTCTCGTCCGAACCGCCTATGGCCGAAGGATGAAGTCTTATGTTTGCCGCGCATCCGAGGACTTCCGTGAAATCGATGGCGGCGATGGATTTCAGGACTCCAGTCGGGCCGTTCTTCTCCACATTGTACGGATTGCAACTCGCGGCGAAAGGCATCCCGGCGCGGCGTCCGTCCGGCGTGGCAAGCGACATCCTGCCGTCTATCGTGTGCGCCGTCATGCTATTAATGAAAGGAGCAAGGAAACCGCCCTTGTATGTTTTGTGTTTTTTCAGTTCCCGGAATATATGGTTTGTCACGCTCCGGGCAATGTCGTCCGACTCCGGGTTTCCGTTACCCCATTTGCCGGGAAGCGACAAAACAGCCGTCCTCACGCGCCGATGCCCTTTGAAGTTGTCGTCCATCGCCCTAATCAGGCGCGCAAGAGAAAAAAGCCCGCGCTCGAACACAAGCTTCTTGATGGTGAAAAGAGAATCTGTTACATTCGCGACGCTGCTCATGAGCAGAACGCCCTCGACGCCTCCGTCCGCTCCGCCTTCCGTCATGTCTTTCATCGAGTCGAGAGTTTCTTTCAGGAAAAGCGAGATGTTGGGAGCGGGCAGGATTCGGGCATAAACGGCGTCTCGGGCGCGGGCGGCGGCGGCGATCTTGGCGATTTCGTTGTCGAGTTGAGCGAAAAAAGCGCCGAGCAACTGTTCAAATGATTTGAACGAGTCCGGCGCGCCCGTCCGCAATCCCGCGCCTTTGACAATTCCCGCGGCAGTCTTCGTGTCGCCATTGCGCAACGCCATGTCGAGCGCGCGGCACAACAGTATCGACGAGAAGCCCTCCCCTCCCGTCCTGCCAGCGACCGCCATGTCAACGCACCCGGTTATCGCGTAGTCGTTCGCGTCCTCCTCGGAAAACCCGCTCTTTACCATTGCCGCGAAGCAGATCTCGTCGTTCATCATCGACACGCTGGAAACGCATCTTGAATGAATCTTCGCCGTTTCTCGGCAGAGTTTTTCAGGAGACCGGGGGTGAAGTCTGACCACGAAGTTGAGAGAGGCCTTCGAGCGCTCGGCGGCTTCCAGCATTATGTACGTAAGCTCGTTCGTCGCGTCTTCTCCGCTTCTCGTCAGGCCGCCGAGAGTCACCGGCTCAGAGCCTTCGTATCTTTGAGTGAACTCCGCCGTCAGGCTGGAACCCGGCCGCATGTTGTGGCTCATCACTTTCAGGAAAAGCTCTTCAAGAATCTCTCGCGCCTCATCGCCGCTTATCTCGCCCCGCTCAATGTCTCTTCTGAAATAGGGCAGAAAAATCTGGTCCAGACGCCCCGGCGCGTGAACGTTGAACGGCATGGCAAGGTCGGAAATGTTCTTCAGAGTCCAGAACGACTGAACCACCTGCCTGAACGAACGAGCGGGATGAAGCGGCGCAACCCTGCAGTCGGCTAGCGATTGCGAGAGAAAAGCGCGCCCCCGCTCGTCTCCTGCCTTGCCAGCCCGGTTCAGCGCCGCTTCTACGGCGGCGGAAAGCCTTTCTGCGAACGCCACCGCCCCGTCTAGCGCGGTCTTTGCAGTTCTAAGAAAATCCGCCTCGTTCGCCGGACCGTTTGCCGCGCGGCGCATTCTGTCTTTGACGTCCTCCCGCATGGCCAGCAGCCCGCGCGACATCGCCGTCTCATAATCGAGAACGAGATGCCCCTGCCATGTCCCGATCGCGGCGGCGGGCGAGATTATCGTGACTTCCCGCGCGGTGGCCGGCAAAGCATCGATGAACTCCGAAAAACTATCCGGACATAGACGCAGCGCGGCCACATCCCGCCTTACTATGTCGGCGGCGGTTTTACCGCGCCAGTAAGGAAGTATGTCTTCCAGCAATTCTCTTCTGTCTGCGCTTCGTATCCTGTACGGGTTTACCCTGCGTTTGTCTATCGTGGCGCTCCCGAGAGAGGGCGGAGGAACATCGAACTTCGCGGCGGAAACCGCTGTGCCGACTATATCCGGGATGGAATAGTTGCGCGCCGCGAAACGGACAAACTTCAGAGCCGATTCCACCTTTCGTTTCGCCATCGCCGCCCCGTCAAGCTCCACTTCAAGAGTCTGATTAAAAAGCCCGCGCTCAATGTCTATCGGAATGCCTACGTAGTTCTCAGTCCACGCGCCTGCGATCCTGTCCGCCGCGTCCACATGAATTTCCATTTTTTCGAATACGTTTTTCATTGCGAGAGCGACGCGCGACCCTGAGGATATTTTCTCGCTGTCGGTTTCCCTGCGGCTTTCGGTGTATAACCGCGCCCTCTGGATGGATATGAAAGGGGTTTCCGTCCGGTATCTCTCGCGTATGCGAGCGATTCTGTCTTCACAATGCGGTTTGCTCATTTTGCTCCCGCCTTTCGAGTCTTGCCCTTTCTTTTTTCAGGAGACTGCGCTCGCTTAGCCAAATCCTCCATATCCTGCCGCATACGCTCCTCTACTATTGCCGAGGCGGCGCGCTCGTCCCCGGATTCAATAGCGTCCACAAGCCTCAGATTCAAATCCCTTATGCTCTCTCTCCGACCTTCGTCTAAAAGGGAATACATCGGGCGGAACGTCGCAAACATGCCTTTCATAGTGTTTATCAGGCAGACGAAAGCGCCGTTTTTGGAGGCGAGCGCGATAGTCAGATAAAAATCGTAATCCCACTTTCCGCTTAAAAGCTCCGGCGAGCCGTCGGGCGGACACTCTCCGGCCACGCGGCGCAACTCTTTGATGTCAGACGCATCCGCGCGCCGCGCCGCAAGCGACACGACCATTGCAGACATAAGCCTTCTGGCCTCGTCCATGCCAAGAAGAAGCTGCGGCTCAAGCTCCGCTCCCCTCCCCGCCTGAAAATTTATGAAGTCCAGATTCGCTTCGCGCCTGAAATCCCTGACGTATATACCATCGCCCTGCCGCACCGCCGCCAGCCCCATGTTTTCCAGCCTGCGCAACGCCTCGCGCAAAGACGTCCTTGTGATGGACAGGCTCTGCGCCAGTTCGCGTTCCCCCGGCAACCGCTCTCCCGGTTTAACCTCTCCTGAGACAATCATGTCCACAAGCTGCGCGAGCGCGTCTTCAGAAATCCTGTTCTTGGGAACAGGGCGAAACACGAAGGCTGCGGACGGGTTAGTTTGCATTTTTCACCAATGCAAGCTGAAATCGAAGAAAGGGATGAGATACGAGGCAAATCGAGCGAGAATGAGGGAGCATACTGTTTCGTATGTGACCGAATTCGAGTCGATGATTCAACGACGTAGATCGCCCTTTGTTCGATTTTTCGGATTTTTCACATGAAAAATCCGGGTTGGAATGCTCCGAGATGAGGATGGATTCATTTGATCGCATAAGCTCCTCGCAGTGGTACACTGGTTCTACCAATTCTATTTTACTTGAATGTTCCAACGACGTCAAGCGCCCCGCCGCTCCCCTCTCGTTTCCAATCGACCAGTCAGTCCGCTCGGAAACTTTATCAGATAAAGCATGTTGAATGCGGAGCCTCGGAGGGCAATAATAAATGATATGAGAAAGATAGCGCGCGCCATAATAGCGATAGCGGCCGTTTGGGCGATTGCAAGTCCCTGCGTTTGCGCGGAGCGGGCGGAACCCGCCGCGGTCGCGCAGAAGGACTCTTTTATTTTCGCTCGCTCGACAGAGAATCAAGAAGAAAACCTGTGGCAGTGGCGCGAAGGAGCCAAGCTTCAGCCTGTGACCTCCGGGAAAGGAGTCGGCAGGTTCGTTCTGGCTAATAATCCTCCCGCCGTCGTTTATCAGGTTCCTATGGGAGAGCCGAACCCCTATCAAAGATATGGGCTGACATATAAGTCGCTAGCCGTCGGCGATGCCGAAGTTTCCGATCCTATAGTCATCGACAAACCAGAAAACAATTTGTCCGACCTGAATCAGATTGTGTCGCCGGACGGCTCGCGCGCCGTTTTCACAAGGGTGGACCTTGAGAAGTTCGGGACGGCGGATTACGACGCGGGGCTTTGGCAGTGCAAGCTGGGAGCCGCGCAGAAGAAGACGGAGCTTTTCTGGAAAAGCTCTCAGAAGCATCCCGGAATGATTCACGTGCCTGTGGCATTTTCGCCGAACGGCAAATATCTCGCGGCGCAGCGCACGCCTTTCTCCGCTGGCGATATCGGCGACTCCCTGATTATCGACACGCGGACAAAAACGGTTTACAGGATTTTCACCCGCGCGCGCGTCGAGCTGTGGCATCCGAAAAGCGACAAAATTCTCGCAAGCCGCATCGACGCCTCTTCGGGAAGAAGGATTTTTTTCATCGGCACTCTGGACGTTTCAGATTGGAAGCCCGTCACCCCTGAAGGGATAAACGACGGCGCCCCGGCATTCTCGCCTGACGGCAAAAAACTGGCCGTTCACTCGCGCAACGAGTACGGCGATTCGCTCGGAATCTGGCTGGTGGACGTTCCGTCCGGCTCGCGCAAGAGACTCACCGCTCTGGGCGGGCTTCCAAAATGGTCTGCGGACGGCAAGAAAGTTTTCTTCAGGCGAAGAGACGACTCCACGGAATGGGTTCCTGAAATATGGGTCATCGACGCCACCGGCGGCGAACCCAAGATGCTCGTCAAGAACGGCGACAGGATGAGAGTGGTCTCTTCCCCGTCTGAATCGGGAACTGACGAGGGCGGACGATGATGTTTGGCGGCGGGCGCAGGAAGGCCATCGCGGCAGCTGCGGCGATTGCCTTAGTAGTCAACCTTTCGCAAGTTGGCGAAACCGCAGCCGCCACCACTCTCTCCTCAGTCGAAGCCCGATGCCCTGCGTCAGGAAAGCCCTTCACCGCCGTCGCCGTTCTATCCACTAATTCTCTGGGCGGAACCGACTGGGATTTTCTCGTCCGCCCGGACGGCGCGTATCCTCAACTCTTTTCCATCTGGACTTGCCCATACGACGGATTTTCGGCGTACGCCGAGGATTTCGCTTCGGCTAAAGTCGATCAGTCGCTGCTCGGCAAACTGTCGAAGCCTCCGCTGACGGAAGAAGAGAAATCGTCTCCAGATTCGCAGTGGGCCGTCCCCTTCCATATCAAAATTGACAACGCCGCCATCTATTACGAAAGCATTGGAAAAAACAATAAATTCATGGGAGACATCTATACGCTGGGCGGATGGCTGGCAAGAATCGAGAACGTCAATCTCGGCATCGACAGAGGACAGAGTTTCGCGGACCGGTTGGAATCTCTAGTGCCCGACGAATACAAAGACAAGCAGTTGAAGATGTTCGAAATGTTCTTTGTTTTAGGAAGCATGCTTGAGAGAGCCGCCGATCCGTCCGACCCGGAATACGGCCTTGACATGCTTTTTGCCGCCGAGTTCTACCGTCTGTCAGGAGAGCACCTTATCGCCGAGGAGTTGCTGGACGACATAAGCGATGACTCTTCGCTTGCCAAAGAAGTCGCGGCCGTAAGAGCTCTTATTGGATACGAGAGGAAGTACCAGAAACTGGCGGTAGAGCGATACACCGCAGCGCTCAGGAACCGCGAGATTCCGGGCGAATCCACCTGCGACGTTACTTTCCTTGCCGCCGAATTGA
>ERZ795059.298-NODE-298-length-68302-cov-66.959119_pt1 | contig 68302 bp, 63 predicted proteins | sample MGYA00375143_ERZ795059 | MGnify/ENA primary metagenome ERZ795059 (study PRJEB30188, sample SAMN05720168) | activated sludge metagenome | isolation source: Anaerobic digester | place: USA | collected 2015-01-07 ... | reverse complement strand
AGACGAGTGATCGTCATGATGGGTGAAGTTGTGGTCTTCAACTTCGAGACGAGTGATCTTCTCGTCAGCCTATACAGCTTCCAGAGAGCTATCCCTGGGTGACATTACAGGAGGAGGACCCACCCGGTCCCATCTCGAACCCGGCCGTTAAGCTCCTCCTGGCCTATGGTAGTATGGGGGAGACCCCATGTGAGAGTCGGTTTCGCCCGGGGTTTTATTTTTATTTTGTTTGGCCCCATAGGACAACGGCTAGTCCATCGGATTCTCAGTCCGAGGATCGGGGTTCGATTCCCCGTGGGGCTGCCAAGCGGTATAATAGCGGATAATTTGATCCGCTATTTTTTTTCGGCATACTTTCTTAAAAATATGATAGAATAACAGCGGAAGGAGGGATACTATGAAAAAAATAGTTGTCACGTTTTTAATCGCGATTCTTTTAACCGGGGCAGCCTATGCGCAAAACACGAGCAAGATGACCGTCGATATGCTATCCGAAGCCCTTTCTTACTTGACCGCCGATGTGGCTGTCGGAAACCCGATCACGGTCGGCGATAAGACCTTAATCCCCCTGTTTAAAGCTATTACCGGATTTGGCGGAGGCGGAGGCGGTCCGGAAGGCGTTGTTTACGGATCCGGTGTTGGCGGTTCTTTGGAATTCCTGCCGTTTGCGATTGTTGTGATTTCGGGTGAACAGGTAAATATCATACCGGTTCTCAACGAAAAACCGTTTTTCGAACAATTGGTCGATGCGTTACCGCAAATTATGCCGATCGTGATGCAGGTGATGTCGATGTTCGGTTCCGCTCCGGGAGCGAATTGAACGTAAAATAAAAAAAGGGCGCAAGCCCTTTTTTTATTTCGTCACGCTTCCGGGGTATTCGATCTCTTCGAGTATTTGTAGGACTTCCTGCAACTGGGCGGTATTAACCCGAACCTCTTTCTTCTCGAGGTCAATATTGAACGCTTCGATTCCTCTATCTTTAAAGGCTTTGGATATCCGCATCACACAGTGGTTGCAAGACATGTCCGGTATCTTCACTTCACTTTGAACAGACATATAAAAACCTCCTCTCTCCATAGTCTTCTTTTTAGAAGACGTCCTTATTCAAAGGAGTATTTTTGATAGGCTTCAAAAACCTGACGCGCGAGGGGCGCTGCCGTCGCGCTTCCGTATCCCCCTCGTTCGACGAAAACCAAAATCGTGACTTCGGGATCTGCTTTCGGATAAAAACAAGCGAACCATGAATGGTAGACGCCTTCTACCCCGGTCTCAGCAGTACCGGTCTTTCCCGCAAGGTCCTTCGCGTAAGGCGTCCCGGTGAAAACGCTGTATGCGGTCCCGCCCGGTCTCGATACGACGGCTCCGAGCGCTTCTTTAAAGTAGGTCCAATAGCCTTTGGGATAGTCTAAAACTTTCGTTGGCGGATTCCCGCCGTTTTTTAAAAGAGTCGTTCGCGCCAGCATCCCTTCGTTGGCGATTAACTCGAATAATTTGCACATCTCGAGAGGGGTGAGCTGCACATAGCTCTGACCGATCGCGGTTAACAACGTGTCTCCGTAATACCAGCGTTCTTTGAGCGTGTTTTTTTTCCAATCCGCCGAGGGGAAGATACCCGATACTTCGTTTGGCAGCTCAATCCCAGAGCTCGCGGTTAGACGGCTTACCGTTGAGAAGTCATACATTTTTTCGATTCCGAGTTGCGACCCTAAGGTGTAAAAAAAGGTGTTACACGATTTTTGAAGGGCCAAAAAGAGATTGACTTCCCCGTGGCCTGTATCGATCCAGTCCCGATAGTGAACCGTTTCTCCGAAGGTGGTTAAAACCGGAAAACTACCTTTACACGTCTCGCGATTAACGACCGTCGTTTGGAAAAATGCGCTCGATTGGTCCATTGAACAAAGGGTGACCCAGGGTTTGATCAAACTGCCGGGGTTATAGCGCATTTGAATGGCCCGATTTAAAAAGATTCGGTCGGGGTCGTTTTGCAACTGGTCCCATTCGGATTGGGTAAAAGGTTGGACCATCCTGGTACTTTCGTAAAAAGGCGAGGAAACTAACGAGAGAATTTCCCCCGTCTTCGGATTCGAAACAATAATCGTGTAAGGGTTCTCGAGGGGCTTGGCGATCTCTTCAATCGCTTTTTGAAATTCGTAATGGACGGACAAAGTGAGGCTTTTTCCGGACTTGGGTTTCTGGATCCATCGCTGGGTTAGCTTTCTGGTTCGCGAATCCACCTCGATCCGATATTGTCCGGGTTCTCCAGATAACCAATGGTTTAAAGCATATTCTATGCCGGCGATACCTTCTGATTCTCTGTTCACATATCCTACGAGATGGCTGAGCGAGCCCTGGAAGGTATAATTGCGGGTGAAAAGATACTTAACGCTGAGATTAATGTTAGCCGAAGGAAGGTCTGCTCTGAGGGGTAGATCGATCGCTTTGTTCATCGCGTCCCGGACTTCTATCTCCGTCACACCGCATTGATTGGCGACACTTTGGATCAACTCCGTTCGCTCGCGCCCGTAAACTCCGCGGAAGGTGGCTTCGAGGTCCACCACCCGTCGAAACGACGTGTTGGCCAATAATGTCCCGTGACGGTCATAGATATTGCCCCGTAACGCCGGAACGAGGTCTCGACGCAATCGCATACGGTCTAGACGCTCAGCATTTTCCTCGTAATGGATCACTTGGAGTTGATAGGCGCGTCCGAGCAAAATTAAAGCGAACAAGAAGAGAAAAAAGAACAGGAACCGAATTCTTTTTTCTCTTTTGTCCGATGGCTTAAGAACGGTTATTCTGCGATTTTTAGAACGATCTTTCCACAGTTTCCTTGTTCCATTAACAGAAAGCCTTTTTCCCATTCTTCAAACGGGAGAAGATGCGTGACGATCTTGTTCAAATCGACTCTTTTATTGAGCAATAGACTTGAAGCAATGTACCACGTCTCGAACATCTTTCTGCCCGTGATCCCGTAAAGTGTGATATTCTTGAAAATAACCTTGTTGATATCGATGGGGAAGGGTTTGTCAAACACACCCAGAGCGGAAATATGTCCTGAAGGCAAGAGGGCATCGATACACAACCCCAGCGCCTTTTCGTTGCCTGACATCTCCAAGGCGGCCTCCACTCCCTCTCCATTCGTTAAGCGCATGATCTTTTGGTGAACGTCTTCCTTTGTAGGATTAAAGACGTAGTCGGCTCCGTTTTTCAATGCCATGTCGATTCGAAAATCTTTCACTTCGGAGACAATAATGGGTCCGGCCCCCAATGCTTTCGCCACTTGTATTGCCATCAAACCGATCGGCCCGGCGCCCGTGATGAGGGTGCTTTTACCCGCGACGCCTCCGGTGGTAACCGTAAAAACGGCATTACCCAGCGGTTCTTGAACGGATGCGAAGTGTTGGGAGAGCTCCGGAGCGTTCTTCCACAGAACGACTTCGGGAACTTTGGCGTATTCGGCGAAGATGCCGTTAGTATCGACACCGAGAATCTTCATATTTTTACAGATATGCATATTACCCGTACGACATAGCCGACAATAACCACAAGGGATATGTGTTTCCGCCGAGACGAAATCTCCGATTTGAACGCTTTTTACCGCTTTCCCGACACCGATAACTTCTCCGGAAAATTCGTGCCCGGCAATTTGCGGCGTTTTTATCCGATTTTGGGACCATTCATTCCACTGATAGATATGCAGATCGGTACCGCATATTGAGGCATACTTCACCTTTATCAACACCTCATGTTCATCGGTAATGACGGGGATGTCCACTTTTTGCATAGATAAGCCTCTTGCTTTTTCACTCTTCACAAGCGCTTTCATAGTCGCCATGTTTTGCTTTTACCTCCCGTATATTTAAAATACGATCTTTCATGCGATTTCGGTTCGTCAAACTTTTTTCGGAGAAGACGGGTTCTTTCGACCAAGGGTCAAACCCCGTGTAGTAAACGGTGGTAGAGAGCGTCGAGGGGGTAGGTGTAAAAATTTGTATTTGTTTGGGATGGAATTCCAATTCTGTGCGAATGAACGACCGTAATTCTCGATTTTCTTCTTCGCTTTCTCCCGGATGGGCGACGATGAGGTAAGGAACGAGGTATATATCTTTCCCCTGGCTCTTCGCTTCAAGAAAATATTGGCGAGTGAACTCTTTAAAAACCGTGATCGGGTACTTTCTCATCGCGCGCAATACAGTAGGGCTCGCGTGTTCTGGGGCAATCTTTAGCTGACCGGAGACGTTGCTCTCAACGAGAGCCCTGAGGAACCGTTTCCCGTTGCGGCGGTCTGCCAACACCAGATCGGGGCGGAGACCGGAAGAGATAAAAACGCGTTTGATGCCGGGTATCGTTTTCAATCGATCCAGCAGTCTTAGATACGCCTCATGATCGGGGTTCAAAGAAGGGCATGGCTCCGGGAAGAGGCATAGACGGTCTTTGCAAGCCCCTTCAGCCGTTTTTTTTCGGCACTCGAATCCGTACATATTCGCCGTTGGGCCGCCAACATCGGAAATAAATCCCTTAAACTCTTTATGAGTTGCGATGGTCTTCGCTTCGTTCAGGATCGAGGTTTCGCTTCGCCATGTGACGGTTCTTCCCTGATGGGTTCCTATTGCGCAAAAGGCGCAGCTGCCATAGCATCCGCGATGACTGGTTATTGAAAAGCGGACTGTTTCTATTCCTTTAACGGACAGGCCTTGGCGTTGATAGAACGCGGGGAGATCTCGTGAGTAGGGGTACCCGTAGATTTTATCGAGTTCAGACGTTTGTAACGGTAAACTGGGAAGGTTTTGGACGACCGCGCGTGTTCCGTCGGTTTGATAAAGGATCTTTCCACGGATCGGGTCTGTCTCTTCATAGAATAGGCGAAAAGCTTCTGAATAAGCTTCTTTGGAAGAGCTGATCTCTTCGAAGGAAGGGAGTCGAAGCGCCTCTAAAGGGAGTTTCTGCCTGTTGGTTAAGGTGTAAGCGACTCCACTGACGCGAGCGACTCTTTCACGCCAATCAGGGTAAGAAAAATGTTCGGCGGCTTCCGTCAGTGTTTTTTCCGCCATACCAAAAAAGATGAAATCGGCTTTGCTGTCCAGGAGAATCGAATGACGCACCTTATCCTGCCACCAATCGTAATGGGCAAAACGGCGAAGACTCGCTTCGATGCCGCCCAAAACAATAGGGATGTCTTTCCAGATTCTTTTAACGAGGTTGGTATAAACGATGACGGGGCGATCCGGACGTTTCGTTTCCGAATCGGTAAAAGACAGATCGTCTGTTCTTCGTTTCTTTTGCGAAGCGGTATAGTTTGAAACCATCGAATCGAGGTTCCCGGAAGTAATCCCGACAAATAGCCGTGGTCTTCCAAAAGAAAGAAGAGAAGCTTCGTTGATATCGGTGTGGCTGAGTATTCCCACGGAGAATCCCATTGCCTGAAGATGCCGCGCAACGATCGCGATACCGTAGGCCGGATGATCCACGTATGCGTCTCCGGTTAACAACAATACATCCAATGTCTTCGAAGGGTCTCCTTCGAATGCGAACTCTGTTATTCCCACGGTTTTTATCCCTCTTCAGTCTCCCCGTTTTCTTTTTCGATGATCTCTTTTAGTCGTTCCCGACACCTTAGCAGCTTTGTTCCGACCGTACCAATCGGCAGATCCATCAGGTTGGCGATTTCTTTGTATTTCATCCCCTCAGCGGAATACATCAAAAGCTTCTGGCATTCATCGGGCAACTGGGAAAGCACCCGCCGATACTCGTCCACTTTGATTTCGTTCAAAGCGATCTCTTCAGGATTGTCCGAATCCGCGTTTTCGGTAATTTCCAAAAAGGAGTCTTCGCCATCTTCGTTCCCCAGTTCTGCGTCTAACGGGACGAGGTTTGTGTCCGCCCGTTTTTTGGCGCTCCGGAGACGGTGTTTATCGATACAGATATGCGCGGCGGTCGTGGCCAAAAGCGCTTTTAGGTTCTGCACTTTGTCGAGGTCTTCGAATACGAGACGCAGAAAGGTTTCTTGCACGATATCTTCTGCGACGTCCCGAAAGTCGGGGTATTTGAACGTAATGATCGAAATCAGATACGAAGCGTATCGCCGGTAGATCTCTTCCCAAAAGATCTTATCGCCGATTTGCTTCCGATTTTCGAGTAACTCTTTATCCGTCCATTTTTTTGTTCGATTTCGCATGAAAACGGGCATGATTTCGATTCCTTTCTATGACAACGTTTTATTCTACCATATTTTAATCATCGAATAACGGACTTTTCCGCCCGCGAAACCGGCGGCTCACGGCGATCGCCACGATTCCGTTATTGTTATTGTAAGAAAATACGAAAGAATCGAAGAAAATCGAAGCGGTTAAGAAAAAACCCGCCCTAAGGAGTCCGGTTTTCCGGTAGGGCGGGCTTATCGCGTTTGCCAATTAAATAGTTTATTGATACAATCAATTAAACCAAAACAGCCAATCGAACGGGAGGTGTTTTTTCGTGATCGAATCAAGGAATATCGGCGGTCAATCGGGATTAACCTACGGCCAGATAGGCGGGGGTCCGGGTTCTTTTATCGGGCCCGTTCATCGCGCCGCTATTGCCATGAACAACCAGGCGAGAATCGTTTCTGGATGTTTTTCTGATGTTCCGGAAGAAGTGGCGGAGACAGCTCGAGAATTGGGAATAGACCCTTCGCGAGCCTATGCTCGATATGAGGAAATGGCCCAAAAAGAAGCCCTTCGGGAAGATAAAATGGATTTCGTTGTGATTACGGCGCCCAACCACATCCACTACGATGTCGCCAAAACCTTTCTCGAAAAAGATTTTCACGTTGTTTGCGAAAAGCCTTTGTCTCTCGACCTGGAGCAGGCGAAAACCCTTCTGAGGATGAGCAGAGAAAGAAAACGGCTTTTTATGGTGACCTATACCTACACCGGCTACCCGATGATACGAGAAGCCAGACATCTGGTTCGCAGCGGGGCGTTGGGAGATATCCGCGTGATTGTGGCCGAGTATGCGCAGGATTGGCTGGCCGACAAAGCGGAAGATACAGGGAACCGTCAAGCCGCGTGGAGGACAAACCCCCGTTATGCTGGAATCTCATGCTGTGTCGGAGACATCGGAACCCATATCGAAAACATGGTTCACTTTATCACGGGACTGGAGATCAAACAGTTATCGGCACGCCTGGAAACGTTCGTGAAGGGACGCGTTTTAGATGACAACGCCTTTATTCTGTTAAGTTATGACAATGGCGCGACGGGTAGCTATTGGGCTTCTCAGGTCGCCATCGGCAAAGAAAACGGTTTAACGGTCAGGATCTACGGTACGAAAGGTTCGATCGAGTGGGAGCAGGAGAATCCGAATGAACTCTATCTCTCGCTAAAAGGAGAACCGCAGTCGATCCTTCGCAGAGGCAACGCTTATCTATCAACCGCGGCGAAGGGTTTGACACGCTTGCCTTCCGGCCATCCGGAAGGGTACTTTGAAGCGTTTTCAAATCTCTATCGGAATTTTTGTTCCGCATTGACGCGATATAAAGAGACAGGGACCCTCGAACCTCTGGGAGAAGCGGAGGACTTCACGGACGTTGCGGACGGAGCCAGAGGAATCGGCTTCGTTGAAGATTGTGTCAAAAGCAGCCAGCTTAAAAGCGCTTGGATCGATGCAACAAAAATCTCGGAGGGATGATGAATGAGAAAAGTGACATTATTCACAGGCCAATGGGCTGACCTTTCTTTTAGAACACTGTGCGAGAAGGTTTCTTCCTGGGGATATGACGGCCTCGAAATCGCTTGCTGGGGAGATCACTTGAACGTTCAACAGGCAGCCTCTGACCCCGCTTACGTAGCGGAGCGTCAGTCTACCCTTGAACGATATCACCTGGGATGCTGGGCAATCGGCGCGCACCTTCCCGGCCAATGCGTCGGTGACGATTGGGATGAACGGTTGGACAATTTCGCCCCGAAGTCTGTCAAAGGTAATCCCGAAGCGATTCGAACCTGGGCGGTCGAGGAAATGAAAGCAGCCGCCAGAGCGGCGAAAAACCTGGGAGTCAAGGTAGTGACCGGCTTTTTGGGTTCCCCTATATGGAAGTATTTTTATTCCTTCCCGCAAACGACAGAAGAAATGATTGAAAGAGGATTTAGAAAGATCTACGAACTTTGGAGCCCGATTTTTGATGAGTTCGATCGATGCGAGGTTCTATTTGCCCTCGAAGTTCATCCCACGGAAATCGCTTTCGACTTCTATACGACCCATCGTCTGTTCGACATTTTCTCCGATCGTAAAACGCTGGGATTGAACTTCGATCCTTCCCATTTATTATGGCAAGGAATTTCTCCGCATCTGTTTCTCCGCGAGTTTCAATCAAAGATCTATCACGTACACATGAAAGACGTGGCTCTGAATGCAGACGGTATGGCGGGTATTCTCGGATCGCATTTGGCTTTCGGAGACGCGAGGCGGGGATGGAATTTCCGGTCTTTGGGACATGGCCATGTCGATTTCGAAGAGATTATTCGAGCGCTGAACGATATACAATACAAAGGCCCGCTTTCCGTCGAATGGGAAGATAGCGGTATGGAACGCGAGTTCGGGGCGAAAGAGGCATTGGATTTCGTTCGATCCGTTGATTTCGAACCTTCTGCCATCGCTTTCGACGATGCATTAAAAGAATAGTACCGGAGGTTCTCATGGGTTCTGTGGCGAAAAACGGAAGTCCCCTGTTAGAAGTGCAAGGAATTTCGAAAGAGTTTTCGGGAGTCCGGGTACTCGATCGAATCTCGTTTTCTCTTTCGAAAGGAGAGATCTTCGGCATCATCGGCGAAAACGGAGCCGGCAAATCGACGTTGATAAAAATAATCAGCGGCATCTATCATCCGACAGAGGGAAGTCTGATCTTCGACGGTAAGAGAGTAACGGTGCGAGACGCCGAAGTCGCTCAGAAGATGGGGATCAATCTGATACCTCAGGAATTCAATCTCATCCCGGAAATGACCGTTTCGGAGAATATATTTTTAGGTAAAGAACTACGTAAACGGTTGTTCTTGAATCAACGCGCGATGATCGAGAAGACCGCCGTATTGTTAAATTACTTGCGTTCGGATATCTCCCCCGTCGCGCGGATTGGATCGCTGAGCGTTGCGCAGAAGCAGATGGTGGAATTTGCGAAAGCGTTGGCGTCGGAATCCAAACTCCTGATACTGGACGAACCAACCACCGTTCTCACTCGAAAAGAAATCGATATTCTGTTTGAAATCATGAGAAAGTCAAAACAGACCGGCGTAACGATGATCTATATCTCGCACAAGCTTAAGGAAGTGAAGGAGATCTGCGACCGGGTGATGGTCTTGCGCGACGGGCAACTCATATCCATAGAGTCTTCCGATCAATTCAGCGTTCACGATATGGCCACAAAAATGGTGGGCAGGGAACTTTCCCAGGTATTTCCGCCGAAAGCGAAGCCGCAAGAGGAGGTCTTGCTTCGAGTTAGTAACCTGTCGGTTCCGAGCTGCTTAGAGGATATCTCCTTTGATTTGAAAAAAGGGGAAATACTGGGATTTGCCGGTCTTGTGGGAGCCGGGCGAACGGAACTGGCCGAGACCTTGATCGGACTCAGGAGGAAAAGCGCCGGAACGATCTTCCTCAGTGGAAAAGAACTGCATGTCAAAGACCCGGCCAGCGCTTTTGCCAACGGATTGGCTTACCTTTCGGAAGACCGTCAAGGAAGCGGGATTTTAACCGCATTCGGAATCGCGGAAAACATCACCCTTACCTCCTTGAAACGGTACAGCAAAGTGCTCCTCCATAAGAAAAAGGAACTGGCCAAAGCGCAGGAATACGTCCGAAAATTCGACATCAAAGCAGCTTCGTTAAAAACCCGCCTCGAATTTTTCAGCGGTGGAAATCAGCAAAAAGTCTCTTTCGCAAAGAGTCTCGATGCGGATCCACAGATCATCGTGATCGATGAGCCGACTCGCGGGATCGATGTGCAGGCCAAGCATGAATTGTATCGATTCATCCATCTGCTGGTGGAAAGCGGTCTATCCTGCATGCTCATTTCCTCGGAAATGGAAGAGATCATCGGAATGTCGAATCGCGTGGTCGTGATGAAAGAAGGGCGGATCACCGGAGTCTTGACTGGAGACCAAATCAATGAAGAGGAAATCATGTTCTACGCCACCGGCCTAAAGGGGGTTGCTTGAGAATGACGTTCAAACAGCTGTTCTCCAAGTTGCGGAGGATCGACTTAGAGAAATACGGTCCGCTCTTTGCTTTGGTTATTTTGTTTATCATTTCGGCGATTGCGAGCCCGTATTTTTTAAAGACACGGAATCTCTTGAATATCCTACGTCAGGTTTCCTATACCGGAATCATCGGTTTGGGCATGACGTTTGTCATTATCGCTGGCGGCATTGATCTCTCTGTCGGTTCGATGACCGCCTTAGTCGGCGGTATTATGATCTTGACACTGAATCATTTCGGTGGAGGTGTCTCTGCGATTCTGATCGTTCTTCTCGTGGGTATTCTACTGGGATCGGCCGCCGGCGCTTTAAACGGGATTATCATCACGAAAGGACGGGTTGCCCCCTTCATCGTCACACTGGGAACGATGGCGGTCTTTCGCTCTTTAACGCTCTATATCAGTAACGCCGGAGAGTTTCGCTCGAGCAGTAATATCTATCCCGAGCTGGGTATGGGTTCGTTATTGGAAATCCCAAATCCGGTTTGGATATTTATCATACTCGCCGTACTTTGCGCGATCATACTCAACAGCACAAAATTCGGGCGTTACGTTCGAGCCGTTGGTTCCAACGAAAAAGTCGCCACTTATTCGGGGATCCGGGTGGGTCGCGTTCGATTTTTAACCTACGTTTTTGTTGGCGTGATGGTAGCTATTTCGGCTTTATTGCTGTCTTCGAGGCTCAATTCGATTTCATCTTCCAATGCGGCTGTCAACTACGAGCTTGACGCGATCGCGGCCGTGATCATCGGAGGAACGGCAATGAACGGGGGCAGTGGAACGATTTTCGGGACGGTGATCGGAGCGATTATTCTCGGAATCGTGAACAACATGCTGAATATGCTTGGTATCTCGCCGTATTTACAAGGCACAGTCAAGGGAATCGTTATTATCGGAGCCGTTCTCATTCAAAAAAAGAAGAATAACACGTAAACCCTTAAGGGTATCTTATAAGGAGGTGTACGAATTTATGAAAAAAGTAGTGTTGATGGTTCTAGTGGCAGCGTTATTGCTCTCTTCTTTTGCGTTTGCGGCGCCGAAGATCCGCATCGGCGTATCGATCCCGACAGCCGATCACGGATGGACGGGGGGCATAAACTGGTGGGCCCAGAAAGCGATTAAGGAATGGCAAGCGAAAGATCCGGATGTAACGTTTTTCCTCGTGACGGCCGATTCTCCGGCAAAACAAGTCGCGGATATCGAAGACCTTATGGTTAAAGGCATCGACGCTTTAGTCATTTTGGCGCATGATTCGGCCCCGTTGACTCCAATCGTTGAAAAAGTGTATAACGAAGGCATTTTCGTCGTATCAGTCGACCGCGGATTAACGAAACCGGTCGAGAACGTCTATGTCGCCGGAGATAACCCTGGTTTAGGGAGGGTGTCCGCCGAATGGATGGCGAAAGAATTGAACTACAAAGGGGCCATCGTCGTGCTGGAGGGTATTCCCTGTGTGATTAACTCCGAACGGGTAGACGCTTTCAACGAAGTGATGAAAAAATACCCCAATATCAAAATTCTGGACTCGCAACCGGCTTACTGGTCCACACAAAAGGGTTTGGAAATTATGGAAAACTATCTCCAGAAGTATGACAAAATCGATGCGGTATGGGCGCAAGACGACGATGTTCTGAAAGGGGTATTGCAGGCGTATAAGGAATCCAGAAGAACCGATATTCAGTTCTTCCTGGGTGGCGCGGGTTCAAAAGAGATCATAAAAATGGTGATGGATGGGGACAAACAGGTTCGAGCAGATGTTACTTACCCGCCCTCGATGATCGGAACCGGCATCAGTATGGCGGTTATGTCCCTGCGCGGCACGAAATTGAACGGGTTTTACCAAAATCAAATACCGTCCAAGATCATTCTGGCTGCTGAGCTCATTACCGTCCAAAACGCAATAAACTACTACGAACCGGAATCGATATTCTAAATCGCTAACGTTTGATACCGGGGGATGCGTCCCCCGGTTCGATTGAAAAAGAAGGGAATCCATGAGAGACGCGACCATGAATGCCGAGAAGATGGGTATTTCGAATAGAAAAGCCGTATTTCAGCTGATTCGCAATGCGCCGGACATATCCCGGAAGAGGCTTTCGGAAAGTACCGGATTGGATCCGAGTACGATTTCGAGAATTGTGAGTTCCTTTCGACGGCAAGGCTATGTCAAAGAAGCCGGAGTAAATCGGTCGGAAAGCCCTGGCAGAAGCTCGATACGACTTTCCGTGGTTAAAGAGGCAGCCGTGTCCTACCTCATCAGTCTCGGTGTCGAAAAGACGATCTTAGGGCTAGGATTCCTGGATCACACCATCGAAAAGATCGCGGAATTTTCTACGCCGCAAAATTTCAACGCTTTCTTACGGATCTTGGCAGAGAAGATCGAAAGCCATTATCAGAAATATCCCGCGAAAAGCAGAATCATCGCGTTGAGTTTTTCGTTACCCGGCATCATCGACAGAAAAAACCGTTACATTTATAACCTCCCCCATCTCGGGTGGACCGGAATCAATCTGAGGGAAGCGGTCGAAACGTCTTTGGACAAAATGAAAGTAGAGATTCTTACCGCTAATGAAGCGCAGCTATCGCTTATGGCGGAGCGCTATCAGAATGAGACCATGGCGCCATACAAAAACGGGTTCTACCTGTTTTTATCCCAAGGGATCGGGGGCGCGATACTATCCGAAGGAGAACTCTATATGGGGCGCTCTTTTTCTGCCGGTGAAGCCGGGCACATGCGAATTGATAAAAACGGGGCCGTCTGTCAATGCGGCGGAAGGGGCTGTTTGGAGACCCTCGCCGCGATCGAGCCGGTCGTAAAAGACTATGAACGGAAGGGATCGGTTTTAACAGGCGCCAATACGATCGAAAAGTTTCGTACGCTTATTACCCGATATAACCAAAACGAACCCTTAGCAGTTGATGAGCTGTCAGCAATGCAAGAATACATGGTTATCGGGATAACAAACATCGCCAATCTTTTGAATCCCGAATTTCTCATGATCGGCGGAATGGGATATGATTTACCCGAAGAATGGACGACCATTTTGGAAAATCGCGTGAAAAAAGAAGCGCTGACGAGCGCGGGAAATCAGTTTAAGATTTTAAGAGCCACGATGGATATCCATGATTCTACGCTGTTGGGAAGTGATCTGCTGGCGATGGACTATTTCACTGAGAAAAATATCCGGTAAACTGGCCATCCGTTGCGTTGAGAGGTGAAATTATGTTTTTGGGCGTCGATATCGGTACAACCTCGGTCAAAGCTCTCGTCGTGGAGGAAGAGGGAAAGATTGTCGCTTCGTTTTCGAGACCGCTACAAGTCTACGCTCCGGACGGTCTTTCGAGAGAACAGAACCCCCTGGATTGGCAAGAAGCCGTTTTGTCGCTCTTGCAGCAAGTTTCGGAACAGTATCGGATTGTCAGTATCGGTTTAACCGGCCAGATGCATTCGCTGGTAATGCTGGATAAACAAGACCTTCCGGTGCGTCATAGCATTTTGTGGTGCGATCAACGGACAACGAAGGCATGTCGAGAACTGACGGAAATACTGGGAGGGGAAGCCGAGGTGATCCGTCGGGTAGGGAACCCGTTCTTCGAAGGGTTTACGCTTCCGAAAATACAATGGGTGAAAACGAAAGAAAGAGAGAACTACGAAAAAACGCGTTCCATCTTGCTTCCCAAAGACTATATCGGTTTCGTTTTAACTGGAGAAAAGGGTACTGACCCTTCCGACGCTTCAGGAACCGGCGCCTTCGGCTTCACGACCGATCAATGGGATGAAGAACTGCTGGCTCTGTGCGAAATAGATTCCTCGTTGTTCCCGAAGGTCACTGCCTCGGGTAGCCTGCGCGGGTTTTTGCGAAAGGACCTATCGAACCGCTTCGGATGGGAAAACGTCCGTGTGGTGACAGGGGGCGCGGATAATGCCGTCGCCGCTTTGGGAGCCGGTATCAATGAACCCGGGCTCGGGATGGTCAGTGTGGGTACATCTGGAACGGTAGTTGTCGCCACTCAGTCACCGAAACCAGATCCTTCCGGGAGGGTTCACTATTTCAACCACGCTTTGCCTCGGACCCATTATTACATGGGCGTCATGTTATCCGCTACCCATTCTTTGGACTGGTTCTTAAACCGTTTTGGGAAAAAGGGTAGCTGGAGTGAGCTCGAAACCGCCATCTCCAATAGCGAACCCGGATCTCGCGGTCTCTTGTTTCTCCCCTATCTCAACGGTGAAAGAACCCCTTACCGAAATGCGGACGCAAAAGGCGTTTTATTCGGCATCACTTCTTCACATACAGAAGGGGACGCTTATCGAAGCATTATCGAAGGCATCTCTTTCGGATTGCGCGATTCCTACGAACTCATTAAAACCCTGACTCCAATCAGGCGTCTCCGTATCGTCGGAGGCGGCGCGAAAAACAAAACCTGGGTTCGGATCATCGCCTCGAATCTTTCGATGCCTTTAGAAATACCCAAGACGGATCAGGGTGCAGCTTATGGGGCCGCCATGCTGGCAGCGGTCGGCGCAGGACATTCCGACAAAGAAATCCTTCGGTGGGTTCAGGTCGAAGAGACGGTCGACCCTCATCCAGAATGGGAAAAAACCTATCAAGAAAGTTTTCGCGGCTATCAAAAACTGTATTCTACTTTGAAAGAAATGTTTTCTCTCTATCCTCCGCAAGCGTGAGAAGAGCAGCGAAAGCTTAATAGAGGTCATTCGACACAACGCCGCGTCTCCAAAGGCTCACCCCCGGCCTCAAGACTATGCTATAATTGTACCGGGCGCTTTGGCCTGATCGGCGCCGACATTAGGAATAACGCCATTTGGAGGTGCATAGAATGCCGTTGAACGTCATCATAAAAGAGTTGGTGGAGGGGCTTCCTTCGCAAGTCAAGAGCCATTATTTCAGCCGATCTAAAAAAGAAAAAAGCATCGCGATGGTCCTGGATCATGCGAAAGAGCAGTTGAAACCCGTCGTACATACGTTGTGGAACGAATTGGAAGTTAAAGAACAAGAGGTGCGGGCGTTTATCTCGCAAAAACTGAACGCCGGTATCAGCCAAGAGAAAGTTTTCGAAGAGATTAAAACTAAAGGAGATCCGGATCAGGTGACCCTTTTTCAATTAGTTTTCGAGGAAGTGAAAAAACAGGTAGAAGATGAAAAGTTTTTTATCTTCAAGGAAATCGGCGAGCGAATTACGGACCGCGAAATCTGGAATCAAGTTCACGCAAGGATTTCTCCAGATGATCGGATTATGGCCACGGTGAGCGGATCTCTCAAATCCGAATATCTTGTGAAAACGGTTAAACAAGTGGTTATCATCAAGAAAGGGATTTCTTCTCTTCTGAAAGGCTCTTTACAAATGTCTATCCAGGCGATACCGCTCGATCAAGTTCTGGATGTCGCCATTGGCAGCAGTATGATTGGCGCTACGATGAGTCTTAAGTATTTGAGCGGTTCGACAGATTTTAAGTATAAAAAAGACTATCAAACCGAGATGGAAGCGATCGTCCTCCAAATTAAAGAACGGATGAAGAAGCGGGAGGATGTCAATAAACCGACGCCTGGTGATTCATCCGAGATTCCGGCAGGATCATCCGAAGCAGCGACGTCGTCTGAAACCGCTCAAACGCAGGACCATGTGTCTCAAGAAGGTTCGGAGCCTGTCGGAAACGGAACGCCGAGTTTATCGGAAGAAACTCCCGAAATCCAGCAATCCGTTTGTCCGAATTGTTTCAAACCGGTCGAACCGGATGCGAGATTTTGCGGGAACTGCGGCGCTTCTTTGCAAAAAACCCTTCCGGTGGAAGAGACGCGAGCGTATCAGTCGGAATCGGAAGACCCGGTAGATACAGTGAATCCGGAAGACCCTAAAGATCCAGATCATCAAGGGTAAGAAAGATCGTCGTTTTTTGATCGGGAGGTGTTGAAATGTATTGCAGCCAATGTGGGAAACAAAACCCCGATAGCGCGAAATTTTGCGTCTCATGCGGGGCACCGATGCCTACAACAGACGGCGGTGGAACGCAAGCGGCAGGGTACACTGTAGGCAGGCGCGTGGACTTCACCCTTGAAAAGCGCGTCAATGTAAATTTAGCGATCGCGGCGTTGATAATCGGTATTTTAGGTGTCATTTTTTCCGTCACGGGGTTAATCACTTCGACGTGGAGCGCGTTTACGGGAGATATTGGGGGTTTTGTCGCCGGAAGCGCGGTTTTTACCCTTAGTTTTCTGACGAATGTGATCGTCATGGTACTTCAAACCGTCGTTATCTTTCAGTGGTCCAACGCACTGAATACCAATATCGACAATTCTCGGCTTGTGTTGCGGCATTTAACGGTAGTTCATCCCCAGAACAACGATTATCGGGAACTGGACTACAAATTGCAAACTTTGCGATTCGAACCGTGGGCATTCTGGGTTTATCTGGGCCTCTACTTCTTAGGAGTGGTCATCCCCGCTTATAGTTGGCTGTTCAACCTCGTCGGTTTTGTGTTCTTGGGCGTGTACCTTCAAAAAACATTCTCGACGGCCAATTCGCTGCAAGAGTATAAGGAACGGTTTTATACCGGATATCAAAGTGCGATGCTCTCTTCGGTACGGAAAATGAAGAATCGGAACATTTTCCTCACGGTTTTGTTTATCATCATCACGCTAGGCATCTACTGGTGGTATTTACTGATCGCTTTTTCCAGAGAGATCAACGAATTTCTTGATTTGGATCAGAGGTTGAGAAGCTCTTTGGGTTAGCCAATCCAATGAACCTGTCCGTGGATTTTAACGATATGAAAGGTAGGAAAGCTTTTTGTCCGCTCTTTGGTCGATGAGCGCATGCCGTATGTGAGATAACGGCGAGCATTCTTTAAGTCTTCGCGTATTCTTTATTTGATTGTGGCAATCAATAGAAAGGGAGGGAAAAGATGAAAAGCTACTTTCCGAATGTAGAAAGAATCCGATATGAAGGTTCCGAGTCCGACAATCCGCTTTCTTTTCGGTATTATCATCCGGAAGAATTGATCGGAAGCGAAAAAGCGGGGGAGATACTTCGGTTCGCGGTATCCTATTGGCACTCGTTTTGCGCCGAAGGGCGCGATATGTTTGGGGAACCGTTTTTCGACCGTTCTTGGAACCGCTACGCTGATCCGTATGATCGAGCAATTTCGAAAGCGGATGCCGCGTTCGAGTTTATGTCCAAATTGGGGGTATCTTATTTTTGCGCCCACGATCGCGACCTGGCGCCGGAATTGGACACCCTGCGCCTGTCAAATGCGTTGTTAGACCGTGTGATTCCGCATATCCAATCATTGATGAAAGATACCGGTATCCGCTATTTATGGGGGACCGCCAACTTGTTCGGGAGCGCCAAGTACGTTCACGGTGCGGCCACCTCTCCTGACGCGAAGGTTTTTGCCTATGCCGCGGGACAAGTGAAGAAAGCTTTGGAAGTCACAATGGCGTTGGGAGGGGAGGGTTACGTCTTTTGGGGTGGTCGCGAAGGCTACGACACGCTCTTGAATACGGATATGAAGAAAGAGCTTGAACACCAAGCCGCTTTCTATCAAATCGTTCTGGATTACGCCCGAGAGATCGGGTTTAAAGGGCAGTTTATGATCGAACCGAAACCGAAAGAACCGACGAAGCATCAATATGATTTTGACGCTGCGCATAGTCTGGCGTTTCTGCAGCGTTACGGGTTGGACCCCTATTTTAAGCTTAATATCGAAGCCAACCACGCGACCTTGGCCGGTCATTCTTTTCAGCATGAGCTGCGGTATTCGAGGATTCACGGAAAACTGGGCAGCGTCGATGCGAATATGGGTGACCTGCTCCTCGGATGGGATACCGACCACTTTCCTACCAATCTATACGACACCGCGCTCGCTATGTATGAGATATTGCTGAACGGGGGTTTAGCGCCGGGAGGATTGAACTTCGACGCGCACGTGCGACGCGGCTCCTATGAAAAGAAAGACCTATTTTACGCGCATATCGCAGCGATGGATGCCTTCGCCGTCGGGTTGAAGATAGCGCAAAAAATGAAGGAGGATCAGTTTATCGAAAAACTGATTCAAGAACGCTACGCTTCCTTTGAAACCGGCATTGGGGTTCAGATAGAAGGCGGAACCGCGAATATCCGAACTTTGGAAAACGCTGTTATCGATACGCCCATTTCCCTACCTTCTTCCGGAAGACAAGAGCTTTTAGAAAACTACTTGAATCGTATCTTATTAACCGCTATTCGTTAGCGGACATAATGAAAAGCTGAATCGGAGAGCGGAGCGCCTTTCTCTTTAAAATGGTACGGATTGTTGACACGTAGCGATCTGCGCACAGTTTACTTCTCGAAGCGACAGGAAGTAGATGGAAAAGAAGAAAAATGTGGTAAAATAACCCATGCGTATCGCGCAGGCGGGAGAATAGTGGCCTCCTGAACCCGAATCCCACTATAGCGGGGCTGATGCTTAACCGAGGTCGAATTGGGTTTAAGGATACTGAGCAAGCGGTGTTGAGAACCGGGCCCGATGCGACGGAACACTGTGAACCGGGTCAGATCCGGAAGGAAGCAGCCATAAGCAGTTCGTTTCGTGCGCCATCGGAAAACCTGATTTGAGCTGGCTACTAAGAGAATTACATCCAATGAGAACGAAGAAAAGCGCGCGATGCGCTTTTCTTTTTTATTTACTGAAAGTTGGCAACATCATCGGATCGAATTGCTCAATCCCTAAACGAAGTCGTAAAACCTGGTTATAACGTTCTGCCGCGTAATAAGAATCTACGAATTCGAGTAGGGTGAAGAGCGCGAACCCTCCCGCTCCAACCGCTCCGAGCAACGTATTATTAGACCGCGTGATCGCTTCTCCTTCTTCGTCCGTATCGCCCGTATCCATAGGCAAAAACCCGAAAATAGCGACGCCCAGAAAAGCCGCCTTTGCCCCCAGGAAAAGGAACCCCCTTTCCCATTCGCCGGTATACAAGTGCCCGGCGCTCGGGATTAGCAAGGAAAGCTCAGCAGCAACCCACGGCTCTTTTTTCATCTCGCTGTACATCAATAGCCTTTTACGCATCTCCGTTTCCGGATCGCCGAACATAACGGGGATTTCGGTCGCCGGAATATATCCCGTTGCCTCGGGTACGCCAGTTACGGAATACCCCTGCCCCCACTGGCCTGGAACGGTGGTGATCGGAGCCGAATTCGATTCCATCGAAGCATTGGACGTTGACAACAGAACCGTATCGAGAGGCTCGATTCGGATGATCTGGTTTGTTTTTAGCCTTAATGAACTCCCTGTTTCCAGCAGAACTTCCACTTCGTCGCCAAGATAACTCAGAATCTTCCCCGACAGCTTCGTTCCGTCGGATAAATAAATAATGTCCCCAAAGGCCATTAAGGAGAATAGAAAAAAAAGGATGATCCCCAGCGCTTTTCTCATCGTATGCCTCCCGTAGTAGTCGTTTCGTAAATACAATTCTACGGAATCCCTCTGTTCTCCTTAATCGGTTAGTAGCTCAGTTCCCAGACAAACATCTCCCGTTTTTTTAAGCAATAGGAGCCGTACGTTTCCGCGTAACCCAATGCGCCGTGCGCCAGGACGATCCCCAAGTCAAGGAAATTAAGGGGCTTTTTGTCCGTTAACTCGATGCGAAGCGTATTGTTCGAAAGAATCGTAAAGGACCACGGCTGCCTATTTAAAGCCGACGGAGAAAGAATCATGGCTTCGATAATCCGCCTTTGCCGGTCGTCGAGCAGCCCTTCTTCCCCTTTTATAAAAGTTTGGAAAGGCCTTCTTAATCCCCCTCTGACGAGCGTCTTAAAAAATTTCCCTTTCAAGTTTTCTTCTTTTGGTTGTCCGAAACGGAGGAAAGCGGGTACCTCTTCTTGGGTTCCTATCGCTTGCCACATCGTTCCGTAACCCAATGACACGAGATGAAGGATCAGTTGTTCTCCTTCAAAACCGTACTCAATACTAGAAAAGATACTGTCTTCGTGAACATATGCAAAAAAACGGCCCAAGGCTTTTGCATCCTCTTCCAGTTTCCAATTGACCGGCCGCGCATTAGGCAAGAACAGCAACTTTTCCTTCAACGCGAGCAAGTTCGATTTTTCTTCATTCGACAGCGTTTGAATCACATAACTGCGTACTGTTGATCGTTCTCCTGCTAAACGGAAAAACTCCATTCTTTCCCCCTTTCTTCAGAGGCTCTCTGAGTGTGATTTAATAGACGATGATGCGTTCTGTCCGTCGAGCCTGTACACCGCTTTCGCATTCTGGTTGAAAATTCCGATATAGGTCTCGATCGCGAACCGCTCTGAGATCTCCCCTTCCGTATGCATCCGATTGAGAGTCTTTTGAACTGTGGATTTCGCCCATTTCGCGCTTAAATAAAACCATTCCGGTAAAAAATGAGCATCCGATGAATAGAGACACTTATTCATCGGACCGAGTTCCGAGAGTTGTTCGAACACGTTTCGCATGCCGGATTCGCTGAGATAAGGTATGGCCAAGCCAAGATCCGTGTAAACATTCGGATATATGGCGGACAAGTATCCTGTTTCGCGGCAGTAAGGGTAGCCCGTATGCAAGAGAATAAATGGGACGCCCTGATAAGCGGGCATTTCGAATAGACCTCGCAACAGACAGGGGTTTGATTCGATCAAATCGATATCGTGATCTCCGTAACCCGTATGCAACTGAAATGGGATCCCGCGATGCGCACTCTCCGCGCAAAAGTATAAAAATACGGCGTCCAGTAACGCTTTGGATTCTTTCCTGGGTTTTGAGATCCTGTCCCGCTTGATGCGAAGAAAGGCTTCTTCTACATCTTTTTTGCCGGGTATAGTAATATTCAAACCGCTTCGGTAGGCGATAATGCTCTTCAGCGCCACGCTATGGGGAATCAAACGATTCGCGTTTTCCGTGATCGCGTCCCAGAGTTCCGACAAGGATCGCGCTTCTTTTATGCAGGTTTCCAGTACGCTTTCGATTCGCAACACGCGAGCGGCAGTCACGACACGGTTGATTTCATCAAGAGGGGCAGAGTCGTTGTTCGAAAACCCATCATCGACGAAGACGCATTCTATTTTCTGTTCCGCCACAATCCTTTCGAATAAAGCCATCGAATTGATTTTTCTCCTGGCGGCTAACACGCTTTCTTCGTCCGGGTCGCAAGTGAGCAATTCAGACAGATCCCGTAGCGTTCGTTCAAAAAACACCGTCGATTTTAAGAATCGGCTGTTTTTCGGCTCGTGATACCCTTCCGTGTAGTACATCCGATAAAAATCCGAACTCAAAACCGGGGATCTCAGAAAGGGATGCGCGTGGTGGTCGCAGAGGGCGATTTCGGGAAACACCATAATGGGGCTAATACCTGTCTTTCAACAGCGCCGTTTGCTCTTCAAAAGACAACGCGTTGAGTTTCCTGTACTCCTCTTTTCGCACGGCGATAATCGCTTCTTTCATCATCGGATGAAAGAATCCATTGAAGTCAGAGTTACTTTCAAAAGCGCGAACACACTCCAAAAGATTAAGCGGGAGCCGGGCAATCTTCAATCGCGCGAGCTCTTCCGCCGTTGATGACCCTGGGTCTTTCTGGCAGGGTGGAGGCAACGCCAGCCCTTTCTTGATACCCAGGACACCGCATAGAATGAGCCCGGAGAGGGCTAAATACGGGTTGGAAGAAGCATCGCAAGTTTTCAACTCAAAGTGGTCGATGTTCTGTTTAGCCCCAGCACAGTGAGATTCCGGGGGGGTGATTGCCCGTAAGGCCGCTTCACGATTATCAACTCCCCAGCATTGAAAAGCTCCGCTCCAACAATGCGGTTTGAGCCTGTGGAAAGAATTCGGAGAAGGGACGGTCAACGCCATGAGGGAGGGTAAGTTTTCTAAAACGCCCGCCACAAAGGATTCGCTCAAATCCGGATGGTTATTTTTTCCGAAAGCGTCACGGAAAAGATTTCGATTTTCTTTCCATAAACTGAAGTGAACATGGCATCCGTTTCCCGCTTGCTCTTGCGCATACTTGGGCAGGAAAGTTGCGGCATAACCGAATTGGGCGCTTAGGCCGTGGACTGTCTGACGAAAGAGGATCTGGTTATCCGCCGCCTCCAATGCATCCGAATAACGGGTGGTCAACTCGTATTGTCCGAACCCGGATTCCGGGTAAAACCGTTCCACTTCCAATCCTTGCATTTCCAAAGCGTCTCCCAGACGCGCGATAAACGGTCCGTTCTCCATGATTGCGGAAGGGGAAGCGAAAAGCGTTTTATCGATGGGTTCACCCGTCACTTTGTTCAAGAGAGTAAATTCATTCTCAAACGCTGCCTTTATCGAAATCCCGTACTGAGACAGTTCCTTGAGCGCGTTTTTTAGAAAGCGTCTTGGATCGATCGACTCCTCTTGTCCCCATTGGGTCATCTCCCCGTAGACGGAGGCGTATCCCGGGAGATAGGGTAGAACCCGCAACGTATTCCAATCCGGTTTCAGGAAGATCTCACCGACTGGAATGCAGGGAGATTCCGGTACGACATAGTCTCCGCAGGCGCTTACCCCAAGCTGGGCTTTCGAGATGCTGACTGGAAAAGAACCACCTTGTTCGAAAAGATTCCGGTGTATCGCCTTCCCTCTGATGATATTGGCGTAATCGCACCAAAGGATATTCATAAAGACGATATCCGCGGCTCGAAGCAGCAATCGGATCATTTTTTCCATGCCCACACCCCTCTGCGTTTCGTTTTCGCGATAATTATACCAGATTCGAGGGATAGCGATTCTTAAACGCCGATCTGAGTGTAGAAGGGAAGCGTATCTTGAGGTAAGGGCTTCGATATGGATCAGGGTTTATGATACCGTTGGTTCCACTGGGGTTTTCTTCGTTTTTCGATCCGGTAGATGAAGTTAGCGTAAAGTTCGGTATCCATACCGAGCGGCGCGAGGAGTATGCTTAAACAACCGTCCAATAACTGAACGCAACCCCTTAAGAAGCGGTACCCGACGAATTGGAAGTAAGCGAACAAGTTATTCAACGGGGAAGTGCTTTCTGAAAGCGGATAGAAGCGATAGACCCGACGTATCATCGGTTTAGCACGCATCCTTGTCGAAATGTTTAAAAACCGGGCACCGATAGGCAATGCACTGACCCGGACGATTGTCCCAGGGAATGAGGCACCCTTCAGGGCCCAGGTATTCGCAAGCATAAGGATCGATGCCTTTTTCTCTCAAGATTTCAAATAAATGGGCATTTGCTTTATGATGGACTATTTCGGGTATAAAAAGGGGCGAGACCCCGTAAGCTTCTCTGAACTGATGAAACTCGTCACTCCACATGCCGATGCTTTTACCTTTTGGTAACCGCGTAGGATCATAAATACGGCAGCAATCCCCTTGACATAGTTTACAAAGCCAAAATAGTTGGAATCCAGACAAAAACGGTTACCCTCCCGGCACTCGGCCTCACTAAGCGAGACAACGCGGTAGTATAATCCAACAGGCCGATAAAGTCAAGATCCCGAGAAAAAAAGCTTACCGCTTTGAAAGTTAGTCTGCTCCGAGCCAACGGAGGATCAAATCCGCAGCCGTTTCTTTTTCACAATCGTTAAGGATCACATGTCCGCTTTCCTCAAGAACTCTCGTTTCCAGGGAATGGGCGCGCGTCCGTGTTCGTAGAAGTTCGGATACATCTGTTGGAATAACGGTGTCTTTTCTTGCCAAAATCAACAAACAATCTGAAGTCACGTTTTCAAGCATTTTTATACACAGATTTTGCAGCCGGCGCAGATCGGCCAGTTTTTCGATCAGATGATCGCTCCAGTATTCGCGATGGAGAACGTTTAAAAAATCCTCCTGATATTCGACGTGATTGCGTTTAGAGGTTTTGAGGAAATATTTCACGAACGGGGTCCATTTCATCACCGGATTCTTAACAATGACAGCTGGCGCGCAGAGACATAACTTTCGTATCGGGAACTTTTCGGCCAAAAGTAAGGCTAGAACGCCTCCCATCGATAAACCGCACACATAGACCGGCTTTTCCAGCCGGAGAAGCGTGAGGTACCCGTCGAGCGCCTCTCTTAGCCAATCATCGTGCTTTGACTGCAAGAAGTCTCTTCGGTTAGTCCCGTGCCCCGGCAATCTCGGTACATAGACGGTGTATTTTTGTTGAGACAGCCTTTCTGCTAAATACCTCATATCATAAGGGGTTCCCGTGTAACCGTGAAGCAGCAGAACCGATTCCCGCGTTCCGCTGTAAAAGAAAGGAGCGCATCGCGGATCGACGATTCGGGTTTCCTTTGGGATTTTCGCGTAGTTCATTTTTTTCACTTCCTCTTAGAATGTCACGAGTCTCTGATTAAACGAAGGAATAATCGACCGCATGATAGGTTTTGAGAGAGCGGTTGGGGCTCTCCATCCAAACAAATCGAAGCTGTTCGGAGAACTCGGGTTGTATCTTTCCAGCTTCTAACCAATAGCGGGAATGTTGGGAACGAAATAAGCCGGGATTCGCTTTCAAATAGAGTGTGACAGGTCGATCGACAAAGGCGGCTTCCGAAATCTCATCGAGGGTGGCGATCTCGGCCACCAGCCTTTTGCGAAGAGGGATAGGCGGCAGCGGAAGTACGTTGATTAATGCTATGTTTCTCCCTAAAGGCCCGATGATTTTTACATTTGCAAACTCTGAATCAACTTGCTCTTCTCGCAATCGGCTCAGTAACATTTCATTGGAAAGACATACCGCTTTTCCATGGTATTCGGGAACAGCCATCGCTTTCATCAGGTGTTTTAGTTTACATCCTTCTCGTAGCGCGGACTCTCCCGATCGTACATCTCCAAGAGCGAACCCAAAGTATTCAAGCAAAACCCGGATTTCCGGTTTATTGAGATGAAAGAGCGGCGAATAGGTATTCTGGTGAATCGGAATCCCGTATTGACCCCACGTATCGCTTTGATTTGCGCCGGATATGATCCAGTCTGCCCGATGCTCATTCGCGAACGCCATCATGCCCCCTAATTTGACGCGCTTGGTGCAAAGGTTGCACGAGGGTCCTTTTCGAGATACCGCTTCTATTTCTTTCTGTTTATCAATCAGAATCAGAGGAAGCCCGATCCGTCGGGATAAAGATTTAACGTTTTCCGCGGTTTTTTGGTAGGTGTATGGGCCGAAGTTAAAATGGACCAATACCGCCCGCTCCTCACCGATCGCAGCTCGAACGCAGCAAGCCGCTACGGTCGAATCCATACCGCCCGAGAAGGCGATCGCCACTCTCGATTCGGGCGGAAGGGTTTTCCGGATTTCATTTTGCAAGGAAAAGGCTAATTCTGTTGCGTCATCAACCAACGTAGCGCGCTCCTTCAGAGGGATTAACCGGGTAACCTTCCAGCTTGATATGATATTGTTGGAAGTAACTTTCCTCTAGCTCGGATAGGATCGATGGGATGGCGTTAGACTCTACCAATGCGATGATGCTGCCTCCGAATCCTCCCCCCATAATGCGGGCGCCCAATACGGCCGGGAAACGGATCATACGCTCGATCAGGTACTCGATTTCTTCACAACTGACGTTGTAATTATCTCGCAGGCTTTCATGGCTCTGTGTCAGCAGTCTTCCAACGAGCGGCCAATCCTTTCCTATCAATGCGTCTTTACACAGAAGAGCTCTTTCGATTTCGGTTAACACATGTAATCCCCGATAATAGGCTTCCGGAGAGAGTAGCGCCCGTTTTTCGTAGAGTTCGTCTACGGAAAAATCTCGAAAGCTATTTCGATGCACGGTGTCAAGGCAAAGCGCGCATTCCGCCCGTCGGCGATTATATTCCCCCGAACCCAATGCGTGAGACACCTTCGAATTGACGATCAAGAATGTTTTTTCTCCTAATTCGATTGGCACATACGTGTAGTCTCCTGACCGCGTGTCCATAAAGATCGCTTGCCCTTCTTTTCCCATAACTGAGGCGAATTGGTCCATTATCCCGCATTGAACCCCCACGAATGCATTTTCTGCTTCTTTGGCGTAGTCTACAAGGGTTTTTTCATTCAATCCTAAACGGAAGAAGCCATTCAAGGCAGCAAGAGTGGCCACTTCAATAGACGCGCTGCTGGATAAGCCAGCGCCAATCGGCACGTCCGATACGATATCGAGGGTCACGGGAAAGGGCGGGAACCGATCGTGTTTTCTTAAAACCCAAAAAACTCCTTTGAAATAATCAGCCCAATCCCCTTGCTGTTCTAAGTCCTCCGGGTCAATTCGAAAATCCCCGAAACCCTCCGATCGAATGCAGAAAGCAGAATCGGGTGACCGCTTAATATGGACGGTCGTTTTTCGCTCGATCGCGAAGGGGAAGATATACCCGTCATTGTAGTCTACGTGTTCTCCGATGATATTGGCTCTACCCGGCGCGCAACCGAACATGGCATTCATCTCCTTAACAAAATCGGTTCCCTTGAAGTGTATCAGAAACCGGGAAAAATTGCAACGGAGTGGAATCGCGATAGAATACAATCGGTGTTTGAGCGGGATAACAATCAAACAAGTGGTATAATTCATTTGATTGTCTTTTTTGATCCGACGACGAAAAAATAAAAATAAAACCGTTGCGCAGAAGACGGAAAAAAGGGGTAGAATCCTATGGAAGAGAAAACATCCACCCATCACTATAGCGCGGAATCTTCAAAACGCTCGCTCGCGCTTGTTTTTGCGGTGTCGCTGATTGTTTTGGGTTTTTTCGGGTTATTAGGGGCCTTTCAGATTATTGTCATCACGTGGGAAAAAGTGTGGCCGTTGTTTCTGCTGGTTCCGGGTCTTATCTTCGAAATTTCGTATTTTCGGAACAAAAAACTCTCTGGGTTGCTGGTTCCCGGAGGCATTCTGATTACGTTAGGCTTGCTGTTCTTCTTTTGCAGTTTCACGAATTACGGGATCCTCGAGTATTTGTGGCCGATATTCATTATGGCGCCCGGAATCGGGTTGCTCCAAATGTATTTTTTAGCCTTGCCGGCGAAAGGCTTATTCATCGGCGGAATTATTCCTTTTTCGATTGGAGCGCTTTTCATGTTCTTTACGCTCCTTCAGCATACGTTTTTTTCAATTGCCTTTCCGGTTGTCTTAATCGGAATCGGTTTGTATTTTTTATACCGCTTCTTCGTCTCCAAAACGTAAAAACGGTTCTTTCGACCACAGGTTCGTATGGAAAAAAAGGGAGCGAGGCTCCCTTTTTATATGTTCTGCTAATTTGTTTCCGCCAGCAATTTGGGCTGTTTCCCGAGAAGGTCTCTCTGATTCGGATACTCTGAAGGCCTACCACTTTGGCTTGGCGCAATAATGAGGGTACAGCGCCCTATATGGCTCGGATCTGAACGTTTCCATGTTCTTATCTGCTTCGAATAATGCCGATAGGCTTTTTTTGCATCGCGATATTCCTCAAATTCCGCGGTTACCGTTCGTTTCTCATCTAAATAACCATCTTGCTTGGATGCGAACATCGCAAAAACAAAGTACATGGTGACACCCCCCATTCTACACATCTTCTTCTGAGGGAAAATTCCCCCGCATATATACAGACGCAAAATGGGGTCTCTAAATTAATGCAGTTTCTTTTCGATCAGCTCGACGACGTCTTTTACCTTTTGAATGCTTCTCAATTCCTCGAGCTCGATTTTTATTTTGGCTTCTTTTTCCAAATCCATGACTAAATCCACGAGTTCCAGAGAACTGCCTCCCAAATCATCTCTCAGATCCGCGTCGAGTGAAATCTGGTCCTCCTCGACATCCAATTTTTCTACCAGCGCTTTTTTTACTTTGCTAAATACTTCCTCTCTGTTCATTTTTTCTCCTTTCGATTATGTGAGTATTTGTATATTCTAAAATGGTCGTTGCCTGGGTAAACATTTTGTCTATGATTTCTTGACAAGTCGATACTTCGTGGACCAATCCGGCTGACTGACCCGCGAGAAAAGAGCCTTCGTGGAGGTTTCCATGCTGATAGGCTTTGCGATAACTCCCTAACAGAAGTCTTTCGGCTTCTTCGCTTGAATCGAGTTCCATCCTTTTTATCTTTTTGGAAAAAGAGGTTTTAAGGACTCGAACGGGATGGCCTAAACGTTCACCCGTGACAACCGTATCGCGAATTCCGGATTTGAGGATCATTTGCTTATAAGTTTCGTTTGCGTCGGATTCAACAGAAGCAATGAAACGGGTGCCGATCTGAACGCCCTGAGCCCCCAGCATAAAAGCAGCGGCAATGCCCCTTCCGTCAGCAATACCCCCCGCAGCGATGACAGGCGTACGCAAGAGATCCGCCAAAGCCGGAATCAAAACCATGGTGGTTACAGAACCGATATGCCCGCCAGACTCGCAACCTTCGCCGATTATAAAATCGACGCCGGCTCTTTCCAACAATAAGGCCAGGTTTTCAGAAGAAACGACTCCCATCGTGACGGCGCCAGCCCGTCGAAAAGTTTCCAAAAAGGCACCTGGGTTGCCCGCTCCGAAGATTACGACCGGTACGCGCAACTCCAGAAGAAGAGAGACTTTTTCTTCGACGGCGGGATCCAACATAAGTATATTTACGGCGAAGGGTTTTGTCGTCGACATCTGACATCGGTTGATTTCTTCTCGAAGTTCTACCAAGGTCATTGAACCTGAACCGATCGTACCCAATCCGCCCGCATTCGATACGGCTGCGGCCAGCGCTCCTTTCCCTATCCACGCCATTCCGCCTAAAATGAGGGGGTATTTTATTTTTAAACACTGGCAGAGCGGTAGAGAATCAAACATGCTCCTCCGATTGGTCAAAAAGCTTAACGCCCACGAATAGCGTGCATTTCGCCGCGATCTCTCCATCTACAAGGACTTGGCCGTTCACTTTATAAAAATCCCCCATCTTTTGCTTGATCTCTACGAAATAATCCATTCGATCGCCGGGGCGGATTTCACGTAAAAATCGCGCGCTATCGATGCCTAAAAATAACGGAATGCCCTCTTTCCCTTGGTAGGTGCCGTGCAATAGCAAGGCTGCCGTTTGAGCGATTCCCTCCAACTGCAAAACGGCCGGCACGATCGGATAATGGGGATAGTGTCCTTGAAAATACGGCTCGTTGATCGTAACGTTTTTGTATGCTTCGATCTTTTCTGGTTCTAAACGGATCACGCGATCCACCATCAAAAATGGGTATCGATGAGGTATGACGGACTTGATTTCATCGATATTCAAGGAAACTCCCCCTTTCTTCCGCAACCGCGTTTACGTTCGGCTGCTAACCCCTTATTATATCACCGATCCGGGTTTTCCTGCCATCGTTTGACTTTTTTTCATTTTTTGACTATACTTCGAGAATAATATCGGTTATTATTGTGTAGTCGGAGGTGCGCATGAAAAATGGAACATTTCAGGTAGCGGTTACCGGGATGGGGACAATCAACCCGTTGGCTAAAGATTTGACATCGTTTTCCAAAGCCTTGGAAGAGATGACGATCGGTGTGGATCGGATCTCCGCTTACGACGCGACTCCTTACTCTTATCAAGTTGCGGCGGAAGTCCGGGATTTTGACGCGAAATTGTATATGGACAGAAAAAGAGCCAAAAAGTATGACCGGTTTATCCAATTCGCTGTCGCTGCCACGCGATTCGCCTTAGAAGACGCTGGGTTAACGACGGAAGGGGATTGGAAGCAAGAAGCCGGCGTCACGATTTCTTCTGGAATCGGAGGATTGCAGACGCTTTTGAAAGCGATGCAAGATTTCCATGAGGTCGGCCCGGAGTATATCTCACCGTTTCTGATCCCGATGGTGATCCCGGATATGGCTTCGGGCGCCGTGTCGATGGAGTTCGGGTTAAAAGGCCCCAATTTCGCCACTGTCAGCGCTTGCGCGACTTCGCTGCACGCGATCATCGTCTCAGCGATGATGATCAAACACGGATACGCGAAAATGGCTGTTACCGGCGGTTCGGAAGCTTTAATCCATCCCTTGCCCATTGGGGCTTTTGGGAATATGATGGCTTTATCTCGGAACAATGCTAACCCCAAAGAAGCTTCCAATCCTTTCGATCGACGGCGCGATGGATTTGTGATGGGGGAAGGCGCCGGCGTTCTTGTCCTTGAAGAAGCGGAACACGCGCGCCAACGTGGAGCGCGCATTTACGGATACATCGCTGGGTTCGGCATGTCGGGAGACGCCTTTGACTTCAGCGCTTCGGATCCCAAAGGCGAGGGAGCAACACGCGCGATAAACCAAGCATTAGAAGTGAGCGGGGTGAGTCCTTCTCAAGTTGATTTCATCAACGCGCACGCCACGGCTACCATCATCGGCGATATTTCCGAAGCGAACTCCTTAAGAGCTTGTTTCGGCGATTTGCTGAAGAATATCCCCATACAAGGCACAAAAAGCTTGATCGGGCACAGCTTAGGGGCTTCTGGCGCGAACGAGCTTATTGCCGGAATATTGGAAACAAAAAACGGGTTTATCCACGGTATGCCTTCTCTGACCCAAAGAGACGAGGCTTTTACAGATCTGAACATTCCCGAAAAAACGTTCTATCAGAAAAGTTCGATTTTCCTTAAAAACGCCTTCGGTTTCGGAGGCCATAACGCTTCCGTCATTTTCGAAGCGGAGCGCGACTAAGGTTTCTTACGGAATTTTCTCATCGTTTCGGTTCCTGTACCATAGGTTTCCTCGAGTGTCAGGGGCCGATCGATGAGAGATTTGCCGAAAACCGTGTAAGTTTTATAGCGTTTACAACCGATGAATTCTGCGAGCCGAATCATTTGAGTATTGTAAGCGCTGATGGATGAGAATTCTATATTCCCGTACCCGAGCCGCATTAAATTCTCTCTAAGCTTCAGTACCAGCAATGCGGATATACCCCGATTCTGATGTTCGGGAACGACAAACATGATCACGGCTCGCCCTTCTGTGATGCGTTTTTTGGAAGAGAGCAACGACAGCCAACCGAAGGGGAAGAGTTTCCCTTTCAGCTTTCGCACGACGGGGTTGTAGTTTGGGAGAACGGCGGAAATGCCAATTGCTTTTCCTTTGTAGTAGACGACCAAACAAAGGGGCGGCGGGAGCGTCAGTTTGAAATCTTTAACCAGCTGTTCACATTGTCCGTATTCGAACGGCATCAGGTCCTCTTCCCAATCGTCCGGAATGCTTTTTGAAAAGACTTCGTACAGATCGGATGCGCTTTTAGGGACGTCGTTCAAATTAAGTTCTTCGATAGAATATCCTTCTTTATAGAAAAACCCCTCGAGAAATACCCGGATGAGTTGTTTCTCATCCGTTATTCGAGAGGATTCTTCATCGGAAAGGTTTTCGGTAAGAATCCGCTTCATCAATTCGAATCGTGTCTGAGGAATCGGTTGGCCGATATCCTGAAAAAACGCGTAATAGTCCAAATAGTGATCCCATTCGCTGAAAAACGTTTTATAGTACTCGAAATTGAAGGGCATCAGAAAGAACGAGGGATATTGAAAACCTTCGGTGAGTATCCCACGAAAATCGTCGCCGTTGGTCGGAGAGACCGACCCTTTGAGATAGATCATCCCCCTTTCTTTCGACCAATCTTCAGCTTTCGAGAGAAGCGCTTGAGCCACTTCTCTGTCATCGACAGCGTCGAAGAAGGTGAAAAACGCGTGCTGTTGACGTTTGTGGGCATTTAAAATCTCATCAATTCCGACACTGACTCGGCCTAATACGCGGTTCTCCTCCATCGCGAGAAAGAAAGCCGCTTGGCTGCGATCGTAGACTATCGAGCGGTTGTGATATAGGATACGATCCATCTCATGGACAAAGTACGGGCACCATTGGCTGTTTTTTTGATAGAGTGCATACGGAAACTCTTTAAATAATTTTCTTTCCCGGTCGGTCTTCACCTCGATGATTCGCATAACCCTCTCCCTTTTTCAGCATATGCTGATTGTACCAAATTTATGGGATATTCTCTCTTCTTTTTCCGATTAATGAACAAAACTGGTAAAATCGAGCTAAGAACCGCAGTGATCTCACGTCGACTTACAGACAGCGGGCTATTGTGAAAGCCGCGATTACCAGTGATCATGAAGGCATGAGGAACGAAAAGAATCTAACGGATGTTCTCGTTGGCCTGAAAATTTCCGGCGGGAAACCATTATAGGAGGAAAGCGTTATGAAGACGGCATTGTTGTTCCCGGGACAGGGATCTCAAGCTCCAGGTATGGGAAAGAAAATTTTCGAGGAGCATGAACCTTCCCGGCGTTATTTGGAGGAAGCGAAGGAAATCTTAGGATTCGATCTCCGAACTTTGATCTTCGGAGAGGACCCGGAGGTGTTGAAACCGACAGAGATCGCTCAACCGGCGATTTATACGGTGTCCGCCATGTATTTCGATTATTTTCGATCGAAGGGATACTCGTTTGACGCCGTCGCCGGCCATAGTTTAGGTGAATATAGCGCGCTTTTTGCAGCTGGCGTCTTTTCGTTTTCGGAAGGCCTATCTTTAGTGCGAAAACGTGGTTTGTTGATGGCTGGATCTACCGAAAAAAGAGGCGGAATGGCGGCGATAATCGGTATTCCTTTCGAAACTGTCGCGCAGATCGCCGATCGTTTCTCTGAAGTATGGATCGCAAACATCAATACCCCGAATCAAACGGTTCTTTCGGGCGCCATCGACCAGGTCCGCGAAGCGATGAACCAAGCGAAATCAGCCGGCGCGAAAATTGTGGTGGAACTGAACGTGAGCACGGCTTTCCATACGCCATATATGAAGAATGCGGAAAATGAGCTGAACGCCGCGATCAATCAGTGTGTCTTTCACGCGCCGGAGGTTCCAGTATTCTCAAATTATACGGGAGGTTTTTCGGAGGATCTCGGTCAAATAAAAGAAAACCTCGCGCGCCAATTGACTGGACAGGTGCGATGGTCTCAGATCTTGTCGGAGATGGAGACGCGCGGCGTTGAAGGAGTCTACGAGATCGGATACGGAAACGTGCTTAGAGGTATGCTCAAATCTTTCCCAAGGTTGAAATTCCTGCCGATTTAGCGAATAAAACCCTGATTGAGCGCTCGTTAGTCGAAAGCGATCCCGGATTCGCTCAGTTTGGTTATCCGAACGGCACTTTGAATTTGTATCCGATGGAAGCTCGTCAATAAATCGCGCCCGTGTTCGAAGGTTTTTTCTATGATTGCGGCGATTCCGACCAACCGGGCGCCGGAAACCTGAACAATACGGGCTAAAGCCGCTATCGACAGACCGGTCGCTAAGAAATCGTCAACGATCAGAATGGTGTCTCGCTCCGTCAGCGCGTCACGAGAAACGTATATTTCGACGACTCCGCCTTTAGTATGGGATGGGGCGGATTCGCGCCAGAATTCGAGCATCGTTATCGGTTTCTTTTTTCGAGCGAAGACCATAGGAACCCCGAGAGCAGCCGCAGTCGCGAAAGCGGGGGCAATTCCAGAGCTCTCCAGCGTCAAGATCTTGGTTATTCCTTTATCGATATAAAGTTCGGCGAAATAGCGGCCAATCTCCATATGAAGCGCCGGATTGATCTGGTGGTTCATGAAAGAATCGACCTTCAAAATCCCGTTGCCTAAAACCTTGCCTTCTTTGAGGATATATTCTTTGAGTAGCTCGGGAACACTCACTAATTCGCGATTCATCGGTTCCTCCTATTTCGGGCTCCGGTTATACAGATAAGTTCGTGTAGACTGTCAAAAAGGGGTTATGCTCAAGGGCGTGCCTGACGGTAAAGGCGTTCATGTGTCCTGGAAAAATCAGTTTCTCTGGATTCTGCTCTTTTAAAAAGGCATATAGTTTTTTTAAGGATTGCTTCATTAAACGCTCGCTCGAACCAGGAAAATCCGTTCTACCAATCGCGTATTCGAACAAGATATCCCCGCAAAACAGGCAGCACCCAAAATCGAAAAGCGCATCGCCGGGAGTATGTCCTGGCAACACCCAAGTATGGAAACGCAACGAAAAGATCTCGGCGGGTCCCTCCGTTAAGAGAACAACTGTTTCTGCCTCTCGTGAAAGTCGGAACCCGTTTTTTGAAAATTGGTTACTCAGGTTTTTTTCCGGGGCGTATAAACCCGGTTCCGCCGCTTCCGAAAGATAGATCCGTTTGCGCGGGAACTCGCTCAATCCCGAGACGTGATCATAGTGGGTATGCGTGATCAAGACGTTCAGAGTTTCCAGATAGTCTGGGAACTCCTTTTGAGCCAGGTCGAAAGCGCCGTATCCGGGATCGATAATGACGAGCGTGGAACCATCTGTAAGAAAGTAAGTGTTCACTCCGATAGGCGGCAAAGTGGTTCTGAATACTTTTATCCCGCCGCAGTCGGACACTATACGTAAGTCTTTCAAAAACCTCAACCCCTGCACTTGAATTACGCGTATCTTAGCATAAATTCAAAGGCAAACCAAATGTATGGTATAATTTTCCGCATAAGGAGAGGACAACGTGTCTCTTTCTTAAAAATATGAGGTGTTTTCTTTGATATACGCGCTGGATATCGGTACCCGAACAGTAATCGGGATCTTGGCCGAAAAGTTCGATGAAAAGATCGTGGTTTACGATTCAGAGATCATGGAGCACGAAGAACGCGCCATGATCGACGGCGCGATCCACGATGTTCAAAAGGTTTCGAGAATCGTTAAAAGCGTGACCCAAACGCTTTCCGAACGGAACAATATAGAGTTGAAGAGAGTCTCTGTGGCGGTTGCAGGAAGGTTTTTAAAGACTTCCATCGGAGAAGCGCAATTGAATGTGGAGGAAGAGCGCTCGGTTTCATCGGACACCATCCGTTTTTTAGAGATGAACGCCATACAGAATTCGATGGAGCAACTCCGAGCGGATGACCGAGAGATGTACTGCGTCGGTTATTCCGTTCTTTTCTATTCTTTAGATGGAGAGTGGATAAAAAATTTATATGGCCAACGTGGCAAAGTCGTTTCGGTCAAAGTTATCGCCGCTTTTCTACCGGCCTATATCGTGAATGCGATGATGAACGTGCTGGAACTATCCTGTTTAACCCCTCAACATATGACCTTGGAACCGATTGCGGCGATTAGTTTGGTTGTCCCGCCTGATCTCCGAAAGCTCAATATTGTCTTAACGGATATTGGAGCCGGGACGAGCGATATTGCGGTTTCAAGAGACGGAACCATCATCGCTTACGGCGTCGTTCCGATGGCGGGCGACGAGATCACAGAAAGTTTATGCGAGCGTTTCCTGATCGACTTTCACACCGCGGAGATGGTGAAGCGGCGTATCTCCACAGAAAAAACGGAATTGGTCACAGTCAATGACATCTTAGACACCGAAGTGAATATCACGCGGGAAATGTTCATCGAAACGGTTACCCCTGTGATCAATGAAATCACCCAGAAGATAGCGGACGAAACGATCGAACTGAACGGCAAGCCGCCGGTAGCCGCGCTGATCGTGGGCGGCGGCGCGAAATCATACTCTTTTGTGGAAGTTTTAGGTAAGAAGCTCAACTTGTCTCAAAACCGCGCGGCGCTAAAAAGTATCGAAAACCTTCCGAATGTTGAGGATCGCAGCGGAAAGATGCACGGCAGCGAGTATATCACGCCCGTCGGAATCGCTTATTCGGTAGATACGCATACGAGCAGCGTTTTCGTCCGTGTCAGCATCAATGGTAAGAGTGTGGATCTGATGGGAATCGACAATAAAAACACTGTCATGCAAGCGTTGTTGCAGTGCGGGCATCGGGTCGAAGAGATCATCGGCAAACCGGGCCCCGCGCTAACCTACGAATTGAACGGCGAAGTCAAGATCGTTAAAGGAACGATGGGGCAGGAGGCGACAATCAAGATCGAGGGGGAAACGGGGAACGTTCATTCCCGACTGAAACACGGGGATACGGTTCAGTTTTCTCCCGGAAAAGAAGGAAAACCTCCTGAGCTATTCCTATCTTCCGTCGTAACGCCGTTACCGCTGGTCCTTAACGGAAACAAGATCGCTTTAATGCCCCGGGTCACCATCAACGGCGATGAGCTGGCAGGAGACGTCCAGATTAAAGATGGGGACAAGATAGAAACTGATTTTTTGTGCAGGGCTTATCAAATCCCTGAGTACGTTTCGGACCACGATAAAAAGTACCTGTCGATTTTGGTTAACGGAATGATCCGATCTTTCATCGTGAGAGAAGAGGAGGTATTGGTCGGTGAGCAGCTCGTGGACCCCGACTATATTTTGAAGCCAGGGGATCAAGTGAGAGTGCAAACATTTGAAAAAACGCCCGTTGTTCGTAACTTGATCAAAGATATCCCGGTCAAAACAGTGAGCGTCACCGCCAACGGCAAAGAAACGGAATTGCCCGTAACAATTTTTAGTGTTCGAATAGACGGTACGGTTGCGAATTTAGATAGTCCCCTTTACGATAAAGCGGAAGTGCAGATCGACACGGTTGAAAAAATTCCGAAGCTAATTGACCTGTTTTCATTACTCGAGTTTGATTTGAGTCATGCTCGGAGCTATGAACTAAAAGTTAACGGAAAGAATGTTACCTTCATGGAAACTATAAAAAACGGTGATACGATAGAGATTCTTCTGAACAGGGGGGAAGGCATTGGAAGTATTGACCGTCACGCTCAATCCGGCTCTTGATAGAGAGATCATCATCCCTTATTTTGAACCGAACCGGCTGCATCGGATCTTTGAGAGAGAAAAGATGAATCTCTCGCCCGGCGGAAAAGGGATCAACGTGTCCGTCATTCTCTCGGAATGGGGCATCGATAGCGTTTCGACCGGCTTTTTAGGAGGCAACATCGGCCGGATGATCGAGTACGAAATACATAGAAAGTATCGGGACATCACGACAAGCTTTGTTCATATCAATGACGAGAGTCGGGAAAACATTGCGGTCCTTGACGAGTGCAATCATACGATAACCGAAATCAACGAAGCCGGCCCCACGGTTGCGGAACACGACGTCACGCATTTTATAAAGGTTTTCAGGTCGCTTGTCGATTATCCCAAAACCGTATTGATATCGGGCTCTTTGCCCTACGGGATCCCGATCGAGATGTATTCGACGCTCACGCGAATCGCCCACGAAAAAAACACCGAAGTCTATCTGGAAGCGCGGGGCGCTTTACTCACTTATTCTGTCAATACGCATTGCGCCGACATCGTTCGTCCTGATTTGCGGAGCGATACGCGGATATTTGGTAAAGAGCTTGAGACGATGGAGGATTACATCGAGGCGGGCGAAAAAATCATCGAAAAAGGCGCTCAGATGGTGGTCTCTTCTTTCGAAATCGTCAACGATATTGTTTTTACCAAAGACGGGATTTGGCTTCTCTCCCTGTGCGACCCGCACGTGGATCCCTCTCATTTGCTTGGCTCTGGCGACACCTATATGGCGGCGATGATGTATTTCGCCCGGAAAAATGGCCCGGATTTGTTAGAGAGGGCGAAGTTTGGAATGGCCGCCGCTTTGGCGAAAACAAAGTACCTTTTCAAAAAAAGTCCGACTATCGAAGAGATCGAAGAAGCACTCCCAAAAATACAAATAAAAAAAATAAAGGGTTGAGAGAGATGCTCGTTAAAGATGCGATGATACGAGACGTTTCAGCGATTTTTGAAGACGAAAAAATAGAAACCTTTATCCGGATTTCGGCCTTGCATCTTCGTCACGTATTGCCCGTTGTCGATGAGAAGATGCGGATCATCGGGATTATCAGCGAAGACGATGTGATCAACGAAACGATACCCTCATATTTCGGCCTGTTACAATCCGCTTCTTTCATCCCTGACACCAACCAAATGAAGCGAAAGTTATCTGAAATCAAAGACGAGCCGATCGGCAAGTTTATCAACCGCAACGTGATCACGATAGAAGAGGAGGATACGATCCTTCACGCCGCCGATCTCTTGCTTCACCACAAATTCATGAACCTGTTTGTGGTTGACAAGGATTCCCGTTTAACCGGGATCATCAACCGCTCCCGGATCCTGCTGGGCGTTCTTCAAGAGGTTTTAGAAGAAAAAGCGGCGGAAGAGAAGTAGAAGCGGTTTTGACCCCTTCGATCGCTTTTTTAACCTTTGGTTGCAAGGTAAACCAATATGAATCCGATTGGATGGCGCGTCAGCTCGAAAAAGACGATTCGATCGCAAACCCCCATTCGGATTACCCCGCTCTTTTCGTCGTGAATACCTGCACCGTCACCGCAGAAGCGGATAGAAAAAACTTTCAAGCCATCCACCGAGTTAAACGGTGTTACCCCGCCGCCAAAGTTCTTGTAACCGGCTGCCATTCCCAAATGGACCCGGAGAAGTACGTCGGCGTTGCGGATGGGGTCGTAGGAAACGGAGAAAAAGGCGAAATCTTAGCCTATGTGAAGCGCACCTTGTCTGAAGGGCCATTTACGAACGTGAATAGTGCTTATTGGCTGCGTTCTTCTCTTTCTATGAGCTTAGAGGGGCGTTTTGGCCTATCCCGGGCTTTTATCCTGATCCAGGACGGGTGTGCCACCGGGTGTTCTTACTGCAAGATATTTCACGCGAGAGGGTCGCGCGGCCGTTCAAAGCCAGTAGAGGATGTGCTTTCCGAAATCCGCGCCTTTTCTGACAACGGGTATCGAGAGATCGTACTTTTAGGTATTAATATCGGTCAGTACCGAGACCAGAACGAAAGGCTCGTCACTTTGCTGGAGAAGGTGCTTACGACCTTCCCTGATCTTCGGTTTCGACTGAGCTCTCTGAATCCCGAATATTTAGTACCCGAACTGATCGCCTTATGGCGGTTTCCGAACCTATGCAAACACCTTCATCTCTCTGTGCAGAGCGGTTCTTACTCAGTATTGCAGCGCATGCGGCGTCCCTACGCCGCTTCGATTATTCTGGACGCGGTAGCGGCGTTGCGGAGAACCGATCCTCTCTTCTCTTTCACTGCCGATGTGATCGTCGGATTTCCGGGAGAGAGTGATCGGGATTTCGAAGAAACTTGCGCGCTGATACAAATGATAGAACCCTTAAAAGTCCATATCTTCCGTTTCTCTCCCCGCAAGAACACGCCTGCTGCGGTACTACCGGAAAAAGTGGAAGAAACGGAAAAAAAGCGAAGGAGCCGGGCGCTATTTCTCCTTTCGGAAAAGCTATCCGAGAAGTATAGAGAAAAGCATATCCGCCATGCGAGAGAAGTAATCGTGGAAGTCACTGACACGAAATCCGACTTCTGTAACGGCCACGACGAATTCTATATACGACACACGATAAACAGAAAAGACGGTATCACCGCAGGCTTCATAACCGGAACAAAAGTATGGGTCAACCCCGAATCGATCGATCGGGATCATATTGACGGGATGGTGTCGTCACATGTACGTGTTTCTGAATGATCAATGGGTAGAAGAAAACGAGGCGAAAGTCTCCGTATTCGATAAAGGGTTCATGAGCGCCGAGTCGGTCTATGAAACGCTTAGGACCTTTAACGGACGCGTCCTGCGTTTAGAGGAGCATTATACGCGTTTATCCCGTTCGGCTGATGAGATGAAAATACCGGTGCTTTTCTCTTCGTTGCGACTGCGCGAAATTATCGAAGACGGTATTCGCCGGAATGACATCCGTACAGAAGCCTATATTCGCGTGCAAATCACTGAAAAAACTGTCTTCGTTTGGGTCAAACCGATGCCGCTCATCTCATCCGACATCTATACGAAAGGAGTTTCGGTTGGTTTCTCCCCGTTTCGTCGAAGGGTTTTAAAGCTAGGGGAACATACGATCAAGACAACGAGCGCCTTAGACATATTTCTTTCCAGGATTTACAAACCAGCGGAGTTTTATGACTATCTTCTTCTAAATGAACAAGGGTACTTGACCGAAGGAACCTTCAGCAATCTTTTTTTTGTGCGCGGAGGGAAATTATGTACCCCGGGCTTAACCTGCGGGGTATTATCGGGAATTACACGGGAACTTGTGATTCAAGTCGCCCGGAAGGAAGAGATGGTGGTCGAAGAGGGTTGGTATAACGGTTATGAGCTTTTTTCGGCTGAGGAAGCGTTCTTATCTCACACCAGCGCGAGCATCGTGCCGGTATCGCGCGTGGAAAACACTTCCTTTCAAGTGGGTCCGATCACGAAACGGCTTTCGAGTCGATTTTTCGACTATATCCGACAGTTGGATTAGCCAACTCCCTGAGCGCCTTTAATTGGAAAGAGACCGAGTCCGCTTAGAAATCAACAGAAGAATCGAATGCGCTTTCACGATGTATTCCCCCTGTACCAACGGGGCTTCCGGTTCGCTTTGGAAATCGAACGGAAACGGGAGAGAGGTATCGACGATCCGGTGCCACTCTTTTCCCGCCATCGGGGGAAGCTCGAAGGATAGATCAGAAGAGTAGGCGTTTGCGGCGACGTAGATGTCGTTATCTCTGGCTTGGAAGGTATCCAGGTCCTCTCCGCTGATCACGAAAGCCAAAGTATGGGAGATATCAGACCAATCGGGTTTGAAAGGTTTGGTGCCGTGCCAGGTGATGTCCCGCACGCCTAATCCGATACGTTTTCCAGTGAAAAAGTGTTCTCTGCGCAAGCATTCATGGCGTTTTCTAAAATAGATCATTTTGGAGTAGAATTCCCATATTTCCCGATGCTTATCTTTTAAAGACCAATCAACCCAAGTCGTCGAGTCATCGTGGCAGTAGGCGTTGTTGTTGCCTTTTTGGGTTCGTCCGATCTCATCGCCCATGAGGACCATCGGGATTCCTTGAGAAACGTTGAGCAATACGATAAAGTTTTTTATCTGTTGTGTTCGCATTCTTAAGATGGCCGGGTCTTCCGTCTCCCCTTCCACCCCGTAGTTATGGCTGAAGTTTTCGTTTGTCCCGTCTTGGTCGTTTTCTCCGTTGAGACGGTTATGTTTTTGTGTATAGCTGACTAAATCCATCAGTGTGAATCCGTCGTGCGCGGTGACGAAATTAATGCTGTCGAAAGGCTTTCTTCCGGACTTGTTGTAAAGATCCGAGGAACCGGCCAACCGCGTCGCCAACTCGGGAACCATCCCGTTGTCGCCTCGAACAAAACGCCGTACCACATCCCTGAATTTCCCGTTCCATTCCGCCCACCCTTTCGGAAAATCTCCAACGAAATAACCGCCAGCAGCATCCCACCCTTCGGCGATAAGTTTCGTCCCCGCGAGGACGGGGTCTTCGGCGATATCTTTCAGCAACGAAACGTCTCCGATCCAACGTCCATCTGGGGCTCGCCCTAAGATGGCTGCCAGGTCGAAACGGAAACCGTCGACATGCATTTGGGTGACCCAATATCGCAAGCTGTCTATGATGAGTTGCTTCACGGCCGGGTGGTTGCAGTTAAAAGTATTCCCGCAACCGGAGTAGTTTTCGTAATAGCGCTTATCTGACGCGGTGAGCAGGTAATAGATTTCATTGTCGATTCCTCGGAAGGACAGGGTGGGTCCTTCGTGGTTGCCTTCACCGGTATGGTTGAAAACAACATCTAAAATGATCTCGATTCCGGCTTTGTGCATGTTCTTAACGAAGTTTTTGAAGCACACGACTTGTTCGCCGATTCCGATCCCCGGTGTATAGCTGGCCTCTACTGCGAAAAAAGCAAGCGGGTCGTAACCCCAAATATTTTTCAACCGTTCGCCCGTTTTCGGGTTCACGTGAATGTTTGCGGTTGGGTTGAACTCAAAGACAGGCATCAGTTCTATCGAGGTTACGCCCAGTTGATGAAGGTGGTCTATTTTTCTCAGAATACCGTCGAAGGTACCGGCAATGGAAATCGGGTCTTCGGAATCGCCGGTGGCGCTTCTGACTTCCGTAAGATCCCTACAAGATTTCGTAAATAACCGAACGTGCATTTCGTAGATGATCGTGTCTTTCATCGGGTATCGAAGTGGTTTATCATCTTCCCAATCGAAAGCGTTATCGGCGACGACGATGCTTTTTACGTGGCTTCTCGCCGAATCGATTTCGGAGAAAGACAGGTCCTTCATCGGCGCGTTCTTATCGTATCCGTAAGAGTATTCGTGATCCCAGGAATACTCCCCAGAATTGGCTTTGGCGTAGGGATCCGTGAGCAGTTTATTCGGATTGAAACGGTGTCCGATTTCGGGTAAATAAGGTCCGAAGACGCGATATCCGTAGAACGAGCCAGGATCGGCTCCTTCAATGTAAACATGCCATACATCGCCCGTTTTGTTGTGCTTCGAGTGAAGCGAGTAAGAGAAAGCCGGCGTCTCATCGTAAAAGTTGTCGAAAAGCTCGAGAATAACGTTCACTGCGTTTTTGGAGAACAACGAAAAATTCACGCCCTTGTCGTCCGGTGTGGCTCCGAAAGGCAAAGGTTTCCCATGAAAGGCTTTATACGGCATCAGAATTTATTCTCTTTGCCTTGCAACAGGCGGACAATATTCTTCCGGTGCTGAAAAAAGGAGAAAAGGCAAAGAAACAAATACAAGGCAAAGTAATACCAGTTTTGCGTGATGGGAAAAACGAAAATGACCGCTAAGGTCAAAGAGGTTAGCGAAGCCAAAGACATGATTCGGGTACTGAGCGCGATTGATAAGGCGGTCATCAGGAATAAAGCGCCAGTAAGCCAATGCAAAGCGAAAAAGGTCCCCATGGTACACGCGACGCCCTTGCCACCCTTGAACTTCAAGAAAATCGAGAAATCGTGGCCGATTATGCCGGCGATTGCAGCGAGGCAGAGATAGAGCTCTTTTTGTGTGTAGTCTTTAAGAACAGTTTGCATAATCATCAGCGGAATATAGACTTTCAGCGCATCTAAAATCATACACAGGATGCCGAGCTTTACGCCGAGATTTCGGATAACGTTGGTGGCTCCGACATTACCCGAACCGATCCGTCGCATATCGACCCCTTTTAGTTTCTTGGGGATGATATAGCTAAATGGAACCGATCCCGAAAGATACAACAGGAAGATAAACAGTACGCCGATCACGATTCCCTCCGGGGAACAAATTTTAAGAACAAAGGAGAGCCTGCGAGCGGGTCTAAAAACTTACGGAATTGTTTCTTAACCGCTGTTTTAAAACTGGCGGGTATGATCTGAGGGTCGTTGACGTAGATGGAAATAATGGGCGGTTTATTCGCTACTTGTGTCGCATACAGCATATTCAAGGATTTGCCTTTTCCTGTTGGAGCGGGCAAGATGAGTTTGATCCGCTCTAAGGTTCGGTTGATTTCTCCTGTTGTGAACGTTTTCGTGTAGGAGGCGTAGGATTGGTTGATCGCATCGAAAAGGATATCCAAATTTCGCTTCTCTTTCGCGGAGATAAAGACAACAGGGCTATAATAGAGGAAATAAAGGCTTTGTAAGGTCGTTTCGACCACTTCCTGCTGCCTTTCAGGACTTAATGGGGCCATCGCGTCTATTTTGTTCAGTACGATGACGCTGGCTTTCCCTTTCTTTTCGAGCATGCCCGCTATTCTTTGGTCCTGTTCAGAGACAGGTTCGCGCGCGTCCATCACTAACAGAACGACATCCGCGGCTTCCATCGCCTGGTCGGCCCGCGAGATGCTGAAACTTTCCAAAGATTTGTAGTCCACTTTGGTTCTCTTCCGGATTCCTGCGGAATCAATGATAAGATAGGATTGATTCTCGTGAACGAACCATTCGTCGATTGGGTCTCTTGTGGTCCCCGCTATGTCGGTGACTAAAGCCCGCTCCTTTCCGCACAGCGCGTTCAGCAGCATCGATTTTCCGACGTTCGGTTTCCCCGTAATCGTTACCTTGATGGTTTCCTCCGCCGCGCCGATACCCTCTTCGGCCAGCGTCTGGTAGGATTGTGCCGCTTGATCCATTTTTTCCGCGATTTCATCGACCAATCCCGCTGTTCCTATTTTATGCTCGGCCGAAATGGCTATCGGTTCACCAAATCCCAAAGCGAATAATTCCGGGTAAACGTCGTCATACCGTTTGCTGCTTTCGGTTTTATTTGCGATAAACAAAAGCGGTTTTCCGAGTACCCGAAGCCGATCGGCGATCTCGAAATCTTCCGAAGTCGGTGGACTCTGACCGTTAACGACGAATAAAATAAGATCCGCTTCATTTAACGATTTCACGGTCCTATCCTTCATCATAGACTCAATGACGCCATCCGGTTTTTGGAAAATACCGCAAGTATCAACCAAACGAAAAACCCGGTCTTCATCGATCCAGATATCACCGTAGACGGCATCTCGAGTCACACCGGGTTGATCGTCCACAATGGCTTTCCGTTGCTTGATGAGTTTGTTGAATAGCGTCGATTTTCCTACATTTGGTTTTCCAACGATGAAAACCTTGTACAAAGACTATTCCTGATCCTTTTGCTTGACTTTCTCTTCCAAAGTCATTCCGCTGTCCTGGCTATGCATATACTCTCTCAACTCCGCCCGTTCTTGGTCGATCGCCTTCTGTTTCACGGAGATGACCATGTTTCTCCGCTCTTTTTCGGGTTCATAGACTGTTCTCACGACGACGGCTTCCAATTGATCGCCTACTTGTAAAACGTCCGAAGGTTTTTCGATCCGTTCGGATGAAATCTGGCTGACAGGTAAGAAGGCTTCGATATGGTAGGTGTCTAGGAGGACGATTGCGCCGGTATTGGTTATTTTAACGACCTTTCCGGTAATCTGGCTTCCTTTTTTCAACTCCCGAACGGCGATCTCCCAGGGATCTTTGTTAACTTTTCGCACACTCAATTTAATCCGCTGTTGTTCCAGGTTGATTTCTAAAATCCTCACGGGTATAACTTGGTTGACGGTAAAGGTCTCTTCGATGTTTTCGAGGAAATTCCAGGAGATTTCAGTGATATGCACGAAACCCGAGACGCCTTCTTCCAGTTCGGCGATCAATCCATTCGGAAGGATTTTTACGATCTTGGCCTCATAAACTTGATTGACAACGTAATTCTCGACGATATTCTCCCACGGGTTTCCCTTCACTCTTTTCAAGCTGAGATTGAGTTTGCGTTTCTCACGGTTGGCGGATAACACTTCCACTTCCACCTCTTGCCCTTCTTCGACAATGCTCCGAAGGTCGATGCGTCGTTTCGTCCAAAAGATCTCTGAAGAATGGACCAAGCCCTCGATGCCTTCTTCGAAACGCACGACGAAACCAAAGGGCAGGATTTTCGTGACCTTTCCGGTTGCCATTTCCCCGGCCGGGTATTTTTCTTCGATATTATTCCATGGATCGTTCTGAAGGGCTTTCAAGCTTAATGTGATTTTTTCTCTCTTAGGAGAGATTTTCAATACTTTCGTTTCTATCCGTTTGCCGACTTCCATGAATTGACGGATGTCCACGTCCTTTTCATAAGAGATCTCCGATTTCGGAATCAACCCCACGACCGGTCCAATGTCGATGAAAGCGCCGAAATCAGTAATACTCTCTACCTTACCGGTGACGAGACTCCCTTCCACCGTTTGGTTGAAGAATTCCTCTATTTCGGCTTCGAATAGTTTTCGTCTCGATATCACGATATTCGGAACCCCTCTTCGTCGGGGCTTATAATCAAGAATCTCGAAATCCAGCTCTTTTCCCATGTTGTCCGATTCGCGTTTGAACATAGCTTGGCCTGCGGGTAGAAAAGCATCGAGAACGCCAAAGATACGAACGGTGTACCCGCCCCGGTTCTTACCGTGAACAATGCCTTTGATGGTTGCTTGTGTTTTAAAGGCTTCGGAAACGGTCTCCAACGCTTTTCGGTAGGAACGTTTCTTCTCGGAAAGGACGATGTTGCCTTCTTCTTCATTTTGGTACGTGATGACGCAGTCGATCTTATCGCCTGGCTGGTAGCGATCAATGGGATAGACCAGCTCTTCGAGAGGAACGACTCCTTCGCTTTTGGCGCCGACTTCCACGATGATTTCGGTCGGATGTATTTCCAACACCGTCACCTGGAGGGGTAAACCCCTTTTCGGTTCCCCGATAAAGTGTTCGTTACCGAAGTCTTCCAGGGCTTCTTCCATGGTTTGAAATTCTTTACTCTCGTTACCTTCGACCATCTTAGTCAACCTCCTAATATTTAGAGAAATAACGCTTCTATTGCCTTAATATCCTGTAAAGGGGTGGACGTGCCCCCGCCGATAAGGATCGAATCGGTATCGGAAATCGACGGTAAACAAGTTTTTGCCTCTTCGACACTTTCTACCCAAAACACTTTTTGACAGCGCTCTTTTGCGAGAAGGACCAACTTTTCCGTATTGGCGCTGTGTTTTCCTCCGACGACGAACACGACTGAGAATAAAGGCGCCCGTTCTTTAATCTCCTCTTCTCTCAAAATCGTCACATCGCAAATGGAGAAATGCATCTGGAAAAGTTGTCTCGGTTTCAATCGTTCGATCAACATCTTGGCGCTTTGTTTGTACGCGCCCACGGATTTTGTGGATTGAGCGATAAGCGCTATCTTTTCGGCAGCCAAGACCTGGTTAGATACCTCGGAAAGCTCTTCGAGATTCCGAAAAACAATGACGTCATTCAGCAGGCCTTGTATCGCTTCTACCTCGGGATGCGTGGGGTCTCCAAAAAGAATAAAACGAAATCCTTGTTTTTCCGCGCGGCAAAACCGGTTGAAATTCCGCCTCAAAATCGGACAAGTCCCGTTAATGATCTGGTTTCGACTTTTCACAAGCGCCTCTTCTGCGACCGGAGATATTCCATGCGCTTGTACCAAGACGGTTTGATCGACCGGGAAAGCATCTCCCGCGATTCTCTTGAGCCCCAAAGAGGTCAGTCGCTGCATCACGCCGGTATTATGGACGATGTCTCCGGTAACGTAAAGCGCTCGGCCCGGCCGTTCTAATAAAAACCCTTCCGCCAGACGGATCGCTCTTTCAACGCCGCTGCAAAACCCGGAAAAAACGCAAACAGCCACTCTCTGAGTCTGTTTTTCCAAATCTACGCGCGTTCTATTCATCGATTTATCTTTTCCTGTATGATTGTTGTCACTTTTTCTACCACTTGGTCGAAGGAAAGATCAGTAGTATCTATGAGGATTGCGTCCGGAGCGGGTTTAAGGGGTGAAATCTCTCTCGATATATCTCTGTGATCTCTTTCCTTGATCTCCTTAAGCATCTCTTCGAATGAAGCGGAATACCCTTGTTGTTTCATCTCTTCTTGCCTTCTGCGCGCGCGCTCTTCTATCGATGCGGTGATGAAGAGCTTCAAGTCAGCATTGGGCAATACGACTGTACCAATATCCCGCCCATCCATAATGACATTTTGATTTTGGGATAATTCCCGAACCACTTTCGTGACGAATACTCTGACTTGGCGAATCATAGACACCTTCGAAGCGATTTGGCTGTTTTCGCTCGTCCGTATCTCTTCACCCACTAGATGGCCGTTCAAGACGATGCCAATTGGCGAAATCTCGAAGTGAATCGATTCCAACGCTTTTTGGCATTGTCCATCGTTCAAAAAGTCGACCCCAAGATGATTCAGGTAATAGGCTACTGCCCTGTAAAAAGCGCCACTATCCAGATGAAACAGACCGAAAATTTTCGCGATAGCCTTCGCGACGCTCGATTTTCCCGAACCGGAGGGACCGTCTATCGCGATCGAAAAATGTGCTGTCAATAAGATCCTCCGACTTTTTTATTTCCTAAAGCAGACTCCTCTAGCGTGTCATACACTTCAAATATCTTATCCAAACGGGTCATCTCAAAGATGCGTTTGATGTTTTGTCTCAACCCGATCAGTTTTAAAGCTTTTTTACCATTTCTCGTTTCTCTTAAGATCGACACCAGCGTTCCTAAACCCGCGCTATCGATGTAAGGAACATCGGAGAGATCCAGTGTGATGTCGCTCATTTCTCCATTGATAAAGGGTTCCATCTCCTCCTTGAGTTTCGGGGAGTGATAAGCGTCGATATCACCGCTGATGCATATGATAACCCTTTTCTCTTCCGTTTTGGATTGGATTTTAAGATCGTTCATTCTCTATCACCCTCACCGAGCATCTTTAATGAGCTTCAGGGATAACTTCTCCAATTGTTCGTTTTCTACATCAGAAGGGGCCGCCGTCATCTGGCAAATGCCGCTGGTCGTTTTCGGGAATGGGATCACGTCTCGGATATACTCCTCTCCGGCGATAATCGCAACCAGACGATCCAAACCCATGGCACATCCGGCATGAGGGGGAACACCATATTGGAAGGCATCTAATAAAAAGCCGAATTTGCTCTTCTGAGAGGATTCGTCTATTCCCAACAAGGAAAAAACGGTTTTTTGAACTTCTCTGGAATGAATCCGAACGCTTCCCCCTCCGATCTCCCAACCGTTCAGTACGACGTCGTAAGCGTGCGCATGAATTTTCGTGGCGTCGGAGTTTTTGTGGGTTTCCAGCTCGGTTAGATCGGGCATCGTAAAGGGATGATGCTCTGCTACAAACCGTTGCTCTTCCTCACTGTAGGAGAACATCGGGAAGTTGACTACCCACAAGAAACAAAATTGATCTTTGGGTATCAAGGATTCCCGCTTAGCAATCTCGCTTCTGAGAACACCCAAAGCGACATTAACGGTTTTTTTCTCCCCTGAGACCATGAAGAGAAGATCGTTTTCTTCAAGAGCGAAAGCTTTAATGAGGTTTTCCGCTTCGGATGGGGAAAGATGCTTATCAAAGTTCGTTTTTAACAGCAAGGCACTACCGGTTTCAGGATTCTTCGCCGTCTTTGCGTGAAGGAGGCCTTTTGCGCCGGCTTTTTTAACGAGGGTTTCCATCTCTTCGATCATTTTCCGACTGTAACGCGGCGCTGCCCCGGGTACTCTGAATCCTTTAAGGACTCCCCCGTTTTGGATCGCGTTGCGTACGGGTTCGAATGCGCTATCTTTGCAAATATCCGTTACATCAGTGAAGGTAAGCCCATAGCGTAAATCCGGTTTATCCGTACCGTACAAATCCATCGCCGCTTCGTATTCCATTACCGTGAACGGGGTCGGGATCGTTATCCCTAAGACATTTTTAAAGACGGTTTTTAATATCCCTTCCGTGACTCTCATAATATCCTGTTGCTCGACAAAAGACATTTCATAATCTATCTGCGTAAATTCCGGTTGCCGGTCCGCCCTGAAATCCTCATCGCGGAAACATCTCGCGATCTGGTAGTAACGATCGAATCCGGAAACCATCAACAACTGTTTGAATAGCTGCGGGGATTGCGGAAGCGCGTAAAACTTTCCGGGTTTCAACCGCGAAGGGACCAAAAAATCTCTGGCGCCTTCCGGAGTGCTTTTTGTCAGTATCGGCGTCTCTATCTCCAGGAACGAGTGCTCGTTAAAATACGCTCTTACGGCTTGAACGACCTGATGTCTCAACTGGATATTCTTCTGCATCCGCTGCCTTCGAAGATCGAGGTATCGGTAAGTTAACCGCAGTTCTTCATTGACGTCGGATTCGATATGAATATAAAACGGCGGTGTAAGCGCTTTCGAAAGGACTTCGAATTTCTCGGCTATGATTTCCACGGCTCCGCCCGTGTCTTCCTTAATGGCCGTATCCGGTCTTCTGGTTACGCGCCCGCAGACTGCCACAACATCTTCCCCGCGCAATGAAGCGGCGCAGGAAAAGAGCGCGTCGTCGTCCGGCCGAAAAAGCACCTGGATCTTCCCGTATCGGTCTCTGACGGTCACGAAAAGAACGCCGCCAAGATTCCGGACACGATCAACCCACCCGTTAATTGTTACAATTTGGTGATCTAAATCCGCGGTAATTTCCCCGCAGGTATGGGTCCTTTTTAACAAAAAGCGCCCCCTTTTCCGATAATTTCTGGATTATATCATAAGATTGCGGGATTTGATGATGGCTATCGCGCGTTTGACCGCTTCAACGATTTTTACATATCCCGTACATCGGCAGAGATTTCCTTCCAACGCTTTTTTTATCGCCTCGTCATCCGGATTGCAATTGCTGTCCAATAAGGACTTGACTGAAAGTATCATACCGGGTGTACAAAACCCGCATTGAACGGCTCCTGTCTCTAAGAAGGCTTGTTGTATCGGGTGGAGTTTGCCCTCCTCGCCCAGGCTTTCCAAAGTCAAAACCCTCCTGCCGGAGAGGTCGCTCGCGAACAACAGGCAAGAACAAACGGCCTTTCCGTCCAGAAGAATGGTGCACGCGCCGCATTCGCCTTCTCCGCAACCCTCTTTAACGCTTTTCAATCCCAGATCTTCATGCAAAAAATCCAGAGCCCTCCGGTTTTCGGCAACGGAGGTCGTGACTTCTTTTCCGTTGAGAAAAAAATGCAGCTCCAAACAGGTCACTCCCACTATTGATGCGCGGCGCAGAAAGTCTGGTAAGCGCCTTCGTCCATCAACCCTTCGAATTCAGAAGCGTCGGTGATCGTCAACCGGACGATCCATCCGTCTGCTTCTGCAGATTGATTGATGATTTCTGGATTATCGTTCAAGGTTTCGTTGATCTCTTTCACCGTTCCAGTAAGCGGGCAGAAAACTTCGGCAGCCGCTTTCACCGACTCCAAAGAGCAAAGTATTTCGCCTTTTTTCAACGATTTTCCTACACTTGGCAAATCGGCGTATACGACGTCTCCCAAAAGCTCCTGGGCATGCTGTGAAATCCCTATCGTCGCTTCCATTCCCTGCAAAAGAACCCATTCATGTGTTTTCGTGTATTTTTTCATAAGGCTTTTTTTGTCCTCCTGTAAGGTTTTATCTTCGATCTTACGATTTCTTTTTGGTCTTGACACTACCCCTGTAAAAGGGGGTTTTGATCGCTTTGGCTTTGATGGTCTTCCCGGGTCTGATTTCAACATCTACGATATCTCCGTTCTTGACCGTTGAGGGAACGTATCCCAAAAAAACGATCTTATCGATAGAAGGAGATTTGTTGCCGGTTGTAACGACCCCCGCTTCTTTATCGCCTATCCATATTTTAGAACCATGTCGGGGGATTCCGCCTTTTTCAACAGCTTCGAAGCCTTTTAATTTTCTGCCGGAGGATTGCTCCATCTTTCTCAAAACCGCTTCTTTCCCAAAGAAGTTTTTGTCGAAGTCGATGATCCACTTTAATCCGGCTTCGACGGGAGAGGTGGTGGCGTCGATTTCATTTCCGTAAAGCATGTAGCACGCCTCAAAACGCAGCAGGTCTCTGGCTCCCAACGCAGCAGGTTTCGCCCCTAATTCGATCAATTTCCGCCAAAGGGGTAAGGCGGCGTCCGGGTTGACATAAAACTCGAATCCATCTTCGCCCGTATAACCGGTACGTGAAATGATGCCTTCGATCCCGTTGACACGACCGACGACGAAATGATAGAAATCAATCTCGCATAAAACGACGCTCGCGTAAGGTTGAACAAGCTTTTCAGCATCGGGTCCTTGAATGGCAATTTGAGCGAATTCCGCGGAGGCGTTTTCTACCGCCACGTCGAACCCTTCCGCTCGAGCCTTGACCCAAGCGACATCTTTATCTATGTTAGAGGCGTTAATGACCAATAAGACTCGTTTTTCCTCTTTTTTGTACAGCAGCAGATCGTCGACGATTCCTCCCTCATTATTGCAAAAGCAGGAATAGCAAACTTCCCCAAACTTCATCTTGGTTACATTCGTCGGAATCAGATACTCGCAAAATTCTAAGGTTTGGGGTCCGGATATCCAAATCTCTCCCATATGACTGACATCAAACAAACCGCACGTCTTTCGAACGTGTTCATGCTCCTTTAAGATCCCATCGGGATACTGAATCGGCATCAACCAACCGGCGAAATCAACGATTTTTCCGCCTAATCGGACGTGTTCTTCGTAGAGTGGAGTTTTTTTCAACTCCTTTGAATCAGACATACATCATTCCTCCTCTTTTTTTTCTGTATCCTCTTCGCGTGTTTGCGTTTCGACTTCTTCCCGATCTTCTTCTTGAAATTCTTCGGGGTAGGTCATGTTGGTTTCTATAAGCGCTTTCGCGGCTTCCAAATAGGATCCGGGCACGAGTATCTCCATCGGAACCAAGCCACCCTGTCCGAATATGATCGGTTCCCCGTAGGGGACGGCAATTCCTTTTAACAACGAGGGGATATTCTCCGAATCCAAGGAAGATTTGATGATTTGCGCGGTTATCTCATCGGGAGCGGTCGTAACGGCGTACCATTTTTCAGATGAAGCTTCAATTAAGCGTTCGTTGCTTCGCATAAGCTCGAAGGCATTCTCGAAATCTTCTTCGGAGACGAAGATCTCAACGGGGGACAGTTTCCTTTCTTCGAAGCGGATGCCTTTATCGCTGAGGAGATCCATCAGGACGTGAGCTTGCTCTTTGTACTTGAATAATTTAAGAAGTTTCATCATAACACCTCCCTATGTCAAATTATACCATAACGCGAATTGCTTTAAACGCAAACGAGCCCCGATTCCGTCTATGGTATAATTAAAAGCGAATATGAAATGAGGTGACCCTTATGTTTTACGATAGGTTTTCAAATAAAGCATCGGAATTGTTTCTTTTATCGCAAAAAGAAGCCGAAAGTCTTGGGCATGCGGAGATTGATCCGGAGCACTTTTTGTTGGCATTGCTTAAAGATCCGACGCACGAGATCAGTATCCTTCTAAGGAACCAATTCGACATCGACTATGTTCGTGTCCGAAACGAAATCATCAATATGGTCGGAACGGGTTTCGGCCAGCGCCCCTCCCCGCAGCCCTCCCTAAAGTTCAGGAAAATACTGGAAAAGGCTTATGAGGACGCTCGTTTACTGAATATACAGCACATCGAAATCGAACACATCGTACTGGCCATTCTTCAGGACCGTCAAAATTTGGCTTACAAAGTCTTCAACCAAATGAGCGTCGAACCGGATCTGTTGGTGAAAGAATTCCAGGAACGGTTGGATGCGAATTTTGTCGACGAAAAACAGACCAAATCAGTAAAGAACGACTATATTCTGAAGCAGCTCGAAGAGTTCGGCGTCAACCTCAATGAACAGGCATTGAAAGGAAAATTGGATCCGGTGTTATGCCGGGATAAAGAGATCGAAAGGATTATGCAGGTATTAGCGCGCCGCAAGAAAAACAATCCCGTGCTTATTGGCGAGCCGGGGGTCGGAAAGACGGCGATCGTGGAAGGTTTAACCCAAAAGATCGTCAAACAGCAGGTACCAGAAAATTTGAAAAATCGGATCGTGTTTTCCTTGGATATCGCCTCGCTGATCGCAGGAACGAAGTATCGAGGGGAGTTCGAAAAACGATTGAAGAAGCTCTTGCTTTTCTTGGTGCAGGAACCGAACATCATCGTTTTCATCGATGAGATCCACACTATCGTTGGCGCCGGAGCGGCAGAAGGGGCAGTCGATGCGGCGAATATCCTAAAACCGGCTCTATCAAGAGGGGAATTCCGTTGCATCGGAGCGACGACGCCAGACGAGTACCGCAAATATATCGAAACCGACGGAGGACTGGAGCGGCGATTCCAGAAGCTTTATATACAAGAACCGACAATGGATGAGACCCTCGAAATCCTAAAAGGGTTGAAATCCCGATACGAAAAGCATCACAACGTCCAGTACACGGACGAAGCGCTACAGGAGTCGGTTCGGTTGTCCCGAACCTACATTTCCGATCATTTTTTGCCGGATATGGCGATCGACGTCATCGATGAAGCCGGCGCGCGCAAACGCTTGAAAACCCTGATGATTCCGGAGACACTCAGGGCGAAAGAGGAGAAGATCGAAGAGATCAAACGTCAAAGGAACCAGGCGACTCTCGAAAAGAATTTCCTTTTCATGAAAAAACTTATGATGGATGAACGCGAATTGGTCTTGGAGTACAACCGGGAGCTGCAGCAATGGAAAGCCGGAACGGAGTCCGCCATTGAAGTTGTGGACCACGAAGATGTCGCCCTCATCGTATCGAATTGGACGGGAATCCCGCTGACAAAGCTGGAAGAGGACGAAGTCACGAAGTTGCTTACCGTTGAGGCGACACTGCATAAGCGGGTGGTCGGTCAAAACGAAGCGATTGAAGCAATATCAAAAGCGATCCGACGGACGCGCAGCGGTTTGAAAGATCCCAAAAGGCCGAGCGGCTCCTTTCTGTTCTTGGGACCGACGGGCGTGGGGAAGACAGAACTGGCGAAAACGTTATCTGAAGCCTTGTTCGGAAACGAGAAAAACCTTGTGCGGTTCGATATGTCCGAATACATGGAACGATTTGCCCTGTCACGTCTCATCGGGGCGCCTCCAGGTTACATCGGTTACGACGAAGGAGGCTCTTTGACAGAGATTATTCGACGCCGGCCTTATTCGGTCATTTTGTTCGATGAGATAGAAAAAGCCCATCCCGACGTATACAATATTTTGTTACAGATCATGGACGAGGGGCGTTTAACGGATTCTCGGGGCAGGCATGTCGATTTCCGGAACACGATTTTGATCATGACAAGCAATATCGGCGGGGAGATTATCAATCGCTCGAAAAACACCGTCGGGTTCGGGATCGCAGAAAGCGAGGAAGAGGCCTATCAAGAGATGAAAAGAACGGTGATAGACGAAGTGAAGAAGGTTTTCAGACCGGAATTTCTCAATCGTCTGGATGAGATCATCGTTTTCCACCAACTCACAAAGGATCATATCTTCCAGGTAGTCGATATTTTGATCTCCCAATTGGAAGAGCGGCTGTCGTCGAAAAATATCTCCTTCGAGCTCAAACAAAACGTAAGAGAGTTTTTGGTCGAGAAAGGATTCGATAAACAATTGGGTGCCAGACCTTTAAAGAGGGCAATACAAAAGTATATAGAGGACCCTTTGTCGGAAGAACTGTTACAGAAACACATCGATCCGGGGAGTACCGTCATCCTCTTTATGAATGCGAAAGGGGAAATCGCTTTCAAGAAAAAGAAAGATAAAGAAAACCAAAAACCTGAGCTGATTTCGTCTTCGTCTCATCTTTCTTAAGGTGATGACTCTTTGAAAGAAAAGACGATTTTCGTTTGTGACATTTGCGGATACGATAACCTAAAATGGTTTGGGCAATGCCCCCAATGCAAGAATTGGAATACGGCGAAAGAAGTTCGGCAGATGAAACGCGTGAAGTCGGCTTCAGACAATCAAAGAGACGACGATACCTTTGAAGCGCTGTTCGCAAAACGGGAAGAACCCCTCATACGGTTTATGACGCGATTCGATTCCTTCAACCGTGTCTTGGGGGGCGGAATCGTTCCCGGGAGCGTTTCTCTTATAGGGGGAGATCCCGGTGTCGGGAAATCGACGCTCTTGACGCAGATTGCTGACCGGGATATTACAGTGTTTTACTGGAGCGGGGAGGAATCGGCTGAACAAATCCTGTTGAGGGCACAGAGAACGAACGACGGCTCTCTCGATCGTCTGTTTGTTTACAACACCAACCGTTTGGAATTGGCCTTAGAAAAGTTATCAGAAGAGATGACAGGTTCTTCGACGAAGATTCCTAGCGGTTCGCATCCGCTCCTCATCGTAGACTCGATCCAAACGATGCGATCGGATGAGGTGGACGCTTTACCCGGTGGCGTCGTGCAGATACGCGAATGCACGGCCGCTTTGGTTGCCTACGCCAAACAGCACCGCCTACCGGTTTTCATTGTCGCGCATATTACGAAATACGGACAGATTGCGGGCCCAAAGCTTATCGAGCACCTCGTGGACATCGTTCTCTATTTTGATGGGGATGCCGATCGCGATTTGCGTGTCCTGCGATCGATCAAGAATCGTTTTGGTCCCACCAATGAGATCGGCGTTTTTGAGATGGGAGAGAAGGGTCTTCAGGAGATATCGGATCCTTCCGAGCGTTTTTACGACGCCAGCGCGAACGATTCTGGAAATGCGATATCCGTTGTTTTAGAAGGGAATACGCCCTTTGTTGTGGAAGTTCAAGCCCTCGCGGTTTCCACTCATTTCAGCTCTCCGCGGCGGTTGAGCAAGGGCGTCGATCAGGAACGGTTGAATCTCATGGCGGCCGTTTTAAGCAAACGGCTGAACTTGCCCATCGAGAATCACGATCTGTATCTCAATCTCCTGGGTGGTTTGAAATGTAATGATCCCGGTATTGAATTTCCGATCGCGGTCGCGATTTATTCCTCTTTTTTTGACAAAACAATCCCGCCTAAAACGGCATTTTTCGGGGAAGTCGGATTAGACGGAAAGATACGGGGCGTCTCTTTTTCCGAAAAGCGGATAACGGAACTGGCCAGGTTGGGATTCAGACGGATTTACCTACCGAAAAGCAAGGCAAATGCGGGCGTCATAAAAAAATACGGCGATGTGAGTTTTATCGAATGCACCTATCTAAAAGAAGCGCTTACGCAAATCTTCGACGGGAGGTCCTAAATGGTTACGACGCGTTGGAAAGGAAATATGAGTTTTGTAGCGGAAACAGCCGACGGAAAGATTGTTCCAATGGATGTACCGGGTACAGAAGGGGCAACTGGGGCAAGCCCAAAGATACTCCTAATCGTGGGTTTAACGGGCTGCACGGGAATGGACACGGTTTCGATTCTGGAAAAAATGAAAGTAACGAACTTCGGATTACGTATTGAAGCCGATTATCATGCGACAGATGAACATCCGAAAATATACGATCGCATCCATCTGAGGTATTTTTTTCATTTTGAGGAAGAACCGCCAAAAGATAAGGTGAATAAAGCGGTCGAGCTTTCACAGACGAAGTATTGTGGCGTTTCAGCCATGCTTAGAAAAGCGGCCGAGATCACTTACGAGATCCTTTACGAATAGCTCGCCGATCGCGTAGGGGCGTCTGCATAACCCGGTCGCGCTTTCTACGGATCTTTTTCCTCTTCCGGCGAATCGGTGGTCGGCCGTTTTTTTTCGGGTTTCATCCAATAAGATGGGCCATAACGTTTTTCGTATTCCGGGCCAAAGGTATCGATGGGTTCCCGTTTGCGTAGGAAGATAATGAACAAGAAAAAGATTAGAAAAAGCGGAATCCCTGCCGCCAAGAGATTAAAAAAGACAGAGAGCCAGACGGTGAAGATCTTCCCCTGTTTCCAACGCGTGTAGGCTTCTTGGAAATCATACCCGGTCGCTTTCGTGAAGGCATCAGCCCACTGATCGCCCGCTTCGACGAAGCGTAACGCCTCTCGGAAGTTTTCCTTCAATTTACCGCGCTGATCATACCCACGAAAAAAATCGGACAAGATCGTATAATATTGTGCGTGGGCTTCTCCTTTCGGATAATCCTCTATCTCCATAAAATCGATGAGCGAGCGGTATTCCCAAGGAAAGACGCTTCGAGCGTCTTCCCGCAAACGATCTTCATACCAGACTGCCAACCCTTCCATGACCCATAAAGGGACGGATTCGAACATTATCATTTGCTCGGCGCCGTCGTCCATTATCTGCTTTGTCCGCCACATCCATTCGAATGTGTACAGGTGCATCATCTCGTGTTTCAAAAGATAGGGTATATCGAGAAAACTGGGGTTCATAAACACCGTATAGAGATTGCCGTCAAAGGTCGCTTCTCCCCGAACAGAAAGGCCGGCTTCCTTTTGAATATCCACTCTGATCGGGAAGGTTAATGGCAGCCCCCACAGGGAATCCAATTCCTGAGCATATTGCTCGACAAGTCCCTGGATTGATCTTTGCAAGGAAAGCGGTACATTGAGTGAAAAATACAATGGCGGGGCGCCGTGAAGTAGCGTCAGCGTCAGAAAAAAGCAGAGAAAAGCGGTAAAAAACTTGCTTTTAAAGGATCGTTTGGTAGAATGAAATGACGACACGGGTTACTCCACGAAAACGCGGTATCGTATCTGGATTTTCGGCGCAGCAAATACGATTTCGAAGGTACCGGGGAAGGGAAAAGTGATCGAAGCGCGCGCTCCCCTAATCTGGGTATCCCACAGGTTCCACACTCCGGCGACTCGTTGGGTGAAAAGTAAGCGAGACCCCACGGTTGCCCGATCCGTAATTTCTTGGGCTTTCACCGGAGAAGCAAACTCGTTGATCGTTATAGAGACTTCTTTCGTCGCTGTTTGGCCGTAGATGTCTTCGGCGAACAGCGTGAGCATGTACTGACCGGGCCGCTCTTTTCGGAAATCGAGCAGTGACGGTAACTCGGTGCTTCCTTCCCACCATTGGCAACGGGATAAAGGAAGATTGGTCTGCAAACGCGCGAATACCGGAAACGAAGGGTAGGAGAAACCGACGCTCACGTCTAGCCGCAAAGGTTCTTCTTCCATCAGCAGTTTAAACGGGAAAACCCCTGATTTCGCGCGCGTCATCGCCATATCGATCAAACTGCCTTTTCCAAGATAGTTCAAATAGGAAGGTAAGAATTGGATCCATTCGGCGCTCTCGATCACTAAAGCCTTTCCTTCAAAGGACCAAGGCATAACGATCGATTCGATCTGCTTCGTCGCCTCCAAAACCGGCTTCTCTTCAGGCAGCTCAAGCGCGATATCCCCGTATCCCTCTCGATTAGTAAGTGTTAGTCCGTTTTCAAGCCTCAAGGCAACAGGAGGTTGGAAGGGTAGCGTATAGCTCGTTTCGGGTGGCAGGTAGATCCGTGTAATCCTTGCTTTGAAACGCGTCGCTTCGGATAGATCTGAGGAGAGAATCGGTAGGACTTGCCAAAAATTGGGCGATTTCTCTATTAGCGCGATCCCTTTACGCAAATCGACATAGAGGGCCTCCACCCCGATTATGGATCGGCAGAGAAGGACAAATAGCAATCCGCAGAGGATGGCCTTTCGTTTCATTGGAGGATCGTGACACCCCCGTTTTCCTGCGCGAGGCGCTTCACTCTCTCTTCAAAAGCGGAGAATAGTTCGCTTTTCGGATACTGTCCCACGATCTTTCCCTTTTCGAAGATCGCACCTCCGTTTGGAATCCCCGCGATGCCTAAATCCGCGTTTTTTCCTTCACCGACCCCGTTGACCACACATCCCATGATCGCTATTCTGAGAGGTTTAGAACACGTTTTCGTTAATTCGATGACCGTTAATGCGTATTCTTCCACATCGATGCATGTTCGCGCGCACGTGGGGCACGAAATGATATCCGGGCCTGTCAATAATCCTGCCGAAGTCAACAACGTCTTTGCGGCGTACACTTCTTTGACCGGATCCCCGCTGATCGAATAGCGAATCGTATCTCCGATCCCTTCACTCAAGAGAAGCCCTATACCTAAAGTGCTCTTTACAAGCGAGACCGATAGCGGCCCGGCTTCGGTCACGCCGAGATGAAGCGGGTAATCGACCAAATTGGAGATACGGTGCGAGGCTTCCACCATATCCATCACATTCGATGACTTGACCGCGACAACGATTCGATCCATTCCGGCGTCTTCGAGAAGCTTGACTTCCCGGAGCGCCGAAGCGACTAAGGCTTCTACGATCGGGAGATGTCCGTACTCCTTTTCCAAAGACCCGGAATTCACGCCGACTCGCAAGGGGATACCCTTTTCCTTTGCCGCTTTCGCGACCTCTTTTACTTTCCACCCTTCGCCAATGTTGCCGGGATTGAGTCGCACTTTGTCGATTCCTGCCTGGATAGCGCCCAAAGCGATACGGTAATCATAATGAATATCCGCGATCAAAGGGTATTCTCCGATCGCTTTCCGTATCTCCCGCAAACTCGCTACACATTCCAAGTCATAGAGCGCGAGCCGGACGGCACCGCAGCCTGCGGACCGTAAACAGCTGATTTGGCCTATCGTTCCCGCCACATCCTTCGTATCGGTGTTCGTCATCGATTGAATCACGATCGGATTTCCCCCCCCGATCGTGATCGGCCCTACACGGACGGGTAAAGTAGTTTTTCGGTTCGTGGTACGCCTCCCTTCTTCTCTAAGCATAACATATCACCTTTTTAAACCGGTACGTTCCGCGTCTATCCTGCACAATGATTAAACGGTGAAGGAGACGCGGCCCGTGCCGGTATTGACGTAAAAATGATCGTTATGATTATTCGAAAAGGGAATGTTCGGATAGCTCCTTTACTTCTTTTTCGAAGACGGTGATAAATGATTCGATCGAAACGGCGCCAAGGTCTTTTCCGTTTCGCGTTCGTAACGCGACCTTCCCTTCTTCGACCTCTTTGTCTCCCACAACCATCATATAAGGCACTTTATCCAGCTGAGCTTCTCGGATCTTGTAATTGATTTTTTTCGATCGGCTGTCGACCTGGGCGCGGATATTGTTTTCGCAAAGCGCGTCTTTGACGTGTTGACAATAGTCGATGTGGCGGTCCGCGATGGGTAATACTGAAACTTGCACGGGAGCCAGCCATGATGGGAAAGCGCCCGCGTAATGCTCAATCAGGATTCCAAAAAATCGCTCGAGGGATCCGAATACTGTCCGATGGATCATTACCGGACGATGCTCCTGATTATCTTGACCGATATAGCTCATGTCAAAGCGTTCGGGCATCTGAAAATCGAGCTGAACGGTCGCGCATTGCCAGGTTCTGCCGAGGCAGTCTTTGATGTGAAAATCGATCTTCGGCCCGTAAAAAGCGCCGTCGCCTTCGTTGATCCGATAGTCTACCTGAGTTTCGATAAGCGCCTTTTTTAGAGACTCCGTCGCCAATTCCCACAGTTCATCGGAGCCCATCGAGTTTTCAGGGCGCGTGCTGAGGTCGACGCGATAGGCGAAGCCGAATACCTTGTACATGCGATCGATCAAATGAATGAGGTCGGTTAATTCATGAACGATGTCCTCTTCGGTCATGAAAATATGGGCATCGTCTTGAGTAAAAGCCCGGACACGGAACAGCCCGTGAAGGACACCGCTTCTTTCGTAACGATGGACCTTGCCAAACTCGGCCATCTTCCACGGCAGTTCCCGGTAAGAACGCGCCTGGCTTTTGTAGATGATGATGTGTCCGGGGCAGTTCATCGGTTTCACCGCATAGTTTTGCTCATCTTTTTCAATAAAGTACATGTTCTCGCGATAGTGATCCCAATGTCCCGATTGATGCCATAGTTTTTCATGCATGACCAGGGGGGTCATCACTTCGATATACCCAGCCTCTTTATGGAACTGACGCCAGACAGTTTGTAGCTGAGTTAAGGTGATGACGCCCTTTTCCAAGAAGAAGGGCATGCCTGCCGCCACATCGGTATCGATATGGAACAACCCCAATTGCGGACCTAATCGGCGATGGTCTCTCCGTTTCGCTTCCTCTAAATACTGTAGATAATCCTGGAGGGCTTCTTTGGTCGCAAAGGAAGTTCCGTAAATACGCTGTAACATTTGATTCTTTTCATCCCCCCGCCAATAGGCTCCGGCAAGCGAAAGCAACTTGAACGATCGAATGATGCCGGTGGAAGGCAAATGCGGACCGCGGCACAGGTCAACGAAATCGCCTTGCTCATAAAACGAAATGGCTTCTCCTTCGGGCAGGTTTTCGATCAGTTCCACTTTATAAAGCTGATGCTTATCACGCATAAAAGCGATGGCTTCGTCCTTTGGAAGGGAAAAACGGCGAATCGGATAGTTTTCTTTGATGATCCGCTCCATTTCTTTTTCGATTGCCGGTAGATCTTCTTCCTGAATCGCCCGGTTTTCTACGAGAATATCGTAATAAAACCCGTTTTCTATCGTCGGACCGATGCCTAACACAACACGGGCATCTCCAAACAAGCGGGTGACGGCCTGGGCCAAAATGTGGCTCATCGTGTGGCGATAAACGGCCTGCGCCTCAGGCGAATCGCGATGCACCCATTCTATCTCGTGTTCTCCGCTGCCCAGTTCGCCTATGGTGCGGGTGAGATCAGTGGTTCCGTTCTGCGTTTTAACCGCGACCCATTCCTTCCAACGGTCTTTTTTTTCTGACTTTAAGACTTCTAAGAATGTTTGTTCTGACGCGACTTCGATTCTGGTCTTTTCCGGATTGATGATAAGGCTCATAGCGCTCATAGCGCACCTCCAACGGACTCCTTTACGAAGGGAGTCGAAATTTCACCTATTGTAGCACACTCCCCCCCGGTTTTAGGAAAAGCGGAGATGCCCGTGGAAAAATATCATAAATCGAGACGCGAGGTGCTTGTTGGCACAAAAAGCGAAACCGGTTAAGAAAAAGAAAGCCAAGCTCATCTTCCTCTTGCTGACGATCATCATGACGGTGGGTTTGTTAGTGCTCATATTCGGCTATATAGATTTCGAATTTAAGAAAATCGGAGAAACGGGGCTTTCTCCGTTGAGTGATTGGCGCAGCTATTTAGCCTATTTGATGTCTAATGTGCCAGTCGTGAAAAACTACGTAAAATATGAACCGCGAAAGATTGTCAAGCCGTCGGTCTTCTATACCGAGATCTATGAATCTTATATCGAAAAGATAGAAATCGATCGACAAACATTGGAGAACAGAGCGGACGAACTGAACGAGAAGGACCAAAGGCTAAAACAGTTGGAAGTGGAGATCAATACCCGAACCCAAGAGCTCAATCTTAAAGAGGAAAGATTGTTATCCGAAACGAATAATTGGGAAGATCAACAGAAACGATACCAGCAATTAGCCGATTGGTACGCAAACGGAGATACCGCTCAAATCGCTTTAGCGCTCAGTTCGGATCAAATTTCGATAGAAGAGATCGTAAGTGGCTTAAGGCTTGTGGAGTCCGGAATCGCGGCCGAGATCGTCGGCGCTTTAGCGAATCTGAATTCGGACAAAGCGGCGCAGATTTTGGCCTATCTTGCTGGAAAGGAGGTGATAAAATGAATGCGATTCAGCACAATCTCACGGACCAGGTCTTTACGGTAACGCAAACGCAGCGATCGGGTGAAGTCGAACCCTCTCAAAGGAGGGATTCCGCTATAGGCGGGTCTTCCGATAACGAGAGTCTTCCGCGTGAAAATACCTTTACGAGAGCTTTTCGTCAAGAGAAACGCGCCGTTCGTTCCGAGGTCTCCGACCGGTCAAATGAAGACAAGACAATGAACGCCTCGGAGGGAAAAAACGCCGGAGATACCGTCGTGATAAGAAAACCGGGAAAGCAGAGTAAAGCCACCCCATCCACGGATTCGGAAACGCAGGGTGTCGAAGAAGAGACCCTGTTATCTACTGAAGAGAGTCCTTTATCAGACGAAGAAAGAGAAACGACGGGCGAAGGGTATGAAAGCTTATTAACGCCGGAGTTGGTGGCGCTGATCAAAAGCGGAATGAATGCCACGGTTGATCCCTCGGTAAAGGATACGCAATCCCCATTTGCGGAGCATCTTTTCGAAGAGATGGCCGAGGGAGGAATGGAAAAGGGACGAAAACTCGCCGTTACGTTATCCGCGTGGATCCAATTGAACGAAGGCAAAACCGGGATCACAACGCCAGAAGAACTGCAATCGAAGTTGACAGAGCTTTTCCGTACTTTTACCCAGGGTCAGGGAGAGGGAGAAGGAGAAGGTAACGTCATTATCTCTTTGTCTGACTTGGCTGTCGAATCCCAACCCAAGCGTTTCGAAGAAGAGACGGAATCGTCATCCCTTTGGCTCAATACGCATCTAATCGAGGGAAATCAAGCGGTTGTGACACAAGAAGCCCTCTCAAGTGGGGAGAAGCCTTTGATAAGCGACTTGCTTCAGGGTATGGCGAACGAATCAGAAACAGCCGCGGTCCCTAATATGCCGATCAAGAGCGAAAACGTCGTTGCCTCAAAAAATGCGGACACGGTCGAGATCCCTCTAACGGTAGAAGGCGTGCGGGACCCGCTCGCGGAAGAAGCGCTTTTATCAAGTATGCCGGATCAACGCGCGACCGGTCAAACTCCTGACGGACTAAGCGAAGAGCCGCGCGTCAAAAATACCGAAGCGCCCGTGAAAGCGCCGGAAGTTCAAGCAGCCGTAACGACCGGAATTCCTGCCCAATCCTCTGAGACGCCTATAGAAAATGGCGGTTCCAATACCGCGGAAAATGCCGGGATGATTCAGGAGCGTGCGGCCGTTTCACGAGAGGGAGAAAAGATCTTCCCGATGTCTGAGCGCTTGCCGGCCGCGGATCAAAGCCCGGATTCGACAATGAATCCGATGATCTCGGCGATGAAAGACATACCCGCGAAAGATAAAGGGGCGAACGCGCAACCGGAGAAGATGGGTTATCCCATCAACGCGAAACCGAACGATGAGGGAACCCAGAAACCAGCGGTTCAAACGGATCTATCAAGTTTTCAGCGGAAAGCCGGTAAAGCCGTCCAAACCACAACCCTTTCTCAAGGAGCGGGGAAACCGGTGAATCAGCCGACGCTATGGGACCGATATCAAGAGATGTATTTTCAGAAAGACATCCAGAAGGTCAAACTCGACGCATTCACCGTCAAAGTATTCCAAAAACCCGCGCCATCGTCCGAAATCCCGTTCAACAGCGCCAAACCATTGGAAAGAAGCGAAGGGCAACAACTAACGAATGGGGCGAAGAGTTTCGAGAACCCGGTCTTTCGGATGGCGACACCTGTGAAGTCCAACGTTTACCAGGATATCGGAACCGTTCGCGGTCAGGATATCCAAACGGCGCTTTCCGGGATAGAAGGAAGGGACGGGATCCGATTGCCGAGTACCGAGGCGGCCGAGAGTCAGGCGGTAAAAGCGTCTCAAGCCGCGGAAGATACGTCGAAACTGACCGCTCTTTCACAGCCTTTCTCAAAAGAATCCGGAATGAAAGAGGAGAAAGGGGATTCTCAGGCGATGAATCAACAGTCCGAAAGCGGATGGAAGGCTCAAACCTGGGGAGACAAGGAGATCTCTTTTTCAAAGGACCTGGATACGAACCTTCGCGAGATCGCCCAACGGATTAAAGATTTAGCTGCCTTGTCCGCAACACGGTCGAGAACGGTCGAATCCGCCGTTATCCGTCTGAATCCACCCGAATTAGGCCGGATGGTTTTGGAAGTCGTCAAAGAGGGAAACTCCGTTGTCGTTCTGATGAAAGTGGAGACGCAAGAAGCGAAGGAGATGCTGGAAAAGAACGCCCACTTGTTGACGCAAAGATTGGCTCAAACTGGATTTGAGGCTCAAAAAATCCAAGTGACGATGGAAAAATACGAAGAACAGGGGCAAGGTCAGCAGGACGCTCAAAAGGAACGCAGTTCCGATCAGGAAAGGCAACAGAAGGAAAATGAAAACACGAAAGAGAACAATAACGACGAACCCGTATATCAATCCTTCGCAGAATTATTAGCGGGTATCTAAACAAGACCACGGAGGTGAAATCGATGTGGATGGATTCGATCAACAATACCGGCGGAATCAACAAAAGTCCTTCTTCAGCCAATAAAGCGAATGAACAAGGCGCTATGGACAAAGACACCTTTCTCCGGCTGCTGATTACGGAGCTTCAGAATCAGAACCCGTTGGAGCCGATGAACAATCAGGATTTCGTCAACCAAATGGTTCAATTTCAAAATATGGAGCAGATGACCAATATGAGTCAATCGCTTCAGGACTATCTCGGAACTTTGCACGCCACGACCAAGTTGCAGGCTTCATCCGTTGTCGGAAAGTACGTTGTCATCGAAGGGAACGAAGTGACGTTGTCAGGAGGGTTAGCCGATTCGGTTTTATACTCGATGGAGGCGGAAGGAAACGTCATGATCAAGATCAAGGATGAAGACGGGCAGGTTGTCAGGACGGAGAGCATTGGCTACAAGGACGCTGGAATCCAGAGCTACCGGTGGGATGGCAAGAACGATTACGGCGCGGTGCTGCCTGACGGTACCTACTCCTATCAACTCTCCACGATAGACGAGAGCGGAAATCAGCAGGAGTTCGGCGGAGTGATCGGCGGTATCGTGCAAGCGGTGCAGTATGTGGACGATGAGATCTACGTAATATTGAACGGAGAGAAGTACAACTACGAGAAGATCATAGAAGTTTCAGCCGTAGAAGCAGCAGAAGAAGAACCCACAGAAGAAGCGTAACAAGGAGGTGCGCAGGAAGTTCGGAACCCGAGATACGCCCGATTTGACCACTCTTTAGGGGAAAGCGCTTCCGATCGATATGGCAGAAGATTTGAAGAACCAACTCAATATCAACAACCAACGTTCGACACCCCTCTATAATACGCGTATAGGAAGAAATCAAGTCAAGAATGGGGATACAGCAGAAGGAAGTTTTGTCGATTTTTTACAGCAGATTCGACAAGAAGAAACAACCGGCGTCAAGATCTCTTCCCATGCGCAAAAGCGGATTCAAAGCAGAGAGATCACGGTGGATGAAACGACTCTGAAAACCTTGGATCAAGTCTTAGCCCTCGGAGCGGAGAAGGGTTCACGCAGTACTCTCGTGATGGCGAAAAACCAGGCTTTTATTCTTAGTATCAAGGATCGCACGCTGGTGACCGCCTTAAAGAAAGAAGAGATGGACCAATATTATTTCACCAATATCGACAGCGTATTTGTCAGTTCCGAAGAGAAAGATACGTTATAGAGGCTGGTCCTCGATAGAGGGAGCCTCGGGGCGGGGATGGTATGAACCGCTCCAACACAATTAATCGAGGAGGTAGGTATTATGATGCGCTCTTTGTTCAGCGGAATCTCCGGCCTTAAGGGATTCCAGGGTTCAATGGACGTAATTGGAAACAACATATCCAACGTTAACACCGTTGGTTTTAAAGCCTCCCGCACGACCTTTCAATCGATGCTCTTGCAAACGATGATCGGGGCGAAAGCCCCGGACGAAGGCGGGCGCGGCGGGGTGAACAGTTTACAGATCGGATTGGGTTCGCAAATCGCGAGCGTGGATAAATTGATGAATCAAGGCAGTTTCCAGAATACCGGCAGCAAAACGGATTTGGCCGTTTCAGGAGACGGGTTCTTTGTGCTTTCCGATAGCATACAGCATTTTTACACGCGGGCGGGTAATTTTTCTCTGGATGAAAACGGCAATTTCGTGCAACCGACGACTGGTCTGAAACTGCAGGGCTGGATCGCCAAGATCGATGCAAAGACAGGTAAACGTTTCGTCGATACGGATAAACCCGCCTCAGATTTGTTCGTGACGGCCGGGATGACGATGGCGGCGAAGGCGACGATTAATATGGACATCGCCGGGAATCTGGACGCCGAAACGGGGATCGAACCCGTAACGATCACGGTTCAAAACCCGAACGACACGACGAAAAGTTACAAGGTTCGGTTCACTTTCGAGAAAGTGCCTCCCTTCAATACGGAGCGCCTGTTCTCCGGATCCTCGATCACATATACGTGGAAAGCCGAGATTGTGGATTGGAATGCGGCTTCGCCGAATGAAATTCCCGAATTGGATTCTACGATCGGACGGATCGAATTGGACCAATTCGGTCAGATCGTTAAGTTCGAGAAATATACAACTAATAATCTCCCCGGAAGCATCATGGTCGGCACGAGCTCTCGTACGTTTGATGCAAGTGTTTTCGGAGCGGACAGCACGAAGACGTGGTTCGACTACTCTCCGACAGGATCCGCCGTAGCGACGGCTGTTCACGACCTATTCGATCCCGATGACGATAAGGTGTTAGACAAAATCATCACCGGTGTGACTTACAGATTGGAAATTGCAACGGCGACGGCAACCGCAACCGCAACCGGTGAATTCATGTTTTCGCCTGTGCCCTCAAGCGCCGGACAAACGACTTCGATCATTCTGGACGAATCCGTTTGCCCCGCGACGGGGGATACGCTCAAAGTATCGTATTTCACTCAGGAGGATATCGCCGCTTCCGCCACAAGAACACAGTATCACATCACTGGACCGATCCTGAATGTTGCGGGATCTACGGATATCACGGAAGAAGACTTGGTCGTTTTCCTTTCTAGTGCCAGCGGTACATTTACCACCGCAACGCTGACAGCCGGGACGGATTATACGTATGACGCGAATACGGGCACCGTTACAATTATTAATACTACCCTCCTGATCAGTACGTCAAAAATTCGTATCGAATACCTGACACAAGAGTCTTTTATTGGAGATGGCACCCGAAGCGAATTTCAGCTTTCGAAGAAATTGATTGATTCACCCCCCTCACTAACCGCAACATACAGGGCAAAAGCCTCTCTCGATCTGAAGTACGTGGTGAATGAAGAGTACGGACGCTTAGAGTTCCGTACGGATTATCCCACAGAAACAACTATCGGATTTTACGATCGCTACACGATCAACTATGCCGACCCCAACAACCCGGCGGATTTAGATGTCGTGAACGTCAGGGTTAGCAACG
>ERZ795059.291-NODE-291-length-69287-cov-127.072394_pt1 | contig 69287 bp, 61 predicted proteins | sample MGYA00375143_ERZ795059 | MGnify/ENA primary metagenome ERZ795059 (study PRJEB30188, sample SAMN05720168) | activated sludge metagenome | isolation source: Anaerobic digester | place: USA | collected 2015-01-07 ... | reverse complement strand
TGGAGCTGGCCCGTTCGGAGTTCGCCAGGATCGACGCGCTGTACGAGGCCGACGCCGTCTCCATGCAGGACTGGGAGAACGCGCACACCGCCCTGCTCGTGGCCGAGGCATCGCTGTCCGCCGCGAGCCAGGGCTATTCGCTCGCCGCAGAAGGCTACAGGGATGCCGACATAGAGGCCGCCGCGGCGAGGGTCCAGGCGGCGGAGGCCGCCCACGCCCTGGCCCTCGAGCGTCTTGCTGATGCCGTCCTGGTAAGTCCCCGCGACGCGACCGTGCTCACCGTTGCCGTCGAGCCCGGCGAGATGCTGGCGGCCGGAGGCACCGCGGCAGTCCTCGGCGTCATGGATACCGTCGATGTCGTGGCATGGGCGCCGGAGCCGTACCTCGCTTCCCTCAGGCTGGGGCAGGATGCCTTCGTGACGTGCGACGGCGCGGGTGCCGGTTCGCTTCCCGCGAGGCTCGCGACGATCTCCGACGAGGCCGAGTTCACCCCATCCACCGTGGAGACGCGCGAGGAGAGGGTGAGCCTCGTGTACAGGCTTGCGTTCAGGGTCGCCAACCCCGACGGCATCCTGAAGGCCGGCATGCCGGTGGATGTCACGATCCCCCTGGAGGAGCCCCCGGAATGACGGTCCCGGCCGTGGAGGCGGAGGATCTCGGCAGGAGGTTCGGTGACGTCGAAGCTCTCTCCGGCGCCACTTTCAGCGTAGAGTGCGGAAGCATCTTCGGTATCGTGGGCCCCGACGGCTCGGGCAAGACGACATGTCTCCGGATGCTCTCGACGGTGCTCACCCCCTCGTCCGGCCGGGCCAGGATCCTCGGTTTCGATACGGTCGAATCCCCCTGGCAGGTCAAGGACCGCACGGGGTACATGAGCCAGCAGTTCGGCCTGTACGACGACCTCACCGTCGAGGAGAACCTCTCCTTCTTCGCCGGTATCTACGGCGTCACCCGCGCTGCGCTGCGCGAGAGGGCCGGAAGGCTTCTCGAATTCAGCGGGATGGGTCCGTTCATCAGGAGGAGGGCGGGAAGACTCTCGGGTGGCATGAAGCAGAAGCTCGCGCTCATGTGCGCGCTGGTCCACACCCCCGAGGTACTGCTCCTGGACGAGCCCACGAACGGGGTCGACCCAGTCTCCAGGCGCGACTTCTGGGCCATCCTCCACGACCTGGTCCGGGGCGGGATGACAGTTGTCGTGTCCACGAGCTACCTCGACGAGGCCGAGAGGTGCGGGAGGGTGATCCTGCTGCATCACGGCAGAGTCGCGGCCGAGGGCACCCCCGCGGCCCTGCGGGCGTCCTCGGGCCTCACGGTCTTCGAGATCATCACACCTGAACCCTGGAAGGCCGCTGGGCTCCTCTCGCAGAGGATCGAAGGCAGGGCGGAGCCGAGGGGCGACAGGGTGAGGCTGCTGCTGGAGCGGAACGAGGTCCCCGACCTCGAAGGGATCCTCGGAGCCTCCGGGATACCTTTCACTGCCGCGGAAACGGCAGGGCCGACCCTCGACGATGTTCTCGGCATGCTCGGCCGCGGGGCTTCCGGTGTCTGACACCGCCGTCTTGCTGGACAGGCTGGTGAAACGGTTCGGCCGGTTCACTGCAGTCGACTCGATCTCTCTCGAGGTCGGGCAGGGCGAGGTCTTCGGCTTCCTCGGCCCGAACGGTGCGGGGAAGTCCACGACCATAAGGATCATGTGCGGCCTCCTGAAGCCGACCTCGGGGATGGCGACCATCGCGGGGATCGACGTCGCGAAGCGGCCGGAGGAGATCAGATCCGTCATCGGCTACATGAGCCAGCGGTTCTCGCTCTACAGGGACCTGACGGTGATGGAGAACGCCTCCTTCTATGCGGGTGTGTACGGCCTGGATGGCGGGAGGGCGGCCGGGAGCATCGAAGATGTGCTCTCCAGGGTCGGGCTGTCCGGTTCGGAGACGACGCCCGTTTCCGATCTCGATCCCGGCAGGCGCCAGAGGCTCGCTCTCGGGTGCTCGCTCATGCACGGCCCGAAGATCCTCTTCCTCGACGAGCCGACCTCGGGAGTCGACCCGCGTACCCGCGGGGAGTTCTGGGACATCATCTACAGGCTGGCAGGCGACGGGGCGACGGTCTTCGTCACAACCCACTACATGCAGGAGGCCGACTTCTGCGGCAGGCTCGCGATGATCCACGCAGGCAGGCTGGTTGCATCCGGGACGCCGGGGGAGCTGAAAAGGGAGCACGGCCCCGGAGTCGTGGAGATCCGCTGCGCCGACGTGCCGGGGATGCTGGCCGGGCTCTCGCGGGTGCACGGTGTAGAGGAGGCCTTCCTCTTCGGCGACGCGATCCACGCCTATTCAGTTGATCCGGCTGCCTCTGCCGAAGCCCTGTCAGGGATCCCCGGGGTGGGCTCCGCAAGAGTGATCGAACCGACCCTCGAGGACGCCTTCGTCAGGCTCGTAAGGGGTTCGGCCCCAGGCGGCGGGAGGAACGGCGCATGAAACCCGGACGGGTGTTCGCCGTGGCCCGCAAGGAGGCGATCCACATCCTCCGCGATCCCCGGAGCATGGGCATGGGCCTTGCGATGCCGGTGCTCCTGATGGTCCTTTTCGGCTGGGCGCTGTCCCTCGACGTCGAGGAGGTGCCGCTGGGAGTGCTCGACCTGGCCCGCACGCCCGAGAGCAGGGCGCTCGTGCAGTCCTTCGACGCCTCCGGGGGCTTCGGGATGACTGAATACCTGACGGGATACGACGCGCTCTCGGAAGCCATCGACAGGCGCGAGATCGCGGCAGCCCTCGTGATCGACGGATGCTTCTCCGACAGCATCGTGACCGGCGCTTCCGGGCGGGTCCAGCTCATCCTCGACGGCAGCGACTCCCGCACCGCCAGGGCGGCATCGGGCTATGCCAGGAGCATCGTGTCATCCTTCGCGCCCCCGGGTTCCGGAAGGATTCCGCCGGCTTCCCCTGTCGAGATACGCGTCGCGAACTGGTACAATCCATCCCGCGAGACGAGGAACGCCATCATCCCCGGGTTGTCGGCCGTCATCCTGATGGTGGTGGCAGCGATGCTTACCTCCCTCACGATCGCGAGGGAGTGGGAGAACGGAACGATGGAGCAGCTCGCGGCGAGTCCCCTCCGGGCGGGTGAGCTCCTGCTCGGCAAGCTTTTGCCATACGTCGCGCTGGGGATGCTGGATGCCGCGATGACCGTCGTGATGGCCACCCTCGCCTTCGGCGTGCCCCTGCGGGGAAGCCTCGTCGCCCTGGCCCTTATGATGGTAATGTTCGTCGCGGGCGCGCAGGCGATGGGCCTGATGATAAGCGTCGCGGCACGCAGCCAGCTCCTAGCCAGCCAGATCGCCATCGTCACCTCCTTCCTGCCCTCGTTCCTGCTATCGGGGTTCGTCTACGACATCGGGGGCATGCCTGCTCCTATCAGGCTGGTCAGCAGGCTGCTGCCTTCGAGATACCTCGTCTCCGGGCTCAAGGACGTGTTCCTCAAGGGCGGCGGCATCTCCCTCGTGGCTTGGGACGCGGCGGCCCTCGCTGCATTCACTCTCGTGATGATGGCCGTTGCCTACCGCAGGCTCAGGCTGAGGCTCGACTGATGGCCTCGCCCAGGCTGCGCGCGATAGTCCGCAAGGAGCTGATCCAGGCCTTCAGGGATCCCCGAATGAGGACGGTGATCTTCGTTGTGCCCGTCCTGCAGACGCTGGTCTTCGGGTATGCCGTCACCACGGACGTTGCCGGCGCGAGGATCGCGGTGCGCGACACCGATGTCTCTGCGGAGAGCAGGCTCCTGGTCGAGACCCTCGAGGGCGGGGGCGTGTTCGAACCCGTGGCCGCGCCGGGCGGCAGCCTCGAGGAGATGGTCGACAGGGGAGAGGTCGACGCGGCCCTCGTGATCCCGGACGGGTTCGGGGAGTTTTTGCTCGGTCGGAGCACCTCGGTCCAGATCATCACGGACGGTACTGAGGCGGTGACATCCGGGGTCGTCGCGGCCTACCTCACTCAGGCCGTCAACATGCACGTCTCCCGGCGGCTGGCCGGGGAGGCCGCGGCAGCGGGCATCGCGCCGGCCGCGCCCGTGGTCGACCTCCGGACATCGGCATGGTTCAACCCCGGCCTGGAGAGCAGGTTCTTCTTCGTGCCGGGGGTGATCGCGATGATCGTCATGATCATCACTCTGATGCTCTCGAGCATGGCTATCGCGAGGGAGAAGGAGACCGGCACGATCGAGCAGGTGATGGTGACCCCGCTCCGTAAGTGGGAGTTCATCCTGGGCAAGACCCTGCCCTTCGGACTGATCGGACTTGCCGACATCATCGTCGTCACCGCGGTCGCCGCCGCCTGGTTCGGGATCCCCGTGCGGGGCAGCGTGCTCCTCCTGCTGGCAGGAGGCTGCGTCTACATCATCAGCACCCTGGGCGCGGGAGTGCTGATCTCGACGATCAACCGGACCCAGCAGCAGGCGATGCTGTCGGTGTTCTTCTTCATCATGCCGGCCGTGCTCCTGTCGGGCTTCGCCTTCCCGGTGGAGAACATGCCGGGGTTCCTTCGGGTGGCCACCCTCGCGAACCCTGTGCGCCACATGCTGGTGATCGTGCGCGGCATCTTCCTGAAGGGTCTCGGCTTCGACGTCCTCTGGCCGCAGTTCGCGGCCCTCGCCGCCATCGGCATGGTTCTCGGCTCGATCGCCATCCTGCGTTTCCGCAAGTCGCTGTAGCCGAACCAGTCAGTTCCTGGTTTCAGATAGCGGCATTCCCTATCGTTCAGGCTCCGTTGGGGCAGAGCCGGGGCCGTGCAGACCCCTCCATGCAGTGAACTCACTCGGTCGCAGACCGTATCGGCTCGCTGAGCCTTCATTCAGGCCAAGAAGCACTCTCAGCGCCGTCCGGGCGAAAGCACCAGAATCAGCTTCAGGAATTCCTATGCCAGACCCACGGGCACGGAGCAGGATCTCGCTAGGTGGTTCCCCTGACCGTACCGTCTGTGTCACAACAGCCGCCAGCTCGTTCCGATAACGCAGCCTGACGGGATCGGGTTGGCCCAGCGATTCCCTCGTTATGCGGTACTGAGCACTCGAGCGTTCATACGCAAAAACGAACAGATCCCGAAGAAGCTCGATACGTTTCTGTTCGTAGACAGCGAGCGTACCCTCCGTGTATGCGTCTTCCGGTACATCGACAAATGAAAGCGGGCACAGGTTCTCGCGAATGAGCGGTATGTTGGCCGCCAGTCTGGATGTGCGTTTGTTGACGTCAGTGAACGGCTGGAGGTATGGAATTTGCACCATCAGAAAGAACGCCTGTTCGAACGGATCATTGATGCGCCCCGCACAGGCCAGGATGTGATCGAAACACTCCTGGATGACTTGAGGGATGGCTGTCGGGATATAGCTCGTTCCTGTTATGCTGACCGGGCGTTCGCGAAGCCTGCCCTCATCCGCAGGGTCATTGAGAAGATTCTCCGAAAGAGCTGCGTGAATCCCCAGGAGCGTTGATCTATTGAGACCCATCATCTCCGACTCGGAAACCAGAAGCTCGATCGCCGCCTTGTGGTTCAGGATCATCTGCGTCTCTCTCGCATCCCTGCCTTCCGCGCGCTGACCGAACTCGAGCAGGTTCTGAGTGTCGAGCCTTGTGTATGTGTTTCCCTCCAAGCGGCTGGATGCCCATGACAGATCGATCAGCAGACGGCTCATCATGTCCCGTGCAAAGGTCCCTGCCGGACGGCTTTCTTCGACAGACGAACCTTGTTCAAGAAGCAGTGCACGTGTCCGCTTGGGCAGGTACCAGGTCGTTCCGGGCCTATAGGCGAACAGCCAGTTCCGGTCGTATCCGGCTGGTGCCCTCTGCAAGACTGGTCGACGAACGAGGAGGCGAATCCTGGTAGCTTCTGCGGACAGGGGAGGGTACCCGGGGACTCGATCAGCCGAATCATCGGCTGCAGGCAGATACTTCGTTCCAGAGCCATCGCCACTGGCCACGATGCTGCCACGAATGACTAACTGCTCGAGCCGGCGTTGCAGGGTGCGAGTTGTAATCTCCTCTAAGAACTCCTCCGAGTAGGCCTCGCCGACCTCCCCCCGGCTCGTGCCCTCAGGCCGGGTCGCGATAAGTCTGGAAATCCGATCCAGTTCTGTTTCGATTCGGGCTCTCGATACGCGTCCCAGGATTCCACCTCTATCAATCGTGCCGTATAGAACAGTATCGCGCCGATACTATTTGCTTCGTGCCATATATATCCCCTCGAAATAGCCGGAACAAGCCTCGCGCGCCATATTCAAGGTATTCGTGACATATATGGCCTGATCGCGTCATAAAGGTGGAGTACGCAAGCTGGCCTGGATCATGCTGTTGTCTTGAGGGGGAGCGCGCTCTTACTGTTGGCCGTCAGCTTCGACGTCCTCTGGCCGCAGTTCGCGGCCCTCGCCGCCATCGGCGCGGTTCTCGGCTCGATCGCAATCCTGCGCTTCCGCAAGTCGCTGTAGCCGGCTACTCGATGCGAGTGTTCGAGTCCCGTCGGGGGTACCAGATTGCAAAAAGGTCGCTGGAAGACAAGCCGGCGACCTTTTTCTCATTCCAGACCGTCACTGCTTCTGCAAGTATGCCAAAGGGTTGCCGGAATCGTACTGCAAGCTCTCCATCCATCCAGGAGCAGTTCAAAACTACGGAACGGAGCAGTTTGCGTTTGTCGGGTTCCGATAGCTCAGAGAAGCGTGTAGAGGCCCTTCGCGCAAGTTCAAAACACTTTTCGATCTTGTCTAAGTCAAGCGGTTCGTCAGCCTCGATCCGCCGTATCCCGTCCATCAGATCGGCCATCTTCCGCTGATACTCTTCCGACTTCTCACGGAAGAGCCATTCCGGGACCTTTCCGTCAAGCTTGTCCTCATAGGCCGCTTCGTAGCGTTTCTTCATAGCGTCATACTCTGCCTGAAGGCGCTTGCCCTCATTCTCGCGATACAGGGCCTGTTCCTCGCGATGAAGGAGCATTCCGGTCCTGGACCATTCCAGAATCTCTTCATCGATTTCCAAGGCCTTCAGGATGTCAGAGAAGGCAGCTTCAAGCCGTTCGGTCCTCAGATAGGGCTCCGGGCACTTCCCGTAATGCCCGCTGCAATGGTAGTACAGATTGCCCTTGTGCATCTGTCCAGTCATAAGACCGCCACAGTGCCCGCAGGTGACAAGACGGGCAAACAGGTAGTCATGCTTCATCCGCCTGCCTTTGAGCGCTCTGTTGCCGTCTATGGTGTCCTGGACACGCTGCCATAGCTCGGGCGACACAAGGGGAGTATGGATGCCCTCGAAGGTCTGTCCGTCCCAAAGGATCGAACCCTTGTAGATGGGATTGCGGATAACTCGCTGAAGTGCCGCCTTGCCGTATGTGCGCTTCCTGCCGGACAAGCATAGACCAGCCTGCCGTGAGAGCTTCACAAGGTCCTTCAGCGAACAATCACCTTCGGCATACCTCTCGAACAGCATCCGCACAATGGGAGCGCGCACCGGATCGGGTTCTATGACCTTCTTGCCGTCTAAACGCAGTACATTCCTGTATCCGATAGGGGCAAAGGATGGCCAGATGCCCTGTCTGGCCTTCTCAAGCATTCCCTTCTTGCTCTCTTCGGATAGGTTGTCGATGTAGTTCTTCGCCATCAGGACCTTGATACCGTGTATGAATTTCTCGCTGGACCGGGATTCAGCGGATAGAATCGTTCCTTCCTTGACCATGTGGATCTCAAGGTCCTCGATTGTGTCCAGTGTAACCCAGTCGGAGATGTTCCGGTAAAGCCGGTCGGTCTTCTCAACCAGGATGATCCGGCATGTGGGGTTTGCCTTAAGGAACGCAACCATCCGGCCGAATTGGGTTCTTCCAGCGCGTTTGGCTGTCTCTACATCGGTGAAGACCTGTAGTACCTTGGTTCCGCATTGTTCAGCATACTGCTCGATCAAGCGCCGTTGAGCGTCTATCGAGAATCCGCCGACTTCCTGTTCCTTCGAGGATACCCGAAGGTACATGACGGAAGTGCGCCGCCTGCTCTCCTGGTCACGTTTCGTCACGGTTGACCATCTCCTTCAGCGGAAACCCGACAGTGCGGAAAGCCTCTATTGCCAAAGACGTGTCGCTCCTTTGCCCAAATTCAAGGTCATTTGACAGCGCAGAACCCCAAAGAAGGTAAAGAATTGTCATCGGGCGAATACACCCGGCGGAAGTTACGCCACTGTAGCGATACCAGTTCCCCCGCAGTATGGCGAAGTGTGCCGCGCATCGACTAGACGAAACGGCGTTACTCACCGGATCATTTGATAGCTCATTACCAGTGTCGCCATAGTTCGGTGTCCTGTGCCGCGAAGGTTCGCCGGAGCTTCCCGAAAGGACATCGGAACCGTTTCGCTGTAGCGGTCGAACCATGTTCCGAGTGAATGCGGAACCTGGCAATGAACAGTTCCTGTTTCGCAGTTTCGGCAACGTCGCCATCAGCACGGAATCGCCTTTCGACACTGATGAAGGAAACCAAGGGGAAAGATCGCTCTCCGAAATGGAGTCGAAAGCAGGAACTGGTTCGGGTGTTCCATCGATTCCCGGTGTGAGCCATCCGACCATTCTAACCAGCCCTTGCCCGTCTGGACTTCTCCCGACACTCGGACCGTGATTCCGGTATGAGCTTTGGAGGGTTTATAGAGGAAGGGGTTATCTGTATAGCGGTCCGACTCTCCATTTGCTGATCATCGCTGAAGGGGATGGCTTCCAATGAAGTTATCGGGGCAAGTACGGCTTCCAGATGCTCCCTTGCCATGTCCGTCAGTGACCAACTGGCACGGTTGGAATCGATGTCGATGCGGCGAACAAGCCCGTAAGCTACCAGGTCCTCAAGGTGCCTGATCGCCGTCTTTGAAGCGCCACCGAGTACTTCAGCAAGATCTCGCGTCAAAGGAGTTCCGTTTGACTCGTACAGCTTCAAGAGAAGACGCTTCCTGCTCAAAGGCATGGAATCGAGAGCTAGCTTAGTCACTCGCTCCAATGCCTCTTCATCTGTGCATCCTATCGTCAAGTAGCCGAAGAACATCATTCTGAGCTGTTTAGACAGCCTTGCCGGTTCTTCAGCCTGGGGGACGTTTTCGATCTCCCTTGAGATGTTGTGCCTCTCCGTTGTGCTTCGAGCACGGGTAATGATTAAAGCGAGCGAAGCAAGATGGTCAGCGACTTCTTGGGGAAGATCGGGTAACGAATCGGGCATCTTGAAGAACCTTGTCAGGGTTTCCGTCAGCTTCTTGAGTTCTTCTATGCCTTCAGCATCAGACGCATTGCTCCGAAGCGCTCTCTTAGCGATCTGATAGGAATTCTCAATGTCAGATTCAGGCCGGAGCATGATGAAGCGCTCGCCCATCTGTTGGCGTGTATCCTGTTTACTATCGATTACCTCAGTAGCGGCGCCGATGAACCCTACTTTTCCGCTCCATGAAAACGTTCTCCCGCCCTCTACTCCCAGGGTTCTCGAATAGTGCCCGTCATGGATCTCCCTGAAAGCTGCCACGATAGCTAAAAGACTGTCTCGATTTGATGAAAGAATCGTCGTGAAGTCCTTGCACAGGATGATACCGAATGACCCGATCTGACAGAGAAGTCCGCCTGTAGCTTCCGCGCCTCTCTCCTTTGTTGGTGTGCCTGAGAGTAATGCAGCTTCAGTTAATGCACTGACTTCATGGATGGAATCGAGTCCTCGAATCAAGTCTAGCGTTGCAGTCTTCCCGCTCGAAGCCGGTCCAACGACGATCATCCAGATAGGTTCTCCCGGAAGCATGTTGGCGAGATAGGCAGCGACTACTGTTTCAGGTAGGAAGGTATCCTTTACTTGGTAGAGAGAAGCGTATCTTTTCCTGAACAGTTCGAGATGCGTTCGAGTTGCCTCTTCTGAGACATTCCAGGGATGAAAGCCTTTCATCGCTGGACCTCCGCAGAACCTGCCGGAACAGGATCGGATGGCCGTGAAATAAGCGCATCCATGAAGCTGTTCATGTTCTCTGCGATCTCTCGGGCATCTTCGAGTGTGAGAACTCGCTTGGTCCTCTTCTGCCAGAACTCAAGAGTCTCCTGAAGGAACTGGTCCTTTGTCACGGTACACCACCAGAGAGCGACTATCCAGAATCTCACTGGTATCTCCGCTCTTCATGGTCCCGTACGGAACTCCCTGCCCCAATCTCAGGGGTCAGTGCAAGCTTCACTCTGCTTGCCAGGTTCTCGTCACGGACTCTGAACTTGTATTTCTTACCTGCGTTGATCTGAACATCCCTGTCTCCGCCTGAAGTGATCGAGACATCAAGGTCCATGTGGTAAAAGCCGTGTAGAATCCCATCGCCAGCCAGTGAAACTAGCTTGTCGATGAATTCGCGAAGCTGATCTTCGCTATCTACGCTTGGCTTTCGACTCATGCTTCTTCTCCGCCTCAGCTCTCTGAGCTTCCATTTGTTCAAGAACAGGGCCTAAAACTCGCAATCCTCTGTCAATTGTGGGCTGAAGCTCCTCAGCGAACTGATCATCGTTATCAGTCGCATAGCTAAGAGCAGATATCAGTTCGGATATCATTTCCTTGGCCGTGAGCTTTCTGTTCTCCTCCATCTGACGACCCATCATGTAGCCGATGATCTGTTCCGTTGTAAATTTTGCAGAAGAACCGTCTGCAACACTCCTCATGAACTTTATAAGCTTCAGGATACCCATCTGCTTTTCGTCGATCTTGCCAAGATCACCTATCAGGCTTAGATCGACATAGCCGGCCATCAGGAGAAGGGAATCAGTATCCTCTCCTAGTTTCTCGGCAATTGCTTTCACTGTCGGTTCTGAAGGTGGCGGGACTTTGCTGTTCTCGATTTTGGACAGATAGGGACCAGTGATTCCGACACTGTCGGCAAAATCAGAGACAGTCATATCAGGAAACTTCTCCTGACGTACTTTTCTGATATGTGGACCGAATACTTTGTTGTATTCACGGTCTTTTCTGGTCCTTGTCATCTCTGCAACTCCTTGTTCGGTCACTATTACCTTCGGGTCTTTCATAGAATGAAACATTCGTAGACGAGTGTCAAGGCCTCCAGGTAACGCTTATTGACACGCTGATGAATCGAGCTAAATTGAAGCAAACTCGTGAAGGAGCGCCGTGAACAAGCTCTTTTTCGGTGACTGCCTAGATGTCCTGCGTAATGAGATCCCCGATGAATCCGTTGATCTTGTCTACCTCGATCCACCGTTCAACTCGGATCAAGTCTACAATCTCCTCTTTTCTGCTCCATCTGGACATAAATCTGAAGCCCAGATTGCAGCTTTCGAAGACACTTGGCATTGGGGAGAGCAATCAGAGAGGGAGCTACGACAGCTTCAAAACCAAAGCAATACGGAAACAACTGAATTGGTTGTGGCTTTGCGGCACTTCTTAGGGGAAAACGACATGATGGCTTACTTGGTCTCCATGTCAGTTCGACTAATTGAACTTCACAAGAAGTTAAAGAAGACAGGTAGTCTCTATCTGCACTGCGATCCCACTGCTAGTCACTATTTGCGAATCATGATGGACTCCATTTTTGGCGTGAGTGGGTTTCGTAACGAAGTATATTGATACTACTACAACAAGATGCACGATAAGCGCAAGAAGCTGTTTCCTAAGGCAACTGATACTCTACTCTTCTATGTCAAAGATGTGGAAAGTGGCTTTACTTTCCATGGTCTTAAGGAGATGAGAGTTAAGCCTGTACAACAGCTTGTCAGGAAAAAGGTTGATGGAAAGATGATCAACGCAAGAGATGCTCAGGGCAAGCTAATGTACCAGACAAAAGAAGACAGAACGATAGACAATGTCTGGAGAATCCCTTGTCTTCAGCCAGCTTCACCAGAGAGACTCGGCTATCCAACGCAGAAACCGTTGGCACTTCTTGAGCGAATCATCGAAGCATCTTCTGATCCTGGAGATGTTGTGCTTGATCCCTTCTGTGGATGTGGAACAGCAGTTCATGCTGCTCAAAAGCGCGGTCGGCAGTGGATCGGAATAGATGTAACGCATCTTGCTATTGCACTAATCGAGAAGCGTCTTCAGAATGCGTTTCCAAGCATCGTCTATGAAGTACATGGAACCCCAAAGGATTTAGATGGTGCTAGGAATCTAGCGTTAAGGGATAAATACCAATTCCAATGGTGGGCTTGCTCCCTTGTTGGTGCTCAGCCTTGGCAGAACAAGAAGAAAGGCGCTGATAGAGGAATCGACGGTATTATCTACTTCCAGGATGAGAAGGGTATTTCCAAGAAGATCATCGTCTCTGTGAAAGGTGGCGAGTCTGTAGGCCGCGCCATGATTGCCGACCTCAAGAATAGCGTTGAAAGAGAAAAGGCACAGATTGGCTTATTCGTGACCTTGGCCGCTCCTACAAGAGAGATGGTCAAGGAAGCGCTGACAGCAGGATTCTATGAGTCACCGAACTTCAAGAGCGGCGAATACCCCAAGATCCAGATTCTCACAATCGAAGGCCTCTTAAACAGCACTCAACGCCCTCGATACCCTGATCTTAGTCAAGGTACCTATACATTCAAGCGGGCATCTCAAGAACAAGAGGCGGCTGAGATTCCGGGTGACCTGTTTGATGCGGGAAAGGCGTGAACCACGAAAGAATTGTCTTTCAACAAACGTCAGAGGTCTGGAATAATGGATTGGGGAGAAATTGAAAAAATCATTTCCGGGATACTTTGCTCTCTCAGATGGAGAAATCAAACGTCTCTGGGATGTAAGTGAGTTCTCTTTCGACACCAACGTTCTAATTGATGCGTGCAAATCGAAGAGCAAGGCTAGCTCTGCAATAGTCAACGCCATCAAGCAAGTCTCGGATCGCATATGGCTTTCAAATTGGGTAGCACGAGAGTTCTTAAGCAATAGAGTGGAGCAGTCACATAAAAGCGAGATTTACCTTGATCAAGTACTTTCACTGGTTAGGAAGAGCTCTGGCCAATTACAGGAGTGGCTTAACGATAAAGAACAGAAAAGAGTTAGTGATCTCTGCGATATGCTTGAGGCTGTTAAAGAGAAGCATGACCAGCAGATCAAACCTTCTCTGATGATTCGCGAATATGACAAAATGACAAAGGAGATATGCAAGCTGTTCAATGAACGAGTTGGTGCACCTTACACCATGCAAGAGCTATTAGGACACATAGATAACTTTCAGCAGAGATTTAATCACAGCGTGCCTCCAGGTTATTGTGACACAAACAAGACTGGTTTCAACAGATATGGAGACGTAATCATTTGGTATCAGCTACTAGATAGGGTTAAGTCAACCAGTAAATCAATGATCTTCGTGTCGAACGACTTTAAATCGGACTGGCAAGAAACATCTACTTCTCCAAGACAAGAACTAGTCCAAGAAATGCATGATGAAGCGAACGTTCAGTTTTGGCTAATCAAGCTTGACACATTTGTCGAGAAGGTATCCTCATTTTGTGATGTGGCAGTTTCTGAAGATGCTATGGAGGAGATCCGAGCTGATACTGCCGCACACGCCGATTCCAATGTCTGGTGGGAGCCTTATCGCTATATGCCTGAGTTTATCAATGTTCTTAAATTGACTGGTAGTTATCGCTATGCTGCAGAGGCAGCGGAAGCAGTACTTCAGTCAGCACAGAGATCATTGTTCCCAATGTACGAGTATCAGAATCAGTTTGACTTAAACGAGCTATTTTCAGCACAACGTGAATTCCAGCAGATTCAGGAAACAATGAAGGGCTTCAACAGTGTTTTGAATCCTAAGAAGAATAGTCTTGGCGAGAGACGTGCTTCAAAGAAGACCGAAGCAAGATCGTCTACAAAGAGTGAAGACCCGAATCCAGATGATGGAGAAATGTAGCTGTTAAAACAAATGCATACTCAAAGTGCTTTTGGGGGTCTCCCTTTCAAACACAGTTGATTACGGGGTACCACTTTGGATGAAGGCTGTCGGACGAAACTCCGGCAGCCTCATTCTTTCATTCGTGAGCCATCGGTAGATTCAGGAACGCCTCCGCGACGGGGTACCATACTGGACGAAGGCCGTCGGAAGACTCTCCGGCGGCCTTCTTTTCACTTCAGGATGTCAGGCATTCGGTTTCTTCTAGCACCGGGCGGAAGATGATCGCTAGATGAACCGCCTGATCATTCTGACTTCTGAGATGACCGGAGTGTACATGGGATCATCAGTGTGCAAATGCAGCCTGACCTGGACTGCGAGTACGCTGTCGAGCAGGCCGTAAGTGTTGATATCGTAGACGCCGTCGAACCATCTCGACCATTCTCCGAACCCAGCGGCTTCTTCCCGCATCACGCGGTATTGGGATTCGACGGATGTTCGACGTCTTTCGGATGGTCCCGCCTGGAACCAGACTATGTCCAACTCACCATTCCACCAATGTTTGGGTGGGTCTCCATCCCACCAAACTGTGTCAGGCAGACCAGCCGCGAACGGGGCCAGGGTAATACTCGCATCGCGAGCATGATCGCTGTCGAGGATGCTCGCACTGTCTTCTTCGGATGGCTGGGACAAGGAGAGAAGATGTAGAAGTCGGCCAGCGTGCATTCCTCTATTGGTAAGCCAGTTATCGCTGTGCATAATGGAGTCAAAACTGGATTCCAGATGAGTACTTCCATCCGATACTACAGATGCCGAGTCGAGTGAGCAGACAATCCAAGAGTCTATCGAAAGCGTGTCTTGTGGTGGTGGCAAGCTAAGAAGTGATTCGGCAGCGTGTATAGCTAGAGTATCCGCAGGATCAGTCATAATAATCGGACGTATGCAGGCGACCTGCCATTCCAGAAAGACAACGGTGTCGGTAACGCCTCCAGCCGGAACAAGAAGCTTGAAATCCGCATCGTCCAAGCCTACACGACACGCGATCAAACGGCACGTATCAGCAGGCAAGTTGTTCACAAGGGCTTCGCCAGTTGAACCAGTCATCGCGCCATTTGGTGTACCGATGGCCATGAGGGTTGCACCGATGGCTGGAAGAAAGTCCGGAGCACGCAAGATGAACACCCTGACCGCACCTGTGGAGTCAGTCTGTTGACCGGATACTTCACTTAAAGCAATCGCCAGAAAAGCTGCTGTGACTACTCCCAATCACCAGCCTCCAACAGAATCATCTACCCTAGTGGCACTATGTATCCGTGCCGGACTTTACGCAACAACTGATACTGCGATCTGATCCGTTGACATCGCTTGTGGTCGAACAGTGTCAATCTCCAGCACAAGCCATCAGGAACGCCTGCGCCACCGGGTGTCTACGTTTGTTCGATAAGCATCGGCAACCTAATGCCAGCCATCAGGACAGCATGCGCAACCGGGTACCACTTCAATGAGGCTGTCGATGAAACTCCGGCAGCCTTTTATCTAGGGGTCGTCAATAGACTCAGTAACGCCTTCGCAAGCGGGTACCATACTGGGACAGGAACAGACAGGAGTCCTGCGGGGGGGTTTCTTGGGGTATAGCCGACAACTGCTGATGGGAGCATGTTGCGGTACAACCCAAGTGGATCATTGCTCAAACTGGTTGGGATAGTGAATGAAATCGTTACTGACGATCCTGGCACTGTCATCACTGGCTGTGGCCGCACAGAGATGCGTACTTGTCGAGGAATTCGTCTGGGATGGTTGAAGCACCTGCCCGGACGGTGAGGTCACTGTCGGCCGTTTCGTGGAGCAGAATGCGGACAACGTAGCAGTCGTTTCCGTACACTACGGAATCGATGACTTCACACGCGTGTCGGATGATCCTTTCCACGTTTCCAGCCCCGCGGACAACAAGGCTCGTTCGGGTTCCTACTCGATCGACGGGTTCCCGGTCGTGATGATCGACGGGCTGCTTGATGCATGGCCTCTGACAACCCTTCAGGATCACTACGACGATCGGATGCTAGTCCCCTGCAGCCTGTTCATATCGGTCATGGCATCGAGCGGATCGGACGAGAGCGGGGTACCCTCATGATCACACTCGAGTCAGAGACCGGGTTGAACCTCGACGCCAGACTCAACGTGATGATCACCGAATCCGGCGTTCCTGGAAGCGGCACCTACGGAGATCAGCCATACAGATATGGGCTCCGCGACAACCTCTGCTCACCTTACGGGCAGATCATCGAGTTCGGGGATATGCCTGAGTCCTTCGAGATACCCGTCGAATACCGCATCGATCCGTCCTGGGATTGGGATGGACTCGACCTGGTGGCCTTCGTCCAGGATCCCTCGACGGGAGAGGTTCTGAACTCATGCATGTCCAGCATGAGAGATCTCATCGACTAGGGCATGTAACAACCCGTCAGCACCGCTATGCTTGTACGATCGGGTCGGTCTGGGTTCCGTCAGGGCCGCAGGAGGGCCAGCGGGACGAAAACCTCCTGCTGACCGAAGCAGAAGGGGCCTACGGCGTACTCCGCGAAGCGTACAGTGAAGCCTGCCAGGGCGCCTGACGAGTCGGGCACCGGGTAGAGAAGCGAGTAGTTCTCCCAGTACGGTCCGGCTCCCCTGAGGATCCATTCCCGGTCGGGGTCAGGACCCAGCCTCACCTTCAGGGTGTCGCAGACGATGGCCGAGAACCGGACGAGTTCGGCGGAATCGGCCAGGAGGTCACGCGAGTCGATCTCGATCCAGTCCTGAGATCCGGGACCTCCTGAAAGCGAGTACCTGTAGAGGATCGAGTTGTTCATCCCGTGAGCACCGCCTGTGAACACCCAGTACTCGCACATCGCCGTAGCCATACCGTCGGGGGAGGAGAGCAGGCTCATCCCGCCCTCCATGATCCACGACTCCCACTGTTCCAGCCGGCCTTCGGGAAGCACGGAGCCGGCCTCGTCCGCGAAAGAGACCCTTCGTTCGTCCATGTCGGAGTACGCCCTGTACCAGATGAACTCCAGCCCCGGGACCGCCGCGGGGTAATCGAAGGAGTAGGTCCATCCGTGGCCGGAATCGACGACTGTGACAGCATTCTCGAAATCGGGGACCCGGACGCGCCTGGAGAGATCGGGGGATGCCGCTGCAGCACTCTGGAACACGAAGAGAGCGGTGAGGATCGAGAGAAGGGGTCCTGCCGCGCGTACGGCACGGATCGAAGACGTCAGGACCGGCATGATGTCTTGCCCCCTTCGCTGGAGCGGTGCTGCATGCAGCTGCAGAAGCCGTGGAACGTCGCGCAGATGCCGCCGAAGATGGAGAAGAGCCCCCAGAAGAGGGGCTGGGTGATGACCTGGAGCCATGTCGGCGCCGATCCGACGATCTGCGCCAGGTAGACGCCCCAGGCCACCAGATAACAACCGGTCGCGATGCAGACGTGGCCGAAGATGATCAATCTCCGCCGCTCCCACCTCAACCCCATGAAGACGAGGAAGATCCCGAAGATGAGCGGGAAGAAGGGTCCCGCCCCGCCCCCTCCGCCTGCTATCCCCAGGATGCCCAGGACGGCCAGGATGATACCCAGCACGATCGCAACGGGACTTCTTCTAGCTGCCATGATCCCTCCAATGAAAACGGCTTGCTCTGGAGACCGGGGCTAGAGCCTGACAAGACTTCGTGTAACCACGCCCGAAGGGCAGTCGAGCCTCAGGAAGTAGATACCCGCGGGTACCCCGTCCGCGGCCCAGCGCAGCCCGTTCCTTCCCGCCAAAGCATCCCCGTCATGCAGCACCTCGATCAGCCTGCCCTGCAGGTCGTACACGGCGAGCCTCGCTAATCCCGCCGCGGGCAGGCTGAAGGACAGGTCCAGGGGGGCCGAGGACGGATTCGGGGCGGGGCGGTCGAGTGTCGGGCGTGCGACCGGCGGCGAGCCCTCGATGCCCGTGATCGTCCAGGTTACTACCACCGAGTCGGCGCCCGCTGCACTGAAGTCGGGGCCGACGGCCTCGACGAACAGGGTGGTCGCCGTCTCCCCGGCCTCCCTCAGGAGCTCCGGCACGAAGCACGCGTTGTCGGGGGTGCCCCAGAGGAATGTACGGGAGCCGCTGTCGTCGAGTCGGTAGACGTTGTACTGGTAGACCTCGTCGGAGGAGCGAGTCCATCTCAGCCGCACCGAGGCATGGTCGTCGTCGCTCTGGTAGAACCCGTCGACCCAGAGGCCCGAAGGAGCAGCCGGGGGATCCGCGGGGCCGTCGAGGAGGCCCATCCTGCCTATCCGCGCGTCGAAGCCGCTGATCGAGGAGGGCGACACGAATCTCAGGCCGAGGGCTTCCAGCGTATGGCCTGAGTAGCCGGAGAGGCTGACGGTCTTCAGGTTCCATCCCGCCTGGTAGGAGTTGCCCACGTCGATGAAGGCACCCGCGCCCGACGTGTCGTCGAGGTCGAGGGCGATCTGGATCCTGCTGGGCTGCCCGGCGGCGCTGGCCTTGAAGGCGATGGCGCATGACGTGGAGGAACCGATTGCGACATCGGTGCCGAACAGCATCAGGTCCGACGGGGTGCCCGCCACGAGGTCGCCGGACACCGAGAGGCACGTCCCGCCGTAGTAGGCGTCGTCCCAGACCAGGTCGGGATAGAGCGGCGTGCCCGCGCTCGTGGAGATCCACCGCCATGTCGGCAGGACGTCCTGGAGGGAGAGGTTGCTCCACTCGCCGGTTCTCTCCACCAGGCCGTCTATCGCGTAGATGGTTCCCTGCCCGGTGCTGAAGTTGGTGACGAACGGGCACGAACCGATCACCGAGCGGTCGGGCACGTAGTGGGCCATGCCCTTCCACGGGTGCGAGGTGGTGGTGTTGGACGGATCGCGGTTTGCGCCTACCCAGAACCTGTTCTCCTTCTCGTAGAAGTCCGCCGGACCTGAGGAGGAGTTGAAGCACCACTCGGGCCTGTAGAAGCCGAGGGACGTCCTGTGGGCCTGCCCCTCGGGGAACAGGACGGACCAGTTCACGGAGGTGTTGTACCCGTTCGCCTCGACGTCGGCGCCGGCGAAGAGTTCGTAGCGGCTCCTGCCGTAGCTCTCTGCCAGGGTGCCGGAGTTCACCAGGCCGGTCTGGTTCCAGTTGAAGTTGATGAAGAACTCGTCGGAGATGACCCCGCCGTCGTGGAAGAACATGTCGTTGTTCGCGTTGAGTGCGTTCTGCCAGGCGATCGCCCCGTTCTCGATCATCGCGTCGTACCACATGACGTCGATGTCGGAGTTCGTCTGGACGTAGTCCATGAAGTCGCGCACCAGGACTGCGAGTTCGGCATTCCCGCCTGCCGTCTCCTGGTTGATGAACCAGCCGTCGAACCCGTAGTACTCGGCGGCCTCGATCAGCTTGTCGGCGACGGGAAAGATGCTCCCGTCCTTCTGGACGAGGTCCCACACCCATTCGATCTGCCCGCCGTATGCTGTCGGGGGGAAGAATACGGTTCCGTACACGGGGACGCCGTTCCTGTGGGCGGCGTCTATCACATAGGGGGCCGGGGCGAGGATGAGCCCCTCGCCGGCCGATCCGCCCCAGAAGACCATGATGTCGATGTACATCCAGTAGTTGGGCGCGAAGACGTCGAAGTCCGCCCGGCCCTGCGAGGGATTGCTGCTGGTGCCGTACCAGGCGCAGAGGGTCGAGATCTGCGCCTCTCCCGGGCGCGCGTGAGGATTCACCTGGATCCCGTAGGGAATCCTGGGCGCGAGCGGAACCGAGGAAACGTTGTAGGGGGCGTCGGGATCGGTTGCCGGATTCCACGCCAGGATCTCGTCGGGGTACCAGTATGAGCAGAGAGGTTGCCCCGGCGGGAACTGGGCCGCGGCGGAACCTGCCAGGAGCAGGAGGAGCAGCGGGGGAAGCGTCTTCATGGCCTCATCCTCCGACGTTGCGGAATGCCGGACCGTCCAACCGGGTACAGAATAGGGCGGGGAAACGGGGCCGTCCATCCCGCGGGCTATGGCAGCCGGGATCCGATGAGCCGATACTCCCGGCGGGCGGAGGGTTCCCCGGTGGTCGGGTCTTACGGGAGCCGTCTCAGATGCCGAAGCATGAAGTTAGGACCAGTAGTTAAAAGCGATCTGGAGGGTCAAGATGTTGAGAGCGTTCCTGATCGTTGCGTCGTTCTTCCCTGATCTGCCCGACATGCCCGACTCGGGCCGGGCCGGGCTCTGGCACGCCATGCCCATGGTTGCCTCGGGCTACGCCGAGATCTACGCTCTTCTCGAGGACGGAACGTTTCTCTGGCGCGAGAGCGAGATGGACGGGGAGGCCAGGCTGCGCGAGAGGTCGGGTAACTGGAGCATCGAGGGCGACTCCCTGGTTCTGCTGGTCACTACCGATCTGGTATGGGAGGGCGGTACTCTGGAGCCCGCAACCGGTTCGGTGGGGACCGACTCGGAACTGACCGGCTTCACCGGGATGTACTACGACTACTTCCTGCCCGTGGAAGTGAGGCTGCATGCCTCCGCCCCGTCGTTCGAGCAGGCCGGGGCAAATCCCGACCTGCCCGTGGGCATGTGGCGGATGATCATAGGGGGGGAGGAGTACTGGCTGCTTTCCTCCGACCCCGGGACGATCCAGCTGATCCTGAACCGGGACTGACCCCGGCCCGGGCCGGTTCATCCTCCGCCGCACCGGCACCGGAGGCCTGGTTTGTGAGACCTTCGGCCATCCGGACCGCCTGCGTGGCGCCGGACCCGGCCGGAACCGCCCTGCCTTCGGAGGCCAGAACCGCATCGCGCCCCTCGAGCCGCATCCGGACTGCGCGGGCGGTTCGGCCCAGAGCCGCAGCGATGTCCTCAGGGGCGAGGCCCTCTTCAGCGAGGCGCTGGAGTTCGGCGTCGTCCTCCGGAGCCCACTTCTCGAAGGCCTTCGGGTGGAGCCTGTGGATCTCCTCGAGTTCCGCCCTGCGCCTGTCGCCCGATTCGCGGTCGATCACCTCGAGGGCGGACTGGAGGGCCTTCCGGAACTGTTCGAGCCCGCTTTCGAACACGACGATCCTGTCGTGCTTCCAGGCGCCGTCCTCCATCTGCCTGCTCTGGGTCATGGAGAGGAACACCCTGCCCCTGCCGGTTTCCCGCACGTCGAAGAAGTAGCCGGACCTGCCCGAAGTGACCCTCTCGCTCCAGATCGTCTGCCTTCCGGTATCCATTGCCGCACCTCCCATACAAACGGTTGTTCACACCTCCATTGTATCCATCCCGGAGGCGAACGCAAGGGGGCACCGGATAACCCCGGCCGGCCTTATTATCCATCGGGCCGGGTTCGTCCCGGCGCTCGACAGCGGAGCCGTTCACCCGCGGAGGGGGTTGCGTGAAGCCTTCGTCCCGTTCCTTCCTGCCCATTGACAGGAAGGGCATGTCCGACCTTGGATGGGATGCCTGCGACGCCGTGATCGTGACGGGCGACGCCTGTGTGGACCATCCATCGTTCGGGGCCGCCGTGATCGGGAGGCATCTCGAATCCCTGGGATACCGCGTGGGAATACTGTCCCAGCCGGACTGGACGAGGCCGGAGAGCTTCCTGGCCCTGGGGGTGCCCCGCCTGTTCATCGGGATCACCTCCGGGGCGATGGATTCGATGGTGAACCATTACACCTCGTTCAACAGGATTCGCTCGGACGACGCCTACACCCCCGGGGGCAGGGCCGGATCGAGGCCGGACAGGGCCGTGGTCGCCTATGCGAATGCGGTGAGGCACGCCATGCCCGGAACTCCGATCGTGCTCGGAGGGATCGAGGCCAGCCTGAGGAGGCTCTCCCACTACGATTTCTGGTCCGACAGGATCAGGAAATCCGTCCTGCTGGACTCACGCGCCGACATACTGGTGTACGGCATGGGGGAGAGGCAGATCGCGGAGATCGCGGCAAGGCTCTCCGATGGGCGCGACCTGAACGGAATCGCCGGGACCGCGGTGTGGGTCGGGGCCTCAGGTGCGACGCCGCCTCCGGGAGCGGTCCTTCTGCCCTCCCACGAGGAGGTGGTCGCCTCACCCCGCGCCTTCATGGCGATGACCCTGGCCGTGGAGGCCGAGGCGAATCCGTGGTGCGGAAGACCTCTCGTGCAGATGTCCGACACGAGGATGGTCCTGGTCCACCCTCCTGCGCCCCCGCTGTCCCGGGAGGAGCTGGATGCGGTCTACGCCCTCCCGTTCACCCGCATGCCGCACCCGTCCTACCGCGAGCCGATCCCCGCCTGGGAGATGATCCGCGACTCCGTGACCGCGGTGCGCGGCTGCGCCGGCGGATGCAGCTTCTGCGCCCTGGGGCTGCACCAGGGGAAGCACATCGTCTCGCGAAGCGAGGAGTCTGTGCTGGCGGAGGTCCGGAGAATAGCATCGAGGGGCTCGTTCAGGGGCACGATCTCCGACATCGGGGGGCCCACGGCCAACATGTACGGCCTGCGGTGCGGGAACCCTGAAGCCGAGAAGAACTGCAGGAGGACTTCATGCCTCTTCCCGTCGGTCTGCCGGAGCTTCCCCACGGACCAGACCGCCTACGCCGACCTCCTGGACGCCGCCGCGGCGGTTCCGGGCGTGAAGCACACACTGGTTGGCAGCGGGCTCCGGCTGGATCTGGCCGCACTCGATCCCGGCTTCGTTCAGAGGCTGGCCCGCGGGCACGTGGGCGGACACCTGAAGGTCGCGCCGGAACACTTTTCCGACAGGGTCCTGCGGCTCATGAGGAAACCGGGAGTCTCCGCGTGGAGGAGGTTCCTCGACCTGTTCACGAAGGCTTCCGCAGACAGGGAGCAGTACGTCCTGCCCTACGTGATGGCCGCGTTTCCGGGCTGCACGATGGCCGACATGGAGGAGGCCGCCGCCGAGCTGCGACGCTGCCGCCTCTCGCCCCGCCAGGTGCAGACCTTCCTGCCCACCCCCATGACGCTGGCGACGTGCATGTACGCGACGGGGCTCGATCCGGGCTTCGAAAGCATCGAGGTGACGAGGCGCCCGACGGACAAAAGGCGCCAGCTCGACGTCATCCTCGGCCTGTCCCGATCGTGCCGGGGCGATTCTGGAACCTGACGGTCCGCCCGGGCTATAGGTGGGTGCCCGGCAGGAGTCGCCCCCAAGGTAAGCGACGCGCAAGGCTACGGTGACCGGCTTGTGGCACAGCACGCAGCAGCCGCACGGCACGAAGCTTCATGTCCAGGGGGAGGGGTGTCTGAACTCCTGTACGGGCAAGGCCAGCCAGCCTTGGAACCATCCATCACCCCTCCCCCGCCCCTCCCCGGGCCGTATAGCCCGGAAAGGTTCCCGTCTCAGCTTCTCACGAGCACTTCGTCAGCCAGGTGCCTCACCCGGTCGGCCGCCTGTTCGACGTATCCGGGGGGATAGGGCGTGATCCCGGAGTAGTCAGGGGAGAGCGTCTTGCCCGGCCTGAACCTCTGAAGGACATAGCGCCTCACCCTGCCGGTCCTCTCCAGCAGCCCGGGCAGGTCGCCTGCCGAGACGATGCCGGGGACGAGCGTCGTCCGGAATTCGTAGTCGGGGATTGATCTGACAAGCTCGATGGACCGGAGCACGTCCTCGAACGAGGCCTTCCCGCCCGTGGCTTTTCCATAGGCCTCGGGGGCGGCCTTCAGGTCCATCGCGACGTAGTCTACGAGATCCATCACCTCGGAAAGCCTGTCGGGCAGGGTGCCGTTGGTGTCGAGCTTGACCGCCAGGCCGGCCTCCGACCTGATCCGGCGCAGGAAGCCCGGCAGGCTGGGCGAGAGAAGCGGCTCGCCTCCGGTTATGCAGACGCCGTCGACGAAGCCGTGCCTCTCCGAGAGCATGCGCACGACCGCGTCCTCGTCCAGGGTGTACTGGCCGGCCAGGATGTCCGGCTTCACAAGTTCGGGATTGTGGCAGAACGGGCAGTAGAGGTTGCATCCTCCGAAGAAGACTACGGAGGAGATCCTGCCGGGATACTCGATGAGGCTGGTGCCCAGGAAGGACCTGATCACTCCGCCGGTGCCTCTTTCCCTGTTCCGGGGCGCTCCGCGCAGGGGCCGGGGCGCCTGCGGGAGTTCACTTCGCCGGCTCCTCCGGGTCTTCCTTCGGAATGTCGACGTACTGCCTGTCCGCGAACTCGGCCTGCTTGCCCCTGTTCCAGTCCTGTACGGGTCTGTAGTAGCCCACGACCCTTGAATAGACTTCGGCCTTCACAGCCTTGATCTTCGCTGCACCGGCGCCTTCGTCAGCCATCTTCGCCAATCCTTCCTATGTGCAGGAAAAGCCTGCCCTGATCCGGGTCGTCCCCGGGGGAGCCGACCCGCCTGAAGCTGCCCTCCGGCAGGTCGACGCCGTCGTCATCCTCCAGGAGTTCGCCGAAGCGTTCGATTTCCTCGTCGGTGTGCGGGAACGGGCAGTAGAAGCACTCGCCCGGAACGTAGCCGTGAACGGGACAGATCGAGAACGTCGGCGTGAGGCTGAAGTACGGCAGCTTGAACCGCGTTACGATCTTCCTTGCGAGATCCCGTACCATCCTCCAGTCCGAGATCGCCTCGCCTATGAACACGTGCACCACCGTGCCTCCGGTGAACATCTCCTGGAGCGGATCCTGATGGGTCAGCAGGCTGAAGATGTCTGTCCGGTCGTTTACGGGCGGATGCACCGAGTTGGTGTAGTAGGGGCTCGTGGAGCCCATCGTAAAGATCCCCGGGAAGCGCTCGAGATCCTTCCGGGCCAGCCTGTACGAGGCACCTTCGGCGGGGGAGGCCTCGAGGTTGTAGAGGTTGCCGGTCTGCTCCTGGAACTCCGACAGCGTGTCCCTCATGAAGCCGAGCACCTCGACGGCCCATTCCGCGGAGGACGGATCGAGGATGCCCCTGCCCAGAAGGTTTCGGCAGGCCTCGTTCATCCCCAGGAGCCCGATGGTGGAGAAGTGGTTGGCCCAGTAGAAGCCGCTGGTTCGCTTGATCGTGCCCAGATAGTGGCGGGTGTATGGATACAGCCCCCTGTCGGTGAGCTCCTCGACGGCCCTCCTCTTGAGTTCGAGCGAATCCCTCGCGATCTCCATGACCTGGCGCAGCCTCGCGAAGAAATCTGCTCCGCCGCCGCCTCTGGAAAGCCATGCGATCCTGGGGAGGTTGATCGTCACGACCCCGATCGAACCGGTGAGCGGATTGGAGCCGAAGAGCCCGCCGCCCCTCTTCCTCAGCTCCCGGTTGTCGAGGCGCAGACGGCAGCACATGCTGCGGGCGTCCTCCGGGTCCATGTCCGAGTTCACGAAGTTGCTGAAGTAGGGGATGCCGTACTTGCCCGTCATCTCCCATATCGGCCTCAGCTTCTCGTCCTCCCATTCGAAGTCGCGCGTCAGGTTGTAGGTGGGGATGGGGAAGGTGAAGATGCGCCCCTTCGAGTCCCCCTCCATCATCAGGCCGGCGAAAACCGAGTTGAGGAGGTCCATCTCCTCCTGGAAGGATCCGTACTTCCATCCCGTGGGCTCGCCGCCCAGGAACACCTCCTCCTCCGCCATCCCGTGTGGCACGCGCAGGTCCATCGTGATGTTGGTGAAGGGGGTCTGGAAGCCGACCCGGGTTGGGATGTTCACGTTGAAGAGGAACTCCTGCAGCGCCTGCCTCACCTCGACGGCGGATAGGTTGTCCGCCCTTATGAACGGCGCGAGCAGGGTGTCGAAGTTGGAGAAGGCCTGCGCCCCTGCGGCCTCGCCCTGCAGGGTGTAGAAGAAGTTCACGATCTGGCCCAGGGCTGTGCGGAGATGCCTCGGCGGAGCGGACTCGATCTTGCTCCTGGCGCCTCTGAATCCGTTATTGAGCAGCTCGCGGAGATCCCAGCCCACGCAGTAGGGCCCCAGGATGCCCAGGTCGTGGATGTGGAAGTCGCCGGTGTCGTGGGCCTCCTTGATAGCCGGGGTGTAGGTGCGGCTGAGCCAGTAGCGGGCGGTTATCGAGCTGGAGAGGTAGAAGTTGAGCCCCTGGAGGGAGTAGTTCATGTTGGAGTTCTCGTTTACCCTCCAGTCCTCCTTCCCCAGATAGTCGCCCACGAGGCTGTCGATCCCTCCGATGAGCCTGCCGACGTCCTTCGCCTCGCTGCGCTTCTCGCGGTACAGGATGTACTGCCTGGCGGCCGCGGTGAGCTTGCGGAGGACGAGCGTCTCCTCCGTGAAGTCCTGGATCTGCTCCACCGTGGGGATTGTTCCCTTGTGGAAGAAGCTCATGTAAAGAGCCGCCTCCACCTGGTCCGTTATGTCGGCGGCGTTCTCGACGGTTCCCGACGAGGCCAGGGCGGCCTCTATCGAGCGGAGTATCTCTACACGGCTGTAGCCGACGACATCCCCAGCGGTCTTTCTTACAAGCCAGTCCATCCTGCGGCGTTCTCCAATGGAAGATCGACCCCCGGTTTCCATAAGCCCCGGGGGATAATAGCCCGGACGCATTCTCCGTCAAGCCCGAAAGCACAATATGTTGTGGCCCCGGAGCGGCCGATCGACTATATGTTGCAGCATGATGCCCGGGAAGAGATAAGGTATGCCTGAACGCCCCCGAGAAGTGCCGAGCCCGTGGTCCCGGGCGGTGCCGCTCGGGCTCGCCGCCGTTCTCCTATGGTCGACGGCCGCAACGGCCTTCAAGCTGGCGCTCCGCTCCGCGAGCCCGTGCATGGTCGTGCTGATTTCCTCCGCGTTCTCCCTGGCCTTCCTGGCCGTCTGGAACGCCGTCGCACGAACCCGCCCGACGAGGGCCGATTTCCTGTCCGCCCTGCCGCGTGGTTTCCTGAACCCGTTCGTCTACTACCTGGTCCTGCTGGAAGCCTACGACAGGCTCCCGGCCCAGGTCGCCATGGTCGTGAACTACATGTGGCCAGTCATGCTCGTGCTGATGCACTCCGTAATTAAGCGGAGGAGGCCCGGGGCGGTCGATTTGTCGGCGATGGCGGTGAGTTTCGGGGGGGTTGCGGTTCTCGCCCTGCTGCAGCCCCGGGGGACTGGAAGCATGGATGCCGTCGGACTGGCCCTGGCTCTGGCCAGCACCGTGATCTGGGCCGGCTACTGGCTGCTGAACCTCGGGAGCGGGTCCGGCGGATCGTCCGATTCCGCCGGACTGATGGCGGCCTTCGCGTGGGGAACGCTGTTCCTGCTGCTGTTCGCGCTGGCCTCCGGCCGGTTCGAGACGCCCCGTGCTGGAACCGTCCTCGCCTGTCTCTGGATCGGCCTCTTCGAGATGGGCCTGACCTACATCGTCTGGTCGAGGGCGCTGGCCGTGGCCCGCGACCCGGCGGAAGTGGGGAATCTTATATACATCACGCCGTTCCTGTCGCTGGGATTCATAGCCGTCGTCCTCGGGGAGCCGCTCAGGCCCGCCACTCTCGCAGGGCTCGTGCTGGTCCTGGCGGGGATTCTCATCGGGAGGAGGTTCTCCCGCGGGGAGGCGGCCCGGTCCTGAAAAGGGTCGCTCATCCTGCGCTGCCGGCCATCGACACGAACCGCGAAGCAGGAGCCAGCCAGTCCCCGGCGGCCCGGCGGACCATCTCCGGAGTCACCGCGAGGGTGGCCGCCGCGCTCGAGACATCCGAATCCAGCGGTCTGCCCGTCGAGGCGGAGAAAAGCAGATAGCTCGCCAGCGAGTCGTAGTCGTGCAGATTCATCGCCTTCCTGCCCACGGCGGAGGCCTTGAACAGGTCGAGCGTTCTTCCGTCGAACGGCTCGGAACGGGCGCCGTCGAGTTCCTGTTCCAGAATCTCCAGCGCCCTGTCGGCATTCTCCTCGGCCGTAGCGAAATAGGCCATGAACCTGCCCTGTCTCGCAGTGGCGAGGTGTTCGCATCCTACGTGGTACGCCATCCCGTGCTGCTCTCTTATCCTGTTCTCCAGCCTGGAGTTCATGCCGCCGCCGAGGATCGCGGAGAGCAGCCTGAAGGCGTGGAACTGCTCCGAATCCCTCACGGGGGCTTCCGTTGCCAGCAGCACGACCGTCTGGGTTCTGTCCTCCATGACCGTGCGGACGCGGGTGCCCCGCTTCGGAACCGCTGCAATGTTGAACCGCCGCGGCTCCGTAACGGGATCACGCCAGTCGCCTAATGCCGCTTCGACCTCCGACATCAGGTCGTTCTCGTCGAAGGCGCCGACAGCGACGAGGAAGGCGCCGGAGGGTCTGGAACAGTCCGCATGGAAGGAGACTGCATCGTCCCTGCCTATCCTGGAGAGGGATTCCCGGGTGGGGACGGCGGCGGCCTCCCTGGGCTCGCTCATTTCGAAGGAGAGGCGTTCGAACGCCGCTCCGAAGGGGGTCTCCGCCCTGTGTCCGAGTTCGGCGATCTTCTCCGCGACCACCCTGTCCAGATCGGCCTTGCGGAATGCCGGCCTTCTGAACAGGTCTGACAGATAGGCCAGCCCCTCACGGATGTCGCCGGGCCGGATGCTCATGGCTCCGAAGGTGAAGTCCTGATCGGCTTCGTGGGCGAATCTCGCCCCTATCCTCTCCAGCCTCCTGTTGAAAACAACGTAGTCCTCGGATTCGGTGCCGTAGGACATCGTCTCGGTCGTGACCGCAGCGAGCCCCGCCATGCCCGGGGGGTCCATGCCGACGGCCATCGGCGTCGACAGACCTATCGAGACCAGCGGGAAGGTGTCGTCCCTCTTCATCAGCACGGTCAGCCCGTTCGCGAGCCTTTCGGTGACAGTGCCCGAGCTGACGCTCCGGGAGGGGACCCGGAGCATCTCCGGGGGAATGTCGGCCTCCAGGATGTCGATGGAATCGGGAGGGGCGATGTCCCCCGCGCCCCCGTCCGTGGCGAAATCCACAGCCTCCCTCCCCGAGCCGGACGGGACGAGTTCGGTTATGAACGCCCTCTCCGGATCGAGCCATCTGAGGCAGGCTTCCCTGAGTTCCGCCGGTGTCGCGGCCTGGATCCTGCGGGACGACTCCCCGGCGAGGAACATGTTCCCGCTGACGAGGAGCGGGATGGAAAGCAGTCCTGCCGCCCCCGTCGGGCTGGAGTGCGCACTGAGGTCGGTCATCTCGAACTGGACCCTCAGGTTCTCGAAATCCTCCTCTGGAACCGTGGTCCCGGTGAGCCGCCGGATCTCCTCCATGACCAGCTCCTCCACCTGCCGGGCGTCGGAGCCCGGGTAGAGGGAGGTTCTTACCTGGAGCAGGCCGGGGCAGGCAGAGGACATGGTGTCGGCGGACACGCTCAGGGCAAGGCCTCCGTGTACGAGAAGCTCGTCGAGCATGCTCGTCCTGGTTCCCGACAGCCGGTAGCAGGCCATCTCCAAGAGCGGCGCGTCAGGGTGTCCGGCGGGAGGGGCGGGGAAGGAGACGGTCAGTCTCGGTATCTCCGAGGGATGGCTGACTGATGTCCTTCCAGGAGCGCCCCAGGGCGAATCTTCGACGGGATAGGGAACCCTGCCTCCGGGCTCCATCGAACCGAAGGCCGCCTCCACGGCGTCCTCGACCTCGGCGGGGTCGACGTTCCCGGCGACTGCGACCACCATGTTCCACGGGTTGTAGAACTCGGAGTGGAATGTCCGCGTAGAACCGGAGTCGAACGAGGAGATGTCCGGGGCATATCCGACGATCGGATTGCGGTACGGATGGGAGGGGAAGGCCTGGAGCATGTGGGCCTCGTCCAGGAACCCCGCCGCGCTCTCTAGCGAGGACGTCCGCCTCTCCTCCAGGATGACCGTCCTCTCGCGGGCGACCTCGTCGGGGTCGAAGACGGGATTCGAGTGCCTGTCGCCCTCCAGTTCGATCGCCGCGCGGACGCCGCCTGCGGGCAGCAGCTCGTGATAGCAGGTGTAGTCCCGTGCCGTGTAGGCGTTCGCCCAGCCTCCGTAGCCCTGGATGATCCCCCAGAAGCGGCTTCCGGAGAACCTCCTGGTGCCCTTGAAGAGCATGTGCTCAATGAAGTGGCTCAGCCCGCGGGCGCCCTCCCGTTCCAGAACAGATCCCGCCCTCACGCACGTCAGTACGGCGGCAACGGGGGTGAAGGGCATGGGGAGGACGATCAGCTCGAGGCCGTTGCCGAGCTTGGATGTGCGGACCGTTTCCCGGAGATCCAAGTGAGACTGCCTTTCGGATGGCGGCCCGCCCGGGGCGGGCCGGCCTCAGTCGAGTAGAACCGTTCCTGCCGACCCGACGATTCCGCCGTCTGCGGAGTGGAGAACCACGAAATAGACACCGGGAGGCATCCCGGGCATTCCGATCGTGATCCCCTCGCCATGCTCGGACAAATCGAGCGGGCCCTCCCGCGATACGACCCTCCCTGCACAGTCGACGACCTCGATCGAAAGATCATTCCCGGGGAAGAGGTTCGCAAACTGCAGCCGGATCGATCCCCTGCACGGGTTCTCCACACGGATGCAGGGCGGTTCGCCGGGCTCCGGTCCCTCCACTCCTCCAGTTCCCCGGATTCGGATTACTAGGGTATGCCGTCCCGGAGACAGGGCGGGGAGGACGACGAACAGCCTGGAACTCCTCCGGTCGAAGGGGAGGGAGGCTCCGTCGAGCGTCACGTCGATGACTTCGAAGGCGCCGGGGATGTCCGCCGCCATTGTCTGCCCCGCCGCGGCGCCACCCGAGAAGTCCGCCGTGATCGAGTCGCCCGCCCGGGAGATCGAGGAGAACCTCAGGCGGGAGGCATCCTGCAGGAACCTGCCGTACTCCTCGGGGAAGAGCCAGCCGAAGTGCGGCATCTCCTCGAATACGGTGCAGATGCTGTCGATGGCGGCATATACCGCGGGATTGCCCCAGCCCAGCATCCTGTCGGGATGGCTTCCGAGGAGGGCGTGCTTGCCGCGCGCGAGGACCGTTTCCGCATAGGAGTAGGGGGCGGGGGGATAGTCGCCCCACCAGACGGTGTTCGTCCCCCAGATCTCGCCGCCCGGCTCGACGTAGTGGGAGAGGTACTGGTCGAGGAAGGGTTCGCCGCCCATCTGCTCGTACCATCTTATCCCGTTGCAGTACAGGTCGAAGTCGTGCGCGGCGAGAGCCGCGAGCCCGCTCTGGCTGGTGCGGTGGCCGGGGAACCTGAAGGCCCTGATCAGGGTGGTGTCGAGGCCCGTGGCGGCGAAGTCGGCCATCATCACCCGGAAGCGTTCGAGGTGCTCGGCCGGTTCGTATGTGATGAACTCGTGGAACGGGTCCCAGGCGGAGTCGGGCGACGGGGTGTGATGATAGCCGTGGGAGCCCAGCGTGACCTGGCCCGCCCAGGGATACGCATCGTCCTGGATGTTGCGGAGCCACCGCCTGTAATCGGGAGTAGCGAAATCGGCCAGCCTCCAGACCGAGTGCCAGTGCGACCAACTGTCTTCGTAGCCGGGTTCGGCCCACATCGAGTCGCAGTTGGGCGCCAGGATCGCATCCGGCAGGACGATCCAGTTCATCTTCATCTCGGGGTGGCTCTCCAGCAGGGAGATGAGCCTCGCGGACACCCACTCCCCGCCCGTGGACGATTCCGAGAAGGCCCAGAGGGTGGTGTCGGGCGGGTGGCGGAAGGGGAGGTCGTCCAGTATCCATGATGCGGATCTCTCCAGCCCCGACGGGTGGGCGGACAGGTAGACCGGGATGAATCCCGGTTCCAGGGCTATTCTCATGTAGTACTCGGACTCGTATCCCACGGGGAGTACGGAGTGCAGGTACGGCCCCACTGCCGTCTCCCTCGGGGGCTCGGTGTCGAAGAACCGGAACGAGAGGCGGGGCCGGCCGGGCGGGGCCGCGTCCTCCAGCGCCAGTATGGCCAGGGCCGGATTGGGGAAGACGAAGCACGCCTCCAGGAGGCCGTCCGATCTTGCCGCCCTGACCACCTGATCGCCGGAGATGCGGTACAGCCGGCGGGCTCCCGTCAGCCCGACCACCCTGTCCAGTGCGGACTGGTTCGAGAACGAGACTGTGTTGAAGGCGGAAAGATCCATCTGCATTTCGAGGGGGGATCCGATCGAGGCCTGACCTGCGGCTTTGAGGCCGACCTGGACCTCCATCCCGCGGCCTGCGAGCCTGTACGAGACCTGGATCGAGACGGGGAGCAGTCTGGATCCACTCGACAGGCCGGGCGACGTGAAGACCGCCTCGGTGTCCGATAGAGCCGTGAGGGTTCCGTCCATCGGGATCAGGTCGCCCGAGTGGATCGCGCAGAACCAGCCCCCTCCCACGAGGTTTATCCCGGTGGAGCGGTCCGTGAACATGGTCACGGAGCCGGCCGGAGCGCCATGCCAGGTGGAGGTGATGCGGACCTCCACCTCCCCGTTGTCGAGAACGACCTGGCCGTTGTCGATGATCCCTGCGGCGCCCGCCGTCGATCCGTAGGAGACGGCCGTCAGAAGAGCGAGCAGCATCATTTCCACCCCGTTCCCGTCAGTCTGCGCCGGGTTTCATGAGTCAGCCGGCGCCCGGTCCGGGGAGACGAACCGGCGCCCGGCTCCGGAGCGTCCCCTCCCGGTCTTTCTCGAAACTGTACAGGGCGTTCGGGCATGAGGGCAACCGTCGCAACGGAGACTGCGACGGACCCCGGGGAAATCGGAACGGCTGCCGGGAGGGCTGCTTTCATGTCGATTCTCCAGTCCGGTCGTCGTTCGCCTCGGGTTGCACAGGCACCTTCCCCGGGAACATAATCGGTTTTACCTGAGGCTCCTCAGGAGGTCTGCATGGATCGCACACGATCAGTGTTCGTCACGGGCGGGGTTGTATCCTCTCTGGACAAGGGCGTCACCGCCGCCTCGATCGCCCTGCTTCTCAGGCAGCGCGGCTGCAATGTCGCACTCCGGAAGCCGGCTCCGCACCCGCTCTTCGCGGGCTTCGTCGCGGCCGCTTCGCAGGGGGCGGGCGGATGAAACTCCATGAATACTGCGGCCTTTGCGGCGTGGTAGGCGACAGCGAGGCACTTGCCCTGGTCGCCGAAGGGCTGCACGCCCAGCAGCACAGGGGGCAGGAGGCGGCCGGAATCCTCGTAAGAACGGACTCCGGCCTCGAGGTCCACAAGGGGCTGGGCCTGATCGCCCAGGTAATGGCTTCCTCCCCGGAATCCTGGAGGACATGCGGGATCACGGCGGCGATGGGCCATGTCAGATACGGAACCGTCGGCAGCAGATCGGTTCTGAACGCCCAGCCTTTCCTGGTGAGCATGAGCGGCATTCAGACCGGCATCGCCCACAATGGAACCATAACGAACGCATCCAGGCTGAGGGCCGAGCTGGAGAGACAGGGCGCGATCTTCCAGACCAACTCCGACACCGAGGTCGTCCTTCATCTGATGGCCCGCAACCTGGAGGCCACGGGTCACGATCTGAGGGCTTCCATGGAAATGGCGCTGGAGGTGCTCGAAGGGGCCTACTGCCTCCTCATCATGACCCCGGATCACCTGTACGCGGTCAGGGACCCACTCGGATTCAGGCCGTTGAACCTGGGCCGGATTTCGAGCGGAGGCTGGGCCGTCGCCAGTGAGACGATCGCATTCCCCCTGTGCTGCGCGGAATACGTGAGGGAGATCGAGCCGGGGGAGATCCTGTGCCTTCCCTTCGATGCATCCGGGCCATCGTCCCGGAGGTTCGGCTCCCGCACGGGCCTCTTCGGGAACAGGAACAGGCTGGCCCAGTGCATCTTCGAGCATGTCTACTTCGCCAGGCCCGGCAGTCGCGTGTTCGGAGACAGCGTGTATCACGTGCGGATCAGGATGGGCGCCCAGCTCGCGAAGGAGGCTCCCGCCGACTGCGACGTGGTCCTGCCCGTCCCCGACAGCGGTATGTTCGCAGCGATAGGCTACTCGAGGGAGCTGGGGATCGATTTCGACATGGGCTTCACCCGGAACCACTACGTCGGCCGGACTTTCATCGATCCCGCCACTGCGAGGCGTGCGGCCATGGTCACGCGCAAGCTCCAGCCGATCCCCGAGGCGGTCAGCGGGAAGCGGATCTGTGTGGTGGAGGACAGCATAGTGCGTGGGACCACCAGCAGGGCCAGGATCAAGGCTCTCCGCGAGGCCGGCGCCCGCGAGGTCCACATGAGGGTGAGCTGCCCCCCGCATAGATTCGGCTGCTTCTTCGGGATCGACTTTCCCGAACCGTCGCAGCTCATAGCGAACAGGTACAGCATTGAGGAGATCACCAGACTGCTCGATCTCGACTCCCTCGCATACCTGTCCAGGGACGGGATGCTGAGCTGTGTGAGTGCGCACGCGCCATGCGACTACTGCACGGCATGCTTCAACGGAGATTATCCCGTGACCCCGCCCGAGCCCGGCGGGATTGCGAGATCCTGCGGAGGATAGAGGAATGACTGTTTCCCATCCCAGTGGAGTGTCGATCCTGGACTTCGGATCCCAGTACACGCAGCTCATCGCACGGAAGATCAGGGAGGCCGGCGTCTATTGCGAGGTCTTCCCGGGAAACGCCCCGCTGGATACCATCATGTCGATCCGGCCCTCCGCCCTGGTGCTTTCAGGAGGGCCGGGCAGCGTCTATGACGAGGCATCCCCGCGGCCCGTCCCCGGAGTCCTGGACTCCCATCTTCCGATCCTGGGCATCTGCTACGGGATGCAGCTCCTCGCGCTGCACGACGGAGGAACCGTCGAGGGAGGCTCGGGCCGCGAGTACGGGCCCGCCGTACTCGACCCGGTTCCCGGTTCGGCCCTGCTGCTGGGTGTCGGTAGCGGTCTCACCGCCTGGATGAGCCACGGCGACCACGTGACAGCCCTGCCCCCGGGGTACTCCGTTTCCGCGACCACTTCCTCTATTCCCATAGCGGCCATGGAGAACCACTCCCGCAGGCGCTACTGCGTCCAGTTCCACCCCGAGGTGGCCCACACCGTCTCCGGCGCCCAGATCCTGTCGAACTTCCTCTTCTCGCTGTGCGGCATCCTGCCGGACTGGAACATGGCGGCATACAGGCATGAGGCCGTGGAGATGATAAGAGCGGAGGCCGGCCCCGAGGGAAGGGTGATTCTCGGGCTTTCCGGGGGGGTCGACTCCTCCGTTGTGGCGGCCCTGCTCCACGAGGCCCTGCCGGGCAGGTTCACCCCGATATTCGTCGATACCGGGCTTCTCCGGAAGGGCGAGAGGGAATCGGTGGAGGAGACGTTCCGGGGGCACTTCGGGATGGACCTGGTCTGCGTGGACGCATCCTCGCGCTTCATAGGCGCCCTCGAGGGGGTGACCGATCCCGAACGGAAGAGGAAGATCATCGGCAGGGTCTTCATCGAGGTGTTCGAGGAGGCTGCCGGCCGTGTCGGCGGCGTGACCCACCTCGCACAGGGCACCCTGTACCCCGACGTGATAGAGAGCGTTTCCTTCAAGGGCCCCTCCGCGACCATAAAAAGCCATCACAACGTTGGCGGGCTGCCGGAGCGCATGAAGCTCGGGCTCATAGAGCCCCTCCGCGAGCTCTTCAAGGACGAGGTGAGGAATCTGGGAAGGGAGCTCGGGCTGCCGGAGAACATCCTGGGGAGGCATCCCTTCCCCGGCCCGGGCCTGGCCGTCAGAATACCCGGCCCTATCACCAGGGAGGATCTGGACCTGCTGAGGGAGGTCGATGCGGTCTTCATCGACCACCTCGTCCGGGAGGGCCTCTACGATTCCATCTGGCAGGCATTCGCCGTGCTTCTTCCCGTGCGCACGGTCGGGGTGATGGGCGACAGGAGGACCTACGAAAGGGTGGTGGCCCTCAGGGCGGTTACGTCCATGGACGGCATGACGGCGGACTGGTTCCGGATGGAACCCGAGCGGATGGCCGCCATATCGTCCGAGATTGTCAATAAGGTCAGGGGCGTGGGCAGGGTGGTCTACGACATCTCATCGAAACCGCCCGCCACGATCGAGTGGGAGTGAGGTCAATGGGCCGTTCAGTCAGACACTCAGTCGGAAGAGAGATGCGCAGTTATGCCGGGATGCTGTTGGGTTCCGTCCTGTACGGCGCCGCCAACTCCTGGTTCCTGTTCCCGTTCCAGGTCGCTCCCGGCGGAATAGGCGGGCTGTCCCAGATCCTCTACAGATACACTTCCATGCCCGAGGGCTTCTGGATGCTGTGTCTGAACGTTCCGCTCTTCATCCTCGGATGGGTCGCCCTAGGCAGGCAGTTCGGCCTTAAGAGCTTCATCGCCACGATGATATCCACGGGGATGTGCTGGGTGTTTATGCCGTCCCACTTCACCTTTCTGCCGGACTACGCCGATCTGGTGCACAACATCGCGTCCCCGGGGGAGCCGCCGAGGCTGGCCTTCTTCCTGAGCGGCAGCAACCCGGTCGACGTACTGCTGGCGAGTATCGCGGGCTCGACAATGCTCGGCATCGGTCTCGGATTGATCTTCAAATCCGGCGGGTCGACCGGCGGAACGGACATTCCCGTGGCGATTCTCCGGAAATACACCGGCTTCTCGATCAGCAGCGGCTACTGGATCGTGGAGTCGCTGATAATCCTGTCGGCCGGGTTCGCCTTCTCCAACGCCCCCCTCGTCATATGGGCCTATATGAACCTCTTCCTGTGCTCCCGGGTGACGGACCTCGCGGCGGAGGGCATGCCCTACGTAAAGGCGGCCTTCATCATGTCGTCCAGGTCCGACGCCCTGCGGGATGCGATACTGGACGAACTGGACCGTGGCGTCACCCTTCTGAAGGCCGAGGGCGGCTTTTCCAGGAAGCCGAAGGAGGTGATCTACGTCTGCGTTCACAGGAGGCAGGTCCGGGAGCTGGAAGAGATAGTCCGGAGCGTGGACCCTCACGCCTTCATGGTGCTGCACGATGCCCACGACGTGATGGGATACGGCTTCAGGCGGAGGACTCTCGCCTTCGAGGACCAGCACGATTGACAGCACTTTCCTGCTGCGATATGACGACTGACGATTCCGGCGCGACCGGCGCCGTCTTTCCTTCCACGCACGTCCGGAAACCTGGAGGGTATATGAAGAGAATCCTGCTTGCATCCGTCTGCGTCCTGTCGCTCTCCTGCGGTTCAGATCCCACAGGAGGGGGAGGAGTCGCGGACGAGGATTACTTCCCCCACCGGAGCGCGTCCTTCTGGAGCTACGACAGGGTCGGATCCGTGGATACCCTGGGCGGCGAGTACCAGTTCAGGGGACGCAGACTCGAGACCGTCACCGGGCAGGAAGAGCATGGCGGGGCCGATCTGATCCTGTTGACCTCCGTTGGATACGACACACTCTACGCCGCCGGTATGGACTCGATCTTCGTACCGATCGGAGGGGTCGCCGCGCTCAAGATAGGCGACACGGGCGTATGGACATACACCGACACGCTCCTGACCGATTCGATCCTGATCGTCCAGTTCCCGCTGGCGGAAGGCGCACAGTGGATGGCCCACTCCAATCCGGATGTATACGGAGAGGTGACGGCCATGGACGAGACGATAACCGTTCCGGAAGGCACGTTCGACGGTGTTCTCCACGTGTCTCTGGGGATGGACTCGTTGCTCCTGTCCATGGATCAGGAGTTCTGGTTCGCGCCCGGGGTCGGTTGCATCAGGCGTGTCACCTGCATCAGCGCCGGCGGCGCGGTGACTTTGTACGAACTGGAGGAATCGCTCAGGGACCATCTGGTCTACTGAAGCCGGCATGATCCGGATTGTCGGAGGATTGCAGATCGGGATGCTCCGCTTGATCCCTGAGACCGCGCAATCGGCTTGTCCGCTTCCTGCGGGGACATCGACGCCGGAGGGTTGGCCGCCCCGGGGCTGCAGGCCGGGCGGGAACGCTTCCAACGGCGGTTGTGCCGTTCAGGATACACGGGAACACCCGCAGGACCGCTGACGGGGATGCTTGAGAAAGCCGGCGCCTGATGCGCCTCTTCGATACACACTGCCACCTGACCGAGGAGCCCCTCGCATCCGATCTCCGGGGAGTTCTTGCAAGGGCCAGGGAGGCCGGAGTGGAGGAAGTACTCGTGCCGGCCTCCGGGCGGGCTTCATGGGGCGCCGTGACGGCCATGCGTGACCTGCCCGGTGTGCATACCGCCATCGGGCTGCACCCCTGGTTCGCGCAGGAAGGCGTGGACAAGGTCGAGCTGGAGGATGTCCTGGCCCGTCACTCCTGTGTCGCGATCGGGGAGATCGGTCTCGACCTCGCGGTCGACAGCCCTCCCGCCGATGTCCAGATCAGGGTTCTCGAAACCCAGCTCTCGGTCGCCTGCGATATGGATCTTCCGGTGCTGCTCCACTGCAGGAAGGCCTTCACGGAACTCACGGACGTTCTGAAGAGCTATCTCCCGGGCCTGAGAGGCCTGCTCCACGCCTTCTCGCGGTCGCCCGAGGTCGCCGAGCCGTTCCTGGAAGCCGGCTTCTACATCGCCTTCGGAGGCGCCGTGACAAGACCGGGAGCCGCACGGGCGCGAGCTTCCGCCGTTCATGTGCCCCCGGATCGTCTTCTGCTGGAAACAGACGCCCCGTCCATAGGACTCGACGGGATACACGCAAGGGACGTGGAGCCGCGCCACGTCCGGGATGTGGCTGCGGCGGTGGCTTCCCTGAGGGGAACCACCCCGGAAGCAGTGGCCGGGCTGACGACGGCCAACGCCAGGAGGCTGTTCCGGCTTGAGTGAGGCCGCCTTCGCCAGGACGCTCGAGTTCTTCGGGCGTGAGGCCTTCGACAGGATCAGACGGTCTTCCGTGGCCGTGATCGGACTCGGCGGCGTGGGCGGCCACGCCGCGGTCGCCCTCGCAAGGAACGGCGTGGGCCGGCTGCTCCTGGTCGATTCCGACGTAATCACGGAGAGTTCGCTGAACAGGAGCCCATTCGCTCTGCCCGGGGACATCGGCAGATACAAGGCCGAACTGCTGACTGAGCATGTCTCGGCCGCCTGCCCCGGGACGCAGGCCACGCCGCTCGTTCTCTTCGTCGATGAAAACGAGACCGCTGCGATCCTCGGCTGGAAGCCCGATCTCGTGATCGATTCGATAGACTCCCTCAACCCAAAGGTCTCGCTCCTCGAAGCATGCGTCAGGGCCGGCGTCCCGGTACTGAGCAGCATGGGCGCCTCCCGGAGGCTCGACCCGTCGAAGCTGAGGATAGACGACATCTCGAAGACGAGCGGCTGCCCGCTGGCGAGAAAGGTGCGATCCTATCTGGGCCGGAGGGGGATTCGTTCAGGGATACGCTGCGTCTTCTCGACGGAGGTTCCGCCCGTGGAGGCCGGACCTCCCGACGGGAGCGAGATGCTGGAGAGGCGGGGACGCGTACGCAGGCGCCTGCCGGGGATAGGTCCTCTGCCGGGCATCTTCGGTTACGCCTGCGCAGCCGAGGCTCTTCGCCTTCTTGCCAGTCCGGTGTCAGAGGAAAAAACGTCAAATACGCAAAAAAGCAGCGTTACATCGCCACAATAATTCAAGTGGAAATGACCTGATGCGTCACATACCATGTGGCATCAAGCAGATAGGATTCCTGTCTTGCATTGATAAGGAAAGATATATGTACGAAAATCATCTAATCCTGCGTATTTGACGTTTTTTCCTCTGACACCGGATTGTGGCGGGAACGTGTGGGAATCGAACCCACCCAGGATGGTTTGAGCACCCGGCGCCGGATTTGAAGTCCGGGAGGGACACCAGCCCCCTTCCGCTCCCGCGTGTCTGGAAAATGCGTTCCCGCCGATCCGTGTCAAGTATCGCTCGCACCCCATGAGCCCCGGCTAATCGCTGGCCGAGGGGGGCGGCGGGAATGACGCCGGGGTAAGGATCGAGCCGGAGCCTAGGTCCACCAGGCCACGAGGCCCGGTTCCACGATAGTACCGAATCGCCGGTGGCTCGGCAGGACTCTCACCGTGAAACCCTGTGTTCCGGTCCTCGTGCATGCGAAGGACCCGGAAAAGACCATTCTGCCGTCCTCCATGCCGTTGAACGACATCCTGTCCGACATGGTGTCTTCCGGACCCTCGTCGCCCCTGTAAAGGCCGGACCTTATCTCGACGGAGAGATCCCCGGGCTCGAGCCCGTCCGCATACATTACGACCTTAACGGGAACCACATCTCCGACGGTGACAGGGATGTCCTCGCCGGGGGATTCCACCCTTTCGACGCGGACGGTGCGCCATGCCGACCTGATCCTGTCCTTCCAGGCGGACAGTTCCTTCGCCCCGGCCCATGAGTCGGCTGCAAGAGCCTCCCAGCCGTCGAAGGCAGGGATGTAGTAGCGGTCGGAGTATTCGGCAAGCATCCGGTTCGTGTTGAAGAACGGACAGATCGTCCTCATGCAGTTCTTCATCATCGAGATCCATCCACGGGGAAGACCGTCGGCCTGCCTGTCGTAGAACAGCGGGGCGATCACGTTCTCGATCATGTCGTACAGGGCCTTGGTCTCTACGCGGTCCTGCGTCTCGGGGTCGGAATAGGTCTCCCCGCGCCCCACCAGCCAGCCGATCCCGGGCGAGTAGGCTTCGTCCCACCATCCGTCGGGGACGCTGCAATTCAGCACTCCGTTCAGGGAGGCCTTCATCCCGCTGGTTCCACTCGCCTCCAGCGGCCTTCTCGGGACGTTCAGCCAGACGTCGACACCCTGCACGAAGTGCCGGGCCATGTCCATGCTGTAATCCTCGAGATAGACCATCCTGCCGTAGAACCCCTCCTTCATGCTCTGATGGACGATCTGGCGGATCAGCTCCTTGCCGCCGTCGTCGTGCGGATGGGCCTTGCCGGCGAAGACGAGCTGGATGGGCCTGTCCGGATGGCCGAGGAGCTTCGCGAGTCTCTCCGGGTCCCTGAGAAGGAGGGTGGCCCGCTTGTAGGTCGCGAACCTTCTGGCGAACCCGATCGTCAGCACGTCCGGATTGAGCACGGGGGTCTCCGACATGCCCTGCCCGGTCAGCCCCATGCTGGCCTGCTGCGCGCGCCACCTCTCCCGGACATAGGCCACTAGCCGCTCGCGGAGCCTGACGTGGCCTCTCCAGAGTTCGGAGTCGGGAATGTCCGCGATGTTGCGCCAGCAAGCCTCGTCCCTCGGGTTGCTGGGCCATCTTGGGCCGATGTAGCGGTCCAGCAGGCGGGTCATCTCGTCGGACATCCACGTTTCGATGTGAACGCCGTTCGTCACGTGCTCGATAGGTATGTCGTCCTCGGAAAGGCCGGGCCAGACGCTCTTCCAGATCGAGCGGGAGACCTTTCCGTGGAGGCGGCTCACGCCGTTCCTGAATCTCGAGTGCCGCAGAGCGAAGATCGTCATCGAGAAATCGCCCCTGCCACCTGTGCGGCCGAGTTCGATGAACGCCTCCAGGGGCATTCCGAGCAAATCCAGGTATGGCTTGAGATAGCTGCCGAGCAGTTCGGGCGGGAACTCGTCGTTGCCGGCCGGGACAGGAGTGTGCGTGGTGAAGACGTTCCCTGCTATCGCCAGTTCACGGGCTTCGCCGAGGCTCAGACCCTCTCCCATGAGCTGCCTGATCCGTTCCAGTACGAGGAATGCCGAGTGACCCTCGTTGGCGTGGCAGACGGAGGGCCGTGAGCCGATCGCCTCCAGAACCCGGAGCCCTCCGATGCCGAGGACTATCTCCTGCTTCAGCCGCATCTCGCGGTCCCCGCCATAGAGGTGGCCCGTGATCTCCCTGTCTTTCGGGCTGTTGACCGGCAGGTCGGTATCCAGGAGGTAGAGTCTGGTGCGGCCCACGCGGACCATCCAGACCGCGGCCGTAATGTCGCGCCCGTTCAGGGGCAGGGTAACCACCACCGGCCTGCCGTCGTTATCAAGGACGGGGCTGACCGGTGTGTTCGAGTAGTCGTTGACGAAATACCTCTCCTGCTGCCAGCCGTCGCTGTTGAGGTACTGACCGAAGTAGCCCTGCCGGTAGAGGAGCGATACTCCAACCAGCGGCAGGCCGAGTTCGCTGGCGCTCTTGAGCGTATCACCCGCGAGCACGCCCAGCCCGCCGGAGTAGATCGGCAGGCTCTCGTGCAGGCCGAACTCCATGGAGAAGAAGGCTGTCAGAAATCTGTCGATGCCGCCCGGCCTGCGTTCCATCGTCTTGTCGAACCATGTCGGCCGCCCCAGGTAGTCCTCGAGACTGCCCGCCACCTCGTCCAGGTTGGAGAGGTAGACGCTGTCCGAGGAGAGTTCCTCGAGGCGCTTCTGATCGACCCTGCCGAGCAGCAGTACCGGGTTGTGGAGGGTCTCCTCCCACAGGTGGCTGTCAATCGATCTGAAGAGATCGACTGCATCGGGGTTCCATGTCCACCAGAGGTTGTAGGCTATGTTCTTCAGCGCGGACAGGCGCTCTGGTATCCGAGGCACGACCTTGTACAATCTGGTCTGCACGGTCCGATCCTTTCGGAAAACGACGGGACGGAGAAACCGGAAGACGCAAGGTAGGCATCCGCGGTCCCCGTCGTCAAGGAAGGCGGGTCCGCCGGATGCGCCGGGACGGGCCGGAACGGCTGCTATGACACTTTCAGGCCCTGGCGGGGTAGAATATGCCCGGGAGAGTGAATCATGAAACCTGTTCCGACCTCTGTCGCCGCTGTACTGATCCTTGCGGGCGCGGCCAGCCCGGGAAGCCTGGAATGGTCCGTACACCTGGACAGGAGTGACGTCACAGTAGCGCCGGACGGACGCTTCGACCTCGTCCGGGCCTCCGGGCTGGAGCTGTCCGGCATGCCGGGATCGCCGCTCCTGCCTTCGCTTCCCCTTTCCTTCGTGCTGCCTCCGGAAGCAGGCGAAGTCTGCTTCGAAGCCGACTTCTCCAACCCCGTCACCGTCGTTCTCTCACGACCCGTGGTCCCGGCCTGGCTCCCCGGCACGACGGGCGGCGAGGGAAGTGCGTCCTGCCCTCCCGACCCGGCCGTCTATCTCTCCCGCGAGCCCTTCCCGGCCGAACGGACTTCGGACGTCCGGATCGGCAGGCTCTGCGGCTTCACGATCGCATCCTGCACGATAAGCCCGTGGGAGTACAGGCCGCTCGAGGGCTCTCTCTCCTATTACACCGACATCCGAATCTCGATCTCGTGGACCGGAGGCGGCGACATCCGGACCGTCACCGACGCACAGGCCGCATCGGCCGCGAGGCGCGTCGCCCTGCTCGTCGAGAACGACGAGGACATCCATGCGTTCATGCCTCCGGTCAGGCCTGCGGCTGCGGGGGATGCAGCCTGGGTTGCCGTTTGCGACAGCGCCTACGCATCCGACTTCGAACCCCTCAGGGCGATGTGGGAAGGATTGCTCGGCTCGGCGGCGATACTGACGATTCAGGAGATCGAGGGCTCCTGTCCCGGCCTGGATGCCGCCGACAGGCTCCGGAACGCGATCCGGGACCTGTGGGCCGAGCATGGTGCGCTGTATGTCCTGCTCGCGGGAGATGAAACTCTCGTTCCAGTGAGGTTCGTCTACACCAGGTGCGAGGATGTGCTGCCTGAATCGGCTCCGGTGGACCATTATTTCGGCGACCTGGACGGAAGCTGGGATGCCGATGGGGACGGGGTGTACGGTCAGTCGGACGACTCGCTGGACCTCTACATGGATGTCCTCGTCGGGCGTGCGTTGATCGCGGACCATTCCCATGCCGCGACCTTCGTGGACAGAACGATGACTTACGCCTCCTCGCCACCGGACGGCCCATGGGGCAGAACGGCCCTTCTCTGCGGCGCGATCCTCTTCGAGGACATCGGATACATCGGAGGCAGGGGCTGCGACTCGCTCGCCGCCGCCCTGCCCCGGACCTGGGATGTGGTGCGCGTGTACGAGGAGCCGTCTCTGGTCGACGGCAGCGACACCCACATCGAATACCTCCAGGCCGGGACGGGATGGAACTACTATGCCGGCCACGGGAACAGGAACGGCATCTGGTGGCACGACAAGCCGTACACGATGATGAGCGTCACCCTGGCCCAGGAACTGCAGAACGGCTTCAGAGCCGGCATCCATACGAGCATCGGCTGCCATCCCGGCGACTTCTGCGACGACCTGCAGTGCTGCGCGGAAGCTCTGCTCCGGAACCCTGACGGGGGCGCCGTCTCGGTCACCTTCAACACGACCTACGGATGGGAGGGCTACTGGCCCGAGCTGGGGCCGAGCGAACGGATGTGCATCGACTTCACCTCCGGCGTCTTCATGGACCACCTTCCTTCCCTGGGCGAGGCCTTCGCCTCCGCCAAGGACCGCAGGATCCCCTGGATTCACGGCGAATACGACAGGAACCTGCAGTCGATACTCGCCTGGACCGCCTTTCATGACCCGGCTCTCGCGGCTCTGGGAGTGGAGCCCATGACGCCGATACCGCCCATCCCTCTCACCATGGGCGCTCCCCGGCCGAATCCCTCCATCGGCGGCGCCCCGCTGACGTTCGACGTCCTGTTCCGGGGCGGCACGGCCGAGCTGTCGGCATGGGACATGGCGGGCAGGCTCCTCTGGAGGGACACGGCGACGGCCCCGGGAACCTTCCAGTGGGACGGCCGTCTGCCCGACGGGCGCTGGGCGCCGGCCGGCGTCTACATCATCTCGGCCAGGCGGGGCGGCCTCGTTGTCAGCCGCCGTGCCGTGATCCTCGAATGACAGTTAGGCGCCATGCTCACCGAGCCCTCTACCGGGCCGGGCAACAGGCGCTGATGGTCTGACTCCCGCCTGCCGTCTGCAGCCGCAACGCATCTGAAGCAACGAACGACCCTGTCGCGATGGAGGACAAGAGAAAAGGGCCGCCGGGCGACCGGCGGCCCTGATGCATCGCCCCCTGCCTAGAACTGGGCCTTTATGCTGCCCCAGGTGTCGTGCGTGAGTCCGGCGTCGAAGTCGATGTCGAGTTCGGAGAGATAGCATGCCGATCCCTTGGCCCAGGACCAGAAGAAGGTTCCACGGCTGTCGGCGTAGCAGAGCCCGTAGGATTGAGCCTGGCCCATCGACGGGCAGGGTACCGTTCCGAAGTGGGTGAGGGTCGAGCCGTCGTATTCGTAGAAATAGAACTGATGAACATTGTAGCTGGTGACGACGACGCCCAGGTTGCCGTTGCAGGGAAAGACGGCCAGACCGCTGAGCTGGTATGATGGCTCGGAGATGATGAATCTGTTCGTCGTGCCCCCGGGAACAAAGTTGTAGATCGAGTACACGCCGTCGTCGCTATGGGCCTCCCAGTATTCGCCGGTCTCCTCGTCGAACTCCATCCCGCGGCCTTTATTGCCTGCTGGATTCGCCGGAAAGTCGACCCAGGCTCCATTTTCGTTGACAAACAGGTTGGTGAGATCCCAGTCGTTGCTGGTGAAGAGTGCACCCGCAGGACCGGCCGCCACTCCGAAGCAGCCAGCGTTCGAATCCATCAGGTCGATGCCGCCTGCCATGCACCCGCCTGCGGCGTCCCAGCGATTGATCCTGTCGTCCACTGCGGAGGCCATGATCACATAGCCGTCTTCGCTGTTGAGCCAGTCCAGTCCGAGGACCTGGACTCCGGGGGTCCAGGTGTCGATGACGGTGATGCTTATACCATCAGTTCCAGTGTCGATGGGACACACAGGGGCATGGAGGCCGTCGTTCCCATCTTCGCCGGCGTATGCCAGCGATGCGAGACCGATGAGCAGCAGATGAACAGGTTTCATGACTCCCTCCCCGTACGAAAGTGAAAACATACGCAACACCAAGTATGAATCTTCCAAGGCATGCCGGGTATGTCGTCCACCCCGGCCGGTCGTTGGAATACCGGGCTGCCCGGCGGGGTAGAACCTGCAACGGACAGCGAACGGAGGTACATCGTGAGATCGGTTGTCTTTGCGGCGCTCGTCGTCCTGTCGGCGGCCCGGACCGTCGATGCCGGGGATGACTACAGCAGGCTCCAGGCCGTGGGAGAGAACGGCGTGGTCGTCGATCTGCCCCTCGAGCACACATCGGTGGACATCGCCGTCACCGGCAATCTGCAGAGGGCGGTTGTGAGGCAGATCTACGGCAACCCGTTCGAGGAACCGATCGAGGCTGTCTATGTCTTCCCGCTGCCCGACGACGGCGCGGTCGACAGGATGAACATGTACATCGGCGACCGGCTGGTGGTCGGGCGCATCTACGAGAGGGACGCCGCGCGGGTCATCTACGAGGAGGCCGTCTCCTCCGGTCAAACCGCGAGCCTTCTGGAGCAGGAGAGGCCCAACATCTTCACCCAGAGCGTCGGGAACATCCTTCCCGGCGACAGCATCACGATCGAGATCAGCTACGTCGCGACCGTAGGATACGACGACGGCAGGTACGAACTGTCCTTCCCGATGGTGGTCGGACCAAGGTTCATCCCCGGGGAGCCGACCGGACACTCCGGCACCGGCCGGGCCTTCGACACCATCCAGGTCCCCGATGCGGGCAGGATCACGCCGCACGTCGTCCCCGAGGGCATGCGCACCGGATACGACATCGACCTCTCGGTCACCATGAACACCGGTTTCCCCGTGGGGCGGATCAGGAGCCTGAATCACGCGATCCGCGAGAAGCGCAGCGGAAATACGATCAGAATCAATCTGATAGGTAAGAACGAGATTCCCAACCGCGACTTCGTCCTGACCTACGGATCCGGGTCGGACCGGATCGAGGCCGGCCTGATGACCACGAACGGCGACCTGGGTGGACACTTCATGCTGATCCTCCAGCCCGAGGTCGACGTTGCCGACGATGACATAATGCCGAAGGAGATGTTCTTCGTGGTCGACTGCTCCGGCTCCATGAGCGGGCAGCCGATGGAGGTGGCGAAGGAGACCGTCCGGCAGTTCGTCCGCGGGATGAACCCGGGCGACTCCTTCCAGATCATCCGTTTCAGCGAGAACGCCAGCGGGATGTCGGCCCACCCGCTCGAGAACACCCCCGCGAACGTGGCGACAGGCATCTCTTACATCAATTCCCTCTCCGGCGAGGGAGGGACGATGATGATCGAGGGCGTCCGCGCGGCTGTCGGTTATCCCGAGGACCCGGACAGGATGCGCTTCGTCATCTTCCTGACCGACGGCTACATCGGGAACGAGGCCGAGATACTGGGCGAGCTGCGGAGCACTCTCGGCGGGAACACCAGGCTCTTCAGCGTCGGCGTGGGTTCAGGCCCCAACCGGTATCTAATCGAGGGCCTTGCCGAGGAGGGACGGGGAGCCTCCTGCTACGTCGGGCTTAACGAGGATCCGGAATCCGCCGTCTCGGCGATCTACGAGAAGCTCAACAACCCTTATCTCGTCGGGATAGACATCGACTGGGGAGGTTTGAAGGTCACCGAGGCATACCCGGCGGAGGTTCCCGACCTCTTCGCGGGTCAGCCGCTGGTCGTGACGGGGCGGTATACGGCCCCGGGCAGGGACAATGTCACGATTACGGGATCGATCGGAGGGCGCGAGTGGAGCAGGACCATTTCCGTCGAGCTTCCCTCGGCGGAGGAGGGGAACGACGTCATAGCGACCCTCTGGGCCAGGCGGAAGATCCACGATCTCTCCAGGCTGCTGTACGACCGCTACGGCCGTGAGAGATACGATCAGGAGATCGTGGACGCGATAACCGACGTAGCCCTGGATTACCGGATCATGAGCGAGTACACGTCGTTCGTGGCGGTCAGCGAAGAGGTGAGGACGGTCGACGGCAGGCCCGTCACCGTGGAAGTGCCGGTGAACATGCCCCAGGGCGTGTCCTATGAGGGCGTGTTCGGGCAGGGAGGAAGTGCTGAAGCCCAGTATAGGATGACCGCACCCTCTCCTGTAATGAGGTCGTACGGTGTCGTAGGCGGCTCCACAGGAAATGCGCCCGGCGAGATGGCCCAGGTCGAATGCTGTGTCGTTCTGGCCGACGGAGACTGGTACGGCTGCAGCACATCACCATCGGTAGTCATGGTATCCGTATCCCCGTATCTCGGGCTCAGGGCGTCGGAGGTCAGGTCGGCTCTGCGGGAGTGCATCGACGAGATGCTGGCCTCATATACCGAATTAGTGGAGGACACCAGGGCGGACGACGGCACCTTCGCAACGGGGAGCATCACCCTGTCGATCGAGTTCGACGGAACCGGCCGTGCCGTCGGTGTCTCCGTGGTGAGCGACGAGGTCGGATCGGACAGGCTGGCGAGGGAAGTTATCTCCATCCTCAGGGCCGTCAGGATTCCGGAGCCGCCCGAAGGTGCGGGTACGATCCTGGTCACCTACAGTTTCTCGGCAGTCTAGACGGAGTTCGGATGGAAGAGGGGCGGGCCCGGCCCGCCCCTGTCGCTTCCGGTCAGGCTCGGCCACTAGGGCTGGAAGCCCTCCCGGAACCTGAGCAGTCTCGCGGGATTGCCCGCGACTATCGCTCCGTCGGGAACGTCCTTCGTGACGACGGAGCCTGCCCCCACGACGGCTTTCCTGCCGATCCTCACAGGCAGTATCGTCGCGTTCGAGCCGATGCTGGCCCCGTCCTCGACCACGGTGCCCTTCCACTTCTCCTTCTCAGGCTGCGGAGGATGGACGTCGTTTATGAACATCACGCCGTGCCCTATGAAGCAGTCGCTCCCGATCGTCACCATGTCGCAGACGAAAGAGTGGCTCTGAATCCTGGTTCTGTCGCCGATGACCGCTCCGCGCTGTATCTCGGTGAAGCAGCCGATCATGCAGTCTCGCCCGATCCTGCACCCGTAAAGGTTTACGAAGTTCCAGACCTTCGTGCCCTCGCCTATCTCGCAGTCGTTGATAAGCTTGTAGTCCATATCGACCTCCGCGGTTGGTAGTGCCGAACATAGTCCGGGCGTGACGCCCGGGCACGATTTCAAACCCTGCCTCTCCGGGCTTATGCTTGTGCATGCAGTCCGGATGACCGGCACGAACGGGAGGAGAGGGATGTCCGTCGGGTTCAAGTGCCCTTCATGCGCAGGAGATCTCACCGCGAACCCCGGCGGGAAGACGACGAAATGCCCCTTCTGCGGGATTTCGTTACTGGTGCCCGACGAACTGCTCGACAGGAGACAGATCTGGCCGGCTGAAGTCATAGAGGCGGGCAGGACAGCCAGTAGAGCCGGATGGCTGACTCCCCGTCAGGGCGTGGATACCGAATCTCTGCTGCGTTTCGAAGCCGGAGGCACGGGCCGCGGCTGCTTCACAGCCCCCTGGGACATGGCTGTCGATGGCAGGGGATGCATCTGCGTCACGGACGTCGCTTCCAACAGGATGCAGGTTTTCGACCGTACCGGCGGGGTCCGGTATGTGTGAGACGGGGCCGCAGAGCGGCCCCGCCGATCCTGAGAATCTCCGTCAGTCCTCCGACAGGAACGGGTACCTGAAGTCGCGCGGTGTGGCGAAGCACTCCTTCAGCGTCCTGATGCTGATCCATCTCAGCAGGTTGAAGATGGAACCCGCCTTGTCGTTGGTTCCGGATGCCCTAGCGCCGCCGAAGGGCTGGTGTCCCACCGTTGCCCCTGTCGTCTTGTCGTTGATGTAGAAGTTGCCGGCGGCGTGCCTCAGACGCGTTTCGGCCAGCTTCACGGCCTCCCTGTCGCGTGCGAAGACCGCACCCGTCAGGGCGTATGGCGATGTCGAGTCGCAGAGGTCCAGTATCTCCTCGAACTTCGCGTCGTCGTAGACGAAGACGGTGAGAACCGGCCCGAAGATCTCCTCCTCCATCAGCCTGTCGTGGGGATTCTTCGTCTCTACGACGGTCGGCTGGACGAAGTACCCGGAGGAGCCGTCGCAGGTGCCTCCGTGGACGATCGAGCAGTCGGCGCTGTTCCTGGCATAGTCAAGGTACGACGAGATGTTGTCGAAGGAGGCCTTGTCGATCACCGCGCCCATGAAATTGGAGAAGTCCTCGACCGGGCCGACCTTGATCCGGGAAAGCATTCCGAGCATCCGGTCGCGCACGTCGGGCCATATCGAAGACGGGATGTAGGCCCGTGAGGTGGCCGAGCACTTCTGCCCCTGGTACTCGAAGGCACCGCGGATGAGGCAGGTGGCCAGGCCCTGGGGTTCGGCCGTGGTATGGGCGACGAGGAAGTCCTTGCCGCCGGTCTCGCCGACTATCCTGGGATAGGTGCGGTATCTGCCGATGTCTCCCGCGATCGTTTGCCAGATGCCGTTGAAGGCCGCCGTGGATCCGGTGAAGTGCACCCCGGCCAGAGCCGGGTCGGAGAGCACGAGCTTCCCAATCGCCGAAGAGTCGCCGGGGATGAAGTTGATCACTCCGGGGGGCAGCCCGGCCTCCATGAAGGCCTGCATCACCATCCAGTTGGAGTAGACGGCCGTCGAGGAGGGCTTCCACAGGACGGTGTTCCCCGTGAGCGCGGGGGCCATGGACAGGTTGCCGCCAATCGCGGTGAAGTTGAAGGGCGTTATGGCAAACACGAAGCCTTCGAGCGCCCTGTAGTCCATCCTGTTCCAGGTCGCCGCGAAGTTCTCGGGCTGGATCTGGTAGATCTGCTGCATGAACCAGGTGTTCATCCGCAGGAAGTCGGACAGCTCGCAGATCGCGTCGATTTCCGACTGATGGCAGGTCTTGCTCTGGCAGAGCATCGTGGAGGCGTTGATCAGACTCCTCTTCCGCCTGGAGACGATCTCGGCCGCCTTGAGCGAGACGGCGGCTCTCTCCTCCCAGGGCATCACGGACCACTTCTTCCATGCTGCTGCTGCGGCTTCCACCGCGAGACGGATCTCGGCCGGGCCGGCCTTGTGGTAGGTCGCAAGGGTATGTCCGTGGTCGTGGGGACAGACGCAGCGACCCATGTTGCCGGTACGGACCTCCTTCCCTCCTATGAGGAGGGGAATCTCGATCTCGGAGGATCGCAGCGAGGCGAGCGCGTTCTTCAGATCTGCCCTCTCGCTTGTCCCCGGCGCATAGGGGGTCACCGGTTCATTCGGCGGCATGGGGATCTGCACCAATGCGTTCATGTGGATCTCCTTTCCATTATTGGGAGGCACAGCCGTTTCCAGCCGCATTTTGTCGACCGGACCGGCATTGTACCTTGTTTAGCCCGAAGGGCTCAGAGAGTGTTGAATATAGCCGATAAAAGCCGTATCGGAGATGACGGAGCTGAAGAAAGAATACAATCAATAGATTATTCAATCAGGACAGGATGCGGACCGAGTTGGCCTTGAACGAAATCCACACCGCCGTACCCGGGTGGAGCCCAAGCCTCTCGGTCGACTCCCTGGTCACCGCGGCGACGAAGGTCGCCCGGCCGGTCACCATGCTTACCATGTCGGTGTACGGACCGTGTTCGATCGAGGCCACCTCGCCCGGGAAGCAGTTCCGCATGCTGGAGTCCGGGCGGGAGGCGGAGACGGTCACCGCCTCTGTGGGGATCACTATGCAGCCTTCGCCCTCGGCCGGCTCGGCCATCACGATCTCGAGGCCGCCCGAGACCGCCCTGGCCCCTTCGAATTTCGCCCTCAGGATGTTGCGCTGGCCGGAGAAGGAGGCGACGAAGAGATTGGAGGGCCGGAGGAGCACGTCGTCGACGGGACCGTGCTGGATCATCCTCCCTTCCGAGAGGACGGCGACATGGTCCGCCAGGGCCAGGGCGTCGGCGAGGTCGTGCGTGGCCATCACGACGGTCATGCCCCTTCCCCTGTGCAGTGAGGCGATCAGGGAGCGCATCTCCGGCCTGAAGCCCTGATCCACCGAACTCAGCGGTTCGTCGAGAAACAGTATCTCGGGATCGGTCGCCAGAGCCCTGGCAAGGGCGACCTTCTGCATTTCCCCGCCGGACAGGGTTTTCGCGTGCCTTCCTGCGAAGCCTGACAGACCGACGACCTCGAGCCCGGCCTCGATCCTGCCCGGATCGGGCTTCATTCCACGGAAGCGAAGGCCGGCCTCCACGTTGCGACGGACCGTGCCGTCGAGCATGAAGGGCCTCTGCATCACCATCGCCATCCTGCGACGGGCCCTCGTGCAGGCGGCGGAACCCGCGCCGGCGTAGTCGATCCCGTCGAGAAGTATCCTGCCCGAAGAAGGCTTCACCAGCAGGTCGGCCGTTCGCAGGAGAGTGGTCTTTCCGCATCCCGTGGGGCCTATGACGGCGCAGAACCCGCCGCTTTCGACGGCGAAGGAAACTCCGTCCAGAATGGTCCTGCCGCCTGTTCTGCGCGAAAGTGAGTCGAGTTCGAACCTCATGCCCGCCCGGCCTCAAGAAGATGGACGGCCAGGCTCACGAGGAGTGCGAGTGTGATGAGGATGAGCCCCAGCGCTATGGATTCGGCGGTCTCGCCCTTGCCGATCCCCAGGGATATCGCCGTGGTCAGCGTCCTGGTGCGCCCCGCGATGTTGCCGCCCACCATCATGGCCGCCCCGACCTCCGAGATCGCCCTTCCGAACGACATCAGGAGTGCGGAGACGATGGCCCGCCTCGCCTCCCCGATCACGACGAGGCCTGTCTGGAGCGGTCCCGCACCCAGGGCCCTCACGGTATCCTCGACCTCGTGGGTGATCCCTCCCAATGCGGCAATCACCAGCCCGAGCATCACGGGAGCGATCAGGACCACCTCGGCTATGACGATGGCCTTGGTAGTGAAGAGAATACCCAGGAAGCCCAGCGGCCCGACCCTGGAGAGGAAGAGGAACACGATAAGCCCGGCGAAAACAGTCGGCATGCTGTAGAGGGCGTGGATGACGCCGGTCAGCACCCGCTTGCCGGGGAACGAAGTGAAGTGGATCAACACGCCGAGGGGGACGAAGAGCAGCGTGGAGATGATGGTGGCGCTGGCGGAGACCATCAGCGTCCTCATGGTGATCTCCATCACCACGGGATCGCCCGTGACGATCAGGTCCAGGGCAATGCCGAAGGCCTCCGCCAGCCGTTCCAAGCCGTCTAGAGGTCCTGACCCGCGCAGGGGGTGAAGAGCTGCCTGCCCCAGGTCTCGACGCCGTAGGAACCGATGAGTTCCTGAACCTCGGGAGAGGTCAGGAAGGTCACCATGTTGGCCGCCATGGCGGAGTCGCGCGCCGCAGCCAGGGGTATCACTGAATAGACGTTCCTCATGGCGTCGCCGGCGCCCACGATGATCTCGAGATCGACGTCGCCCTGGTAGGCCAGGAAGGTGGCGATGTCGGAGAGGGCATAGCCGCGCATCTCGTTGGCCATGTTCAGGGTCGGACCCATGCCGGCCGCGGCCTCCACGTACCAGTCGCCTGCGGTCCTGATGTCCTCGTAGTCGTATCCGGCGGCCGCCCAGAGACGCTTCTCCTGGGCATGCGTGCCGGACTCGTCGCCGCGTGAGATGAACGGGACGGTCGCGTTGTCATGGATCATGGTGAGAGCGGTTTCGGGCTCGAGATCCCTGATGCCTGCCGGATCGTCCGCCGGGCCCACGATCACGAAGAAGTTGTATGCGAACGGGGTTCTCGACAGGCCGATGCCTTCGGCAATGAACGGTTCCTCGCGTGCGCGGTCGTGGACCACTATCACGTCGACGTCGCCGCGGGTGCCCCACTCCATCGCCTTGCCGGTGCCGGCGTAGAGGATGTCGAGTTCGACGCCGTACTGATCCTCGAACATCGGCTCGAGGTATGCCCAGAGGCCCGTGTCGTACAGGCTGGTGGTGGTCGCTACCAGGAGACGCTCTACCCTCTCCCTGGGAGGATAGGCTTCGGTGGCGGCATCTGCCGTCGGCTCGACGCTCCGGTCGACCGCAGGCTGCTCTCCGCAGGCGCAGAAAGCAAGCACGACGGCCGACAGAACGACGAAGGAAACGAGTTTCCGGGACATGAACCCTCCTCTTCGATGTTGAACCGGGACCGCCGGTCCCGCCGGGCTGGAATCGGGAGAATGGACGTGATCATGCGGTGGGGAGGCCACCGGTATCCGACTCGATCGACGTCCGTTCCCTTTCCTAACACGGGAGGCGCAGTCGTTTCCTCCTGCACCCTGTCGCCCCGGCGTCCATGGCGTGCGCTTTAGGACGAGGGGGTCGGGAAGCGGTCGCTTGCACAAGCTATACTTCACGCCCGTATCGGTCGCAAGGCGCATCCGTTCGCGGATGGGAAGGACTTGCCCCATATTACGGCTTCCCGGGAGGCGACATGAAGGAACGCATCAGGAACTTCTGCATCATCGCGCACATCGACCACGGCAAGTCCACGCTCGCGGACAGGCTCCTGCAGGCCACCAATACGGTGAGCGACAGGGAGTTCCGCAACCAGATGCTCGACTCCATGGACATCGAGCAGGAGCGTGGAATCACGATAAAGAGCACCGCCGTCACGATGAAGTACTCCGCCTCCGACGGGATCGATTACACGCTGAATCTCATCGATACGCCCGGGCACGTGGATTTTTCCTACGAGGTCTCCCGCGCCCTCGCCTCGTGCGAGGCGGCCCTGCTGGTGATAGATGCCGCACAGGGCGTCCAGGCGCAGACGCTCGCCAACCTCTACAAGGCGATGGAACAGAACCTCACGATCATCCCGGTGGTCAACAAGATCGATCTTCCGTCGGCCAGCATCGCCGAGGTGATGGAGGAGATAGACCACGAACTGGGGCTCGATCCTGACGACGCCGTACTGGTTTCGGCCAAGACGGGCCAGGGGATACCGGAACTCCTGGAAGCCATCGTCCGCCTCGTCCCGCCTCCGTCCAGCGATCCGGACAAACCCCTGAGGGCGCGGGTTTTCGATAGCTTCTTCGATCCCTACCGGGGTGTCGTGGTCCACTTCAGGGTCGTCGAAGGGACGCTCAGGAAGGGTTCCTACATCAGGCTGATGGCCGCCGGCGCCGACTACAGGCTCGAGGAAGTCGGCCACATGAAGATCTCCCGCGAGCCGTGCGAGGCTCTGGAGGCGGGCGAAGTCGGCTACCTGATAGCCGGGATCAAGTCCGTCGGGGACGTCCGTTCCGGCGACACGATCACCGACGCCGCCTCGCCGGCATCGGAGCCGCTTCCGGGATACACCGAAGCCAAGCCGGTGGTGTTCTCCTCCATCTTCCCCGTATCCACGGAGGACTACGAGGATCTGGCGGTATCCATCGAGAAGCTCAAGCTGAACGACGCCTCGCTCGTTTTCGAGAAGGTGAACTCCGCCGGCCTGGGATTCGGCTTCCGTTGCGGATTCCTCGGGCTGCTCCACCTGGAAGTCGTCCAGGAAAGGCTCGAGCGCGAGTTCAACCAGTCCCTGGTTCTCACGGCGCCTACGGTGCTGTACCACGTCTACCTCAACTCCGGGGAGATGCTCATGGTGGACAACCCGCTCCACTACCCGGACCCGTCCCAGATCGACCATGCGGACGAACCCTACATCAAGGCCTCGATAATCATGCCGGACCGCTACATAGGTCCGGTGACCCTCCTGCTGAAGGACAGGCGCGCGGAAGACTACAAGTCGATGTACGTGGGCAAGCAGCGCGTCGAGGTCACGGCCGAACTCCCCCTCGCGGAAGTCGTGTACGACTTCTACGACAGGCTCAAATCTGTGACGCAGGGATACGGATCGTTCGACTACGAGCCGGCCGGATACAGGAAGGGCGATCTGGTGAGGCTCGACATCCTCGTCAACCACGAGAGGGTGGAGGCTCTGTCCATCCTGGTGAACAGGGAGAGGGCCAGGGAGTGGGCGGTGCGCGCCTGCGAGAACCTGGCCAAAGAGATCCCCAGGCACCAGTTCAAGATTCCGGTGCAGGGGGCCATCGGCGGGACGATCATCGCGAGGGAGACGATCCAGGCCTTCCGCAAGGACGTTACGGCCAAGTGCTACGGAGGCGACATCACCCGCAAGAGGAAGCTCCTAGAGAAGCAGAAGGAGGGAAAGAGGAAGATGAAGATGGTAGGCTCCGTCTCCATCCCTCAGAAGGCCTTCCTCGCGGTCCTGAAGCGTGACGAGTAGCGACTCGGGCTTGAATCCCGCCGTGTCATGCGTATAATTCCGCTACATGCCTGTTTCCTTTCGGAGCGGTTGACAGGGAGGTAGGTCATGGCGAAGAGCATGGATCGGGAGACTGCGAAGAAGGATCTGAAGAAGGCCGCGAAGTCTCTCAAGGAGAAGCGCGCGGACAAGAAGGCCAAGAAGGAGACCAAGAAGGTCGTGGTCCAGTAGAGGGTCGTCCTCCGGGATCAACCCGTCCGGACCTTCAGGACGAGCATACAACCCGGGCCGGAAGGGGAGCATGCCTGGCAGCGATGGATGACAGGTTCGAGCCCGCCGGTCCGGGTTTTTACGATTAGAGCGCAAGGAAAGGCTCCTTCGTTTCATGGGGGAGATACGCACACCCGGATGTTGATGCGCCAGCAGGTTTCGGAACCCGTGCCTGAATCCCCGGCTTCCCTCCAGTCGCCCGGGATCGTGAGCTGAGATGACCGACGGCTCCGGCTCCCCGGGCCTCTATGTCCATGTGCCCTTCTGTCTCCGGAAATGCCGCTACTGTGCGTTCTACTCGGTGGCCGACCTCGATTCCGACGCAGCCATGAGATTCGGGGGATCCCTCCTCGGGGAGATGAGGATGCGGCTGCCCTCCGACACCGTATTCCCGACCTTCTACGCCGGCGGGGGTACGCCGGTCCTCCTGGAACCTTCGTTCTGGAGCGAGGTGTTCGCCGCATTCCCGCCCACTTCCCGTTTGGCGGAGGATGCCGAGGTCACGATCGAGGCAAATCCGGCGGCGGTGGGACTGAAGGATCTCCAGGACCTGCGGAGGAGCGGGTTCAACCGCCTGAGCATCGGGGTCCAGTCCTTCGACGACGCGCTCCTGGAGTTCCTGGGGCGGGTTCACAACGGCGCTCAGGCCGAGGAGATGGTTCGAGACGCCAGGAAGGCCGGCTTCGAGAGCATCGGAATCGACCTGATGTACGGCATCCCCGGGCAGACCAGGGAGGACTGGCTGAAGGATCTACGGAGCGCCGTCGATCTCGGCGCGGAGCATATCTCGTGCTACTCGCTGACAGTCGAGGACGGTACGCCATACGGCCATTCCGTCAAGAGCGGCGATGCTCCAGTCCCTGACGAGAGCCTCGTCGCAGAACTCTACCGGGCGACGGACGAACTTCTCTCGAGGGCCGGCTACCAGCACTACGAGGTGTCGAACTACGCAGCCGGACGAAAGTGGAGGAGCAGGCACAACACGGCCTACTGGAGCGGTGCGGCCTACCTGGGATTCGGCCCTTCCGCGCACAGCTACGACGGCCGCTCCAGGCGGAGCTGGAACAGGCTCGGCCTCAACGAATACCTGGAAGCCGTGGAATCCGGAGGACTCCCCGAGGCCGATTTCGAGAACCTCAGCGAGGGACAGCTCATGCTCGAGCGGATCATGCTCGGTCTGCGCACCAGCGACGGCGTGGACCTGTCGAAAGCCGGATTCGAGGGCGAGGCTGATGGAGCGCTCCGGAACATGTTCGCGAACTGGGTTTCTCACGGTCTCTGCACCGTGGACGGTCTCCGGATAAGCCCTACGTCGCAGGGAATGCTGATGGCCGACGGGATGGCCTCGTCCCTTGCGGCCATTCTCGATCTCTAGCCGGGCCGGAGTTTGACGCGAACCCCCGGCTTGGCAATAATCCGTCACCCTTCGGTGCCCCAGTAGCTCAGTTGGATAGAGCGTCGGTTTCCTAAACCGCAGGTCGTGCGTTCGAGTCGCGCCTGGGGCACCATATTCTCAGGTTCTTGTTTCCAACGAGTGATCGAAGTAGCAAGAATTCGCGTCGGTTTCGCTTCGCCGCCTTGCGGCTTGCGGCCCCTTCGGGGTCCTAAACCGCAGGTCGTGCGTTCGAGTCGCGCCTGGGGCACCATATTCTCAGGTTCTTGTTTCCAACGAGTGATCGAAGTAGCAAGAATTCGCGTCGGTTTCGCTTCGCCGCCTTGCGGCTTGCGGCCCCTTCGGGGTCCTAAACCGCAGGTCGTGCGTTCGAGTCGCGCCTGGGGCACCATATTCTCAGGTTCTTGTTTCCAACGAGTGATCGAAGTAGCAAGAATTCGCGTCGGTTTCGCTTCGCCGCCTTGCGGCTTGCGGCCCCTTCGGGGTCCTAAACCGCAGGTCGTGCGTTCGAGTCGCGCCTGGGGCACCATATTCTCAGGTTCTTGTTTCCAACGAGTGATCGAAGTAGCAAGAATTCGCGTCGGTTTCGCTTCGCCGCCTTGCGGCTTGCGGCCCCTTCGGGGTCCTAAACCGCAGGTTCCTCATCGAAATCGCCGGGATCTTGAGACTGGAGGAATGGCTGGATGAGCAGTCACAGTGAGACTGATCACCTGGATATGGAGACCCTGCCTTGCTATCCGATTACACTCGTCCCCTGCGAAGATGGAGGATTTGTCGCTAAGATCTCAGATCTCCAGGGATGTATCGCTCAGGGGGATTCCGCTGAGGAAGCACTGGCCGCTCTTGAAGAAGTGAAGAGCCTCTGGATCGAAAGCGCAATGGAGCATGGAGATGAGATTCCTGCTCCATCTTCAGACAGGGATTATAGCGGAAGACTGCTTGTCAGAATGCCGAAGCGGCTCCATCGAGAACTCTCGGAAGCTGCGCTCGATGCCGGTTGCAGCCTGAATCAGTACATTGTCTACCTTCTCGGACAGAGATCGCACTTCACCAGGTAAAGAACTCTCTCGATGAGGTACACGCCTTTATTACTGCCTCCGGTGTAACTGCCGATCTGTGGCGGATTAAGAGTAATTACCCCGAATCGAGATGAGCCAGGGCATAAGGCTGTTCCTGGAATCCGGAACAAGGGGCACCCAACTTGGTCCACCATTAACCGGGGCGCCGACCCGGGCTAGTGAACTACAACGACTCTAGCCGTAGATGACCAGGTTCCCGACTGCAATCGGACCGAGTAGACGCCGGCCGGGCTGCCGCTACTGTCCCAGACGAGATCGTCACCGCAGCCAACGACATCGAGAGCGGCCACCTGCCGGCCTGTCGTGTCGATCACCTGAACCTGCCCGCAGATTCCATCAGGGATGTCGATCTGCACGAGCCCCGAAGCCGGACACGGAGTGGCGGTGATCCATCTCGATGAAGGACCCGGATCTTCGGAAGTCGATTCCTGAACGCCGCCCCGGGCGAAGAAGACGCCTCCGGTGATCTGGTTGTTCCAGCACATGTAGACCGAGCCATCCCGATCGTTGCCTGACAGGGCGCATGTGTTGGCCTCGCCGGTTCCGGGGTTCGCCACGGCCGGTGAGTCGCTCCAGGTCATCCCCCCGTCCGGGCTCATCGAACAGATGGCCCATGACGGCCACTCCAGCCCAGTACGCTCGCTCCAGGATGCGAAGATCGGCCCGCCCGGCGGGCTCCAGACCCCTCCATACCTTCGCCAGTCTTCGTCTCCGGCATCGACGCGAACCGGCTCCGGCAGCCATGTGAGGCCGCCGTCAGTAGATTTCTGATAATGTACATAGGCATGGATCGTTCTCGTCGTGAACTGGGATATCCAACTCAAGTAGAGACCGGTCGGGGTGTAGTCCATTCTGATGCTACAATGCTGAACCGGGTATCCCCCTGTCGGGACGGGGATGTTGGGCTGCATCCACGATGCTCCTCCATCTGCACTGATCGAACAATAGATGTTGTTGTCGCCTCCTGTGGGTCTGCCGTCCGACCACGCGGCAATGAACGACGAACCCTCCAGGAAGGCGACCTCGGCATAGTACTGGGGGCCCGTACTGTCTCCCACCGGCGTGCCGATTTCCCAGGTCAATCCGCCATCAGTTGAGTGAGAAGAATACACTCTGCGATCGTCATCCATGTTTCCATAGACGCAAACCAGGAGATTTCCCTCATCATCGCAAGAAATCGCCGGCATGTAACATCGCTCTCCCTCGATGCTGATCCTCACGTTAGGCTGAAGCCATGTTTCTCCCCCATCCACAGATCTGGAGTAATAGACTGAATACGGTTCGGGGCCCCTGTAATCCTCCCATACCGCATGGAACACCCCGGAGGTGTCTGCGCATACCCTGGGCTTGTAAGGGCCGGCGTCTTCGGAGTCGGTTAACTGTCGTGGGATGCCCCAGGAAACGCCTGCATCCGAAGACACGCTCGCCCAGGCCATCTCGGGCTGTGCGCCTTCGCGCCCGTCCCAGACTACGCAGATCCGGCTGCCGCCATCCGAGGCGATGTCAGTGTTGCCGATCGTGGGATCCGAGAAAGCATCCAGTCTGATGGGTGCCCCGAACCAGAGCGTCGGGTCGGAGATCAGCACGAGCGCAAGGACTGACAGCAGACTAGACACGGACGGCCACCGATCCCTGGTGGGGCGGATAGCCCTCCTTCGTCACCGTCATGGTTCCTGCCGGGGATGGATCGGGATAGACGGGGATCATCCCAGGCCGGTCACGACCCATGCCCCGGATAATCCCCGCTTCGTCCTCCACTCGAGTCGAAGGCTGGCTCGTTCAGTGAGAATGTCAGCGTATATTGAAGAGTATCCGGCAGGGTGAACGAGAGACAAACGAGAAACAGAGAAGCGCAACCCATGGAAGCACCTCCTCTGAAGGTCCCGATTCGCATCTATGTATAGCACATCCACATGGGAAAGCAAGAGATGACGAGCGGTATCGTGCCGGACGTCTCCGGGTCCGATCTCAGCCCTTCTCTTTCTTCTCTCTTCTGAGCCCCTTTCTCCGTCACTACCCGCCAGACCCGGCAGCCCTCCCTATCCAAGCGAGACGAAGAGGTGGGAAGTACTCCTTTTGCCTGCGCCCCGACAAGGTCATAAACCTCAGCCAGATGAGCTAAGTAGGGCATGAGAGTGTTCCAGGTTTCCGGAACGAGGGGCACCATTTTGGTTCTTTCACCATTAACTAGGGCGCCGGTCCGGGAAGCAGCATAGCGCTCTCACTCTCAGTCTGAAGTTCTCGAAGTTCCAGAAGCCATACGCTCTGCGGCTGATCATCTCCATCTTGATTCTCTCCCGTTGACATCTGAGCGGGTGTTTTAAATCATTACAACAATAATGAAGGAGAGCTTTCAGAGTGGGCGACAAGAGGGGTAATTAGGAGGACTGGAGGTCGAAGATGTCTACCAGGGTTTCTTTTGGAGAATACCTTAGGGGACTCCGGGTCGGTATCGGCATGACTCTAAGAGAGTTCTGCAGAAGAGTCGATGAGAGCCCGGGGAATGTCAGCAGGATAGAACGCGGGAAACTTGCCCCCCCGGATTCAGTGGAGAAGCTCGTAAGGTTCGCCAGGGGACTTGGGCTGACTGATGAGGGCGAGATACGGGATTTTATTGACCGAGCTGTTATCGAAAGAGGAAGAGTCCCGGACGACATACTGTCGAATGAGAGGATGGTCGCTGCCCTGCCTCTTGTTTTTCGGACTATGCGAGGCGAAAGAGTTGACGATGATGATCTTCGGAGTTTAGCTGAGCTGATCAAGAGGAGTTAATCCTTGAGAATCAACTACTTAAGGATTGAGGACATTGAGGAGGAGACCCGCCGCTTGCTTAGAAACTCTGGTCAAGATAGTTCTATCCCTGTTGATGTTGAGAGCATTATCGAACGACACCTTGAGTTAGCAATTGTCCCGATCCTCAACCTGATGAGGGACTACGGAATAGATGGCTTTACATCTGGAGACTGGAGTGAAATCGCCATAGACGAGAACATCTATATGAACATCGAGACTCGTTGCAGATCCACGCTCGGACATGAAATCGGTCATCTCGTCCTGCACAGAGAGCAGTTACAGACTGAATCTGAACGATTCGGCATTGTATCAGTGGAAGATTGGATCAGATTCTATAGAGCGATGGATGATGGAACTCGATCAAGATTTGAGTATCAGGGCTACATTTTCTCTGGTCTCCTGCTCGTTCCTTCGGAACACTTGATTGCTGCATATGAGAGGGAGGAGGCATCATTGCTCCGAGTAGTTGATGAAGCGAAAAGCAATGGACTGGTTCGAGATGATTACCTTGATAGCGCTATCGAGTACCTGGCGACGCGACTTGCTCCTCAATTCTATGTATCGACAGAGGTCATCCGTAAAAGAATAGAGAACTCGGGCCTCATCGCGCGCATCCCATAGCCTGACACCTATAGAATCATTTATCTTCTTCTCGCCACGGAAATGAGCCGCCGGTCGTCTTCTGGTGAAAGATTTGGGGTTTGAGAAAAGGTGATTCATGACCGAATTTCCCACCAAGCCACCCGACTCCGAACTCCTCATCTACCAGACCGAGGACGGGCGGGCGCACCCGTATACAGGTCCGTTTGGAGGAGGAAATGGTCTGGCTCACCCAGGCGGACATGGCCCGACTCTTTCAGACAACTCCATAGAACATCACCCTCCATCTCAAAAATATTTTTCAGGAAGGGGAGTTGGACGAAGCAGCAACTTGTAAGGATTTCTTACAAGTTCAACCCGAAGGTGGCAGGCAGATTCAGCGTGCCCGTAAGCATTACAATCTGGATGCCATCATATCTGTGGGCTACCGTATCAAGAGCCATGTAGCCACCCGCTTTCGGCAATGGGCCACCCAGCGGCTTCGGGAGTATATCGTCAAAGGCTTCACTCTGGACGATGAGCGGCTCAAGCAGGCAGGCGGCGGCAATTATTTCGACGAGTTGCTTGCCCGCATCCGGGACATCCGGGCCTCGGAAAAGGTGTTCTTGACGATCAGGCCCACCCGCTCCCCGAATCAATTCCGCAATTCACACCTACGAACTCCTCGCTGATGGCCAGAGCCTTCTCCGGATGAGTCGCCGCAGAGACGGCACGCTTCAGCTCCACCGCTTGGATCACGAACATCCTGTTTTCCGAGAAGTCGTCAAGGCGATGGTCCTGCTGTCTACAACGACCGAGACAGTTCACCCGGAGGATTTTAGGGCTTTGACGAGGCTGTTGCCGGGCTTGTTCCCGAGGTGGTGGCAAAGAGCGCACTGTTTCAGGACGGCTTGGCGGAATCAAATGTCCAAAGTCCAGGGAGCCTGCCTCTAAATTGTAGGAAGGCAAAGTGATAACATATTAAGGATGTCGGCGGAGTATCGATTGTCGGCATCCGTTCCGAGTTGTACAACAATCATGTACAAGAAAGGGACGGTATGACTGTAACGACCTACTCCGATGCAAGGGCAAGGCTGGCTTCACTATGTGATCTCGTTTCCTCCTCCAGGGAGCCGGTGATCATCAAGCGTCGCTCGGCCGAGGACGTTGCCCTGGTTTCCGCCGCGGAGCTGTCCAGCCTCATGGAAACCGCACACCTGCTGCGCTCTCCGCGAAACGCTCAGAGACTCCTGCAGGCTCTCCAGCGCGCTATCTCGAAGGATGAGCCTCCGATGTCGCTCGAATCGCTCCGGGAGAAGACAGGTCTTGCCGAAGGGTGAGGCGCACGGCTGGACCGACGGAAATGAGCCGTCGGCCGTCTTGCATCCCGAGTTCATCGAGGATCTTCAGTACTGGGTCGAGACAGAGCGCAAGGTCGCTCCGAGAGCACTTGCGATCGTCCGGGCGGTTCTGAATGACCCGTTCACCGGGATCGGGAAACCGGAACCGTTGAAATACCTGGCCGAGGGTGCCTGGTCCCGCAGGCTGACACAGGAGCATCGGGTAGTGTACCTCGTCCGGAAGGACAGGATCGACTTCCTCCAGTGCAGATACCGTTACTGAGGCAACACGGCGCCCAGCGGGGATTCGTTCCGGGAAGGAGGAACCCCGCCGCCCGAGGTCCGGACGGCGGGGTCGTCATGACGGGATTGCGTTCTACTCGGGGATCCTGAGAACCTATCCCGGGTAGATCTTGTCGGGATCGCTGAGCATGGGCTTGTTCGCATCGAAGATCTTCATGTACTTGTTGGCGTCGCCGTACATGTTCTTGGAGATCTTCGAGAGGGTGTCGCCGCTGACCACGGTGTAGTAGCGGGTCTTGCCCTTGTCGTCCTTGGCGACCATGTCGTCCGAGACCTTGGCGATGCCCTTCACGTTGCCGGCTATCAGAAGGGCCTTCTCCCTGTCCTCTACAGAGCCGGGGGTTCCCTTGAGGTGAACCTTGTCACCCTTCACGGACACCTGCAGATCCTTTACCTTCACCCCATGGGCGTTGATCTTTTCGTTGATCTTCTTGGACATTGCGACGTCGTCGCCAGCGTCGGCCAGCTTCTCCCCAGCGTCCTTCAGAAAGTCGAGCAGACCCATCGTTGACCTCTCTTTCGAACTGTACATGTGCTGGGCTTTTCCCAGCACTGTAGAAAATAACCCACGGTGCCGGTGACGGCCAGTAGAAGCACGATGATCGAACATGCTTCGGGAGTGGAAATGGTTGCAGACGGTTTCGTCTGCACTCATATTCCTGCAGACCATAGACCACAGACCAACAGGAGGTGATGGGAATGCGCAGTGTACTTCTCCTTTGCCTTGCTGTATCGGCAGGTATGGCACTTGCTGCCGATCGTGTCGTCCTCTTCGAGGAATACGCGTCAACCGGTTGAGGCGGCTGCGGAAGCAGCTGGACGGCTGTTAAATCCCTGGTGAATTCGTACCTGTCCTCTGGCGACATCGCCCCGCAGATCATCTTCGGGAACGGCCCCGGGGTCACCTCCTACGGCTCGGCCAGGAGGTCGCTCTACGGCTGGGGCTCGGTACCTACCTTCCAGATCGATGGTGTATCGCAGCAGGTGGGCTGGAACAAGACCAACGTTCAGAACTACATCAACGCCCGCCTTGCGGTGCCGAGCTACGTGAGCATCTCCACCAACGTCGTGGGAAACGCCTCGGGCGGCACGGTGTACTACACGATAACGGTCGAACAGAATCCCGGCGTGACCGGACCCTTCAAGATCTGGTCGGCGGTTCTCGAGAGTCACGAGATTGCCTCCCCGGCCTACGGGGTCTATGACGGCCAGGAGCTGATGTGGGAGCCGAGGGCCTTCCCGTTGGGCGCATCGGGCACCCAGATCCAGATAACCGGCCCTTATCCGCAGACCATCCATCTGTCGCAGTCCTACACACTCGACCCCGTGGAGCATGTCTTCAATAACCTGGATCTGATCACCTACGTACAGGCCGCTACGGGTACGCACGAGGTGCTAAACGCGGCCTTCTCCGACCTTCCCGATACGGCGACCGGAATCGAAGGTCCGGACGAGGCCTGGGTTCAAGGCTCCTCGTCGATCTCCGCATGGCCCAATCCCTGCTTCGGCCGCCTCGACATCGGTGCGGTCATGCCGTCGGGCGTGACCGGTACCGTAACCGTCTTCGACATCACCGGGCACAGGGTGAGCAGTTTCGACGCCGCCGGCTCCGTCGGTCTCGAAATGGATCAGCCCGGCGTCTACATTGCCCGCCTGGAGACGACGGCCGGCGAGGCCGTTTCCACCAGGTTCACGGTGATCCGCTAGATCGCTGTGTCAGCAGCGTCAGGGGCCGGGCAGGCGCCCGGCCCCTTCTTCCTGCAAAGTGGCCGGTCAGGCAGATTACACCCGTGTGGTTTTTCATCATATTTCATGTGTCTCTAGGAAATTGGAGGTGACACAGTGCGAAGGCTACTTCTGCTCGGTATGCTCCTTGCCGCAGGCACCGCCGGTGCAGCGGAGAGGACGGTACTGTTCGAGTACTTTGCGAGTATTGGTTGAAGCGGCTGCTATGACAGCTGGTCAGCTGTTCAATCCGTGATCAAACCGTTCGTTGCATCCGGCGACGTCGCTCCGCTCTACATATTCGGGAACGGGCCTGCGTACAATGCCTTCAACCGTGCGAGGATCAGCATCTACGGTGTAACCGGCACGCCCACCGTGAAGATGGACGGTCTGCCATCCACCGCCAGCCCCGCCGCATACGCAAATGTCATCAACAACCGCCTCGCCATTCCCACTTACGTCTCGATCGAAGTCAGCATGGCTGGCGACTCCACTGGCGGAACCGCGTACATCAGCGTGACGGCCGAGCAGGATCTCGGCATTACGGACCCCATAAAGGTCTGGTGCGTCATAGTGGAGGACGAGCAGCCCGCATCCGGGTCGACCTGGGGCGGATACAACGGGAAGATTCTGAACTGGCTGCCGGTGGCCTGGCCGATGGGCGCCGTCGGCACGCAGATATCCTTCACCGGCCCTTATCCGCAGACTGTGAGCGTCGCCGGCTCCTACACCCTCAATCCCGAGATCCACACCTTCGAGAATCTCAGGGTGGTGACCTTCGTGCAGAGGATCGGTAGCACGACGAAGGAGGTTCTGAACGCTCACTACATGGATCTGCCGGACGCCACGGGCATCTCCGAACCCGAGGAGCCGGAAGGCTCCGAAGGGTGCAGGCTGTCGGTCTGGCCGAATCCATGCAGCGGTGAGTTCAGCATCGGAGCGTTCATGCCCGGCGCCGTCACCGGCGTTCTGACCGTCTATGACATCGCGGGCCGTGAAGTCACGACCTTCGAGGCTCAGGCGGTCAATAACCTGGAGATCCAGGAGGCGGGCGTCTACATAGCAAGGCTCGCCACCTCGGACGGCACCTGCGTTTCGCGGAGGTTCTCGGTAATCAACTGATCACGCGCACAGCGGAGGGGGCGGAGCTGCACAGCTCCGGCCCCTCCTTTCCGATCCTCATCATTGCGTTTCAACTCTATATTCCTTTTAATAACGAAGGATTCCGAAACGCCCGGACGCGGGTCGATGCTCATCCGCGGGAGGTCGCTGGTGGCAAGGAAGTGCCCGAATTGCAGCATGCCCATCCAGGGGCATCCCAGGAACTGCCCGCTGTGCGGTTACGAGTTCCGCGCTCATGATCCGGGCAGATGCGAGTTCTGCGGAACCAGGATCAAGCCCGGCAATGACAACTGCCCCAACTGCGGAGCCCCGGTCGAACACCCGGCCGATCCAGAACCCGGGCCCGACGATACGCCGTCACGGACGGCTTCCGTTCAGGAGACAATCGTTCTACATGTCGATAAAAAGGCGTCCTCGAAGGGCACCCGCAATGTGACAGGCTTCGTGATACTCACCCTGATGATTGCGATTCCTCTGTTATTCATGTCCACCCCGTTCATGCACTGCAACGCTCTCAAAATCGCCTGCGCCCGGAGGGATACGACTCTGGACGAGAGTTCCGTCCGCATCACCATGGCACCGGTTCAGGATTCGATATACCGTGCTTCGATCGTCAAGGGGGAGAATACGATAGAGGATATCTGGCCCAGGGTGATCATCGATCTGCCTGACTCATGCTACTACCCCCACCCATACGACCCGTGCGCCGCCTTCCAGTTCCACGTAGACGGACGGTATTCTCTCGTCCGGATCGATGCCTCCGCTCCGATCGACCTGGTGATGACGCTGCTGCGACGAAGCGACGAGGATGTCCTGAGCTTCGTGACATGGAACAAAGACAGCCCGCTCGGCCGCGATCCCTCGTTGACGGTGCTTCTCCGGCAGGGCGCCTACATTGCCCTGATCTCGCACTATGGGGGATGGGATTACGGCGAAGTGCGATTCCTCTGGAACGTGCTCCAGCCGGAGATCCCGAGGCTCGAACCCGATACGACGGTCGATCTGGTATTCACGGATCGCATGCAGAGCTTCTATTTCTTCATCGACATAGAGGAGGGGTCGAACTACGTGATTTCGACGAGCTGCCCGGACTTCGACTCGTATGTCGAACTGCGGACCGAGGGCGGGTCGGTGCTCAGCGACGACGACAGCGGCGGTCCGTGCTGGGGCGACGCGAGGCTCTCGTTCACGGCCACGGTGCTCAATGCAGGCGAGGCCATACTGGTCGTCCGGCCATACTTCGACAGAAACACCAGAGCGGGGAACCTGACGCTGTCCGTCACATCGACGGCCGAGGCTCCTCACTAGGTCATGAACGACCCCGACGCGAGCTGTAGGATCCGCGACGAGCTGGCGTGGCGCAGGACCGCCCTGGCCAACGAGCGTACGCTTCTTGCCTACGCCAGGACGGCGCTGGCCATGGTCGCCGGAGGCGCCACCATGATGAAGTTTTTCGGCGGCCCGGCCTGGACCCTGACGGGCGTAGCGATCTGCGCGGGGGGCATTCTGGTCGGGATAATCGGCGCAGTCAGGTACGGGCTCGTGAAGCGGGAGCTGGCGAGGGACTCCGGAAGACCGTCCGGACGCTGACCGTGGAATGGACATACGAGAAGACCGGCAGGTTCTTCGCTCAGTGCGCGGAGGGTCTGGAGGAGCTGGCTGCGGCCGAGCTGGAAAGACTCGGTGCGGCGAAGGTGGACGCCGGCTTCAGGGGCGTCTGGTTCAAAGCCGATCCGCCTGTGCTGTATCGGGTGAACTACTGCACCAGACTCTGTTCCAGAGTGCTCGCCCCTCTCCTGACGTTCGACTGCCACAGCACGAAATACCTCTACAGAACCGCGATGAAAATGGACTGGGCCTCTCTCTTCGACGTGGACAGGACGTTCGCGATAACCTCCAGCGTCTCGGACAGCGCGGTGAGGCACTCCCAGTATGCCGCGCTCTGCCTGAAGGACGCTATCGTGGACCAGTTCCGGGAGAATACCGGTAGAAGGCCGGACGTCGACAGGCTGTCCCCGGATGTCCGGCTCGACCTGCATCTGCTTCGGAACAGGGCGGCCATCAGCCTGGATACCTCCGGGGGTTCGCTGCACAGACGGGGATACAGAACCGGAAAGGTCAGGGCCCCCATCCAGGAGACGGTCGCCGCCGCGATGCTCGAAATGGCGGACTGGAACGGTGAAACGCCCCTTCGCGATCCGATGTGCGGTTCCGGGACCATACTCGCCGAGGCCCTGATGAGGTGCTCCGGAATTCCGGCCGGATACCTCCGCGAGAGGTTCGGGTTCGAGAACATGCCGGGCTTCAGCAGGCAGGCATGGCTCGACGTCAGGAACGCCTGCGATGCAGGGATGAGGGAGCCGGAGTCCGGTCTTCTTGCGGGCGGCGACCTGGACGGGGCGGCCGTAGAGGCCGCCCGCGTCAACCTGTCCGCTCTCCCATGGGGTGGGCGGGTTTCCCTCGAATGCGCTCCCTTCCAGGAACTGGACGGATTCCGGGAAGCGACCATCGTCACGAACCCGCCCTACGGGCTCCGGCTCGGAGAAAAGGCCGCCGCCGCGGGCACGCTGAAGGAGTTCGGGGATTTCCTGAAACGGAGGTGTTCCGGATCGCGGGCTTTTGTATACTTCGGCGACCGTGGCCTGATAGGCAGCATCGGCCTGAGGCCCGGATGGAGGAAGCCTCTCAGGAACGGCCAGCTCGACGGAAGGCTGGCCATGTTCGAGATGTACGGCACGGAAACCTGAACCTGCCGGACGGAGTATAGGACACAGTGACCGGAAGGATCCGGTCATTCAAGAGAGGAGTACTGTGAGAACGCTTTTGACGGCTGGAATGGTTATAGCCGCTCTGGGATTCGCGGTCCCCGCCACCGCGGGAATGATCGCGCTCTCCGATGACGGGGGCGACGAGACGACCACCGGTTGCGCCAATACCTGCGCTCTCGTGGAGAGTTCCGCCCGCACGGTCGAAGGCTCCTGCCCGGCAGGCTGCACCTGCGGCGACGACTGCGACTGCGGCGACGACTGCGACTGCGGCGACGACTGCACCTGCGGCGACGACTGCGACTGTGACGACGACTGCGACTGCGGCGACGACTGCGACTGCGACGACGACTGTGACGATGACTGCGATTGTGACGACGATTGCGACTGCGGCGACGACTGCGCCCGCCCGGATA
>ERZ795059.288-NODE-288-length-70177-cov-10.716936_pt1 | contig 70177 bp, 36 predicted proteins | sample MGYA00375143_ERZ795059 | MGnify/ENA primary metagenome ERZ795059 (study PRJEB30188, sample SAMN05720168) | activated sludge metagenome | isolation source: Anaerobic digester | place: USA | collected 2015-01-07 ... | reverse complement strand
TTCGCCTTCAGCACCCCCTTCGCCTTCAGCACCCCCTTCGCCTTCAGCACCCCCTTCGCCTTCTCCCTCGCCTTCAGCGCCTTCCACTTCACCTTCCTCACCGCCCTCGCCTTCCTGTATTCCTTCCGGTTGGCCTTCCATTCCCTCAAGAGTGAGGCAGACGTTATCAAGAATCATCAGCCCGGTGAAATAGCCTTCGAATCGCAGGACGTGCGATGCGCCATCCGCAAATGCGGAAACATCCGCGGTTACCTGGGTATAGACGCTATACCCCGGCGTTTCTCCGGTAATACTGAATACTTGTGTATCATCCATCCACACGCCAAGCGTGTCGGTAAGTTCGGCGGAATCATTTAACAAGTAAAATTTCAAGGTGGCGACCGAAGCATTGGGAACGGTTAACGTCTGCGATAACACACAATGCTCATCGGGTTGGATATCGCCAAAAAAGGCCGACCACGTCCCCTCATAGGACATCGCACCACTTTCCACTATTAGTTCTAATCCGGACTCCGAGAATTCCGTCCACACTGTATTCCCATCCTCAAAACCGGGATTTCCCAAAATATTGTTCGGGCAGTACTCCGGCTCGCCTTCCGTGGCCCCTTCTATTTCACCTTCTACAACCCCCTCACCTTCGATGACGCCTTCGATTTCACCTTCCTCAACCCCCTCACCCTCAATCAGGCCTTCTTCCGACCCTTCCTCAATACCTTCGCCTTCCATAACGCCTTCGATTTCGCCTTCCGTGGATGCGCCGATGAGGCAGACGGCAAAGTCGCCATTCACGGTGGAAAACATGCCGGATTCGAGATATTGGGCGGTATTATCTCCGGGGGCATTGGTAAGGAGCCAGAAGAATTTACAGGTGGTGTCATTGACGCCGAATACCATTACCCAGCCGGTATTGAGCGATACCGGGCTCCATAACGTGAGATCGTACTGATAAATGGGGCAGTCCTGTGTTTCCGTGGGGAAAACCAGCCCCGTGTCGACAGGCGTGACAATCGCTTCTTCGAAATAGGCTTCTGAACCGGGCATTCCACCATCATCCGTGAAGAATGCCACCCAGAAGGAGTCCATCGATCGGGTGCAGGCCAACCAATCCCCCGATCCGGAATCAAAAACATTCTGAACGCCCCACCAGCGTATGCCAGTGATGGGTTCGGTGATGCCGGAGAAGTTTTCATAGGCACGGTGATCAGGGGCCGGGCCGTTGCTCATATAGAAATCGAGTTCGTCCGTATAACCATACAACGGTTGGGAAAGCAGGGCATTATCTGGGCATAGTTCGTCAAAAAGGACGCTTTCGCCTTCGCCTTCCGCACCGCCTTCTCCTTCACCGGTAATATCGCCTTGCACGCAAATCCCCCAATTCACAATCTGGCCGCCAGGATTGCCACTGAGCGTCATCATCCAGTTGCCACTCAGCTCGCAGCCATCAAATACATCGGAAAGCGAGAGTCCACTGGCAGGCAAAGAATACCGGCCGGGAATGCACGTGCCGCCCATGCAGGAACCAAGAGAGACGTCCGCCTCATCATCAATAATATACAGACCATCGGTAAAATCGATGGGGCTGTCAAAATTCCACGTGTGCCAGCAATCGCCCCGCTCCAGGTATAAAGACGTGCTTCCCGTTACTCCCTGTACTTGTACCCAGAGATCCAAGTCCGCAATTGCGCCGGAATCGGGGATGGTGAAGTAAGTGCCGATATATCCAACCGGTTGCGGGACGTTCGGGCTCATATAGGGATCGGTGCAGGTTTCCTCTTCCCCTTCGCCTTCAATACCCCCTTCGCCTTCAATACCCCCTTCGCCCTCTCCTTCCCCGGCGCCCTCCCCTTCCACACCACCTTCTCCTTCGCCTTCACTAACACCTTCGCCTTCCCCAGGTTCCCCCGTCAGAAGGCAAAAGGCCAAGTCATAGTCACGCCGGAAATACGTAACGCTGTTATCCTGCACCGAATAATGATCTCCGCCATAGGAATCACACCAGCCAAAAACGCAGCTTGCATCACCTTCGCCTTTGATGCTGATCCAGGCATACGCAACATATTTTGGCGTGGCAAACCATGCGGTAAACTGGTACATGGCAAGGTCGGACAGATAGGTCGCACCCGTTAATTCATAGGTGGGCGTCACGGTTTCCTCGAAATACAGGGGGCCGGGCATGCCATTATTGTCTTGATAAAACGAAATAATGTACGAATTAAATTCCCGGACACAATCATTCGAAAGTCCCATGGAACCCCACCAGCGAACTCCGGTAACGGGATCATTAACGCCGGTAAAATTGTCGAAGGCCTGGAACTGGCCGTCGCTAAACGGGCCGCTGTAATCCGCATAAGGAGCCGCGGGCGGGTGCGAATAGACCGACGCCGGGGGGCAATCCTCCAAAATGCCAATTTCGCCTTCGCCTTCCCCCTCGCCCTCGCCTTCGCCCTCGCCTTCGCCACCGCAGATACAGCCAAAGTCCAAACTCCAATTCGTGATCATGCCATCATCCCCGGAAGACCAGTCGTAGACAACCAAGGTCCATTCGCCTTGTGCATCATATCCATCGAGCACCGAGAGATCCCCCGCTGGTTTCAAGCATCCGGTAAACGGCGAAGACGCATCCTGAATGGAAGTTTCGGCCTCATCATCAAGCACAGTCCCGCTCATTCCACTGGAACAGCCGCCGGCTTCGTTAAACAACAGCACATACCGCGCTTCTGGAGACTTCAGCACCGCCCAAAGATCGCTGCTGCACGTGTGGCTTATATCCACATGGACATTTATATCAGAAATAATCAAAGAATCAGGCACCGTCAGCGTGGAGGAAACAACCCCGTAACTCGGTATAACCTTGGGAACATCCGCGCTGGTGAAGGACTGGCAAGCGGGATCTCCGCCAGCAAGCGGAGACAACAACGCCCCGAAAAGCATTCCCGCGGCAATACACAGTGAAAACATGTCTAAAAACTCATAATCCCGTCGAATACCCATAACACCTTCCCTTTCGATTCAATTCATAGCCAAACATGACGTGCATTGAGCACCCTTGCATTTTCGGTGCGCCTGGCGCACCCTACTGGAGCGGGGTGGTTAAGCCCCACTCCAGAGAGTATAAAATATGCCTATGCCGGGCCGGGGCAGAAACCGTCTTCCGTGCCTTCGCCCGGGCAGTAATGATACCCGCCAGAGTTGAAGAATTGGATGATGCGCAGCAACTCGGACAGGCTGATAAACCAATCCTGCGGGTTATAGTCGGAATCGTGCGGGGCGCAGGAGGTATCCCCCGGACCCGGCGCATAATCGTCTTCCGTGCCCGCCTGGCAATGATAGCCGGATGAATTGAAGAACTGGATCACACGAAGAAGTTCCGACAGGTTTATCAAACCATCGCCATTGGGATCAGCCGAGTGATCTTCATCAACCATGCCCTCGCCTTCCTCGCCTTCGCCTTCCACTCCGCCCTCCCCTTCGCCTTCTTCACCTTCGCCTTCCTCGCCTTCGCCTTCCGCTCCGCCTTCCCCTTCCGTGACGACGCCGGCGCCAAAGCACACACTCAAATCATACGCCTGGGTATCATAATAGGTTTTTGCGCCGCTGTGATAAAGCGACTGTCCATCGCCCACTGGAGAACTCACCCAGTGCCACTCGCAGGGAAGTGAGCTGCTAAGGCTCGAAATGCCCACAAACCCTTCGCTTACCGCGATGGGCGTATCCAGCGTCAAGGTATACCGGTAAATGGTGACAAATGCGCCTGGAAGCGTGTACACGGCGCCCGTATCCACTTTTTCAGCCACTCCATCCGCCGCGCCCAATGAGGCGCCAGGTATGCCGCCATCATTCTCCGCGAAAGATACTTGAAACATGCCGGAGGTAGTGCACGTAGAAAAAACTCCACCATCTTCATGGGCATCGAATCCCCACCAAGTCACACTGCCAATGGGTTCCGACACACCCGAAAAGTTCTCATAGGCAAATCCCAGTTGGATCTGGCATACCGGCGCTTGCCAAGGCGAGCTGTCCTGATGCGGGGGCTGCGAGAAGATCGACTCGCCGGGGCAAGGCTCGATCGGTTCCACCACCTCCCCTTCTTCGCCGCCTTCTCCCTCTTCTTCGATCATCGGCGTGATGCAGATGCTCCAACCGTTCAGGGTGCCAAAGGAGCCGCCCCCGGCATCTTCAATGGTCAGTGTCCACGTGCCTGCAGCACCGTAGCCGTCAAAGGCCGATAACGGACTCCCCGGCTGGAAAACATCGCTAAAGGGCGGGTAGCCGCTGAAAATACTGACGTCCGCTTCGTCATCAAGAATGGTCTGCTCGAAGTTCTGGCCATCATTGTCCAATTCATTGAACAGGGTAACAAAAATTCCATCGGGGCTTTCCAGTTGAACAATCAACGCCGAGGTGCTGTTGCACGTGATGTCCAGTTGGACGTCCAAGTCGGCGATGGTCAACGTATCGGGAACCGTGAGCGTTGAAATAGTGGTCTCTCCCATTCTCAGGTCCATGGGCGTATCCCCGCTATGATATCGCGTACACTCAAGTTCGCCCTCGCCTTCGGCCGTTCCTTCGCCTTCGGCCACCCCTTCGCCTTCTTCTGCACCTTCCACCGGGGTCTCTGCCCCAAGGCACAAACTCAAATCATAATCCAGCGGCGTAATATTACCGAATGCGTCCATCAGAATAGCGGCGCCATCGCCTTGCGGCGAACTCATCCAGTGCATATTGCAGTCCGATGATCCGGTTCCCGACACTCTAACCCAGCCGGAGGCTAGGGAGACGGGGGTGGAGAGGGTAAACTGATACCGGTAGAGCATCACAAAAGCACCCGGCAGGATGTAGGATACGCCCGTGTTTACTTTCACCGGCTCAACACTTTCAAAAAACGAAGAATTCTCTGCGGGTTGCCCGCCATCATCTTCATAAAAGGTGATCGTTATCGCAGTAGGCTGCGGAACACAACTGAACCACAAACCTGCATCTTCTCCCGCGGTATAGCCCCACCAGGTGACCACGCTAATGGGTTCCGCAACTCCGGAGAAATATTCGAGAGGCCTATCCTCCGGCACAAGCGTGTTGGCGGTGGGCGCGGTCCAGTTGCCCGCCGGAGCATGCGGCCCCTGGCCAAACAATGACCCAAGGGGGCAGGCTTCCAGCAACGGATCTTCTTCGCCTTCCTGCTGCGCCCCCGTGCTAACCAGGCACAAGCTCCAACTCACCAGTTCCGCGGGATCCCCGGTATCATTCGTGATGATCAGAAGCCATGTCCCCTCCGTGGTTTCACCATCCAGAATGGACAAAGGGTTCAAAGGCCGGAATGAACCGGTAAAGGGGGCATCGCCATCGGTCAGCGCAATATCCGCTTCATCATCCAGAGTGGTGTCTGTATAATTGCTGCCAGAGACCGGAGGCTGGTTCACCAGCATGAATTCGGTGCCCTCTGGCGATTCCAGTTCCACGGAGATGCCATCCACATAATCAATATTCAGCGTGAAGGTCACATTAACATCTTCGACCAAGCCAAGGTTCGGAAGAGTCAGGACGGAAGAGTCCCTGTCCCCTGATTGTATAGTCATGGGCACGGCGCTGCTCTCATACACGGTGCAGGGGCGCGTCCCGCGGATATGCCCCGTAATCTCCACAAACCAGCTATAAATGGAGCCGGTGGTGGTGCCGCCGACATCGGTCACGGTGAGGGTCCAGGTCCCTTTCGCGTTCGCCCCGTCATAGGTGGATAAAAGGCCCATGGGCCGGAAACTGCCCGTGAACGGCGGCAGGCCCAACCCGATATCCGTATCCGCTTCGTCATCCAATAGCGTATCGTTGAAATCCTCCCCATTATTATCCACTTCACTGAACAGGGAAATGGAGGTTCCATCGGGGCTTTCCAGTTGCACCACCAAGGCAGAAGTGCTGGAACAATTAATATCGAGTCCAACGTTGATATCATCAATCGTGATGGAACCGGGAATATACAGCGTGCTGGTGACACTTCCGTTGGGAACCAGTTCCACCGGATCCCCCTCATCGTTGTAGTAGGTGAATTGATTGCCGCCGCCAAATTCAGATGTATTGCCGGCCGCATCCGTGGCGGAGGCGGTCACATTCTTGCCATCATAGGCGCTCAGGTCGGCGAGGCTGCTAAAACCGCCAGAGGCATTGGCGGTTACGGAATCCACGAAGATCCGGCCCTCATCCGCATCGTCCACAAAGATCTCAATGGTGGCATTCGCGGGGCCAATGCCATCGACCGGGCTGATTCCGGTGATATTCGGCGCGGCAATGCCGCCATTGGAGGATTGCAGCTCAATTCCTTTTACACCATTTGAATGTATGGAATTATGGTTGATGGTGTTATAGAGGGCGGATGCCCCTGCAATAAGAACTCCATCCCTTCCGTTAAAGGCAATTGTATTCCCCGACTCCAAGGTTGTTCCACCAATGGTATAACCTTGCGCGCCATTGATAAAAATCCCATCTGAACCATTGGGCAAAGGGGCGGCGCCAGTGGCGTCCGTGCCAATGCGGTTACCCTGAATCGTATTGTCCACGGGCCCGGCCCCGGACAAAATGCCGGATAGGGTGTTGCCGGAAATGAGATTGCCTTCACCCGTATCCGGACGCCCAATCAGGTTGTTGTCAGCCTTGGCCAGATTGACGCCAACATTATTAGGGATAGCATACATCCCCGTGGCATCCGTGCCAATATAATTTCCAATAATGATGTTCCCGGAGGCGGGGTCGTCCGGGGCAAAGGAACCTAAAAGTCGAACACCATTCGAGTTGTTTCCTGAAATGATGTTTCGATCCGCTTCCGTGTCTCCGCCTATCTGATTATTGTCCCCTTTGTCGATCAAAATGCCTTCCCCGTTGCCCAAATCACTAATGCCATCCGTGCCGATGCGGCAGCCCAGAACCTGGTTGTTGTTCCTATCGATATAAATGCCCACCCCGCCAAAGTTGATAATCGTAAGCCCCTTGATCACACAGTTGTTCGACTTGATTTTCAGACCATCATCACTTCCTGCGCTGAGGTTTTCGCCGGAGATAATTACCGTGCCACCTCCGTCAATGGTGGTGGCATCATCCAAAACATCACTCAATTTTGTTGTTAGGGTTATGGTCTCCGAGCCTGCAGGTAAATCAAATGTTATGGTATCCGCACCGGGATTCGTGTCAGCCGTATTAATGGCTTCCAACAAGCTGCCTGGGCCACTGCTCGAATTATTGGTCACCACAATATCCGAGCCTGCGGCAAGCCCTCCCCACAACAATGTGATCATGGACATAGTGAGAATAAAAGAAATCTTGTGTGCTTTCCCATATATTGAGATCATTGAACCAACCCTTTCCTTTCAGCATTTCTGCCGATCCCTTTACCTAATATCCAGCGGTGCACTAGAAAGCTTGTATCTCTCTTTGCGCCACCGGCAATCAATTCACATGCATAAAAGAATTTATGCGAGCAAACTTACCAATCAATGCCGGGGAAAACGAGTAAAGATAGTATACCCCTGGTTGCGGAAGGATTAAGCACATCTATCGTACCCATACTCCCCATCACCTCTGCTCGCACAACTACTCCCATGGAATGGCGGCCCGACCATCCCGCCGTTTCCTCCGGCTGACTTTTCAGCCAGACCCTTATGAATATTATAATATCACAATATCTACTGTCTGGCAAGACCAGATCCCGCCGGGATTCTCACACGATTACCACACCCAGTGTTAAAAAGCTGCAACGCGCTATATCAACAAAAATTGATAGCCATCGGCAACCATAGATAGGAGATCCGGGCTAAATCACCGTAACACGGCCTGCTGGAGTGTTAACCCCTGCAGGCCGTGTCGAACGGCAAGATACGTGGACCTGATTAGAATAGGCTGTAGACTCTTTCTATGCCGGGCCGGGGCAGAAGCCGTCTTCAGTGCCTTCACCGGGGCAGGAATGATACCCGCCAGAGTTGAAGAACTGGATAATACGCAACAACTCGGACAGGCTGATAAACCAATCCTGCGGGTTGTAGTCGGAGTCATGTGCCGCGCAGGAGGTATCGCCTGGGCCCGGCGCATAATCGTCTTCCGTGCCCGCCTGACAATGATATCCGGAGGAGTTGAAAAACTGGATCACGCGGAGGAGTTCCGACAGGTTGATCAGACCGTCGCCATTGGGATCGGCGGAGTGATCGTCATCAACCACCCCTTCACCCTCCCCTTCGGCGCCTTCGCCTTCGCCTTCGGCAACGCCTTCGCCCTCTTCGCCTTCGCCCTCAGCGCCCCCTTCGCCTTCAGTGATGACTCCTACGCCAAGACAGAAACTCAAATCTCCCGGCCGGGTGTCATAATAGGCTTTTGCGCCGCTGTGATAGAGGTATTCTCCATCGCCCACAGGGGAGCTGATCCAATGCCACTCGCAGGGAAGGGAGGTGCTCAGGCTTGAAATGCCCACCAATCCTTCGCTCGCCACAACAGGCGTATCCAAGGTCAATGTATACCGGTAAATGGTGGCAAACATGCCCGGAAGCGTATAAACAGCACCCGTGTCCACTTTTGTGGCGACTCCCGTTGCGCTGCCCAGGTTGACGCCAGGCACGCCGCCGTTATTTTCGGCAAAAACTGCCTGGAACATACCGCTGGTGGCACAGTCCGAGAAGATTCCGCCATCTTCATGGGCATCAAATCCCCACCAGGTAACACTGCCGATAGGTTCCGTCACTCCGGAGAATTTTTCATACGCAAAACCAAGGTCTATCTGGCATACGGGCGCCTGCCAAGCGGCACTGTCTTGGTGTGGAGGCTGTGAGAAAATGGAATCGAGGGGGCAGGGCTCGATAGGTTCCACTACCTCGCCTTCGCCTTCTTCACCGCCTTCGCCCTCCTCGCCTTCACCCTCTTCACCGCCTTCGCCCTCGGCCACACCTTCCCCTTCGCCTTCTTCGCCTTCGCCTTCAGCCACACCTTCGCCTTCACCTTCAACCATCGGGGTGATGCAGATGCTCCAACTGTTCAGGCTGCCAAAGGAGCCGCCACCCGCATCTTCAATGGTCAAGGTCCATGTGCCCGCGGCGCCATATTCATCAAAGCCATATAACGCGTTATAGGGCCGGAAGATGTCGCTGTAGGGGGGGAATCCTTCATAGATACTGGCGGCCGCTTCATCATCGAAAACGGTCTGTTCAAAGTTCTGGCCGTCGTTGTCAAGTTCCCAGAACAATCCAACCTCCACGCCGTCGGGGGAGGTCAACACGCCAATTAACGCCGAGGTACTGTTGCAGGTGATGTCCAGTTGGACATTCACATCCGCGATGGTCATCGTATCGGGCACCGTAAGAGTCGAACTAATCGTACCGCCGCTGATCAGGTTCACGGGCACATCGGCGCTGTGATAACGAATACATTCGAGTTCGCCCTCGCCTTCGGCCGTTCCTTCGCCTTCACCTTCGGCTACACCTTCGCCTTCACCTTCCGAGATACCTTCGCCCTCTTCCCCGCCTTCGCCTTCGGATGGAACCGCTGCGCCGAGGCACAGACTGAGGTCATAGTTCTGCGGCGTATTAGTCCCTACTCCATCCCTCAAAATGGAGGCCCCGTCGCCTTGCGGCGAGGTCATCCAATGCATGTTGCACTCCGACGAGCCTGTTCCCAGGATTCTAACCCAGCCGGAGGCTAGGGAAACCGGGGCGGAGAGGGTGGCCTGATACCGGTACAGCATCACATAGGCGCCCGGCAGGACATAGGATGCGCCGGTGTTGATTTTCTCCGGCACAATGCTTTCAGAATACGAAGAATCCCCGGCCGGTTCTCCGCCATTGTCTTCGTAGAAGGCGATCTCCACCGCAGCGGGCTGGGGAATGCACGCCGCCCACAGCCCTGCGTCTTCAACCGCGGTGTAGCCCCACCACATGACGGTACCGATGGGTTCCATGACTCCCCAAAAATATTCGAGAGGCTTGGTGGCTTCCGCGTAATTGGATACGGGGGCGGACCAATCGGCCGCCGGAGCATGCGGCCCCTGGCCGAACAGCGAACCGAGTTCACAGGACTCAAGCAGGGGGTCTTCCTCGCCTTCCTGGGATCCGCCCGTGGTATTGAGGCACAGGCCCCAACGAACCAGTTGAGCATTGCTTCCGCTATCATTGTAAATACTCAGATACCAAACGCCCTCCGTGGTTTGACCATCGAATCCAGACAGGGCGGCAACGGGGCGGAACGAGCCGGTAAAAGGAGCGTCGCCATCGTTGATGCCGATATCCGCCTCATCGTCCAACACAGTATCCGTATAGTTGCTGCCCGATACCGGGGGGTGATTCACAAGCTGGATGGTGGTGCCTTCCGGGGATTGCAGCGTGACGGAAAAACTGTCCACATAGTCGCAATTCAAAGTAAAGAAGACATTCACATCTTCAATCAGGCCCACATCCGGAAGCGTCAACATGGAATCATCAGAATCCCCTCCGTAGATGGTGGCCGGCACATTGTCGCTCTCATACGAATCACAAGGGCGTATGCCGCGGATATGGCCGGTGATTTCAACCGACCAGCCATAGATGTCGCCGGTGGTGCTGCCGCCAACATCCGTCACGGTGAGGATCCAGGTTCCCTTGGCGTTTGTCCCGTCATAGGTGGACAAAAGGCCCATGGGCCGGAAACTGCCGGTAAACGGCGGCATGCCCAAGCCTATCTCATCATCGGCTTCGTCATCCAAAAGCGTATCATTGAAATCCTCGCCATCGTTGTCCACCTCGCTGAACAGGGAAATGGAGGTTCCATCGGGGCTTTCGAGCTGGACCACCAGGGAGGAGGTGCTGGAGCACCCAATATCAAGGCCAACATTGATATCATCAATCGTAATGGCGCCCGCGATAGTGAGCGTGCTAGTGACACTGCTGTTCGGAACCAGTTCCACAGGATCGCCTTCATCGTTATAATAATTGAACTGATTGCCGCCGCCAAATTCCGAAGTGTTGCCATCGGCATCGGTGGCCGTGGCGGTCACATTCATCCCGTCATAAGCGCTCAAGTCGGCCGTGCTGACAAATGTTCCAGACACATTGGCGCTAACGGAATCCACGAAGAACCGGCCTTCATCCGCAACGTCCGCAAAGATCTCAATAGTGGCATTGGCAGGGCCATGGCCCACCACCGGGCTGATTCCCGTGATGGACGGCGCGGCAATGCCGCCATTGCTTACACCCAGTTCTATACCGTTTTCACCGTTTGAAAAAATGGAATTATGGCTGATGGTGTTTTGGATGGACTGTTCCCCAATAAACGACACGGCTCTTCGCCCATTGAAGGCGATGATGTTCCCCTCCGCCACCGTAGCCCCGCCAACCATTATAGAAGACGCTTGATTAATTAATATCCCATCGCTCCCATTGGACAATGGCAAGGTTCCAGCGACATCCGTGCCAATACGGTTATTCTGGATCCCAAGGGATTGGGATTGTGAAACTTTAATTCCAAGATAAGAGTTTCCGGAAATGAGATTGCCCTCCCCGGGATTTGGCCGGCCGATATCGGTATTTTCTGTCATGCCAACTGCTATCCCAATATAATTGGGGATTGGAAGCGTCCCGGTGGCATCGGTGCCGATATAGTTGCCCACAATAACCGCCGACTCCGAAAAATCTTCTGGAATAATGGTGCCGCTAACGCTCAGTCCACTTCCTTCATTTCCTGAAATGATATTGCGTTCCGCTTCCGTGGAACCCCCAATATGGTTGCCGTCCCCATTTTTTATCGCGATGCCAATGCCATTGCCCAGACTGGTTGTGCCATCCGTGCCAATACGGCAGCCCGCTACCGTGTTGCCGTTGCCCTCAATGTAAATGCCGCGGCCGCTGAAGTGGACCACCGTCAGCCCCTGGATCACGCACAGGCTGCCCATGATTCTCAATCCGTCACTTTCCGGGTCGCTGAGGTTCACCCCGGAGAGAACCACCGTGCCCCCGCCATCAATAAGAATTTCGTTGTCGGTAAGGTCCGGCAGGGGAGTGGTTGGGGCAATGGTTTCCGAACCCGTGGGCAGATCGAAGGAGATCGAATCACCCCCAACACTCGCATTGGCGGCGTTGACGGCATCCCGCAACGTGCCCACGCCGCTTGTGGCGTTGCTGTACACCACGAGTTCCGAGCCTGCTGCAAGCCCTCCCCATAACAAGGTAACCATGGCGAAGACAAGAACCCAATTGTACCCGCGTGTTTCAGCCTGTGTCGAAACCATTGATCTACTCCTTTCCTTCCGGCATCGTTGCCGTTCCTGCACAAATAACTGACCGTAAAGAGAAAATTCTGCCTCTCCCTTTACATCACCAGCTATCCATTCAACTGAAAAAGATGTCATACTCCCCGTGCGCAAAAGTGATAATCAATCCGAAAAATGAACACACTCTAGGAAAAATGTGTCACGGAAGGGTAAAGCACATCTCTCGTACGTATGTTCCCCATCACCTCTGCTCGTACAACACCTCCCATGGAATGGCGGCCCGACCATCCCTGCGTTTCCTCCGGCTGCCTCTACAGCCGAACCCATTATAGGAACGATAATATCACAAGGTTCAGATCATATCAAAGCAATCACCTATGCGGCATTGACATGCGAAGGTTAACGAGGTATAGTTGGAAATGGCTAAGGGTTCGATTGCGCGGACAATCGAAGGTTAAAAAATGGATGGTCGGGCCGCCATCCTCCAATGCTATGCAAAGGAGGATGCGCCATGAGTGTTTCCAAACAAACCGGCGTTGAACCAGTCACAGGGAGTTTCCAGAATTTAGTGCCGCTCGTTTTGCGGATATTCTGGATGCTGGTGGGCAATTTCATCCTGTTGATAACCTGCCTGTACATTCTGAACGAGAGAATATCCGGCTTCACCTGGCTGGATATCCTATATTGGGTGGCGCTGGTTTTAGCCCTTGCCGCCCGATACATCGAAATCACCTATTATCAAGGCCGTAAAGCGGACGGCGAGCCTGCGACACGCGCTCACTGGGTGCGATATGCCCTGATTATGCTTGTTTTGGCAACAGCAGGGTGGCTCGCGGTGCATGGGATTATACAGGGGCTGGGGTAGCGCCGCCCACGGGCCAAACGTCTTGATAAATACACTAGACACGGGATAGGATGCAATGGATGGCCTCGGAGGGCCAAGTGCGTTTTTAAAAAGCGCAAACGTGCAGAGTGTGGTCATCCATGAATCCCATGACGGTGCACATTACCGGTGAAGCGATGAGTCCGCTGCTGATCCTTGCCATCATCTTGATGGCGGGGATGGCAGGGGAGCATATTGCGCGCCGGTTGCGGGCGCCGGGAATCACGGGAAATCTTGCCGCAGGGATTTTACTGGGGCCTTCGTGCCTGGGAATCTTTGGCGAGGAAGATCCTGTCCGTATCTTTGGTTCAATGTCGTCCTTTGCCATGGTGTTTATCGCCCTTGCCGTGGGAAGCCATTTGTCCTATCGCCGGATTCATAATGCTTTAGGGCGCATTGTATTTATTGTCATCGGCGAAGTAGTCGTGTGTTGTGCCGCCGTCATCGCCTCCACCTGGCTGTATTCGGGAAATCTGCATGTCGCCGTGTTACTGGGAACCATGGCCATAGCGACGGCCCCTACAACCACCCTGGCCATCGTCCGCGAGAATCGCGCGCGCGGACCGTTTGTCAAGACACTGATGGCGGTGGTGGCGCTGGATTGCGCCCTGTGCATTCTTCTGTTCTCTCTGGCGCAAGGATGGGCGGCGGAACATTATACGGGGCTGGGATTCACGGGTGGAAATCCCCTGTTACATCTCGGATGGCAGATCTTCGGGGCATTTTTCCTTGCGGTCGCCGTGGCCGGCGCCATGGAGTTTGTCATCCACCGGTGGCGGCTGACCGAGTTCATCAGCATGTTTCTGGCCGTCCTTCTCATCGCGGGATTTGCTCAGTATCTTCATATAAACCCTCTTCTGACCGGCTTGTTTGTGGGCGTGTTTCTGGCAAACTATTCTCATGAGGAATCCCGCTATGTCACGGCATTCGAGCCTATAGAAGTGCTTCTTTTCACGGGATTCTTCACCTTGGCGGGCGTGGGGGTTCATTGGGAGAGCCTGGGGCAGGCGGGGGTATTGTGCATCATTTATTTCCTTGCCCGGGGCGCGGGCAAAGCCGCGGGAGCTTTCGCGGGCGGGATAATGGCCCGCTGCCCCACCCGTATACGGACAAACATGCCGATTAGCCTCTTTCCGCAGGCGGGCGTGGTCGTGGGGCTTGTGATTATCCTGGAGAACGATCCGCGCTTGCCCGCCGACATCAAGCAAGCCATTTCGGTGCTGATTCTGGCCGCGGTGGCCATTAATGAGATTGTGGGACCGTTCTTCACCCGAAGCGCCTTGCGAAACGCCAATGAAGTGAACCGGGATCGGCCAAGGCTCATGAGTTTCCTGCAAGAGGAATATATTCTGTCCCGGCTCGTGGCGAAAGACAAATGGGAGGCGATCCAAAAACTGGCCAATTTCTTCATTCGCACCCATCCCATCCCCCTCCAGGAACAGAAATCGCTCGTAAACACTATTATTGAGCGCGAACGGTCCATGACCACCGCCATTGGGTGCGGGATTGCAATACCGCATGGCCGCGTGAATTCCGGGAACTCCATTCAAGGAGTCCTGGCCTTGTGCCCCACGGGAGTCGATTTTTCAGCGCTGGATGACGAGCCGGTAAAAGTGATGATACTCATCGTAACCCCCAAAGAACATGAATTGCGCCATCAGGAAGTATTGGCAAGCCTCGCGGGGATGCTGTCCAATCCGGCCATACGAGACCGTCTTATCGCCTCCCGAAATGCCCATGACGCCTGGGAAGTAATCGAGGATGAAGAAAACCGGAATTTCAACTACTTCCTGGAGGATGCGCCCGATGAAACCAATACAAAAGGCAAACCCTCCCCCGGAAGACAGGTTTGACCCTCCATGAAACGGTTCTTTGCACAATTGATTTCGTTAAACACACCTTCACGATTGATTGTGGTGTCGTTTGCGCTCTTTATCGTGTCTGGGACATTTTTGCTCTTGCCTTCGATGACCGTTCGGGAAAACATCAGCCCAAACAGTTTCATCCAGGCATTATTCACCGCCACATCGGCGGTGTGCGTGACGGGGCTCACCGTGCGCGACACCGGAATGGAGTTAAGCACGCTGGGGCAGGCCATCGTGCTTTTACTTATCCAGGTGGGAGGACTGGGCATTTTAACGTTTTCAAACCTTTTTCTGCTCCTCTATGCCGGCCGGCTGGACGTCACCCAGCGAATGGCGCTGAAAGAAACTCATGGGAACTTGCTTCACCTTCCCATTCGCACGCTGATCATGTACATATTTCTTTACACATTCCTGATAGAATTGGCGGGGGCGGTCCTATTGACGCTTCGTTTCCTTGTGGATTATCCCTTTGGGTCCGCGCTGTGGCTTGGGATCTTTCATTCCGTCTCGGCGTTCTGCAACGCGGGATTTAGCTTATTCCCCGACAGTCTGGTCCGTTACCGCCATGATATGGTGATCAATCTGACCATTATGCTGCTGGTTATCATGGGGGGGCTCGGTTTTGTGGTGCTGGCGGATATTACCTATTGGGCAAAAGGGCTTCGCAGCGTCCCCAGAATGCTGTTGAGCCTGCACAGCCGGACCGTCCTCTTCACAAGCGGGTTGCTTATCCTCAGCGGGGCATCGATGATTGCAATTCTGGAATCCAACGGCCAGGCATCCGCGGGCTCGTGGCTTGAACGCCTGCTCGAAAGCGTCTTTCTTTCCGTAAGCGCTCGAACAGCAGGGTTCAACACCCTTCAAACCGCCCAACTTACAAATGGAACACTGCTCATGGTCATTCTGCTCATGATGGTAGGGGGTTCTCCAGGGTCCACGGCGGGCGGGATCAAAACGACAACGCTGGCGGTCCTATACGCGCTGATTGTTTCCAGGGTTCGTAATTGCACACGGGTCGAACTGATGCGGCGGAGCGTGCCAAGCCACGTTGTCGCCAAAGCGCTAATGACCTTGGCTGTTTTTCTATTGGTGGTTCTGGTTTCTGTAATCCTCCTCCAAATTACGGAATTATGGGGGGTTCCCCATTCGATGCACCGGGGAAATTTTCTGGAATACCTGTTTGAAGTAGTGTCTGCATTGGGAACCGTCGGGCTCTCAACAGGCGTCACCACGGGCTTGTCCACAGCGGGCAAGCTGGTTATCATTGGATGCATGTTTATCGGACGTTTGAGTCCCTTGCTGATTGCGAATTCACTGATTGGCATGCGGCAACAGACGGATTATTCGTATCCTGAAGAGGACATCATTGTAGGGTAGGAGCAAGGCAAATGAAAAAGACTTTTGTGGTAGTGGGTTTAGGAACCTTCGGCGCAGTGGCGGCGAGTGCCTTATACAAGGGCGGCGCCACCGTTATCGCTGTCGACCACGATGAAAAGGCAGTAAACCGGATGAAGAAACTGTCCACCCAGGCAATATGCGTGGATATCGACAATGAAGAGGCGCTGGAGTCTGTTGGGGTTTTTGATGCAAACGTGGTGATTTTGGCTTTGCGGCGGCATTTTGACACCTCCGTTCTCGCAACCCATATGTTCAAGAACCATGGAGTAAACGAGATTGTCGTCCATGTCGATTCCGAGCGGGAAGCTTCCGCCATTTTAAGCATAGGCGCAACGGAAACCATCTTTCCGGAACGGGACATGGCGGAACACCTTGCGCAGCGGCTGCTGCGTCCTGAACTGGCCAAACAGATTCCTTTGAGTCCGGATACGGGAATCATTGAACTTCCCTGTCCCGATGATTTTGTGGACCATTCCCTGGCGGAACTTCAAATTCGAAAACGGTTTGGAGTCACCGTTATCGCCATCAAACGGCCAAAACCGGACGGCGGCGATGACAAACTCGACGCCGCTCCCTCGCCTGACGACGTCATATCCAGCGGAAGCACATTAATTGTTTTGGGAAAGACAAAGCACTTGCACAAATTCGCGGAAACCGTGTCCGGCAAATAACCACACCCGGTGTGCAGCATCCGTTGAATCCTTTTCCATCATGATGTTGACCGGATATGAATATCGCGTTGGGGAAAAGGTATTTCAATGCCGTGCGCCTGAAATTCACGGTTGATAGTTCTGTTCAGACGGTCCCGCACGACAAGCAGGAAGGAAGGCGACGGGATAAACACGCGCACCACGAATTCCAGGGCGCTGTCCCCATGACGGGTAAAGGTGACGGACGGCTTCGGATCATCGAGAACATCCGGATCGCTGGTCGCAATTCCCATCAGAAGATTGGTCACTTTATCAAGATCGCTCCCATAGGCCACGCCTATTTCAATCACCAGCCGGTTCACGGTGTCGCCGCGGGTCCAATTAGTCACGGATTGCGTGACCAAATCCTTGTTGGGCAGAAGAACTTCCTGCGAATCGAAATTAAGAATGGTGGTGGCGCGTATGTTAATGCGGCGCACCGTTCCGGTAACATTTCCTATGGTGACAATGTCATTTATTCGAATGGGGCGTTCGACAAGTAAAATAATGCCGCTGAAGAAGTTTGAAACGATCTCCTGAAGTCCGAATCCGAGGCCCACGCCAATGGCGGCAATCAACCAGCCGAGACGCCCAAGGTCAAGGTGTACCTGGGAGAGAGCCATGATAATCCCGATAGTGAAGATTCCGTACCGCGAGATGGTCAGAATGGCATACTTGGCGCCTTCATCCAGATTCACCCTGGGGAAGATGGCAAATTCATAGATTCCGGGGAGATGGCGCAACAGCCACACCATGATGCCCATGTAAAGAATGAAGCGCAACACATCGGCCGCGGTGATGAATTCCGGGACATCCCCGGCCCCGTGGAGGGAATATATATGCACTTCTTCAAGCGTTTTCAGAGCCTGATCGTCTATCCCCCAGGCCATGGCCAGCACAAAAACGGTCAAGAGAACAAACAGTACCCGCACAAACCCTTCCATTTGTTGTTCCGCGGCATGGCCATCAACGGGAATTTCTTCTTCGGAATCCAGCTCCACCCAATGCTTTCCCCAATAAAATTGCCCCATGGAACGAAGACTCGCCATGGCGCCCAAATACGCGGGGATAATCAGGAGCAGCATCCCCAAGGACATCATGACGCTTTGGAAGATGGCCAGCGCCGCCGTGCGATATCCCGCCACGTCGAGAACAACAACTGCGCAGAGGGCAATCAGGGTGAAAAAACGCAGCAGAGGCCACAGCCGCTGCAAAGTGATATTTCCAAGCGCGGACAAAACATGCTTTGGGAAAAGGGACCGCCGCCGGATAAGCCGTGCGGCGGCCATGGCGGCGGCCATTTCGAAGAACGTATAGAGAATGCGGGGCGTTGCCTCAAACTCAAAGGGCGGCTGCGCCAATATGGTTTGCGGAACGAAAAATAGAATGTAGGCGGACAACAACAACCGCAAGGAACGGTAGAGAACCACGGCGGCATCATCCGGCAGATGAAACTGCACGCGTGCAACGCCGTTTTCGGCCAGAAAAGCGCGTAACAAAAGCCAACCAAACAAAAAAACCGCCGCGCCGGTCAGTAATTCCCGCAATACGGCTTCCAGGCCGGCCGGCAATCCCATCGCGGCCGACAGACGGGCCGTTAAAAACAAATACAGAGGCAGCACCGCCGCGCCGATAATGTTTAAAACGCTTGCGAGGAGAGCCTCCCGGAACGCCTGCGAATAGGAAGCCGGCTCCGATGAAATCTTCCGCCCCGCATTTCGAAGAAGCCGGAGCAAATAGGCCAGCAGCAAAGGAAGCACGAGGACAAGCATAACCAGGTACAGAATTCCCCATATCCCATACACGGCTTGATAGATCGCCGCCCGGGTGTCGGCCGATATCCCTTTTTGCCACAGCGCCTTGAGTCCTGTGGTTTCCTGCCAAAGCTGGCGCGTGATGACTTCGCTAATGGGTTTACCGTCCCTAAGCCAGAATGACCGCGCCTTGACGAACCGTTCCGCGGTGTTGAGATTGTCAAGGCGGGACAGCATTAAGTCTTGCATCTGTTGACCCAGGGCGATCGCTTCCGTGAGCAGACTTTTTTCTTCCCGGAGGGCCGTGCGATATTCACTGTACAAGGGATCGCTTTTCTCGACAATGGATTTTTGCGCGCTTTCAGACAATCCGGCCAGTGCGGCGTCCCGGTCCTTATTCCACCGCTCCGTAAAGTCTAATAACGTGTTTTCAATCTCAAACCGCCGCGAACGATAACGCCCCACGGTTTCCGTCAAATCCGATTGAAGCAGCCGTCCAATCACTTTTCGCCGCGATTTAAACAGGTCCAGAATCTGCCGAAGTCTATCCGTCATTTCCGGGGCGGCGCCTGAACTCACAAGCAGGTTGTGCAGGCTGTCCAATTCCGCCTTTTCCGCGGCGAGCCGCTTTTCCTGCTCGCTGACATCCTTCTTGAGGGAAATCAGAAATCCTTCCACTTCCGACTTGTTCTTTTTCGATGCCGCCAAATCGGCCTCCGCCTGTTTTATAAACCGTTCGACAGGCGATCCCGCTTCGGCCGCCATTTGCTCCTTGGCTTCAAGGTCCTGCTGCAGTTCCTGTTGCTCCGCATTGAGTTTCCCGGCCAAAGCTTCATTATACAATTCAAACTCTTCTTCCAACCGCTTCAGTTTTATGTCCGCCGCTTCCATTTCCTTGCGAAGGATCGGTTCGGTCTTTTTGTCAAAGGCGGTCTGCGCTTCCAGGATCTTGATGGTCTGAAGCGCCACTTGTTTATCGATCCGGGATACCTCCAGGTTTATGTTAAGCAATTCCTGCGATCCGGCTTCCTGCAAGGAAGGCGTCTCTTGGGAAAACTGTGCGATTGCCTTGTCCGCATCTTCTTCCTGCTTCCGGGCTTCGGAGATCCGTACGGCCGACTCCTCCAACCGGGTGTGCGCATCGGCTATGGCTTTCCGCAATACTTCCACCCCATCGCGTTGCTGAGTGACTCCAAGAGATAACTCCTCAAAATCTTCTTTGGTCGGGGATTTTGGCGGCGAAGGCCCGGGGTTGGACGCCAGGGCCGTTAGTTCCTTATCGGCCATCTCTTCTCGTTCGCCCAAACGTTCTTGCTGCTTGGGAAATTCCTCCAATTTCGACAGATTTCCGCTGTAGGTCTCCAATAAAGCGATCAACCGTTGAAGGGCGGCTTTTCGCCGGGCATCAGGGCTGGTTTCGTCCGCCGCGGCGGGAATTGCAGCCAGGTCGTTCCGAAGGGCTTGGATCCGCTCCAACGCCTGTTCTTTTGTAAGTGAAACAGAAACCGAGGGCGTTTCCACCGTTGAAGGCGTCTCGCCATCAGCTCCTTCTGCATCCCGGACAAACACCATCAACCCTAAACAAAAAATCAAACCAAAAATGATTGGAGGCCATTTCGCAATTGCCCGGATTGCCCTTCGCGATCCAGTTTCAAATTTGCCCATATCATTTCTCCCTGCGTATTAGGTCGCGTCTTTTCTATGGTGTTGGCGTTTCTTTGCCGTCTGCGGAATACAGGTGCATCACGTATCACCTATGGGAATGCGCCAGAACTTCCCTAATAAACCATCCCTGTTCAGGACAATGTGGCAATCCGGGTGTCTTTTTCGTTGTCCGGGATTTTTCTCCCGCTTGAAACTGCATCCGGAAAAAGTGTTCGCCGTGTACAACTCAGGAGGATGGCGCTTTCTCTCCACACAATCGATCGTATGCACGAAACAGGACAGGACACGCTGATTCTTCTGGGCCAGTGTCCCGTTTCAATAACCACTTGCCGTAATGACCAGTCGGTGTCATCCAGCGTAAAATCACACGCGTACCCCATGCGCCCATCATTGGCCATGACACGGTAACGGCGTACAACAGAATAACTGCGCAAATGCGGATCGCCCTTGTCATCAGCCCCGCTTTCCCGTGACCTGTCTTCAACCGCCCAACCAACATTCTGAACGGGCAGCCCCATCACCGGCTCGCCACACGGGACAAGAAAATAGCGGTAGCGGAGTTTTGCTTCTTCCCGGAAAGATACAGGGCAATCCGAAGAGGCAAGGGGAAACTGGCAAAGCTGCTTGCTGGTCAAGGACACCCAAAGCATCCGCGTGCGCACCCCCGGCGTCCCCAGATAATGGGGCGTAATCAAAACACGGGCCCCATGCGTCAAAAAAGAGGAGGTATCCGCCACCAAGTACCGCACTTTCCACGTTTGGTCATCAAAATACAGGTCATGAATCCGCCCAAAAAGGCCATCATAGGTATGGACACGGTATCCTAGCAGCTCTTTCGCATTCCTCAGCATGGGACACCTCCTTTCACTGGAAAAGGCCTCTGCTTATCAGCAGCCATCGATTTTACAAGCAGTATTCGTGCCAATCTCAGATTCCAGCCACCATTGGGATGTCACAATTGAAGTAGCGGCGATATCTTGCTAAACTCAATACTGGTGAAGTTGCCGAAAATGCAGGTTTAGGAGAAAACCTTGTGGCTCAATTACAGGAAAAAGACGGCTTTGGCCGGTTGCTGGGAAGCAGTCCGGCCATGTTGCAGGTATTCAGCATGGTCGAAAAAGCCGCCCAAATCGATGTTCCTGTGCTCATTGAAGGGGAAACCGGCACGGGCAAAGAGTTGGCTGCCAGGGAAATTCACGAACAAAGCGCTCGATGCCCTAAACCATTCGTGGCGGTCAACACGGGGGTGTTATCCAGGGAATTGATTGTCAGCGAACTGTTTGGACACCTGAAAGGGGCCTTTACAGGCGCCACGGAAAACAAGAAAGGCTGCTTCGATGAAGCAGATGGAGGAACGCTTTTCCTCGATGAAATAGCCACCATGGACGAACGGGTCCAGGTCGCATTCCTGCGCGTGTTGGAAGAAGGCGTCTTTCGTCCCTTGGGGGCGCCAACAGACAAACAGGCCAACGTCCGCATCATCGCGGCCACCAATATGAATCTTCGCCTGGCCGTGGCCAACGGCGCCTTCCGTGAGGACCTTCTTCAGCGGTTGACGGTCTTCAGGATAGTCTTGCCGCCGCTTCGGGAGCGCTCCGAAGACCTGCCTGTATTGGCCCGGCATTTTCTAGATTCTTACCGGGATGAATTCGAGCTTCAAGTGACGGGCTTTGATGATGAAGCCATGGAACTGCTGCAACGCTACGCATGGCCGGGCAATATTCGGGAACTGAAAAACGCAATTGCACAAGCGGCCATCATGGCAGGGCAAGGATTTGTCCGGGCAATACATATTCCTCCGCGAATTTCCTCGTTGCATCCAGTCGAAGCTGCACAGGAAATCGGTAACGAAGAACATCCTGACTCCGGCACGGAAATACTAGCCGCCCCATGCTCACCCACAGATATCACTGAAGAAACAACAGCAGGAACCGTCGATATCCCACTAGGCCTTACTCTGGATGAGGCCTGTCAGAAATATATTCTCGCTACGTTGAATTATGCGGATACCAACAAAAGCAAAGCGGCAAAACTGTTGGGAATGAGCCGGAAAACATTACATGAAAAATTGCGGCGTTGGGATAGTTCCAAAAATCAGCCCTGAACCTGCCTGTGTAAGATTAACCCACCTTGAGACATTTCTACACACTGTTGGGTAGATTCAACACATCTTCCCTGCTGTCTCCCTCTTCCCCTTATACGCCTCCTCTTGCATCATCGCTGCAAACCATTAGAAGCCATTGACATCCTCATGGAAACACATTGTTTGTGCGATCTGCGCACAACATGGCACATGACTTGCTATAAATAAAATGGTTGCAAATGATTCAGTGCGGGGATGTAACACAAGAGGAGAAAATAGAAGACAACGTTTTCACCATGTCAGCGGATCTCCTTCTGGACGATCCGTTGTCAACAGAACCTGCGGAGATCCTGACATGATACTTACAGAAACTACAAAACCTTTCCTGACACTAATGAAAGAAGATGTCGCACCCTCGCTCTGGGAGGATTGGCGATGGCAAGTGCGGCATTGCGTCCGCGATCTCGAATCCTTCGAGCAACAAACAGGTATTGTGCTAAGTGACAGGGAACGAATGGCCTTCCGTCAGACCATCAAAAAATTCCCCATGTCAGTTACGCCATACTATTTGTCGCTTATCAATACCGATGATTACGCAAACGACCCAATATTCCGGCAAGCCGTCCCTTCTCCGTTGGAATTGAGGATAGCCCGGTGCGACATGGTCGATCCGTTGCACGAGGATGCGGACAGCCCCGTGCCGGGCATCACACATCGCTACCCCGACCGCGTGCTGTTTCTGGTGAGCAACATGTGCGCCATGTATTGCCGCCATTGCACGCGCAAGCGCCGTGTGGGCGACCGGGACTACATTCCTGATCGAGATACGCTCGCGGCGGGCATAGAATACATTCGCAATACACCGCAGGTCCGCGATGTGCTTTTAAGCGGCGGCGATCCCTTTCTTCTCTCCAACGCACAGTTGGATTGGATCCTGGCGGAGCTTCGCGCGATAAAACACGTGGAGATCATCCGCATCGGCACTCGCACCCCCGTGGTGTTGCCATGCCGCATCACCGACGATCTCGTGGCCGTGCTCAAAAAGTATCATCCACTATGGATTAACACCCATTTCAATCATCCCCGGGAATTGACCAAGTCCTCCCGGAAAGCCCTGGCCAAGCTTGCGGACGCCGGCATCCCCCTGGGAAATCAATCCGTGCTGCTCGCAGGCGTGAACGATTGTCCCAGAATCATGCGCGCACTGGTGCACAAGCTGGTGGCCAACCGGGTCCGCCCCTATTACCTGTATCAATGCGATCTCTCGGAAGGGCTTTCCCACTTCCGGACGCCCGTGGGCAAAGGCATCGAAATCTTGGAATGCCTCATCGGGCATACCAGCGGGTTCTGCGTCCCAACCTATGTTATCGACGCACCAGGCGGCGGCGGCAAGATTCCGGTGATGCCCAACTACCTGATTTCCTGGTCCACCAACAAGGTGGTGCTCCGCAATTACGAAGGGGTTATCACCACTTACAAGGAACCCGATTCCTACGAACCCATTTTTTGCGACCGCAATTGCGACAAATGCGATTTGCAGCTTTGCCTGGAGGACGCCGATGAATTCCGTTCCATCGGCGTGGAAAAACTCCTTGCCGACAGCGACATGACCATCGCCCTGATTCCAGCGGAAAACGAGCGGTATGCGCGACGGGCATAAAGAGAGCGGACCGTGAGCATCCTTGACTACGCAATATTCGCCCTGTATATGGGCGGCGTGCTGGGGTTTGGCATCTACCACTTCCTCCGAAACACCGGAAAGGAAGACTATTACGTAGGCAGCCGATCCATCAAGGCGCATCACGTCGGATTGTCTATTGTCGCTACCGATGTCGGAGGCGGATTCTCCATCGGACTCGGGGGATTGGGCTTCGCCATGGGTCTCTCCGGAAGCTGGCTGTTATTCAGCGGGCTGGTGGGCGCCTGGCTCTCCGCCGTATTCATCATTCCACGCATCAAACGCATCGATGCAGCCCATGCCATGATGACCTATCCCGATTTTCTCCGGTACCGATACGGGGGAAACGTCGCCCTGGTCGCCGCCCTGATCTCCGGCCTCGGCTACTTGGGATTCACCGGCGCACAAATGCTCGCCGGCGCCAAGCTCGCCTCGGCAACCATGCTTCAACATACCCCCTTCGGCATGGATCCCCTCTTGTTCTCCTTGCTCATCATTGCCGCAGTAACCATCGGCTATACCGTCATCGGCGGATTGAAAGCCGTTATCTACACCGACACCATCCAGTGGATCATCCTCTTGACCGGCCTGATCGCCGTTACCATCCCCGTGACACTGTATGAAATTGGGGGCTGGGAGCGGCTGCGCACGGAACTCCCGCACGAATACTTCACCCTCACCAATCTCTCCCTTGGCACGCTGATTAACTGGATGGTGACCATCATTCCCATCTGGATTATCGGCATGACACTGTATCAACGCATGTATGCATGCAAGAACGAACAGGAAGCACGCCGCGCCTGGTACATCGCGGGCATTCTCGAATATCCCATCATGGCCTTCACCGGCGTGTTCATCGGAATGTGCGCCCGCGTCGTCTTTCCTCAAGCCGAACCGGAAATGGGCCTCCCCATGCTGATTCGAGATTTGTTGCCTGCGGGAGTCACCGGGATTGTCATCGCCGCCTATTTCTCCGCCATCATGTCCACCGCGGATAGTTGCCTCATGGCCTCTTCCGGCAATGTGGTCAATGACCTTATCGAACGCTTCTGGCTGAAAAATCTCACAGCCCGGCAGTCCATACGCCTTTCCATGGCCATCACCCTCCTCCTCGGCGTGCTCGCCGTACTGCTGGCAGCACAGTTCAACACCGTCCTTGACGCCATCCTCTATGCCTATGCCTTCATGGTATCCGGCTTGTTCATTCCCACCCTCGGCGCCTATTTCTGGAAACGAGGCAGCGCCGCCGGCGCCCTCGCGGGCATGCTGACCGGAGGGCTCTTGACAGTCCTGCTAATGACAAATGCGCTCCCCATGCCAGAAATGATTCGCGGATGGAACCTCGATTTCAGCCTCTATGGAATCCTCACTTCAGCCATTTTTTATGTAAGTTTCTCGCTGTTGTTCCCCGGAAAATCCGCACAGGAGGATGCTCCTCTTCCCATCATCGAGACAGCAGGCGCACCCGCCTGCTGGGTTGATACCGTGGAAAAAATCGGCGGCGCCACCGTGCAGCATGGCCCGAAAAGCAACCGGATATACCTCATGAAACTCGGAGACGCCGAGCCTGAAGCGCTGTGCGCCACGCTCGACGCGCTGGCGCTGGAAAAAAAATACGGCAAAATATTCGCCAAGGTTCCAGAATCCTGCGGCCAAATCTTTCTTACTGCGGGCTATCAACGCGAAGCGGAAGTGCCCGGATTTTTCCGGGGAAAAGAAACCGCCTGGTTTCTCGGAAAATATTTCTCGCCCAGCCGGCAAATTGAAGAAAACGCCGCCAAGCACGACTCCATCCTTCAATTGGCGAAATGCCAGCGCATTTCCCAACACAAAACCGCAAAAAACAGATGCTCCATCCGGAAATGCACCCCGGAGGATATCGAAGCCATGAGCGCACTTTACCGCAACGTGTTTCCCTCCTATCCCTTTCCCATCGACGACCCGGAATACCTCCTGAACACCATGCAGGACCACGTTCAATACTATGCCGCGGAACACGACGGCGTCCTGGTGGGATTGGCCTCGGCGGAAATGGATCCCGGCCAGCTCAACGCCGAAATGACCGATTTCGCCACTCGGCTTGACTGGCGCGGCCAAAATCTGGCCCAACAATTGCTCGCTCATATGGAAACCGCCATGCGGCAGCAGGGAGTTCATACCGCCTACACCATCGCCCGATCCATCTCGCCGTCGATGAACATTGTCTTCGCGCGGCGGCAATACGCCTATGCAGGAAGACTCATCAACAACACTCATATCGGAGGCCATATCGAAAGCATGAACGTCTGGTTCAAAACACTCTTCATCCCGCCGCCTCCCCGCTCCTCCAGCACGGAGAAGGCATAGTCATGACAAAACGATCGCTCATTAAACACCCGGAGGTAACAAAACAATGTTTCTTGCAATGCTAAATGAAACTCAAAAAAAGGCTTTTCTTTCGTTGGCCGCCCGGTTCGTCGCTGAAGACAAACTCATCGGGAAAGGAGAAATGGGCTGGATAGACGGATTGAAGCGCGAAATGGGCATGGGCAAAAAAATCAAAGCGGGCGACGAACCGCCCGAAGACTTATTCCCTGTCTTTGACACGCACATGTCCCGGGTCGTCGCAACGCTGGAGATTATTCGTCTGGGATATGTCGACGGAGTCTATAGCACGGCGGAAAATGCATTCGTGGCGAAAATGGCCTCTGCCTTTGAATTTTCCCAGGAATTTGTACGCGCTCTGGACAATTGGGCCGCCCGCCACACCGCCCTTACCAGTGAAGCGGTGAAGCTAATGTTAACGGGTGAATCCGGCACGCCACTATGAGTTCATGGCCCAGCCACGCCCGCACCGCACAAAACCAGCAAAACCCATAACAATGCCCGCATCAAACCATGCCCAAAAGCGTTCCTCGAAACATGCGGCATTGGGGCATTTCCGGAGATTAGCCCTGTTCCTATTTGTATACAATCGACTCACCGTGAAACATTTCTATACAGCCCTGGATAATTTCAACACACTCGCCCTTGCCACCTTCCCCGGAACAGCTTTCCCCTTAAATGCAGCTAGGATCAAAAAACATCACAATATAGTAATAGATTAACCATAAATCTTAGCCTATATGACGTTTACAAACTATGGCACATGGCTTGCTCTTTCACTTTAGCACAGGCGCGGACCTGTAAGCATAAGGACCCGAAATGTCCCAGAATCAGCGGAACATATGCGTGCTATTAGTTACCATGGATGCACATTGGCGCAGCAGGTGCATGGAGCTTATCCAGAATGCAGGGTGTGAGGCATACACCGCCAGCACGGGCCTCCAAACCATTGCGCTTCTTCACACCTATATTTTTGATATTGTCTCCATCGACGATACCATCCCGGACTTTGGCGTAATCGAGTTGTCTCTCACAATTAAGGATATTGCGGCAAACAAGCCAATTTTATTGGCTACAGGCGAGAATATTCAAAGGTTTAGCGGCATTTTACAACGTTGCGGCATCTTCTTGGCGGGAACGGAAAAAGAATTCCGGAAAAATCTGCTCAGCGCCATAGAAAAGCTCTCTCTTTATGGCCATCCAGGGCGGCAGTTTCCCACTTCTCCCACTTAACCCCCCAAGCAACCCTGTCCTTTCAGAGGCCCTGGGTGGCCATAACGAAAAAAGGAAACGGTATGAGCGAAAAACGGCCAATATTCTGCGTGATGGGCGCCGGGCATGGTGGTCTCGCCATGGCAGGTCATTTGGGCCTGATGGGATTCGAAGTCCGTTTGTTCAATCGAAGCAACGAACGAATTACTCCTGTCCAGGCCCGGGGCGGCGTCGACATCACCGGCGAGGACGTGGACGGTTTTGGCAAAGTGGATCTGGCTACAAACGATCCCGCACAAGCGATGGAGGGCGCGGACGTAGTCATGGTGGTGGTGCCGGCTACCGGGCATGAAACCATAGCGGAAATCTGCGCCCCGCACCTGAAATCGGGGCAGATCGTCGTATTGAATCCCGGACGGACCTTTGGCGCCTTGGATTTCCATCATACGCTCAAAAAAAACGGATGCACCGCCGATATAACCATTGCGGAGACCCAAACATTCATTTATGCCTCCCGGATCATTGGACCGGCCCAAGTCCACATCTTTCGCGTTAAGAACTCCATACCGTTGGCCACCTTGAAAGCCCACGGCATCCCGGAATGCCTGAAAGTGGTCCGCGAAGCCTTTCCACAATTCGTGCCGGGGGACAGCATTTTCAAAACAAGTTTCAACAACATTGGCGCGGTCTTTCATCCCGCAATTTTATTGCTAAATACCGGCTGGGTGGAAGATCCGGCGGACTTTGAATTCTATCATCAGGGCGTTACTCCCTCGGTGTCGCATATTCTGGAACTGCTCGATGCGGAACGGGTGGCGGTAGCCGCGGCTCTCGGATTTCAAGCCATGACGGCAAGACAGTGGTTGTATTACGCCTATGACGCGGTAGGCCGGGATCTTCGCGGCGCCATGCGCGCCAATATGGGATACCGGGGCATCAACGCGCCGCATCACATGGAAATGCGGTACATCACGGAGGATGTTCCATGCAGTCTGGTGCCAATGAGCTCCGTGGCAAAAAAATTCAAAGTGCCAGTGCCCATCATGGATTCTTTAATCACGCTCGCCTCCGCCATACATGACCGGGATTATCGGTCCGAAGGCCGAACCGTGGAGAAACTGGGCATCCAGGATATGGATCTCAAACAAATCCGTCTGCTGGCCATTGGAGAAATGTCATGACGGTCAAAAAAGTGCTCGGCGCGGCAATTGGACAATGCGTGCATGTGGCGGGAATGGATCATTTTCTGCAAGTATGCGAACGGAACGGCTGGCAGGCCATCTCTCTGGGACCCGCCGTGCCGCTGGACAGGCTTCTCGAGGCTGTCCGAAAGGAAGAACCGGATCTCGTGGCCGTTTCCTATCGCCTTACCGCGGACGATGCCGTGCCCCTGTTGGAGCAGCTTGCCGACGCGGTAAAAACAGCCCGTTCAGGCTCCATACGCTGGGTCTTCGGCGGCACGCCGCCGGTGGCGGAAAAGGCACGCGCGTTCAACCTGTTCGAGCGCATCTTTGACGGAACAGAACCCGCCGAAGCAGTGGAAGCCTATATTCAAGGCCAAACTCCCGCCGCCAGCGCCGCCAACTATGCCGATGATCTTATCTCGCGTATTCACGAAACGTATCCATTCCCTTTAATTCGCCATCACTACGGGGAACCAGAAGTAAAACGCACCATTCGCGGCGCAGGGAAGATTGCACGCGCCGGGGTGTTGGATGTCCTCTCCATCGGACCTGATCAAAACGCCCAGGAACACTTTTTCCATCCGGATGAAATGGATCCCGCTCATGACGGCGCCGGGGGCGTGGCCGTGCGTTCTCCCAAGAATCTGGCTTCCCTCTACAAAGCGACCCGGTGCGGAAATTATCCATTATTACGGTGCTACAGCGGCACGCGGGATCTGATCCGGTGGGCGGAGATGTGCATCGATACCATTCACATTGCCTGGGGCGCCATTCCGCTTTGCTGGTATAGCGTCATGGATGGCCGCAGCAAGGCGCCGTTCCCGGAAGCCATCGTGGAGAAACAGGCAGCGATGCGGTTTTATGCGGAGCGCGGCATTCCCGTGGAAGTGAATGAATCCCATCAGTGGAGTTTGCGCGACGCCCATGACGCGCTTGCGGTGGCGACGGCCTTTCTTGCCGCCTACAATGCCAAGAAACAAGGCGTGAAACACTATGTGATCCAGATGATGCACAATACGCCTCCATCCACAAGTCCAATAATGGATTTGGCCAAGATGCTGGCGAAACTGGACCTGATAAAACAACTGGAGGGGCCTGATTTTGTCACCTACCGGGAGGTGCGGGCCGGAATCACCAGTTTGCCCCCGGATCCGGATGAGGCCAAGGGGCATATGGCGGCCTCAGCAGTATACAGCATGGCATTGAAGCCTCACATCCTTCACGTGGTGGGCTTCACGGAAGCCTCCCACGTGGTGAACCCGGACGTGCTCATAGAAAGCTGCCGCATCGCACGGGGGGCCGCCCGCTTGGCATTAAAGGGCGCACCCGATCCCGTCACCGATCCAAATGTGCTCCGCAGGAAGGAGGTGTTGAAGTTTGAGGCGGACACCCTGCTCCGCGCAATCAAACTGCTGGGGCCAGACAGTGAGGACCCATGGAGCGACCCGGCGGTTCTCACGCGGGCCATTCAACAGGGCGTGCTTGACACGCCGCACTTTCGCGGCAACCCTCATGTATGCGGAAACATCATGACCGCCTGTATCAACGGCGGATGGGATGCGGTGGATCCGGAGACCCGAAAACCGATGACGGAATCCGAACGCCTGTCAAAACTCGGTATCAACGTGTAAAGGATCATCCCATGTGTGGTTTTGTGGCTCTTTGCGGGAACAAGAACGAAACGCTGATGCGGCATATGCTCGATGGCATTCGGCATCGCGGACCGGACGGAGAGGGTGTATTGCAGATAGGCGCAACGGCGCTGGGGCATGTTCGCCTGGCTATTCTTGATGTAACGGGCGGACTGCAGCCCATGTCCAATGAAACCGGCGAACTGGCGGTGGCCTTTAACGGTGAAATTTACAATCACCTGGAACTCCGTGAACGTTTGGAATCCCGGCATTGCTTCAAAACACGATCCGATACGGAAGTGCTTCTTCACCTTTACGAGGAAGAAGCGGAAGACATGCTTGCCAAACTGGATGGCATGTTTGCCTTCGCATTGGCCGGACCCAAGGGTCTCCTCCTGGCGAGAGATCCAATCGGCATCAAGCCGCTCTATTATGGATGGAAAGACGGCCAGTTTTTGGCAGCGAGTGAACTGAAGGCTTTTCCGCCCATGGATAGCCTGCATGCCCTTCCAGCAGGCCACTTTCTTGTTGTTGGAGAAGAACCCAGGCGTTTTGCACCCCCCTTTCCTCCAATGCCTGCGGTTAACGAAATAAGCGTTGAGAAAGCAGCGCGGGAAATCCGCCACCGGTTGGACCAGGCTGTGCGGAAACGCCTGATGAGTGACGTGCCCGTGGGGGTGTTCCTCTCCGGCGGGCTCGACAGCAGCCTGGTGGCGGCGCTGATGCGCCCGCATACGGTCGAGTTGCATTCCTTCACGGCAGGCATGGCCGGAGCACCTGATCTCGCGGCGGCACGGGAGGCGGCGGAGTACCTGGACACGGAGCACCATGAACTGATTTACACGGAAGAGGACATGGAACAGGCGCTTCCGGAAATCATACATCACCTGGAATCCTTTGACGCGCCCCTCGTGCGCAGCGCAATCCCAATGTATTTCATTTCCAAGCTGGCGGCGCAGCACGTCAAAGTGGCGCTTTCAGGAGAAGGGGCCGACGAACTCTTCGCCGGATACGAATACTTAAAGGAACTCAGAGGCGGCCAAGTTTTGCGAAACGAACTAAACACGATTATCCTCCGGCTGCAGGACACGAATTTGCAGCGCGCGGATCGCATGACCATGGCGCACGGTCTGGAGGCGCGGGTCCCTTTTTTGGACACGAACCTGGTCCGCTTCATGAGCCGGTTGCCGGTCGATTTCGTTGCTCCTGCCGCGGATCGCCCGGAAAAGTGGCTGTTGCGGGAAGCGTGCAAAGGCCTTCTTCCGCCATCCCTTCTAAACCGGAAGAAACTTAAATTCTCCGAAGGGGCGGGCTCGGCGGAAATTATCGCGCGGCGGCTGGCCGCCACGCTGTCTTCCTCCGAATATGAAAGCGCTCAGCAGGAAGCGCTGTCCCTTGGCCTGCGTTCACCGGAGGAGGTGTATTATTTCAAACTATGGCACGAAGTGATGGGGCAGGACATTCCACCCGAACTGGTCGGACGCACCAGTGACAAAAAGGCCGCGGCATAGTCATGGAAAATTGGCCGGCATACCCGGGAATGCTTCTTCATGACGCACTGGTGCTTTTTGCGATGGTAAATGCCGTTGGCAATCTTCCAATATTCGCCGATCTAACCAGCCACATGGATAGCCGCACAAAAAAACAAACCTATGACACCGCCGTTTTCACTGCTTGCGGCATTGTTGTAGTGTTCGCCTTCCTGGGGCATTGGATGCTGCAATCGGTGTTTCAGGTGAGTACCGATTCCTTCAAAGTGGCGGGGGGATTGATGGTCTTCTTCGTGGCCGCACGCGGAATGATTCTCGGCACGGCAAAATCACACTTCGTTTCCAGTGAACCGCACGATAATATCGGCATCTTCCCCATGGGATTTCCCTTTCTGGCGGGGCCCGGCACGATTGTAACCACCATCCTCCTCATGCAGGAAGGAGGGGCGTATGTGACGGCGCTGGCCGCAATACTCGTCTATATCGCCGTTTTGCCTGTGTTGTATCTGACGTCCATTTTGCATCTGGTGTTTGGACGTGTAGGAACACTCGTAATCTCACGGATTCTTTATATCTTCATTGCCGCCAAAGCCGTCGATTTTGTGTTAACCGGCTTGCGGGCGTCTTTGTAGCATCTCATCCCGCCACGGAACACCAAATCTTAAACAACCGCATCAAGAAAACGCTGCCCCGCTCATACTTGCACGGAATTGGACATTCTGAAACAGGCACATGCTCTCATACAAAGAACGGCTGAGCGTTAATACTCAACCGTCCTGTTACGACCTAGGGAATTGGTTTAGAGTCCCGGACAGAAACCATCCTCAGTGACTTGACTGGGGCACCAATGATACCCGCCGAGGTGGAAGAACTGGATGGCACGAAGCAACTCGGATAGATTGATGGTCCAGTCCGGAGCCCCACCGTTATAGTCGCTGTCATGAGGATCGCAGCCATGATCGCCCACACCCAATGCGTATCCATCCTCGGATCCAGCTTCGCAGTGGAAGCCATCGGCATTATAAATCTGGATGACACGCAAGAGATCCGAGAGGCTGATGAGGTAATCTTGATCCAAATCGGCGGTATGGAACCGGGTTTCGCCTTCCTGCGACCCTTCGGTGGCGCCGCCTTCGCCTTCCACAAGAACATCACACACCACGCCGGACTCTGCACTGCCAGCCGTGGCCGCCGCGCCTGGTTGTTGCAGGATAGCCCCGGACTTGTCAATGAAATATCCATGGGCGCCGCTTACTCCCATGGCTTCCGGGTCAGCATTAAAGGAGAAATTTGCGTCAAAACGGTTTAACGTAAACACATAGCCGCTGATAGGCGCCGTCCAATCCCTATCATCAAGATATTTACCCTCAACAAGTTCATCGAAGACACCTGTGAAGCTGCCGATATTGTAATTGAAGGCCCACTCGGCATTGAACAGCACACACAGCATAGCGCGCGCGGCGTTTTCATTCACTTCTATGATGTCTTCCCCTTCACCTTCAGCGCCTTCCCCCTCGCCCTCAGCGCCTTCCCCTTCACCCTCGGCGCCCTCGCCCTCGGCGCCCTCGCCCTCGCCTTCTCCTTCTCCCTCGCCCTCGCCTTCGCCTTCTCCCTCGCCTTCGCCTTCTCCCTCGCCTTCGCCTTCTCCCTCGCCCTCTCCTTCTCCCCCCCCTTCGCCTTCCGTTTGGCCACATACATCAGGGTGAACATCCGGATTCAACGCATTGCTGGCATAGGTTATGCAATCGGTTCCACCCGCGGAATACGCGTCATATTCCTCACGGTTCGTACATCCATCGCCATCAGCATCGCCCGACGGCCCAAAAAAGGCGCCATCATCCATCGTGTCAAAAATGCTGGGATCGGGCGGGGTAATTCCGATTTGCTCAAGCAGCCCTGCAATCATCAGAAGAGCGCCCATGGAATCCGGATCGCCTTGCGTCGCAAATGAGGCCAGCAGGATGGAGAGGTGAATGGCAAGATTGTTGGCGGCGGACAATGCGGCTAACAGGGGGCAATAGCCTGTCGCCATCAGCGCGGAATACACAAGATCATATACCACGGTATAGTTGGTTACCAGCGCCTCCGCCACCCTCGCATGAGTTAGCCCGTTAGGCAGCGAGAACTCAGTGTTGTTATAAATTATTTGAATAAGCGCTAATTCCGCCCGGATATCCAACATGCCATTGGGCGTGGGCATGTCATCCACAATGGGGCCATTAATGTCCATGATGGAGCATTTCAATTGATCAATCAACGCGCAATATTCCGGATCATCCTCGCACTTCAACAAATTCCTCACTATGGCCAGGGCTGCCTGAATATTTACATACTCGGGATCGCCAGGCGCATCGCCAACAATGTAACAAAGGCCCAGATATCCAGGCGCTGGAAAGGGGGGATTATACCGGCAGATGGACTGACTGTACGTTCCCGTGACGGTCTTATTCGGAGCACCAGCGGTAAGTTTGGCTGATTTTGAACTGGCGGTCGTCCAATTTACCACATCCTTGAATTGAACTGTATACGTCGTACCACCCGCTTCTATGAGCAAACCAGTGGCGGTTGCCCCGCTGTTGTACCAGGTGACGCCTGCATCCACTGTCCATTGAGCGCCTGCGGCAACAGCTTCGGCAGGATTTATGTTTGTGGTTATTGATCCTGTCTGGGCATCCGCGGCTCCCGCCAACAACAGGGCGCACGCTGCCATCATATGCAGGGCGATAATTCCTTGCTTAGACATATCCCTGGGTCCTCCGTTGCGCAACACCATGCCTACTCGTTGCATCTATCCCCTTGGGGCGCATCACGTTGCGTGTTTCATGCATCGAACTCATTACCATAGTCATACGCTTAATTCGCCACACTACCTTAAACTCACATCCCTTTTCAACCTTCACCCATACTACATAGTAGTTCCAAAATGCCTATTCTGTCAAGTAATTATGGATTTTCCTGGAAATTTGGGGATGAAATGCCGGTATTTTCTATACTTTCACGGTTGCCAGGATAAATTCACAGTCAAGCCCTTTGTTATTGCCGGCGGGGTGGAGCCGTTCGAGTTTATACATCACCACAAGATTGTTGCTGGCATAGAGTTTATGCAATACGCTCACCAGTTCATCGAGTGAAACGCCGTTGAGTTTCAGTTGGGCCATGGGCTGTTTCGGGGAGGACTGCCGGGTGCGGTAGTTTTCGAGCGTGAAGCGTCCGGCCAAATTGGCATTGCGCAGTTGCGTGTTCAGAAAGGAGATCAGATCGAACGTGGGCGGGCGCGCGTTCAACTGCTCAATCAACTTTTCCTGACGGCGCGCGCGGTCCTCTTCTTCGCTTTTCATCATTAAAGTTATTTTAAGCTGCTGCTTCAAGTCCGCGATTTTGTCTTCAGACTGCCGGAATGTCTTCTGCGGCATCATGGGGATGAACACGAGGAGCGCCCCGCATATCCACAACGTAATGAAGGTGCACACCAGGGCTACCTGTCCTCGGCGATCAAGATTTATCCGCATGGGTATTCTCCGCTGCTTCCACCGTGGGACGATGGGCTTTCAAGGCAAAGGTGGTCAAATCGCCTTGCACGCTTAAATCCGCTTCTTCGTCCACATGGTACAAGGTGGACTCTTTAAGTTTATTTAAAAATTCATTGAATACGGACGCATCGGGAACGGTGCCGGATAGTTTGATCCACCAGCTTTCCGCCTCCGGGGCGGCGATGCGCAGGTCGGTTAAAATAACGTTCTTCCCTTCGGGCATGCGTTCGGCGATATCAGCCAAAAGCCCGATCAGCGTGGGATCGGTAAACATATCCGTATTGATATCCGCACCCAGCCCTTTGTCGGTCAACGTCTTGATTTCCTCGTTCAGCGTATTAAGCTGCTGCTGAAGGCGTACGGCTTCAGCCTCATTCCGGGCCGTGCCCTGATAGTAGTAAAAACCCCAGCCGGCGAGCATCATCAACAGCAGGCAAGAAGAAAACATGAGGTGGGGAATTACTTTGCGCAATACGCCCTCGGTATTCTGTTCGGCATGCTGGAAATTGATGGTGTAGGCGCGGCCTGTGGCGCCATAGGCGGCGCCTACGACGGCTTCCCACGTGTTGTATTTCGCGCCCATCGGCCCATCTTCCAACGCCAGCACGCCCCCCTTCAGTTGTGAAATCAAGACGGTATCTTCGAGGGGCAGGTGCAGCGCCTGAGTCAGGGATTCTCGCTGTTCCAGGGTAAAATCGATCCCGGTTATGTACAGGTGCGAGATCTCCCCTCCCCCGCGCCACTTGGCCATGAATGCCCGAAGGCTGTTTTGTATTTCGCGGGCCGCGGAAGGCGCCGCATCCCGGATCTGCTCGGCGGTGCAGGATAAATGCCGGAAATAGGCCAGCTTCCCATTAAACAAAATGACAATGCTTGAGGTGGACGCGCGCACATGCAGCGTGGCGCTCAACCCTTTGCTCTTCTTCTGAAAAGCTTGCCAGAGCCCCGACAGCGCCACGGAATCCAGGGTGATGGATTCCGCCTCAACACCGGCGGCTTCCAGGATTGCCAGACGCTCCTCCACCTGCCCGCGGCGCATGCCCATGGCGAACACTTCGGTCTCCCCCTCGACCTCCGTTACGATCGTATAATCGAGGAGCAGTTCTTCCAAGGGAAAGGCGAGAAAGGGTTCCAATTCAAAAGGCACCGCCGCCGCTACACGCCGCCGCCCCCGGAAGGGAATGGCCAGGGTGCGCACGATGCTGTTGGCGGAACTTTCGCAAAGGACAAATAGGGCCGGCTGAACACTCAGGGCGCTCAGGGCGCCGTCCAACGCGGTCACCATCGCCTCAAACCGCTTTTCGGGTTCCTCATACTGCGCGCGGCGGGACACGAGATCCAGCACTTTAGGCACTTTTCCGCCCGCCTTGATCACGGCGACGCGGATCTCGTCGCCCGCGAATTCTATCGCGCCGACTTTGACTCCAAATCCCATTCTGTTCATTCTCCCAAATAGGTTCGCCATCAGCTTTCAGCGGTCAGCGATCGGCTATCCGCGGAAAGCCGGGTTAATCATACTGTTTTATCGAATCACACGCCAATCCAATATTCGGAATTTCTCCGACGGCTGGGTGGTCGCTTCCATCGGTATATCTCCTGTAATAGGCACATTCTGGTTTACAGGCGGATTTCCTTGATTGCGTATCCCTTCCTGTTCTTCCTCCGGGGTCAGGGGGGTCCGCCACACATAGGCCTCAATCCGCACCATAATATCCTCCAGCATACCGTCGCCATAAATCCGAAACATATTGCTGTTCACCCGGAGTCCGCCGCCCGCCTCCATTGAAATCTCCCCTTCTTTCTCACCTTCCGTAGTTCCTGGTCTTCTTCGGTTAAACTGAGAGGCGTCAGTGTAGGGTTCATTCAGGACCTGTTCCCGGATTGCCCGGGCCTCTTCTATGTCAAAAACACCCGGAGCACCCGAAATTCCCACGCCAGCCGCGTTCATGGCGGCAATAACCTCTTCCCGTGCGGTATTGATATTCACCCGGCCTTGCCAATCGCCATGGACGGTGAGATATTCCGAGAGCGGAAGCTGCTCTTTATCGGGGTCGCCAAAATAAATCTCGGGAGTCATGTGTTTGATCAGGAGCAATTCCTCGATGGAATCCATGGGGCCGTTCTTACAGGCAAAAGGCGGGTCCAGGCTGCTGTAATAATCATTCTCCGCGCCCTCGTCTTCCTCGTCGTCGTCATCGTTGTAGTCAAGCCAATCGATGATGCAATCCACGATCTTTTTCGCGGCATCCTCGCTGTCTTCCATCCGGTAAATGAAAAACTCCTCCAGGGCAATTCTTAAATTATCGCGCGGTTTGGGCGTGTCCAGGCTCGTGTCAAGTAAAGCGTTCAAATTGATCTTGCCATACTCGTCCGAAATGCTGGCGCGCATGGTGGCATCGTTAAGAGGTTCAAAAGGCTGTCCCTGCGCCCAGGGAATGGGATCGATCATGCTGTCCATTTCGGGTTCGCCGTTGAGTTCCGTATCCGCGAGATCGGTGGCGAGCAAACCGATGGCGCGGGCCACGGCGGACTTCGCGGCAAGATACGCCTGAAAATCGCTGCCCTGGTTCGTGGCAAACGACGCCTCCACCTGCGACTCGTAGCTGAATTCAATCACGATCACGGTCAGCAAGGCGATAAAAAGCAGCGCAAGAATCAGCGCCACGCCTTTTTTATGTCCGCGATTCGTTCTCATCATTCGTCCAAGCCTTTTTTCTAACACCTTTTCATCGCCGTTCACAGAAGCTATTTCTTGCCGGGTTTTTCCCCGCCTTTAGTGTCCACGCCTTTGCCAAAAAGGTCGCCACTGGAATTTTCGTCTTCAATAGTGCTCCGCCGCATATTGATGTCTAAAAATTGATCAATCACTCCCAAACCAGAGGGAAGGCCAATGGTAAGATTCAGGTCAGGTTCTTCCTCTAGATTAACGCCGGCTTCCGTTTCCGCCATGAGCTCTTCTTCGGTGCGCATGAAATTGATGTTCACCTGGATGGCCCAGGGCATGCGGCCCTCCGCGAGAGAGTCCCAGTCCTTCATCCATTCATCCTGGTCGCCGTCGTAATAAAGGATATCCATGCTGGCAATCGGAATTTTGCGTTCTGAAATGGGAAACTCCACATCGGTCACCGCCGTATCCGATTCCGCGCTTTCCAGCACCAGCGGCTCCTCCGTGATGACCAGCATCCATTCCTGGTTATCCTCGCCCGGTTTCTGGTCGATGGCCACCTGGCCCAGCGTGCCATCCTCCTCCGTGGAATATTCATTGGTCAGATCATAGGTGACCACTTTCAACACCCCGGGCAGGGCGGTCGAGCCGGGCATCGGCAGCGAGGTGCAGAACCGCAATGTGTCCGCCGGTCCGAACGCGCCTTCTTTATCCGTCCCCAGCAATTCATATTCAGGCGAAATACACGCGGCATCGGAATAAACCGATCCCAGGTTTTCGGTCAGATGCCGCCACAGCACCTGTTTGAACCGGATCTTTTCGGATTCTTCGCGCGCCATTTCCGTGGAATCCAACACGGAGGAAAAACTCTCATACACGATCCCCACGACAACACTCAGCACGGTCACGGCCACCAGCAATTCAATGATGGTGAATCCATGCCGCCGTGCCGAATATGTCATTGGCCTGTTGTTCATGTTACTCCATGAAATCCGTTAAAATCCGCTGTCGCCAAACAAACTCGAACCGCCCCGGGTGCGGGACCGCCCGCCGCGCCCCGAACGGTTTCGACGCGAAGAACGATCGTCGTCATCGTCCCAACCCGTCCAACCGGTATCTTTGTCTTTATCCTTATCTCTGTCGTTTCTCCTTCGGGTGTCGTTATCTTCTTTGTTATCTTTCAAATTAGCCTGGGGGCGTCCGCCTTTCTGGCCGCCCTTCTCGATGTCTTGATCCAGGGAACCGGTGTAGAAAACATAAAACTGGAGGGTATTCTCATCCGTGGGGCTGGTTACGGTGGCTTCCACGGAATAGAGCATCACTGCCTCATCCTCGCTCTCCTGGACGGCATTGAATGACCAGGAGAAACCGGGATAGCGCTTCCCAAAATCGCCCTCGCCGGATAATTGGCCCGCCGCCACCTGCATCTCCGCCCAGGAAGTTACCCCCTCGACAAACTCGCGGAGGGCCACTTCTTCATTGACCATCTGGTTCAAGCGTAACGCGGTGTATTGCGCATCGAGCAGCACAAAGAGCGCGGTGCCGAGCACAGCCAGCGCCGCAAGCACTTCCACCAGCGTAAATCCACGTTGGCGGGATCTGGCTATCGCTCTTTGCGTAGTGCGTTTCACTAAATGTCCTGCTTTCCATCCAGAATATTGGTGCCGCCCGTGAGAGGATCCCAAATCACGGTGAAATACTCCTCATCTTCATTAACGAGATAGAATCCCACTTCCGAGGACAGACCCAGCGGCGAAAGTTTCACCTCCGCCACGCCGCGGCTCTGGGCCACCCCGTCTATTATGACCGATTCCAGCCGGACCGTTGGGGAGAGGAGCACCCGCTGCAACGCGGGATCCACCAGTTCCTGCTCTTCCGGTTCCGCCAAGTCGAGGGAGAATTTGTCTTCAGGATCAAACAAAGGCCCGATTTCATCAAGAAGGCTTTCTTCCTGCTTCACGTTCTTGGCGCGCTCTTCGAGCACGCGCCGCGCAAACCGGTCGAACTTATCGGACAATTGCCGGTTCGCCGCTTCGTCATCAAATCCGTCGGGAAGGCCCAGGGTATCGCCTTGCATGCGCGCGCTCGACAAAATGCCGCCAAGGTCAGCCGTTGACATGCCGCTGCCGCGCAATTGCGACAGCAGCGCCATCTGATCTTCTGCCGGTTCGCCCTCGTCTGATTCGGGTTCCGGATACACTACGCGAATGCAGTAATACTCCTGATTGTCCAGGTCGAATCGGACCGTAATGTCTGCGCGGAACAACGTGGATTCGGCGATGGCCGCACGCCCATAATTTGACAAATGGCGGGCTTCCCCCTCCAATTCAGTAAACATAATTACAGGAGCCAATTGCGGGAAGGCAATGGCGGAAATTAACGCAATCAGGAAAATCACCACGCTCAGTTCGATCAGGGTGAAGCCGCCCGCACGCCGCCAGGGCAACCGGCACTGCGGGGGAACTATCGTGGTCGCGCACGCCGGGAAATTCATGAATCGCCTTTCGCCTCAACACGTCTGACAACGGGCATACCGCACACCAAGCCGGTGCGCAAAGCACACCCTACTCATTGCCTTTAAGGTTGTTGCTGCTGATGTCCGCATCGTACCCCGATCCCCCCTGACGTTTATCCGCGCCATAGGAAACGATGGTATACTCGCGCGGATTCGTTAACGTATACACATATTGACTTTCCCAGGGATCCAGCGGAATTCTGTCCTGATCAAGGAATTTAAGCCCTTTGGCGTTGTTGAGCAATGCATCCAGGGAATCCGGATATTGCTTAAATTTCAGCCGGTACATCTCAAGGCCCGTCATCAACGTTCGAATTTCCGCCTGTGCTTTCGCCTGACTGGCGTCGTCAAAGGCATTAATCATAAACACGCCCACCGTGGTGGCCAGAATGGCGATAATGGACACCACCACCATCAGTTCCACCAGGGTGAACCCTGCCGAACCTCTGTATCTTTTCTGTTTGCGTTGTGTGTTCATCGTCAATGTCCTCTTATGTTCGTGCTCATCGTGAGGATGGGCAGCAATATCGCCAATACCAGGAAACCGATAAAAATACCCATGACGATAATGATCAGGGGCTCAACAAGCGCCACCATGGCGTCAATGGTCACCCGCACATCGTCGTCATAGGTATCGGCCACTTTCATCATCATGTCTTCAATCTCGCCGCTGCGCTGGCCCAGTTCGACCATGTGGATCATCATGGGCGGAAACAGGCCGGTCTCTTTGAGCGGCACCGCGAGGTCGCGCCCGCGGCGCACTCCGGCCTTGACGTCATCCATGTGATCCTGGATATGCTTGTTTTCAAGCACCGTGTTGACGACTTCCAGGGCGGGCAGCATGGTCAGGCCGCTTTGGAGCATGGTGCCCAGGGTGCGGGTAAACCGCGCGCAAACCAGCTTGAGATGCAGGTTGCCGTAAATGGGGATGCGCAGCTTGATGCGATCCCAACGGCGGCGTCCTTCCTCCCGCGAAACCCAAAACCGCCACAGACCGTAGAGCAAAAATACCGCAATGATGAGAAAAATCCAATAATGCCCGACAAAATTGCTGATCTTGATCATGGTTTCGGTAATGACGGGCAATTCCGCTTTTTGCTTTTGGAAAATCTTCGTGATCCGGGGCACGATCACCATCATGAGGAAAATAATGACCCCGAAGGCAAACACGCCCATGAAGGCCGGATAGGCCATGGTCGATATCATCTGCGATTTTAATTTGGCCTGCCGCTCCAAAACATCCGCCAGCCGCATGAGCACGCCTTCAAGCGCGCCGCTGGCCTCCCCCGCGCGCACCATGTTGATATACAGGGCGGAGAAAATGCGGGGATGCTCCGCCATGGCGTCGCCGAGCGTGGAGCCGCTGTTCACCTTGTCGCGAATTTCATAGATCGCGGCCTGAAGCCGGGGCCGGCTCGTCTGATCCAACAGCGCGCCCAACGCCTCCACCAGCGGCATGCCCGCGTGCAGCAGCACGGAAAACTGGCGCGTCATCAACGCCACATCCCGCGTCGATACCCGCCCGCGCCGCCTGCGGCCCATCACGGACCCTGTTTTTCCGCTGGTGACGGCCGTTATCCCCGCTTCTTTACTCACTTGAAGCGTGGTGGGATACAGCTCCATCTCACGCAGCTTGCGCCGCGCCTGCGCCGGCGTATCGGCATCGATGACGCCCTTGGTGGTCTTGCCGGTGGTCTTGATGATTGCCTTGTATTCGTAAACTGCCATTGGATGCCTGGAGCGGGCCGGGGGCCCGTGTTTCCTTCTTGAACCGGACGGCGCTTTTGCCGCCGGTTATTCAATTACCTCTACTTCAAAATCCTCGCGCGTCACGCGCAGAATTTCTTCCAGCGTCGTCATGCCGCGCATCATTTTTTCCGCGCCGTCCTCGCGCAGGGTGCGCATGCCGAATTTCCGGGCCTCCCGCTTGATCACGTTCGAGTCCGAACCGCGCAACACCAGATCCTGAATCGTGGGATTCATCACCAGCAACTCGAAGATGCCGGTGCGGCCATAGTAGCCGCGCCCGGAACATTTATCGCAGCCTTTCCCGCGCCACAAAATTTTTGCACGCGGGGAATCGGGGCTGATGCCCACTTCCTGCAAGCTCGCCCGTTCCGGCGAGTATTCTTCTTTGCATTGGCTGCAAATGCGGCGGACCAGCCGCTGCGCCTGTATGGCGATCGTGGACGAGGTCACCAGGAACGGTTCGATGCCCATATTGATCAGGCGGGTAATGGCGCCGGAGCTGTCGTTGGTGTGCAGCGTGGCAAACACCAGGTGGCCCGTCAACGAAGCCTGCACGGCCATCTCGGCGGTTTCATGATCGCGGATTTCGCCCACGAGAATGACATCCGGGTCCTGGCGGACGATGCTGCGCAGTCCTGAAGCAAAGGTCAGGCCCACTTTGGGGCGCACCTGCATCTGCCCAATGCCGGGAATCAGATATTCAATGGGATCTTCCACCGTAATGATGTTCTTATCGGGCGAATTCACTTTTTGGAGCGCGGCGTACAACGTCGTGGATTTGCCGGAGCCCGTCGGACCCGTCACCAGGATAATGCCGTGCGACATGCAGATGAGCTTGTCCATGATTTCATGGTCGCGCCCATCCATGCCAAGTTGTTCCAGACTGAACAGGAAATTGCCCTTTTCCAAAATACGCATCACGATGCGTTCGCCGTGGGCAATGGGAATGATTGAAACGCGGATGTCAATTTCCTTGCCGCTTAACCGGATCTTGATGCGTCCGTCCTGCGGCACGCGGTGTTCCGCGATGTTCAGGTTCGCCATAATCTTCACGCGGGAAACCACGGCGGCCTGTTGCGACTTGGGCACCTGGAATTTCTCATAAAGAATGCCGTCAATGCGGTACCGGACACGCACATCGCGCTCGAATGGCTCGATGTGAATGTCGGAGGCGCGCTCTTTCACCGCCCCCGTGATGACCAGGTTGATGAGCTTGATAATCGGCGCTTCGTTGGCCAGATCGAGCAAGTCGCGTTCGGACTCGGCGCCGTCCAGGGTGTGCACCACGCCTTCGTCATCGTCGCTGTTGGCCATGGTGATATTGTCTATCATTTCGGCGGCATTTTCGCCCTGCTGCTCGAAATACGTGTCAATAATGTTTTGGATATCGGCCTTGCGGCACAAGACCGGCTGTACGGGGCCGCCCAGAAGAAGCCGAAGGTCATCCAGGGGCAACAGATTGACGGGATCGTTGACCGCAACATAAAAAGCGGCGCCATTCTGACGGTAGGGCACCATGTAGTATTCACGGATGAAATTAATGGGCACTTTGGTGGTAAGCGCGGACTCGATCTGCCCTTTCAAGTTGGGTTCAAAGGGAATGTCGAACTGTTCGCTCAGCGCTTGAAGCACATGCTCTTCTTCACAATATCCAAGATCGAGCAGGATTTCACCCACGCGTTTGGGCCGGATTTTCTGGAGGTCAAGCGCCTCCTGAACCTGTTCCGGGTGGACGAATCCTTTATTCAGGAGAATTTCACAAAGTTGCCGATCCTGCTCAACCTGCATGGTTCACCTCTTGATTTCTCCCTTGCTGAAGGCAGGTTCGGCGGTCTGGTCAACCACGGCGTCCACCCGCTCGAAGGTGGGATGATGCTGCTTGCGCAACTGCCGTTTGGCTTTGACCTTTTTGAAGAAACCGTCTTTGAATAGCTTTTCAATGTTGGTGTCGCGGTATTCTCCGAGTTTGTAGCGGGTGATGCGGTCAAGATCGGCATGTTCCTTCACAATATGCGGCGTGACCAGCACCACCAGGTTCTTTTTCGTAATCACATTGTTGCGCTTCCCGAAAATCCAGCTAATCAAGGGAATATCGCCTAACAAGGGAGGCTGGGTGCGGATGCGGTCTTTTTGATCCTTAATAAGACCGGCCAACACCACGGTGGAACCGTCTTTCACTACGATCTTGTTTTTCACCAGCGACTTGTCGGTGGAAGGTCCCGCCACATTGGGATCGACGCCGCCCTGCGAGGTGGGGATCACCGTGATGGCGGAATCTTCGATCTCCAACTCCAGCAGAACATTGTCGCCTTCGCTGATCTGCGGGGTGACTTTAAGCTTGATCCCCACTTCCTCGCGCTCCACGCGGGTGTAACCATACCCATAGTTGGCGTAGCTCTGCTGGGCCGCGGTGCCGCCTGCATTGCGGGTTTGGCTCGTGATGAACGGCACTTCATTCCCGTCCACGATGGAGGCTTCTTCATTATCCACCGTCACCAGGCTGGGCTGTGAAAGAATTTCCGCCTCGCTGATCGCTTCAATCGCCTGGAACAACAAGGGCACGAAAGGAACCTTATACTTCGCGCCCGTGTTGGGGTCGCGGATGGTGATGTCATCATATATGCCGGTGGTCATGCCGCCCCCGGAACCAAGGTCGAGCACGCTGCTGAACAGGGCGGCGGAAGGGTTTCCCGTGACGGTGCTAGCCGCCTTGGCAACGCTCAAGAGCGCCTCCGCATTTGATTTTGTGGTCGTGGTGGTCGTGGTTTGGGTGGCCATCTTCGAGGCCAAATCCGACAGCGTGGCGGTATTAAACATCCCGAAACCGTCATTGCCCCCCATGGCCGCGGAATTGACCGCCAGCGTGAAATCATTCGTCAACTTCACTTTCATGATCACCGCTTCCACCGCAACCTGCCGCTGCGGGACATCCAGCCGGGCGATAAACGATTCCAACACCTTGTAGTCCTGTGGGGACGCCACAATCAACAGCGAATTCGTCTGATCATAGCGGGCGATTTGGACCTTTTGCTCGAAAGGCTGTATTTCCGCGGAGCCGCCGCCCCCGCCACCTTGGGCGCCGCCCCCGCCGGGAGCGCCCGCCTTGCGCGGCGCGGTGCCCACCAACGGCTGCAGCGCCGTTTCCACGGCCTCGGCATCCGCATTCAGCAACTCATAAATATGCAGATTATTCGCTTCATACGGAGTGGGGGTGTCCAGGCGTTTCACCAGATCCCGCACCTTCTCCATCATCCCTTCCGAGGCCACCACGATAAGGGAATTCAAGCGCTCATCCGGAACCATGCGGAGCGTCTCTTCGCGCGCGCCAATCACCTGCGACGACACCGCGCCGGGCACCGGACGCGTGGGCCGCGTGGGCCGCGTGGGCTGCGGCTGGGCGGGCGCGCCGCGCGAACTGCGGGGCGCCGCGCCGGTGTCCAAAAGAACCTGTTCTATCTGCTGCGAGAGGGTCTCCGCCCGTGTGTATTCCAGGGTGAAAATCTCCATCACCGTCTCCAGCCCCGGGGTATCCGCGCTTTCGAGGAAGGAGAACATGCGCCGCAGGCCGTCGGCGGTATCGGTGATAATCAACGTATTGGTGGGGGCGTAAACATCTATCCGCGCATTTTTCGATCCCAAAATCTTAATGGCGCTCATGATCTCCGTGGCATCCGCGTATTTCACGGTAATAATGTGCGTGGAATAATCATCAAACGTCGTGGGAACGCCCTCCAATCCCTTCTTCAGCGGAATCTTTTCGGATTGCGTGACATCCGGCGTGCTGATAATCTTGATGATATGGCCTTCAAGCGTCTCCACCATGGAAAAACCACGCGTGGCCAAAATGGATTCGAGCACTTGATACGCCATTTCCGGCGGAATCTTGTCGTGCGTAATCACCGTGACCGTCGTGGCGCCAATATTCGGATCCACATCAAAATTGCGTCCCGTCAATTTGGATATTTTACTGATGACCTCAATCAAGGGCACTTCGTTGAAATCGAATGAAATGAGATCCGTCGGCTTTTCGCCCGTTTTTTGATCATTCGGCACCACCGGCTCCTCCGGCGCGGAAACCGCAGGCGCGGCGTTGTTGCCACGGGGCGGAGGCGGGACGGCGCGTCCCGGCAGGCCCACCGGACGCACAGAGGGGCGCAAGGGATTGGCAGGCCGGGCAGGCGATGGGCGCGTAGGCCGGACAGCCGGCTGGATGGGTTGAGGGGCCGGGGGCGCTTCGATCACTTCCGGTTCAGGTTCCGGAGCGGGCTGCGGTGCCGTTTCGACCGGCTCCGGGGGCGCAGGCGGCGGCGCGGGCTGCGCCTGTTGCTGGACCTCGGGCTGCGGCGCGGGCGGCGGCATTTCATCGGGCACTATGCCCACATCCTCCGGCAATATCATCGGCGGCTCTTCGTCTTGTGCCCACACAGGCACGGCGCATCCCAGCGCCAGGACACATCCTATAATGAAGATTAGGCTTGTTCGCTTCAGCACGATTCTTCCTTCCAGGCTGATGATTCCGGCGCGCGCCGGAGAAACCGCGCCATTAGTCCAGACCATAGGTTATAACTTTCGCTTTTCCATTGCGCAAAATGCCGATGCGAAACGAGTTCGCATTCCGGTATTTTTGCACCATTTCCATGATTTTCTGTTCGCTGTCGATAGACTCGTTATTCACGGTTTGCAGCACATCGCCGTTTTTCAGCCCCAATTTCGAGGCTATCGGAACCTGATCTATGTTCGCCGCCGTCACGCCAATGATTTTACCGCTGGCATCCCGGTACATCTCCGGTTTCACTTTGGTGACCAGATCCGCATAGTTCGAATACAAATCCTGAATGAATTCCTGGCGGTTCAGGGCGATGCGGTCCGCGGAATCCGATTTGACGGGCATGGCGGGCCGGGAGGCGGCGGAGGCCTCGCCTTCCGTCACCTCATCCATGCTTAAACGCTCTTTCGTGGCCGGCGAATTGCGTTCATTCAACAGATACACTTCGCGGGGAAGCACCTCGGCCAACTTAACTTTTTCCACCACTTCCTGCCCAATGCCGTAGCCTGTCGTTATGCGGGTATCCTGGTTTTCGATGATCGCGGAGGCAAACGGATCATCCGGGCGAAGCGCTATCGTGCCCAACAAACGCAAATTAAACTGCGTGGGGGGCGGCGGGCCTTCTTCGCCCTCTTTCTCCACTTCACCCTCATTTTTTGGATTATTCCAATTTCCCGCATCGCCAAACATCTTCTTCGCAATTATGCTTTCATAAAAGGCGCGATTCTTAACGGCTTGCGGCGCCCCTTGAATTCCTTCTTCTCCCGAAATCATCCCTTCGGGCGAAAACGAAAACGCTTCGGAAGGGCCTAGCACACGGTACACGATCATACCGCCCATCACGAGAACCGCCACGGCCAGCGCGCAGTCCACAACGATAAACACTTGGCGTATAATCAGCCCTCGTACCATCTAGACCTCTATAGTAATTTCATACCGCATTTCAATCCGCCAAACACCACCCCTGCCATCACCCGCTTCCATTTGCCAGCGCCATGGACAACTCCTGGATTCACAATGGTTTTTGCACCATCGGAACAACGCGCGGCGCACCATCGCGGTTGACACTGCACCGCATCTTGGGGGCCGGTGTTTCAGACAGCTCTAGTGTAACGTAAGCCCCCTTAAAAACTCAATGCGCGGCATCGGTGGTGCGATCCGCCCAAAGCACGCAATATCTTGTGGCAAAAGAAATCCGGGGAGGGTTCCCCGGAGTAGGCATTCCTATATAAAAAAGGGCTATTTCGGGGTATTTTCTTTCTCGCGAACGATTTTCTTCAAATACTCCATGTAGACATCCAGGGGAACAAGGCCGTCTTGGGATTCGGCGGCTGTTTTGTCCTTGGCGCTGTCACCCGCCATGTCTTTTTTATCCTCGGTCAACGCCTGCTGCACAACGATTGAATCCCCTTGCACACACGCTTTGCCGGTTTTTTCATCGGTGACTACGACAAATTTTCCGCGCGCACCGCCATATAACACCAGCCGATCGTTGGCGGTATGACGGAGGTACAGCAACACCTGTTCATCTTTCGAAAAGGTGGGCATCTCGCTCGGTTGATAGACAAATCCGCCAACTCGGCCTCCAATGATGGAAAACGAGATGTTGGAGGATTTGTTGAGATTGCCCTTGGCGGTATCCTGCACTTCCACAATGACATCCGTGTAAATGCGCCCGCCGCGCGTCCAACGGCTTTCCACGGAGGTTACTTTTCCGGTGATGATATCATCGGCGCCAGCGGCCATTTCAGGCGTGGTGACATGGGCGATTTCAGAGAATGCGGCATTCGCCCAGCCAAGCGCCAGCAGTATCATTACGCCCGCCACAACGGCTTTGCGGTAACGCCTCCACGCGAGACCGCCCGCAAAGAGCATTGACATCGCGGCCCCGAAGATGTACATCAGATGATTTAGCGCCCAGTCCACGCCATGGCCCGCCGCGCGCGCGCCCTTGAAAGCAGCGTCATGGCCAATCAGATAACGCGCAAGCAACGGGGACATCTGATAGTATAAATCCACCATTGCGGTGCCCACCGCGGTTTGCAGCAGCATAGTATCCCGGAATTTCCGGAGCAATGTGGCGGTAGTGGTGGGGGTGGTGGTGCCCGTTCCCGCACCCGAGATAACATTCAGCGGGCATACATCATTGGGATCGCCAAACATAGGTCTGCGATTGGGCAACATTTCCGGCAGGGTGCGTTCCGTATCCGCGCTGATGACCGTATTCATTTCAAAGCTCCATGCCAGGGGCGTTCCCGCATCTTTGTTGCTTATGTCGAGTATGTTTTCCACTTCATGAAACACTTCCGAAGAGAATGCGGTGATGTAATCGTCACGTTGTTGTGCGCCTCTCCCTTGCGTCCCTTGAATCGAATCAAAATCCGCCACTTCATAGCCGGTGACGGGCGCCTGGCGATCATACCCGGTCCCGTTCAACGGATTAAGCGTAAGAGTGTACGAAGGATTGAAAAGCGCCCCGGAAGCGCCGGGCACCTCGATTTGCTTCCACATCCCGAATAGCTCGAAATATCCTTCCATTTGAAGATCCGTGACCGGCTCATACAAAGCGGTCATCGTGCTGAACAGCGGCACACGCGCGGTGTCGGGATTGTCATCCGTATCGACCCACGCCACCACATGCCCTCCGGGAATGGGGATCGAGGGCAATCCCATTCCTTCGCGGGTTTGAGTGCGGGCTTCCGCCTTGATGGAGAAGAAATTAGACTGGCTGCCCCGTGGATAAAGAAATGAAATGCCGGAGATATCGTCCGGTGCAAGGTCCTGGGTCCCGCCCACGCGGTATCCGGAATCCTTTTCAACATTAAAATAAATGGGAAACATCGTGGGCGTCGCACCAATATATTTGCCCTCGCCCGAAGCCCCCGAATACCAGAACACTTCATTTTCCACCAAGTCTATGGAGGTTTCCGCGTCCACCGTGGCAAATACCTCGCGGAGGTTGTTCAAGGGGGTGTGCGACATCCCCAGCAAGTGGCCGATTTCATGCACCAGGATCGACTTCAGATCATACAAGGCATCCTCGCCTGTAGTTCCAGGCCGCACCCCGGCGGCGTTAATAACAATGTCAACGTCTACCAAGGTGCCCGCGCTGATGGTATAGGCTTCCCCCGAAACCACCAGTATTTCGTCCTCTATCGTATACAACGGCAAGGTTAGCCCCAGCACAGGAAAGTCAAGGCCCGGCACCAGCACATCCGCCGGGTCGGGTTCTACATCTTCCCCGGTATCATCCGTCTCCGTCACCTGAAGCGCGATCACCGACAAAAAATCCGGCGAGGATTCCGTAGCCACAAAAATAGGATCTTGCACAATCCCCGCAAAACGGAAACTGGCATAGCTCGTGGCTACGTCCTGCCATACCTGAAAGGAGTCTTTGACAACCTGGATTTCTTCCGGGGTATAGCCGCTCTTGCCGCCTTCGATGAAGATCTCAAGACCCTCACCCGTGGTGATCTTGCCGTCATTATTCGTATCGAATTCCTGGAACGGCCACACCACGTAGCGCAACTGGTTCTGCTGATTGAATCCACCGTCTGGGAAGAATGCATCAGCCACCGGCGCCAGAAGAAGCGTCAGGAATACACACCCAGCCGCTAACGTTATCCGTCGCACGTTTGCACTCACGTATCCCGTTCCTTTCCTAGCTCTGGACGCGCCCCCCGAAGGAAGCGCCTTCCGTTTCTCTATTTTCCTGACAACGTTATTTACTCTTCGCCTTGCGGCGCGCTTGCCACAAGGGTGCAGCAAGCGCCAAAGCCACCAACCCCATCAACGCCAAATCGCCGAACACCCCGCCGCTCTTTTGCACCGGGGCGGGGCCGCATCCAATCTTGCTTAACAATTTGGTTGGTTCTGGATCATTCACGTATTCAAATCCACCCACGAGGATGGCCTCCGAGCCTTTGTCCGCGTTGCGGACTTTTATATCCAGGACACCGACATCGGGTATTCCATAGAAGGGGAATCCAACGGAAATACGGGTGCCCTCGGCATTCACATCCAACACGGGCATCAATGTGTTTTCAAAGATCACATCGATATTGGCACGATCCGAGAATCGCTTGCCGATGATGGTGACCGGAAAGATGTCTTTCGTGCCTTTCGACGGCGACACTGATATAATTTCCGGGCCCTGCTCGCTTCCCGGCTTGAGCGTGAAGAGACCCGACCGGCTCCCTTCTTCTCCCGTATCGGGATTGCGCACAATCAGGACTATCGGCTCTTCCGGCACCGTACCCGCCGGGGTGCTGATACTGAGGCTGATGCTGGATCCATTGGCATTGGTCACCTCCACCTCATATCCGCTCAAGGCCACCACCGGATTCGTGCCGAAACCGCTTCCGTAAATTATAAGGTTAAAAGGCTGCCCTTCCAGCGTCTGCGAAGGCAACTGACTGACACTTGCGGAGTCAATAACCACCGACGTCGGCGAGACAGGTTTGGTGCGCGCGGTTATGACACCCGAACGCCGTTTCGTCGCATTGTGCGACCGCACCCAGTTGAAATCACTTCCATCCTGAGCGCTATAGGCCTTCGCCCCAATCAGGGAGTAGCGCATGGGCATGGTCTTGAAGTAGGTAATGAAGCCCAGACCGCGCGCACCCCACGGGAACTCCTCAAACTTGACGAATTCGTTGCGTTCCTCGCCCGACAGCGTTGCCCAGGTATCCGGGTCGGGTTCCGTGGGCGTATTGGGACCCCAGGAAACAATACCCACCCGGAAATTGTCATTCACTGTCATGCTACCCGATGCGCGCAACACCACAAAGAAGTCCGCGCCCGTGAAAGGATCTCCGGGCCGTCCGCCAAAACTGTCGGGCGCCCATTGCCGGTTGCGGGTCTGTGATTCCATTGGGATCGGATAATCATCGGTGCCAGGCGTGGAGAAAACGAACTTCACCTGAATGTCTTCCGCCGTCTGGCCAATGTATACGGGCGCCGCATCCAACGGCAAGGGGATGTCGATATCCGGATCAAACACCCCGTTGCGGTTAAGCGGATTGTTATCATTGTCGCGGTAGAGCGCCACGCCGCTCAGTTCCTGGTCCGCATTCAACGGCAGAAGATCCACCGTCGGATTGAAATTGGCATCCGTTCCTTCATTATAGAATTCCACGATGACTTGTTCGAGGAAGCTGGGTTCCGTAACGATCCGCCACGAACCCGTGCGCGGTGTTCCACTCAACAGATTCAACTGATTCGCCGTGTTGCTGACAATCTGATACGGCTCATAGGCGCTGTCCAGCAGAAAATCGCCCGCAAATACATCGGCGGTCCACGCAGCGCCTTGCACCGTGAACGACTTGTCGCCACCCGTGCCCAGGCTTCCGCTCGCTGCGGTGCCGGCGCTTTCCCGGTTGGTCGATAGATCCAGCCCCAGCACCGGCAAGACCGCGCCGCCAATCGTAATCACTTGCGATTGGTTGGTGACATCCAGGATCTTGGCCGGAATATTCACCTCCAGCATGTCATGTCCGAAGAAGTCCTGGACAGGGCCTTCATCCGGATTATTCTTGATTCCTGCCGAGCCGCTGGTGTTCACCTGAGGCAGGAATTGAATACCGCCCTTGCGCTGGCCTTCGGGACGGGTGGGCAGCGTGGCGGGAATCACCGCGCGGAACTGCTCGAAGCGTTTGGCCTTTTCCGACGTGCGCACCGTAACGAACAAATCATCGCCCGGCTGCAGTTCAACAACGCCGGCCTCTCCCTCCGTGGCTCCTTCCGTGGATCCCTCCGTCGCGCCTTCCGTCTGCTTCGCTTCCTCGACTTTCACCACAGGGGAAGAGTCGCTCTTAACGGCTGCCTTATCAGCGCCAAAATCAACCGTCCCGCAACCTATCGTCGCATTGAAACTGTCTTCAATGGCAGCAGCATCCTTGTGCGGCACTTGCCACAAATCCTGCGGCGTTAACGTCAACACCCACGCCTTGTCACTATCATCTACCAGACCGTTGCCATCCAGGTCATCCGCAACGCCATCGCCATCCAGGTCAATCAATTCCGGCTGGCTCGGCCAAGAAAGATTACGAAGCTTCACTGGAGTATCCAACCCTGTTACGGGCACGGCATAATCCATATAGGCCTCAAACATTCTGCTGATCTCGAACATGCCCGAAAGATCCGTGTCTTCATACAGCAACACCCCGGAGTCCTGATCTTGACCGGCGGCATCCAGTGCCGCCAAATCATCCGGTGTAAAATCGGGGCCCCAGAAAGCCACCGTAATCGAAGCAAGGGCCGTCTCCTCACGCGCATTGACAAAGGGATCGGCGGATCCCGCCAGATTCAGCCCAAGCATCGGCGTCACATCACTGTTGATGTCTATTTTCTGCGTGAGCAATCGGGCCTTGGTGTCTTCCGGCGCCCAATCCATGGACTTGGGATACTCATTGGGACCCAGGGTCTTCGGCCAGGTGTCATAACTCGGCAGAGACGGCTGGGCGGGCGGTTGAGAATAAGCCGAGGAACGTGGTCCCGTCGGGGGCAAATCACTGCCCTGGCCTGACGTAGCATGGAAGAAGGGCACTGTTTCATAGGCAAACTGCCCGCTACTCATTGATTCATCATAGGAAAGCGCCAGCGTGAAAGTGCCCAGGGTAAATACCCGCGAGCCGGAAATCCGCCAATAGGTTACGCCCACCGTATGCCCATTCAGGAAGCGGGAACGCTCCAGACCGAAGGGATCCATCCACTGGCTGAAATCGGTCGGATCACTTTCTGAAAAATCATAGCCAAAACAGTGTCCGCCATCCGACATGGAGCCGCCGCCAAAGAACAAGTCCGTTTGCTGGCGGTAAATCGAATCGGATTCGTACGTCAACACGTAGTCATGCACGTCGACACCGAACTTAACGGGTTTCGTGGACTTCTCATTGACCGTGCGCTCGGGCCACCACGGTTCATTCGCACCCCATCGGGGATCTTGTTGCCAGACAATATTGCCCAAATCGGGATTATAGGCTTCAATGCCCGGAATCATGCTGTCCACATAGATGCCGCCCGTCGTTACACCCAGGGCATTAATGCGCCGGGGTTCGATGAACGCGCGGAAATCCGCCCCCATGGTCAGACCGGTATTATCACCCGGGGCCAGGGAAACGTCTTTGAAACCACTGTCGGTGCGGGCCACGACAAAGTAATCGCAGGTCCAGTCACTGCTCGAATACATTGCGCTTCCGCCCACATTATCCGGCGTCTTTTCCAAATAGCCGTCCACATTATCCTTATTCGCAATCTCTGCTATGGGACGGCGGCGTCCTTCGTAGAAATGCAGCGTGGTGCGCCACCACGGATCGCCTCCGCCCGGCGGGAAGGGAAGATATTCCCAGCCGCCGTCATCGGCATGCACTTCTTCTTCATTGTAATAATCAAACACAAACGCTTCCGGAAGCATGGGGTAGTCGCCGGCAAAATCAACTCCGCCATTCGCCCGCGGCACGGGCGGATCAAAGATGCCGTTGTTGTTGGTGTCATGCCATACCCAAAGCCCGTTGTACGTAACGTCTTCCGCAAGCACGCCATTCTTATCGTCTTCCAACCCCAAACCCCGGATATTGGTCGTATAATGTTCCAGTCCGTCATTGGGGTTGAAACCGCCGTTGCCCGGCGAACCAAACGGATCCGCGCCAATATCGGTCAACACCACATTGACCTCGCGCAACTGCGCAGCCTCCTTGGTGGTCTCTATGCGCCCCTGAATCCCGGCCTCATACTGGTCGAAATGCAAGGACTTCGTCGAGTGCAGGTTAATGCCAATGAGGGCCGTCCACGTATCCACAGAGGCGAGCTGCCGCAATTCCAGCATCTCGCCCGCCGTGATATCCATCAACTGACTCACCTTATTCCAGCGCGGACGCGTAAACTCCGCCGGGGGCGTATACAGGTACATGGGCGCGTTCCAGGTGTCAAACAATCCTGGAACGGTTTTCTCACTCCATTTGGCCGTGACATCCCAGTCGGTGAAACTGGAGGAGTATGCCGCGTCAGGCTCTAACTTCTCCCCATCCGCAAAATTCGGGGTGTAGGAGTCAACCGGTTTGTTCTCGCTATCGAGCGGATACGCGCCGCTCTCCTTCACCATCTGGGCGGACAACACGTTGCAGCTCAGGGTCGTCTGACTGCGCCATGTGGCCGACGTGCGCACTGCAATATGATACGACGCCCCATTCAGGCCATTGTCCGGATCAGCCTTTGGCTCCGCCAGAACGGGGAACTGCGGCTCCGCCGCCGTGCCATCGCCGATGAAATCGAGCTCATAGGCCAAACTGAGGCCTTCCACCGTGTAGTCCGTCAAAATCGTGCCAATCGCGCCAAAGGAGGTATTGCCCTGGCTGTCCCACACATAGAGGAGTTCATCATAATTCACGTCCAGGGTAAGATCACCCTCGTCTCCCCCGTCATTCTCCTTAAAGAGCCCAAATTCAAGAATGTCCGAGAAAAACGGCCCGGCTTGATTGCCATAGTGCAGCGTCTCCGGTTCGCGTTCATCCGGACGCAGTGTGTAAACAAGTTTGCTCAATAAGCGCGGCGCGGGATTGTCCGCCGGGTAGCCCATCGTAAAGTTGATGAGCGGCACCCAGTCATTCAAGGGCACAAGTGATTCCTTATCCTTAATTTTACTTTCGACCTTGAACTCCGCGGGCGGTTCATCCGATTCGCCTTCGCTTTCGCCTTCATCGGTAATGCCGCATCCCGACACCGGCGGGCGGACCGTTATGTAGTCTTGAATACGGTAGGTGTACGCCTGCGTCGCACCCGTATCCGAATTTTCGAAGGTCACTTCCAGTGTCACCGTATAGAAGCCTTCCTTCGTATACCGGTGTTCGGGATTCTGTTCGGCCCGGTCGGTGGAGGTCGTATTGTCGCCAAAATTCCAGAACCAGACCTTGGGTATCATCAAATCCGTGCCCACGGACAAGTCCGTGAACTGAACATCCACTCCACAGCCACGCCCGCCGATCAAGTCTTCCGTAATGGTGCCCGTGGTCGGATCGGCCATGAAATCCACAAACGGAGCCGCCACAATCTCGATGAAATCCGTCTTGGTCTCGGTCACCTCGATGCCATACTTGTCCGTCACCGTAACACTGACCGTGTAAAAGCCCGCCTGGGAATACGTATGTAACGGATTGCGCTCGGTGCTGGTGTTCCCATCGCCAAAATCCCACAGCACTTCCACCACGGTGCCGGTCGCGATCAAGGTGAACTGAATGTCGCCGCCGACCACCTGCCGGTGCCGGTCCGCCGTAAAGTCCACTTCACTTTGCGGCAGGGAATAAATAGTCTGGGTCATGCCCGCCTGATTCGGATTGCTGCGAATCCAATACTTGACCTTTCTGTCGTCCTGGCTGTGATCCACCTCATGCGTGGGCGCCACGCGTTCACGCACGCGATCATAGGTCCAGAAATACATGTCCGGCGGATTTTGGAAAAACGTGATGAAGCCCAGCCCGCGCGCGCCCCACGGGAATTCCGAGAACTTGTCAAACTCGTCTTCCTTCTGGCTTGTGCCCAGAATGTTCGAGAACGTGTCGGGATCGGGTTCCGTCGGGGTAATGGGTCCCCAGGAAACAACCCCCACCCGGAAAGAATCGCCCTGTTGCATATCGCGGGACGTGCGCAACACAACAAAGAAATCCGAACCGTACGTGGCTTGCGAAGGAGACGTGCCCAGTTCCTGCGGAATCCATTGGCGCAGGTTCGGTTGATTCTCATACGGCACGCTCACGCGGCCCGTGGTGTCGTCCGTGCCCGGCGAGGAGAACACCAGTTTCACCTGGTATTCCGGTTCGCCTTGCACGCCGATGAACACGGGAGGATCATCCAGCCGGACCGGCAGGTCGATGTACTCCAATTCGTTACTGGCATTAAGCACCGGGGGATCAAACACGCCATTGGTGTTCCGGGAATCCCAGTCATTATCGCGGTAGAGAGAAACCCCGCTGACCTGGTCGTTTGCCGGATCTTCAATGTCCAACGGAAGCAGATCATTATAAGGATTAAAGTGCCGGCCCAGGGTTTGGTTGCTTTGATCGTAAAACTCAACGATTACCTGTTCCAGGAAGGTCGGGTCTTTTACCACTGCCCAACGGCTTCCATTGCGCGGCGCGCCGCCCCGCAACGTCAGAGAATCGCCATTCACCGCCGTAATTTCATACGCTTGGAGCCGGGAATCCTGATCTTCTCCCGCGCTCATGCCCACCAGCCACAATCCGACCGCTTTGTTCGTCCAGCCGCCAACCGAATAGTAGGGGCTGTCCGCATCCGCTTCGACATCACCAGGGGTAAACACGGTGGACGAGGTTTCCCCTTGCGTGCCCTCGGCGATGAGGTTTTCCGGGCGGTTGGCCGCACAATCAATGCCAAGCACGGCCACGGGCGGCCCGCCCGGCAGTATTACCGGGACCGCGGGCGAGACCGTGGTGGACACAAGGTCCTCGGACAGATCGATAATACGGCTGGGCACCGCGGCTTCCAGCATGTCATGCCCATAGAAATCCTGTACCGCGCCTTCATCGGGACTGAGTTTCTCCACAGGACCGCCCACGGTGGAACCGGCCGGCGTCAGCCCTCGCACGATGTCTATACCGGCATACGTGGCGGCAAGCGGGGTGCGGCTCGGCAAACGCGCGGGTACAAAGCAGCGGAATTGTTCAAACTGCGCAATGCTTTCCGACGTCCGGATGACGATAAACAAATCATCGCCCTGATTCCCCCCGCGTGTCAGGGCTTTCAACTCCGCCGATTTCATGTCACCGGAAACGGCCAGCGGGGAAACATCCATAATCTGTGGGGCCGCACCCCAAAAAGAAGGCCACTCCGCGGTGATATACTGCACCAAGGATCCCGGAAGAATGGCTGCCATGCCTCCTGATTTATCCCACGGCACATCCGGCGGTTTTGGCCCGCCATTGCGGGTATCCGCTTCGGGCAGCAGCCAGGTCAAGAGCGGTTCCAACTGAAGCACCCACGCCAAATCCAGCATCCCGTCAAACTGCGGATTGCCTTCATAATTGGAGGCTTCCGATTCCGAGAGCACCACCAGACCGTCGCCGGTGATATCATCCGGGACATTGTCGCCATCCAGATCAATCGATTCAGGGGCATTGGCCCATTTCAAACTGGAGGGCTCAAGGGCTACCAATCGATCGTTGTAGGCCACGATGGTGTCGCCAAAAGTGATGGGACCGTCAAAAACACCGTCGCCATTGGTGTCTTCATAGAGCATAACGCCCGACGACACCAGCGCGCCGGTATCGGAATCCAGCTTCGCCAAATCATTCTTCGAGAATTCAGGACCCCAGAAGGCCACCGTGATCCGGTTCAACGACGTCGGCGCAAACCGGTTCACCACCGGATCATCCGACGCCGTCAGATTGATGCCCAGCATCGCCGTGGGCATCGAGTTATATTCAATATGCTGTTTGAGAATTCGCGCGGCACGATCGCCGTGCGTCTTGTCCGCCGGAATCGTAAAACGATCGTCAAGTCCAGGCTCCCAATCGTCCATCCGGGGATACTGGCCCTTCCGCAGCACATCGCGCGCAAGCACCCACCGCCCGGCCACGATGGCATAGTCGCGGCCCGTCCGCCCGCACGGATCGTACGGATAAAACGGGAAGTCCACATTCGCGCTCATGACGGGATCCCCAAGACCATCCACCACCGGATCGCAGTTTTCATCCAGCATCTGATGCGAGACTTCATAGTATTTGCCGGTATACGCCGGGCGTCCATGGTCCAGAGTCAGCACGGATCCGTTTTGTTCCAGAACCCGGTATTTGCCGCCGTTGCTGTCGATATAATACAGGGGTCCGTCCGTCAGCAGATTTTGCCCGCAGATCGAGCAATCCAGCAACTCCACATAGACAACGTCATCTTCATACGTTTCTTCATTGGGGGTTTGCGAGGGCTGATAATCCGCTTCCATGTACGGCGTATTGTTTATCGTGGTATTTTCATCCAGGTAAACAAGGCTTTCCGCGCCATAGGCCATTGAATAGTCTATGGTTGTGCCGCTGAGATCAATAGAGCCGGCCACCGGGAATCCATCCGGGTGTAACTCCGCGGGCGGCCACGTGGTGTAGTCCGGCAACGTGGGTTGTTCAGGGGGCAATGGGAAGAAATAGGACCGCGGAAATTCCAGATGCCCGCCCAGTTCACTTACCGTGGCATCCTCTTGCTTCAAATTAAAGGGTACAGTTTCAAAAGAGTATTGAATACTGGTGTACTGATCGGTATTGCCGGTGTTGTCGTATATGCTTTCTGACATGTCGGGCTGGATTCCCGCTTCAAACAAATTGTAAAACCGGATGCCCATGATCCCGAAAACATCATTGGATTCGTAAATCTTCACCGGATCCATCCAGAGACTGAACCACGTCAGACCGCCCGCATCGGTGAAATTCTCATTCCCCATCGAATGCAGAGCGCTCAGGAAGCCCACCCACGGATCGAATTTGGGCGGGATTTGACCAAGATTAATAAAGGTTTCCTTCGCATACGAGTTGCACGTGCTGTACGTTAACACCAAGTCATGAACTTCCATCCCGCAGCGCATGGGCTTGACGTTGTCCTGGATGTGCAGCCGTTCATGCCACCACGGCTGTTCTTTCACCGTCTGCGAATTGACGATATCCCAATCCGGCGAGTCCTGCCAGGGATCCGTGCCCGGATCGAAATCAGGATAGGCGTTCAACATCATATTGGTGGTTTTGATGCCACCGGCCCAATGGCCGCCATTCCGGGGATCCCAGCGGCGCGGCTCAATAAACGCCCGGAAATCCGCGCCCAGTTTGATGCCATCGCCATCGCCCGGAAGCCCCGACAGGTCCCGGTAACCGCTGTCCGTATGAAGCACGACAAAATAATCCGCCACCGAGACAAAGCCCCCAATAGCATCCGGAACAGGCTCAAATCCACCCGTGCACGGGTCACCCGGATTCCGGCGCCGTCCACCATCAAATTTCATCTTGATTTTCCACCACGGATCGCCTCCGCCCGGAGGGAACGGAATATATTCCCACTGATTTATCCCCTGATTGACAAATCCGTCCTGATTCGTCATATCCGCCGGGTACATGGGGTAATCCGTAAAGGTTATGCCATAGGAAGCGCCGCTTGCATCTGCCGCGCTGGGCGGATCATAAATGCCGTTGGCCGTGCAATTAAAAGGGGTTGCGCAGTTTGCGCTGGTTCCCGTGTCGCACCACAGCCAGGCGCCGTTAAACGAAAAGTCGGATTGCACCGCATAATCCGCCGAGCCGCTGAACGAGGTCGTCATCACCTCCAGGGCATCATTGGGATTAAAGCCGCCATTGCCCGGAATGCCAAAGGGGTCGCCGCCAATATCAGTAAGAATAAGGTTGATTTCGTCCGGTTGGTCAAAACAGTTCGGTCCATGCATATTCACCCCAATTACAGGGACCCACGCATCGGCTGCGAACAAACGGCGGAGGTCAATCCATTCCCCGCTCACTGCTTCAAAAAATGTGTCGCTAATGTCCCAGCGGGGCCGCGCATGCTCGCCGATGGGCGTATATTTCCGAATCTGCCAGTTCCAGTTGTTGTGATACATGCCCGGCATATAGCCGCTGATCCCGTCGCCCGATATGTCAAATATGTCAAAGCTCGAAGAATAACCGGTCGCTTCAGACAACTCCTCGTGCGTCGTTCCCCAGAAATCGGGGGAGTAGCTGTCGAACGAGGTCCCATCATCATCCAGGGGAAATTCCCCTACCAGATATTGGTCATGCGGATAAAGGGTGTCAAGCAGGATTAACTCGTTCGAGGGATAAGGGCCTGCCCAGGGTTGCATCGCAGCATAATGGAGCGTGTACGCAAAGGTTTGCGTGGAACTCCACAGGGAAGACAAACGCACCGCGACAATATAGCCTTCCTGCGGTTCTACGCCGGCCAACACCCAGTTCAACACCGCCGCGGTAGTATCCGGCGCCCCGGAACTCTTGGGAATAGTCAGAAGGTTATCCCCAGGATAGTTGCTGGAAAAGGGGCCGTACGGATCATTTATGTTGCTGTACGTCCGCAAGAATGGGAACTTGGGATTCTCCGGATTCAACCAGCCGGTATATACACCGCTATAATGGAATCCATCCGGCTGGGTCGGATAGAAATTCACCGCTGATACACCTTCATAGCAGCGATAATACTCTTCCGTACGCCGGCACGTGGGTTTGGGGCGCGGATCAAAACAGAAATTCAAATAATAATGCCCGTCATTGATGTTGTAATTCCCCGCGAAATCCGGCATTTCATAGGGGAAACCATGGTTGTCCCACTTCAACATCGGAGACCCCGGCTCTAACCGGAAACCAGACGAGGGAAGGCCCAGATACCCGCCCTGGCGCCAGACCCACCGCCCATCATATTCCAAATTAAACACCTGGTCCGGTTTGCTTTCAGGACCATTGTCCACAAACAGCCCATATTCAAAAATGTCTTCCTCCAGAGGGCCGCCCCCGCGAGGATAAGGACGAGCCGGGGCGGTATCCCCATGAATCGAATATTCCAAATAGGTGAGCACGCGCGGCGCGGGGCTGTCATCCTTGTACGACATTTTGAACCAGAACAACGGCACCCAATTGTTCAAGGGCGTCAGCGCCGCTCCATCATTCGCGCCAATCATGTCCTGCGCTTCAAAGTTCGCGGTTTCCAGCAACGCTTCCAGAACCAATGGGTTATCCGCATTCTCCGGATCCGGGGCCACATACGGCGCATCCCCCAACGGCGGGCAAATAAAGGTGGTTGAACTGCTCGGATCCTGAATCCTCACACGCATGCCCACGACATAGGTTCCGGGCACAAGAAACACCGGATAATCCGCCCCCCCCAAATACACAGGGGCATTTTCTACATAAGGCACTTCTACCGGGTCCAGCGTATCGGGAAATACATAGACCCCATCCACCTCCTCGGGATCCGGACCCAGCACATACCACAGCGTGTCCACCACTTCAAATGTGCCGGGAATCTCTATCACGGGATAGAATACCGCGATCATCGGCACTGATCCCGTGGTCGCTCCGGCATAATACGACGCATCCACGTCTATGCAGGGATCCTCCGCAAAATTCGCTACAATCTCCGCATTGCGATTCATCCGGACAACGCAGTCAATCCCGTTATCTTCATCCAAGGCCCCCAAACCTTCCCAACTGATGAATTGGAAACCTTCGTCCGGCACCGCTGTCAACGTCACCGAAGAACCAAAAACATACTCCTCATCGCAATTCGTGTCCAGGCCGCAGTTAATGCCATCATTTACTCCAATCGGCCCCGTTACAGAACCGCCGCCGATGCCGGAGATTTCTATATGCGTTATACAATGGGTGCTGGCGGTAACCGGAGCCGACCAATCCGATTGGCTTCCCGTCCCTACCGTGGCCATTTGGAAACGATACGTGGTGCAGGGCCACAAATCCGCAAACTCGAACTCTACGGCTTCCGCGCTCGCCGACCTCTCCGCGTATATCGTATTGCTTTCCGCGTCGATGCACCGAATGATAAACTGGCTGATATCCGCCGTGGACGTATACGACCACGTCACTCTGATGATTGAACGGGGCTGACCTATGACGGATCCGGGATTGGACACTGGCTCCGCTTGAACATTGGTCGGCGGCTGGATCGTCCAAAACCGCGCCGTAACGTCCTGATCGCCGCTCATAAGAACATTGCATTGTTCTGAAATACATGAAGTGTTTTGCCAATCCCTGAATACATAGCCGTTATTCGGCTGCGCCTTCAACTGAACCGTCGTGTTATACGCGAACTCATACACACAGGGCGAGGCATAACATGGGGTTTTGCCCGCCACCGTCACGCTGCCGCCCCCCCCGCCCGGAGGATCCATGCGAACCGTCAGGACGCAATACGTGTACCCGGAAACCTGGTTTGACGCCGTATCCCCATCGTTGTTATGCGCCAACACCTGATAATAATACTGTGTGCCCGAACTTAACCCCGAGTCTTCATAAAACTCCGTGCCGCTGGATAAGCTGGCCACTTGCGTCCAGGGCGCCAAGGGCGTGTCTTTGCGCTGGACAAGATATTGCGTCTCGCCGGCAACATCCGACCACGACAGCGCAATCGTCTCCGTAGAAGTGCCTACCGCGCCTAAATCATTAATCGCACCGGGCGCCGCCTTGTCATTCGCCGGCGCATTCCGCAGACATACATCGTCCACATACAATCCCATGGACACTCCCGCCGCAATGTGCCCTTCAAAGCGCACAATATGCGCCCGGCCGTCCGCAAACTCCTTCACCTCCACCGCCACCTTTTTGTAACCGGTGTAATTTGCGGCATCCGCTTCCGTCGCCTTAAACACCACGGTATCATCCATAAACGCCTTCAGGGAAAGCGGTGTTTCCGCCTGGGGGATCGCCAAATAAAACGTGAGCGAGGCTTCTTCTTCCTGAGGAATTATCACGGTTTGCCACACCGCGCCGTCCGTGGCCGCATCGGCATTCCCCGAAAACCACACCCACCACTCCCCAGTGCGTGAATGCAGCGTGCCATCACACTCGGCATCGCACAACGGAGTAAGCCCCGTGGAGGATTCCTGCCAGGCTTCATTCGGACTGCCCGATTCAAAACTGGGATCGGCCAGCAGATTGCCCTCGCACGTAAACGCCGCCTTGGCCGTCTTCGGAACGGCGGCAAGATGCACCGGTCCCTGGGATGGCGGCACGCCCGCAATGCTCGCCAACTGCTGCGGCGCGGCTGCGCCCTGCGGTTGATCGGGTGCCATTCCAATGACCCCCAGTAAAACGAGCGCGGCCAAAGCCAGCCCTGTCGTAGCGCCGTACTTAATGCTCACGTTGACATTCTCCTCCGGCAAAACATGTTTCCGCTTCCGCGCCTTCCGGCTCCGGAAACGTGCTTTCACTATCCTACATATGCAAACCGCTGGACACGAAAAACACACCGGTGCACGCATCCACTCGCCGCATGTTGACGACCGTATCCAACGGCCTCTTCATGCGCGGGCATACCGCGACACCGTCTGTTCCTGCCTGCCAGACGTTGTTCCAACATAGATTTCCCCGAATATTCGCTCTGTGTTTTATAGCATAGCCCATCATTGGTGTCAATAGAGAAAAATGCCGCAATTCCCGAAACGGCTTGGCTTTAGGCGACACTGACACCTGTTTGCTCCTGGCAAAATTCGTAATATTTGTCAAGAAATAAATTATCGGCACCACAGTAATCTCCACCATCCATAAAGCAGTATAACGCCGATAGGGGACCCGGTTTCAAGTAAATAATATTGAACAAAAAATAGGCCACGACCCTTATTGATCACGGATGCCTTTGCAGGTTTCCCGGACCGTATCAATCAACTCCTGTTTAATACGAAAAACACCCGGATGCCCCGCGCTGGTCGCGTACCGTTGCACCGAGTTCTCCGGGTCTGTTTTCCCCACCGTCAGCGGCCCCAAACGTGTCCCTTGGGCATTCACGTCTCCGGAAGGGCGTGTCGTCACATAGACCGTAAACACAGGGGCATCGAGGCCGAGCGCGCCGGCCTCCGGAGGATTGTTCACTTCGCCCACGGCATTCAGTTGCGCCAGCGCATCCACCAGGGCCGCCGCATCGCTCTGATTTTCAAGAAGCTTATTCTCCGGCTGCTTCACCACCCACTGATCATGGGCTTTTTCCAGCACATACCCCTGATTCTCAAGCTGGAATTCGATTTTTTGCACGTCCGCCTTGCTAAACCGCATCAATTGCCTGGAGCGGAATCTCGTTGCATCCGCCATCAAAACGCCCGCCCCTTCCTTGGATAGCATCACCACTTCCCCCGTGTCTTGAGTGGCATAGACGCTGCCCGTGGCATCATTGGGCGCCGGTTTAAATCGAAGAACCCCCGGCGTTTCCTCCCCTTCATACGTAAGGCTAATCGTTACGTCCGGATCGTTCAATCCATACTGTTCCGGCGTTCCACCGGGAAAACTGCTGCACACCACCCATTTGAACGCGGCAATATAATCGGAAATCGCCACCGGGCTGACCTCCTCAATTTCCGGTTGAGACACCTTCCACCCGCCCTGCGCCTCTTTCTCAAGCACAAACGCATTGCCGTCCCGGGCGCGATAGTCCACCTTCTTGATCGCACTCGCGGACCGCGTCACCAGGCGGCGCTCCCGAAACGCGTCCGGCGAATGGGGAAACAGGTTAATTAAATTGCCATCGACAAGGAACACCGCATTGCGATCCGCCCGGCGCGCATATACCTTGCCGGTCTTTTCTTCGGTCTTGTCCCCAATAAACACGGTTTGCGGCGTGCCATCCTTTACATCAGCCACCGTAATGCGAAAACATGCCGGATCCAGCCCATACTCGCTCAACGACGCTGGCTTATCCACAAATCCTTCGCCCATGGCATACTGAACCTGTTTCACCAACTCCTCCACTTTTTCCTGATCCGCGGGCGCATCCACTGGGGCGCGCATGCGCCATGGCGCATCCTTCGCGGCACGATCCAGCACCACCGCCACGGACTCCGTGCCCACCGGCGGCGGATTTTCCATGGCGGCTTCCTTGCGCCCGGTCCAGATACGGGCAAATTCAAACCGCACTAGCGGCGATTCCCGATCATTCAGCAAAAACCGATCTCGCAAATCATTCAAAGAACGATCCAACTCAAAAAAACTGTTTTTCGCTGCCAGAAAAATCCCACCATCGTCCTCCTGGGCATAGCGGTAACTTTCCGTGGGATCCAGCTTCCCAAATTTCAAGCGGATAACCTTGCCGGAAGCCAGGCGCGCCTCCATCTTCAGCGCCGGTTCGTCCAGGCCATATTGCGCGGCGTCTCCCGCCTGCTCTGAAATCGTGCGCTCATTGGTCAGCAGCGCCAGATACTGCGCAACGCGATCCCACATCAGTTGCAACGGAACAATGGACGGATCCGGTTGTGTAATAACCCACGGTTTGCCCGTGGCGCGTTCCGCCGCGCACGGCGATTCATTCAATCGGTGGATCTCCAGCGCTTGCACTTCGTCCGCCTCAAATGAATACTTCTTTTTGGCCTCTGCGGCCTGGCGCGCCTCGCGCACCCGCCAGTGCTGCATGCCGAAATACGCGCCGCATAGCACCGCAAGAATCAAACCCAGCAACAGTGTGGAGCGAAATTTCACTGATGCTTCCTCCGCAGCCAAAACACCGCCAGCCCCGCCGCCACCACCAGTTGCGCCGTAAACAAGGTCGACACCCACACCACCGCGCGCTGCTGCCGATCCGAAAGCACCAGCGGAGGATCTTCCTTGCCCGTGGGCCGAATGGCAATCAATTCTTCATGCTCGCTTAACCAGGCAATCGAATTCAGCACGAAATTAAAGTTGCCCGGCACGTTCATGCGGTAATTCGAGGCAAATTCCGAATCCCCCACCGCCACCAGCCGCGCCTCACGGGAATTTCCTGAACCTGCCACTCCCGTTTTCACCGCCACCGCCGACGCCGCCGCAAGCGTCAACGGCCCCTGGCGCTCACCCGCATCTTTTTGCGCCTGCCGCGTCTCAAACACCTTCGCCACGTCCGTCTCCGCCCAAAAATCCGGCGTGCTCCGCAACAACGCATCGACACTCATCCCCTCATAAAGCTTTTCCGCCGCCTGCACCGTCCGGCACGCTTCCAGCAACATGGACTGATCAAATCCGCGCGTTATGGGATGCTCTGCGTTAAAACACCCCCGGAATTTCATAAACCCCTCGTCCGTCTTTTCAAACGGCTGCTTGTCCGTCGTCAATTCCAATTGCCACGGATTCGTCTGCTGATTGGTCAACAACATGTCACTGCCCACCACCACCCCAAACCGCCGTTCCAGCCATGGGCGCAACTGCTCCGACGAACGCCCCTGCCGCACAGTCTTCCATGGATCCAGGGTAACGAAAAGGCGTCCGCCGCGATCCACGAATGCATCCAGCGCCCGGATTTCCTGCGGATGCAAATCACCCGTGGGATTATGAATCACCAACACATCACAGTCCGCCGGAATTTCCGGCGCGCTGATTTTAATGCCGATCCGCTCCGTCTTATACCCCTCGCCCTCCAACAGATTCTTCAACATCGACGCCCCCGAATCCTCCTCGTCCAAAATGTCCCGTTCATGATGCCCCGTTAAAAAACACACCTTCGGTTCCGCATCCCGAAGCACATTCACCAGCGCATTCGTAAAATCACGCTCTTCCATCCGCGGGCTGCCCCCCGACAGCGTTATCACCCGCTGGCGCGCACCCGCATTCAACACCACCGTCCCCTGCACCGACTTATGGGTCACATCCAGCGCCTCCAACCGCGCCCGATCCACCTGCGGATCCAAAAATTCCACCTTCAACAAATCCGTATAGCGTTGACATTGTTCCAGGAACCGCTGCGTCTTGTCACGGGCAATCAACACCAATTCCTCTTCCACGTTCAGAAAAAAACACGTGACCTTCACTTCCTTGGTCATGCCGCGCAGCACCTGCACCGTTTGCGGCGAAAGATCACGGCGGCCCTCCTGCGTCAAGTCCCAGGAAACATCCCACGCTTTGGCCATGGCGAAGATCACCATGCAGATGCCCAAAAAAATCACCGAAGAAAACACGGCGTTGAGTATCCCCGCGGCCCGGCCTTCAAACCGCGCCTGCCCCGCCAATCCTCCCAGCGCCAAAACGGCCCATAGGATCCCGAACAGCGCCGACAACCCGAGCGGAACCACCACCCAGAGCGAAAACACCTCCCGGGCGCCCACCATCAAATTCAGCGCAACGGCCAACGCCGCCAGCGCCACTATGCCAATACTCTTTCGCACTCGAATTTCTTTCTATCGCATCCCTGTTTTCTTTTATCCCTTCCACTTGCGGCTTTCGAGCGAACGGAATGTCAGGAAAAGGAAAAAAGCCGTAAACAACAGATAATACGCCACGTCTTTCGGTTGAAACACGCCCTGCGTCATATCGCGGGCATGCGCGTCCATCGCCAATTCCACCGCCAAGCCCCGGAAAATAAAATACACAAAACTCACCGGACCCTGGATCGCCCCGGGCCAATCCGCCGGGACCGGACTCACCTTGGGCAATTCCTCGCCGAGATTGCCCAGCACATACGTCAATAAAAACAGGCCGAAGGTGAGCGCCGCCGACGTAATCTGATTCTGGACCACCGACGACACAAAAAAACCCACGCTGATGAACGCACTGCTCATCAGCACCACCGTCAGAAGACCAAACACCAATACCGCCGGCTCCACATGCACAAAATGCGACACAATCCCCAGATCCACCGCCACCACCAGCATCATCACCAGCACCATCGCCATCGCCGCAAAATACTTCCCGAAAATAATATCCCGGTCCCGAAGCGGATACGTCAGCAGCAATTCTATCGTGCCCTTGTGCTTTTCCTCCGCCAGCAGCCGCATCGTGATCAACGGCGAAATGAACATAATCAGCAACCCGCAAAACACCAGATACGGCCCCAGCAGCGTCTCTTCAAAATCCGGCACGCTGCTGTACGCGTATTGCGAGGGAGACTGCGTGATCTTGGCAAACGTAATAAACGATATGCTGAACGCAAGACCGGAGATCACCGCCACCATCCCCGCCACCACATACCCCACCGGCGTCAGGAAATAACTCTTGAATTCCCGCTTGAATACCGCCCAGATGTTTCGGCCCGCCGCGCTCATTACTGCTTCTCCGCCTCCGGTTCGCCCCGGACCCCGCCTTCCTTGGCAATCGCTTCCATAAATACATCCTCCAGCGTGCGATCCCCCTCCTTTCCCGTCAAGCGATCCAGCCGATCCTCCGTCACAATCCGCCCATGATTAATAATGATCACGCGCTCGCACACCATGCTCACTTCCGGCAAAATATGCGTGCTCAACAATACCGTATGCTCCTTCCCCAACTCCTTGATCATCTGCCGGATCTCTATAATCTGACGCGGGTCCAGACCCACCGTCGGTTCATCCAAAATCAACACCGGAGGACTCCCGATCAACGCCTGCGCCAGCCCCACCCGTTGTCGATATCCCTTGGACAAGTGAGCAATCATCCGGTCCGAAATATCCACCACCGAACACCGCTCCATCACCCGACCCACCTCCGCCTTGACGTTCCCACGCGAAACCCCCTTCACCTCCGCCACGAACCGCAAAAAACCCGACACCACCATCTCATCATACAGCGGCACACGCTCCGGCAAATACCCCACGCGCCGCTTCACCTCCAGCGGATGCGCATGCACCTCATACCCCCCAATTCGCGCAAAACCCCGCGTCGCCGGCGAAAATCCCGTCAAAATCCGCATTGCCGTGCTCTTCCCCGCGCCATTCGGACCCAAAAAACCGATCACCTCCCCCTGACCCACCTGAAACGACACATCCTCCAGGGCAGGGATCGATCCATAATATTTCGTGAGATGTTCAACCTCGATCATGACGCATATGGTAGCGGATTCACCAACGACAGGTAAAATTCCTTCGCAACATGCCCCGCCCCTAATATTCTCAACATCGCTATCGCCATCGCTATCGCTATCGCTATCGCTATCGTCATCGCTATCGCTATCGCTATCGTTATCGCCATCGCTATCGATCCGAAACCCGAAACCCGATACCCGATACCCGATACCCGCATCCGTGCCCGTCCGCGTGCCCTCCGTAGTTCCACACAGTGTGGAACGAAGGAGGGTGCCCGTCCGTGTTCCGCCTTTCTCCTAAAACTACTTTGGGCGTTGGCGTAGATTGATTCTGCGCCCAATCTTTCGCAGGCTGGATTTTATACCCACGGCATCAATCCTGAATGGGACCCCTCATCGAGTCCCGGACCCCACGGGAGATCACGTTGCTTCAACAGGTGGTCATAACACCCAAATTCAGGATGGGCGTGGCAGGTGGCATGCCACCTGGGATATTCAAGAGCATCGACACCGCATCATCCCGCGGATCACCCAAGCGTTCCCCGAAGGGGATGCATAATTCCAGCCCATGGGTTGCGCTTCGCTACCCTGGGTCCACCATGCCCCCACACCTTTCCCCGAAGGG
>ERZ795059.287-NODE-287-length-70228-cov-10.029442_pt1 | contig 70228 bp, 59 predicted proteins | sample MGYA00375143_ERZ795059 | MGnify/ENA primary metagenome ERZ795059 (study PRJEB30188, sample SAMN05720168) | activated sludge metagenome | isolation source: Anaerobic digester | place: USA | collected 2015-01-07 ... | reverse complement strand
CTTGCTTAGGAGCGAGTTGAAGCTTGCTGTGCGCGAATCTTGTCCGGGCGCACGGTTCCTGTCTCCGGCCAAGGGCCTGCATACGGATAACGGAGCCATGATTGCGGCTGCCGGTTTGTGGCAGATGATTAGCCGGCGTAAAATCAAAGACTGGAAGAAATTGGACGCTGAACCTGATTTGGATCTATAAACAAAAATATGCACAAACAAACTCGTCGAGTGGCTCTTTCGCTGGCTGATGGCCGGCAGAATATTCAGGTTGACCGAGTGGAAGACTGGGATGCGGTTGCTCAACCTCTGCTCAAGAGTTTGGAACCGGGTTCCATTATCGCTTTGTCGGGTGAGATGGGAGCTGGTAAAACCACCCTGGTCCAGTCTTTGGCTAAACTGGCAGGCGCTCAAAAAAGAGCCTTAAGCCCCACTTTTGCTTTGATGCGCGTTTACCCGGTAAAATATGAAAATATTCGTCGTTTGGTACACGTTGACGCCTATCGTTTGGAGAGTGAAAGAGATTTGCCGGCGCTGGATTTGGATGAGGAACTGTCCGAACCGGGAACGGTTTTGGTTATCGAGTGGCCGGAGAATATTCAAAAATGGTTGACCGGTAAAAAGATTATCAAGGTTTTAATCAAATAATACAGTTTCTATAAAGTATTAAGTTTGGAGATCCTGAAATTAATTCAGGATGACGGGCGGGTCTAAAGGGGTTTGGACAGTAATACTCTTTGAGGGAGAACTACTCTTCAGGTACATCTTCGTTAACCACTTCCATACCCGCCACGCGCAAAACTTCTTCCACCGAGGTTAAGCCTCTGGCCGCTTTGATCAAGCCATCTTGAGTCATGGTTATCATGCCGTATTTTTTGGCCACAGCCAGCATGTCGTATTCGGAAACCGAACTACCCAGAATCATATGTTCAATCTCTTTGTTCATGGTGAATATTTCGTAAATGCCCAAACGTCCTTTATAGCCCAGGCCATTGCAAGCCTGACAAGTCTTGGTCTTATCTGAAGGGGCGTAGAATTTTAAATTGTTGACATCCAGATTAATATTGGAGTCCTTAGGCAGGTCTGTCAGTTCGTGTTTGACTTGAGTCATTAAAGCTTCATCGATTTCCACCGGTTGTTTGCACTCATTGCACAACAAGCGGACCAGGCGCTGTCCGATAACGCAGTTAAGAGCGGGCGCCAAGAAAAACGGTTTAACGCTCATGGACAGAAAGCGCGGAATGGCACCGGCCGCGTTATTGGTATGAATGGTGGATATGACCAAATGTCCGGTCAGGGCCGCTTGGACGGCTATATCCGCCGTTTCCGTGTCTCTGATTTCACCCACCATCACGATATCCGGATCTTGGCGCAAAATGGAGCGCAGGCCTCTCGCAAAAGTATAATCTCTGGAGTGGTCTATTTGGCTTTGATTAATGCCGGGCAATTTATATTCAACCGGATCTTCCAAGGTGATGATTTTAACTTCCGGTGTATTTAATCGTTTTAGGATGGCGTACAGAGTAGTTGTTTTACCCGAACCTGTGGGCCCGGTGGTGACGATCATGCCATTGGGCCGGGCGATCTCCTCCTTCAGTCTTTCCCAGGCCAGACCTTCCACTCCCAGTTGTTCAAAATCCAAAGAAATGGATTTGGGCCTAAGCAAACGCATAACCACTGACTCGCCGTAAGCCGTAGGCAAAGTGGAAACGCGGATTTCTATCTTCTCGTTGGTCAAATAGATGGTAATGCGTCCGTCTTGGGGCACGGAATCAATATTGATTTTCATGCCGGCCAGCAGTTTGATGCGCGAGATGATTAATTTCCATTGCGTGCTCGGAATAACCGCGGCTTCGTGCAGGATGCCGTCTATCCGGAGGCGGACTTTTATTTCTCTTTCTTCGGTTTCAATGTGAATATCCGAAGCATTGCCCTTTAAAGCTGAACCGATGATCAAGGTTACCAAATCCGTGGTCGAAACTTTTTTCAGTTTTTCCTGCAGGTCTTTAAAATTGGACAGTTCTTTTTCAAAGCGTTGTAAATCTTCAGCTGAAATTTTTACTCCGTAGACCACTTCGATGGGTTTGGGCAGAGCTTCGTACAAAGATAAACCGAACTGAAAGCTGGCCTCCGAGCAATAATATATTTGGACATCCGATAATTGATCCGAGGCCAGTTTTTGAGCGATTTTTTCCACCTTTTCTCCGGGTTGGCTGGTAGCCAGTCTTATTTCATCCGTAACCTTCAGGAAGACGATGGTTTTGGCATCTTCAGCTTCTTCTTTGGTGATCAAAGACAAAGCTTCCGGTGAGATGGGAAAGCCTTTTAAGTTGATATAGGGCAATGAATGCGAGCCTGCCTCTCTTTGAGTCAGTCTTTCTATTTCCGAAGTCTGTATCTGCTTCATTTTTTGCTCTAGCAGTTCGAGCTGGCTCATTTCGGACAGGCTTTTGCTTTTCTTTTTTTCTTCGCCCGGTAATTTTTTTGCGCCTTTAAACAACCCGGGACTGGTTTTTTCAGTCACAACCGGGGACTTGGCCTTCTTCAGCAAATCTTCGATGGAGGGGGTTTTGGGCTTGGGAAGGGGATTGGCCATATTTATCACTCCGACTCAATTCTATGACTGCGGAACGCCGGTTCTTTTGGTTAATGAACGAAACAGACGGTGTATTTTGGGCACCACTCCGCCCTCTCCGAATTTACGGAACATGAGGGTCCAAATGGCGTATTGAAAGGTGACCAAAAAGCCGGTTAACACGGTTAAAGAAATGATTATCAAACCGATAAAGATGCCAAAGCTGATATAGAACAAAGGCAGGCTGTTCAACATAAAGGCCAGAACATAGAGAACGCCCGAAGGGAAAGATAAAATCAGAATAGCGATAAAAGCCGCGATAGCCAAAACCATCATCAAAGTCGCTTGGATTAAAGCGGTTTCAAGGGTTACCAGCCAGTGATCCTTCAGAACCACCCAGGCTCTTTTAAAGGCTTGCGCCAGAGTCGCGCCCTGCAAGAACATAGCGTTTAAAGCGTAGATCTGCATGATGCTCAATATCATGGCGGCCACGAAAAAAACTATAAAAGATACCAAGTAGACCGCTGTAAAAAGATAGCTTTCTTGTCCCAGGGCGATAGCCAGGGGCAGTGAGATTAAAAAGCGCACCAGCCAAACCGAAACCAATATCAAGATATTTAAGACCGCGACTGGGATCAAGGCGCGGGCCGCCACAGTCAAGCCTTTTTTCAAATGATCCAATTTGCCGTCTTTGTGATTGCCGATAGAATAAATAATCACGCCTTGGCTGACGCAGGAAAAAGCGCCCACGGCCAGCAAGATGACGGTCAGTACGACCAGGGCCAAGAGCGCTTGCATAAATGGCAAGGCGCTGAAGCCGCCCATAAAAGCGGTCTGCCAGATGTTGACGGCCAAATCGCCGATAAATAAATCCGAACCTTGAGTCCGAACAGAATCCCAGAATTTCCAAATGACATCCAAGGATCCCCCGGTATTTAGAACGGCGGCAAAAATGCCGAAAATCCATAGCAGGGGGTTGCGCCATGAAATTTTTAAGGCCTGCGGTATAACTTCGCGGTATACCGGGCGGTCATGTGGAATGATCGATTTTCTTTTTAACATACGTCCATATAATAACATAAAAAAGACCTCCTTGGCAGGAGAGTCTTTAGTGGTTTGATTTATGCTTGTTATTAAGCCGGTTCTTGAGTGGATTATTTTGAGTCTGACTTAAACATATTGTTCGGATTGGCCGGCGGGATGCCCACGGCTTCCAGGAAAGCTTCGCGTTCCATGGTCTCTGTTTCCAACAGCTTTTCAGCCACTTTGTCCATTATTGATTTGTTGTCGGTAATGATTTGTTTGGCCCTGGCCAGACCAGATGATATCAATCCGTCTATTTCGTCATCAATGGTTTCGGCGCGTCTTTCCGAGTAGTCGCGGTTTTCATGAATATTGCGGCCCAGGAAAATCATGTCTTCGCGGTCTCCGTACACGCGGGGTCCGAGTTTGGAACTCATGCCCCATTGAGTGACCATGTTGCGGGCCAATTGTGTGGCATTGCTCATGTCGCTCGAAGCGCCGGTGGTGATGTCTCCAAAGATAATCTGCTCGGCCGCGTAACCGCCCAGCATGACAGCCAGATCTTCGGTGTATTCTTCCCGGCGGCGCATGTATCTGTCCGAGGTGGGTGTTTTAATGGTATAGCCCGCAGCCCGGCCTCTGGAAATAATGCTGACTTTTTGGACCGGATCAGCGTGGGGCAGCAAATGGGCCACTAAAGCATGTCCTAACTCGTGATAGGCGGTTATTTTGCGTTCCTCCTCGCTCATTACCCGGCTGCGTCTTTCCGGGCCCAGCATGACTTTTTCGATCGATTCCAAAAGCTCATCTTCTCCGATGCTGGTCTTTCCGCGTCTGACGGCCAAGATGGCCGCTTCGTTCATCAGGTTCATCAGGTCGGCTCCGGAAAAGCCGGGTGTTCTTTCGGCCAGCTTGCGTAAAGATGTGCCTTTGGACAAGGGTTTTTGTTTGGCGTGAATTTTAAGAATAGCTTCTCGGTCATCAATGTCGGGCGGATCCAGTACGATGCGCCGGTCAAAGCGTCCCGGCCTTAAAAGTGCGGGATCCAGCACGTCAGGCCGGTTGGTAGCTGCAATTACAATCACCCCGGCATTGGGTTCAAAACCGTCCATCTCCACCAATATTTGATTAAGTGTTTGCTCGCGTTCATCATGCGATCCTCCCAAGCCAGAGCCTCTTTGTCTGCCAACCGCGTCTATCTCATCAATGAATACGATGCAGGGGGCGTTCTTTTTGGCTCTGGTGAACAGATCTCGCACACGGGACGCGCCCACGCCCACAAACATTTCCACGAATTCAGAACCGCTCATGTGGAAGAAGGGCACATTGGCTTCGCCCGCGATGGCGCGCGCCAGTAGGGTTTTGCCGGTGCCGGGCGAGCCCATAAGCAGAGCGCCTTTGGGTATCTTGGCTCCGAAAGAAGCGAACTTTTCCGGATGCTTCAAAAATTCCACGATCTCCATGAGCTCGTGTTTGGCCTCTTTAACGCCGGCCACATCTTTAAAGGTGACTTTGTTCTTAGCGTCTTTAGGTATTTCATGACCCGCGAATTGCCCAAAAGACATGGCCTTGCTGTTTTGTCCTTGTACTTGCCTGAAAAAGAACCACATAATGCCCAGCAGTAAAAGGATGGGCAGCATGTTGGGTATGATCAAAGAGGCCCAATAGGTAAAGCCTCCGGGTTCTTTGATTTCAGTGGGAATGGAGCGCATGGTTTGGCTGTCCACGCCGTAATTGTTAAAAATCGTAGCCAAAGAATCACCCGGTTCTTTTTCGGCCACGATTTTGTCGCCATTTTCATAAGTAGCCTCTACGGTTGTGCCCCTGATTTGCAGGCTGGTTATTTTGCCTTGCTGAACGTCATTGGCCAAGGTGGCGATATCGGTCCGTTTTTCCGTATCCAAAGAAGCGGTGGCCAGAATGGCTCCGATAATGATCATGGATATGGTGAAAATGATAATGTTGCGTATGGTTTGATTCATAGTGGTTGCTTCAGTTTAACAATTTGTAGCGGTTTTTCAAGTGTCGGCCATAGTTTAGCAAACTCAAGCCCCAAACGTCGAATATGAATAGTGGCATACAAAACCGCCCTGCGATCAGCGGGGCGGTTTATGTTTCTATTTGCTTTCGGTTTCCTTTTCAGGTTCTTTGAGTTTTTTGAGCGACAGGCCCAGGCGATGATTGTCAGCATCAATGGATACGATGCGGAAATCAAACTCATCTCCGATGCGCGCGATTTCATTAACGTCCTTAACCGGCTTTTCGGCCAGCTCGCTGATGTGAGCCAAGCCATGGATATCCGGATCGAGCTCCACGAACAAGCCGAAAGGATTGATTTTAAGCACGCGTCCTTTAACCCACTGATTTTCTTTGTACTTGCTACTGACATGCATCCATGGGTCATCCACCAGTTTTTTCATGGACAAGAAGATTTTGGATCCTTCGAGGTTGATGATTTCCGCGCGCACGCGATCGCCAACCTTTAAGACATCCCGCGGATGGTCGATGCGCTGCCAGGCGATTTCGCTGATATGCACCAAGCCTTCCAGATTGGCATCGAATTTAACAAAAGCTCCAAAGTCCGTAACCGCGGTTACCGTGCCCTCCACCGTGTCTCCGACTTTATATTTTGAAATAACGCTTTCTTGTTTGGTTTCCCAAACCGCTTTTTCGGACACAATGAATTTGCCCTCTTCTTCATTCACGTCAATGGTTTTAACTTCCATTTCTTTACCCACCAGCTCTTTCAGTTTTTCCAGAATGCGGTTTTTTTCTCCGCCTTGTACACGAGGATAGTTTTCGGGTGAGAGTTGCGAAACGGGTAAAAATCCGGAAAGACCTTCGAGGCGCGTGATGAGGCCGCCTTTATTGGCTTCCAACACTCTGACCGTAACGATGGCTCCGCTGGTGTAAAGCTCTTTGATTTTGTCCCAGGTCTTTTTGCGGCCGGCGCCTTTCAGCGACAGTTCCAGTTCACCGAATTCATTGTCCAATTCAATGACTGTGGCATCTATTTCATCGCCGATAGCCAGCATGGCTTGAGGATCCATTTCCGGACCGCGCACCAAGCCCATGGCCAAGCCTCCGATATCAATACGCACTTCGTTGCGGCCCACGGAAATAACTTTTCCATGCACCACGTCACCCACCTTGGGGAAGGCGGTGTAGGTTTTATTTTGTAATAATTCCGATATTTTGCTCGTTGGAGCTTCGGTTATATTGGTTGACATAAACAGTTGTTATTAGCCTTTCCACCGGGCGAAACCAACGCGGGGAGGAGGGCCACCGGGACTTGTTTTATTGGGTGCCCGGCAAGTTATTAAAGTAGACCAAGCTTACGCTAAACTTGGTATTTTGGCAAGGGGAAGGGCAGCTGATTAATTAAAATATTAAATATCAAATATTAAATATATAAATTCGTGACTGATCGAATTCCTTGGCTTTATTCTTTTGTTTTTAGTCTGTATACTGGTAGCAATATGGAAAAGCAATCAATCGGTAACCGGTCGATTTTGGAGCTGGTGGACTTTTTGTCCGAATGGCGCGATTTGGCGTCCAAAGATTTGCAAGCCGAAGCTGACGGTTTGATTGCGGCTTATGACGACGGGCAAAATCAGGATTTGGCCGAGCTGGCTGAATTTGTAGAGGATTTTGCTTGGCGGATATGGCCCGTCAGATTCGCGATGGAGGAGTTTTTCAGTGAGCAGGGAGCTTTGGTGGAGTGGGACAGGGTCAGCGCGGCTGTCAGGCGTTCCACCGCTCACCTCATGCAAAGATTCAAGCAGTCGGCCGGCTGTCAAAAATTGGATGAAATGTTGCGGCATGATGACTATGAACTGACTTTTAAAGAGGCCGAGACCAGAGAGATTGAAGATGTGCGTCATCAAGCCAGGGTGGATTATTGGAGATCTCATCCGGAAACTTTTTCCGTTTTAACGGTCGAGGGTGAAAAATTGCGTGAAGGTTATAAACGAATATTGGATGAATTGGAAGAGATTGTACAAACATCTGCCGGTTCTTTGTCTGAAGAGGCGCGGGCCAAAATGACGTCTTTAAAAGACAGGATTGTTTACAGAGGTGAGCATGTTCCTCTGGAGACTATGGAGGAAGAATTGATTTATTACAGAGAGCAAAAAGAATTGCCCATTGATGAGTGATGCTATTGAGTGGTCATCACCAGGCGGGGAAGCATCTCTCCGTTTTTATTAACGGCGTAACCCACATGTAGTGCCGAGCCTGTGGTGCCGTAGCCGGAATTTATAAAATAATCTTTGGTTTCTTTGAAAAGAAACAAGGGTCGGCGTCCGTCAAAGCCGGCCATTCGTCTGTCGTGATTAAAGATAAGCCAATTTTTTCCATTCCAAACAGCGTGACTGTTTTGCTCTTCCCAAGACCCGGAAGAATTTTGCGTCAGCGGATTAAGCAGTTTGTCTATGGTCTGAAATCCGTAACCATGGTAGCGAGAGGCTTGCACGCTTTGTCCGGCTTCGGCTGACGGAATTGTTTCGAACAGGATAACTTCGGAGCCGTTGGAAGCGATACAGCTTCTTTGTCCGGCGCGCAAATTCTGGCTGATGTTTTTAAAATTTTGGCCGTCAAATAAATAAAAATTTTGGCCGTGACGGTTGTTCGTTTTAACCAGCCAGCCGTTTTCGACCGAATAAAACTTAAAATCAATTTGTCCCTGGCCGATTAACTCGGGGGGCAGATTAATTTTGAGCAGGCTGTTTAAAGAGCTGTGCCAGACGTAAAGACTTTTGCCGGTAGGCAGCAACCAGATATTTTTTTTGCCCGCAACTCTTCCTATCCATTCCTGGGGAGGCAGAGCCGTCATGATAAAGCTGACGTTATGCCAGTACATGCCGTCGTATTTAAAGGCCAAATCAGGTTGGTTGAACCAAGGACTGGAATCGCCGATTACCAGCCAATGACTGCCGTCGGAAGCCACTTGGCGGATTTTTTCAAAGCCGATTTTTTTTAAGTCCGTAGTCAGATCGAAGATTTTTTCTTTGGAGGTTACTTGAAAAAGCTGGTTCGGGTTGCCGGCCAGCCATTCGCGTCCGCGGCTGGAGGAGAATGAAAGCAAGGGGTAGTTAATATTTTGATCAAGAGTGGTTGTTGGAATTTGAGCCGAGAGATCAATCCAGGTCAGTTCGGCTCCGTTTGTCTGTTGGGCGGACAGGCCAAGGCTGATAGCCATCCCCAAAAACAAGCCCAGCTTGATTAACTTCATCATATAAGCAATACCTTGCCTCATGGGATAAAAATGTCAAACGCGCCGGCCTTTTGATCTTAATTAAAAATCCTCGGACTAAGCCGAGGATTTTTAATGTTTTTGATTATTGTTTGTAAATTGTTTTGTAGCCGTTCCAAATGGTATTACCCAGATTGTCCGTCATCTTGGCTCCATAAGTCAGGGAGTTATCTGTATATGAGCCGGTGTAGCTGCAGGTGGACTCTCCGTAGCAGGTTTTGACTAAGTTGGCGTTCACGTATAGTTCCAAGCGCTCAATACCGTTGCCGTCACTGCCATTGGCCGTGAAGGTTATCTGTTGCCCGCTGACATAGCCGCTGTCAGCCGTGGAGCTGATACTTAAATTGCCCTTAACGTCAGCTTCTTGGCCGGTGATCGGGGTGGTCGCGGTATCCGTGATTGTCACTCCGCGCGTGGCGGACCAAACCACATTTCCGGTATTGTCGGTAACTCTGATTCTGATGGGCAGAGAATAAATATTGCTCGGATAGTTTGCAGCGGAAACAGTAGCGCTGCAGCTGGCCGTGGTGCCATAGCCCGTGTTGCATGATTGCCATAAACTGTTGTTAACGTAGATTTCCATTTTTTGAATTCCATGGCCGTCGGTCGCCTCGGCTGAAACCGTAAAGGTTTCTTGTCTGGTATAGCTTAATTTATTGGGTGATAAGTTGATTTTGACCACCGTGTAATAATTATCTGCGGTTCCATTGATTTGGACGTATTTGGTGCTTGACCAGCTCGTATTTCCGTAGCGGTCAGTCATTTTGGCCTGCAGAGGCAAGCTCATCGAGTTACTGGTGTAGTTTGAGCCGCGAACCGTGGCCGAGCAAGTGTAGCTGGTCGGATTTGACGGCGTGCAGGAATTCAACAATAAGCCGTTGGCATAGAGATCTATGCGTTGTATGCCGTCGTAGTCTGTGGAATAAGCATAGAGTGTGAAACTTTCATCCTTATTGTAAGCGGTTTTATTGTCGGTGGTCGAAAGGGATATGCTGGAATTTTGGTTAACGCTTGATCCGCCCGGCACAACCCGCATGCTCACGGTCGGAGACCAATTGGAGTTGGCGTACTTGTCCGTGGCTTTAACGCGGAATTTGACGGTTTGATAATCCGAGTAATTGCTTAAATTGATTGTTTTGGTACAGCTTTGCGCGCTGTTGGCCGGATCATTGTATGTACAGGTGGCTATCACCACATCGTTGGCATATAGATCCAGCTGTCTTAATCCGCGGGAAGACTGCCCGTAGAATTCGAAAGTTTTATCCGTGTATTTTTGAATGTCTCCTGATTGAACATTGGCTCCAAACCAAGCGGATAATGTGGTGTCGTAATTATTGCCGTAAGATTGTCCGGCGTTTAAGAATTGAGTGTTTGAATTGGTCACGTTGTTATAGTAATCAGTGGCCCGCGTAAAAACCGGGATATTGGTTTGATCGCTGTAATTACTGCCGTAAATCGTGACCTGACATGATTGAGCTGTGTAAACACGATTAAAATAACAGGTTTGTTTGACTTGTCCGTTAACCAGTATTTCCATCATTTTTAAGCCGTCAGTGTCATAAGCCCGGGCCTTGATGGTCTTGCTTTGGTTGTAGTTTAAGTCATTGCCGCTCGGGTCAAAATCAAACCAGTTGGTTGAAGAATGCTGTGAGGTGGGTACGTAGGTGCCGTTGCCGTCAACCACCGTATAATAGCCCAGCCAAGTCCAAGCCTCCTGTCCGCCTTTAGAGATAACACGGCCGTTAAAGGCCACGCCGCCGCCTGCGTTGTAATCATTGCCGTTCAGACTGATGTTACAAGCGGCATAGCGATAATCACTGCCCGCGTAACAGGTTTGTTTAACTTGTCCGTTAACGTAGATCTCGACACGTTCGATGCCGGTTCCGGCATAGCCGTTGACGGTTACATTATTGGATGAACCGCGATACAAGTATGGCGTATTATTACCCACGCTCATGGTGGCGGTTACGGTCGTGTCATGGAAGCGAATGGCCCGTACAGGAACGGTGGTTGCCTGGCCTTTGCCGTTGGTTATTTTGGCGTCAACGCCAACATCAGAGCCGTAGGCGTAGCCCGTGCTCTCTATAAACATGGCGCATTCCACATTGTTCTTGCTGTTACCGAATTCGCAAACGCGTTGTCTGGCGCCGTTGATGTATAATTCTATTTTATTGATACCATCCTTGGATTGAGCTCCAACCGTGTATTTGGGGTCAATAATGTTTTCATGATTCTTTAAACCCGGATTAAACCAGCTCCAATAAGTGATATTGTTAGCCGTGCCTTTAACCGTCTCCAGTTTTTCATCCCAATTAATATTTGAAGCCGGCACCGTGTTAGCAGGAGTTGAAACATAGCCGGTATTCTCATCGACTCTCACCAGCTTGGCTGTCAGAGGCGAGGTAGGCTCGTTGTAGCCGTCGCTTGAAACAGCTCCGCCCAATAAGAATGTGCCGTTGCCATTACCGATCGAGGTCACAAAGTAGTCGCGGGTGCGTCCCAGTGTTTCAAAATTCGTACCGTCAAAGCGCGCCAGATCTTTGCCGCTGACTATCATCCATGACTTGCCGTTATGACTGATCAAGGCCCTGTTCCAGGCGATGCCGGGCAAGTTGTAGATTTGTTTTACGCTGGTGCCTTCGACCAAATATGCTTTGTTGTAATTGGTCACCTGATCGCCACCCACGATTAATACCTGTGATCCATTTGAGGCAATGGCGTTGATATAATTCAGGGTAACCAGACTATTGTAGTTTCCGTTGGAAGTGTAATTATAAACCGTCCAGCTTTGAGCGAACTGATGTTCGTTAAATCTGGGGGATGTGTAATAAACATTTGGCACCACAAAGATCCATCCATTGTTGGTGGGCAGGGCTTGAGTCACCATGAAGGCGTTGTGCCCTTCGATGGGTGAGGTGTGTTTGGTTGAATACAATAATTGCGAGTAGTCCCAAGTTCTGTTCATGGGCACATTCATTTGTTCAAAGGTGTTGCTCGCGGATACCCATTTAAAAACGCGTCCCTTAGTACTGACCAGCATCCATTCGCCGTTTTTACCCGTAATTGAAGCCAAGCCTTCATCTGAATTCATCAAGCTTTGCCATTTATAAGCCGGGTAGCCATAGGTTCCGCCTTTTAAAGACAGAGCTTCATAGTTCCTGGAATTTGAAACCACGTTTTTTAAGAAAATCACCATCTGGCCGTCGCTGATTATATCGTCAACGCGAGACAAGCCGGCATTGCGAACTTGGGCTGTTATGTCATCCATAACAGATCCATCCGTGCGCCATACATGGCCGCCGGCAGCCAGATCCTGACCATCGGTCAAATACCAATAAGATTCGGCTCGAGCCATGGCCCAAACCGGACGATTTTCGCGGGCCGTCAGCTTGTCCGAAATATCGGACCATTGCCAAGGGCCGGTTGCAGCTAAAGCGCTTTGAGGCACCATAGCAGTCAAGCTCACGATGGCCAGAGTGGCGATCATAAGGCGGGTAAAAAGTTTGTTCATAGATATTTTGCTTAGATTAGCCATAATTATTAATTCGTGGCGCCCGGGTTAGAGGCGCAGAACGTGTTAATGTAGCAAAAAATGACTTATCTGTCAATAGTCAAAGCTTATGTATAGACAGCCTTGGATGTCAAGCCTGAATGGTTCTTATTCCGTTCCCAATAGATTTAATGCCATTAGCCATTCATGAGGTTTGGCCGGGTGGCAGAAGATTGTGCCCGGCGGGGCGGTCTCCGGCAGAGCGCCGGCCGTGGAAGCTACGCACAGCTTGTTATAAGACTGAATTTCCTGAAGGGGCAGGCCGTAGCCCTCGTACCAAGAGGGGTAGAGCAGGGCTTGGGCATGTTTGTATAAATAAATCAGTTCACTGTCAGCAATATGATGAGGCGCGATCACGCTTGGCAGGGGGCAGTCTCCAAACGGGTTATGAGGCTCGCCTCCCAATACCACGGGTATCAAGGGCCTGTCCGGTTGATGAATATTGTACAGAGAAACGGCCTTTAAAGCGGTATAAATATTTTTTCTGGGATCAGCACCGCCCATCAGCAAGACAAAGCGTTCTGTTGTCGCGGGGAGCCAAGCTGGTTTTTTTTCGGGCGAATCATTCAAGCCTTGATTCATGGGATGGGTCAAAGACAGTTTTTCCGGATTCAGATCATAAAGCCGCCGGGCATCATTTTTGGTTTGTTCGGAAACGCAGTGTACGCGTTCGGCCTTTTTAATCAGGTTTTTCACCGGCAAGAGCCTGTGCCAGAGACGCATCTTCCATTTGAACCAGCGCGGTTCTATGGCAAACGAGCAATCATGAAGCAGAAGATGGTAGGGAGCTGTCAGCGGGCCGGTAAAACCGATATTGGGCAATAAAATCGTGTCGATTTCTCCGAATTTTTTTAAACCGTATCTCTGGAGAGAGGTTAGATTGAACAGGGTCAGCAGGGTCCAAAGTTTATTCGGGATTTTAAAATGATGATATTCAAAATTATGTTCGGCGCAAAAATTTTGGACTTTGGCTGATGGGCGGCGGCCCGTGGTTACGCAAACATAGCGCGCCGTTTGCCGGCCGGTTACGTCGGTTAACCAGTAGGAGGCCGCCCGGCTCACGCCTCCGCCCTTGGTATCGGCCATGGACCTGGCATCAATCAAGATAGTCGGCATAGACATTGCCCAGCAAAGCGTCTTCGTGCGACTGGAAGAGGTCCAGCCCCAAAGCTGATCCGATGTGTTTGATCAGACGTTCTTCAAAACTTTGAAAGGAAAAAGACTCAGCGTGTTGACGGATTTTTAGGGGATCATAATTTTCCGGTTTATGCCGGATGACCGCGTCTCCGATATCTTCCCAGGCTTGGCATTCAAAAAACAGGCCTGTTTTCTGCGGGATAACGGTTTCTTTGGCTCCTCCTTCGCCATAGGCCAGAACCGGTTTGCCGGCGGCCATGGCTTCCACGGCCGTGATGCCGAAATCTTCGACTTGAGGATTGATGAAACCGATGGCATGGCGATAAAGCCGGGTTTTATCGTGATCACTGATCATGCCGGTAAACTTGGTTTTTTTACCAGCTAATTTTTTGAGTTTTTTTAATTCCGGACCCGTGCCGTAAACAATGAGCGGAGCGTTCAGATGAGCAAAGGCTTTGACTATCAAATCGAATTTTTTATAGGCCACCAAGCGTCCTCCGGCCAGCCAATACTGTCCGGGATGGCGCGATAAATGGATATGGTCAATATCCACGGGGGGATGTATGACACGCGCCTCACGGCGATAATGACGCTGGATTCTTTCGCGGCTGGTTTGTGAGTTGGTGATAATGCAATCCGGCCGTTCAGCGGCCGCTTTGTCCCACAACCGCATGCGGTGCAAGAGCCAGGGAAGGGCGTTTCTGATGGCACGCGGCTGGGTCAGTTCTTCCAAATAACCGATTCGGTGCTCCCATAAAAATCTGGTGGGAGTGTGCAGGTAGCAAATGTGTTTAGCTTTGGCCGGAGCGATTACGCCTTTGGCGAATGAGCTGGATGATGACAAAATCAGATCATAGCCCGACAAATCCAAATGTTCCACGGCCACGGGCAGGAGCGGCAAGTACCATTGATAGTGGCCTTTGGCCAGAGGCCAGTTATTTAAAAAAGAAGTGTGTATTTTTTTGTCTTTAAAATGCGGGTGGCTTTTTTTGGGATTATAGATGGTGACAAAAGTTTCAGCCTTCGGAAAAATACGCTGAAACGCGGACAGAACTCTTTCCGCTCCTCCGTCTTGCACCAAATAATCGTGCACCAAGGCAATGCGTAATTTGGAGATTTCTTTTTTTATCGCCTCAACTTCTTCACGCATGCGCCTATTTTAAACACAGCGCGCGCATTTGTCGGCTGTTTTGTCAAGCATAAGCCGACTTTATTAAGCCGTCTTTTTTTGGGCGATGAATTCCAGTATTTGAGCAATTAGGTCAACGCGTTTTTTGAGGGGGATGGAGTCCGGAATTTCGAGGCAAGCGGCGTCGGACATATTGCGGGCATGCAGCCACTCGTCCAGCGTGCCGTCAAAAGCGGGATTTTTTATGATACCGTTTACCGCTTTGTGATCATAAATCTTTGCGTCTCGGCACACCTTGGCGCGTCGTCCTATAAAATCCATAATGGAAGAGCTTAACTCGTTGTTTGTTCCGTATTGATAGATATAAAAACAGGATAATTCATCATCTTCGTGCAAGGACAAACTGAAATCGGGTCGGGCTTGTTTAATCAAATCACAGATTGTTTTTACGGCTTTGGGTTGAGGTTTTTCAAAATAATGCCGGTTCAGATTCAAGTTTCCCCGGTCTTCGCGTTTGTTTTTGGTGAAGCCGTAAGGATTTAGCAATGGAAAAATGATCAGCTTGGCCTGGGTTCTTGGGGCTTGGTAATTTTGCAAAAATTTCAATATGCCCAGCGGGCCCGAAGTCTCGTTGCCGTGTATGCCGGCCGTCAGGCAAATCGTGTGTTTGGCCGACGGATTAACGGTTATGCGATACAGGGGGTATTGCGCGTAAGCGTCCAATCCGGCCTCTTGAAGATCGAATTTTTTCAGCGCGCAAATTCGATGCAGTTCTTCGCAATAAGATTCAAATGACATAGCCGTATAACTGCGCAGCTTATTTTTTTAGCAGATCTCTGATTTCCCTTAAAAGCAAAGTGTCTTCGGATGGTTGAACGGGTTTGGCCTGCTCTTTCTTTTTTAATTTATTGATTTGTTTAACAACCAGAAAAATAGCGAAGGCGATAATTAAAAAATCAATGACCGTATTCATGAACAGCCCGTAATTTAGGGTAATGGCCGGCGTTGTGTCGGTAGCCTGTTTGAGCGTGACCGCAAAACCGGAGAGATCTATACCGCTCAAGAGCACGGCTATGGGCGGCATGATCACATCGGCCACGAAAGAACTGACAATTTTGCCGAAAGCTGCGCCGATAATGATGCCGATGGCCATGTCCATGACATTGCCTTTGACCGCGAATTCTTTAAATTCTTTAAACATATTAAGGGTGATGTTAATGGTAAACAGGGAAATTTCAGGCAACAAGCTGCGGCCGGTTTGCATTATTTTTGCGCGCTTCTTCTGAAAAATAAAACAGTCGGTTTGTCGGATTTCTTATTATTGACAGTATAGGCCGGTTTGTCAATCAAGATTACACGCTCGAATTTTTTGTTCATTTCAAAAATATTCGCCATATAGGCCGTAAAAACTTCAACGGCGTGCATGTCAGCGCCTTTATTAGCCTTTTGGGGGAGGATGATTTTTTTGTAATAGTCTCGTATTTTTTTTAAATTCGTTTCATTTTGAGGCTGTACCGGAATATGATGGGCCCAGACCACGTACTTGGGATCGATGTTTTTGATGTTTTTAAGCGTCGTCTGAATATTGCCGGCTATTTTTGTGGGAGAGATGAACAATATGTCAATTTTCCCCGCCTCTTTGATTTGCGATTTTGTCAGCAACGGGACGTTGTCCGCCAGATGCCACAAATTAAAGCCGTCAATATTATATGACCAGCCAATATTGGGATAGCCGTTCCATTCGCTCAGCAAGACACCGTGCAGATTCAGTTTGGGAAACCGTATTTTGTATTCGGAAGCCTTATGATCTTTCTTGCCATGCGGTTCAATACTTACCTCCGGACGAAAAGAAGCATGATCAGCATCCATGTGACTCAATAAAACCAGTTCCACGGTAAGACGTTTGCCCTCGATGGTTTTTGGAAAATTCAAGCCGAAGCTCCATTCGGGGGAGTCATTAAAAGGATCGATCAAGATTTTATGATCATATTTATTCTCGATTAAAAAACTGGAAAGGCCTAAAAAAGTAATTTTCATAATATATCATTCACATATTATAATGCGCCTTGGCTATTGTCTATCGACCTGATAATCTGATATATACATTTCCACCATTATGAATTTCGATCAACCTCCAAAAATTGAACAAATGGGCGAAGGGCGCAGAAAGCTGTTGGCTTTAGAAAAAGAGGGGAAGTATGTTTTTCATGGTTCGCCTACAGAAATACAAGAACTTGAGCCGCGTCAAGCTTATGCATATGATAGTGCGTCTGGTACTAATGAAAATGATGGTGCGCCGGCAGTTTTTGCTACTGCTTTTGCGGATGCGGCTATCTTCAGAGCGTTAATCAACGAGAGAAATGTTAAAGGAGATTCGGAGAGTGGTTGGGGCCTGGAGGATAATGGTTTGCATTTCAAATCGACGCAGAATCTGGTTGATGCTGTCCGAGCAGGGCTTAGGGCTAAAGTTTATGTCTTTGACAAATCACAATTTGGCCCGGATGAAGGTATGCAGGTGCGGAGTCATGGAAAAGTCATTCCCATAGATGTCATTGAAGTGGCGATGGATGACCTGCCGGACAATATTAAGATTATCTCTTAATGTCAATCTCGAATTCTTATCGGGATAACTAATTGTTACATGCCGCGTGCTTCATTTCTAGTACGCTCCTTTTCTTTGTATCACGGCAAACGGAGTTTTGAGCAGAATGTATAAATCCAGCAGGGGCGACCAATTTTCGATATACCAGGTATCCAGGCGGGCTTCTTCATCAAAAACCAAATCGCTGCGTCCCGAAATTTGCGCCATGCCCGTGATGCCGGGCTTGACGGCCAGGACGCGGCGTTGCGCGTCCGAGTAGCCCTCCACTTCGCGCGGTTGATGCGGGCGTGGCCCAACTAGCGACATGTCGCCCTTGATGACGCTGATGAAATTGGGTAGTTCATCAATGGACCAGCGTCTTAAGAAAGCGCCGGTTTTCATGACGCGCGGATCGTCGGAAATTTTATAGACCGGCCCTTGTTTGATGCTTTTGGTTTTAATCAGTTCTTTTTCAAGCTCCAGATTTTTTTTAGCATTGCCGAACTGCGGGCCGATGGAATATTTTTTATACATGGAACGTAATTTGTAGGCCAAAAACAGCCGGCCTTTTTCGCCTACGCGTTCGCTTTTATAGATAATGGGCAGGCCGTCTTCGATGAGTATCAGAATGGCTCCCAATATCCAGAGAGGAGAAGTAACAGCCACCAGTATGATGGAAAAAATAATGTCTTCCGCGCGTTTAGCGATGCGCCCCCAGCCGTCCAGGGGCGTGGGCTTAACTTCGATAAGGGGAATGCCGCCCGGAGTAGTGACTTCGATATTAATAAAGCGGGCCGCGAATAAATCGGCCAAGTACCAGAAGTGAAGATGATATTTATTGGCGAAAGCAATCAGGTGTAAAGCCCGGTCTTTGGGCATATCCGGGTCGGCCAAGATAATGCCGTCCACTTGATTTTTTCTGATAAGACTTTTTATGATGTCTTTTTGCGCCTCGTCCCATTTGGGCAGTTGTTTAACAACCGAAAAGCCGAAAATGGGTGATTTTTTAAAAGTACCGCCAAGTTTGAGGGCGGTGTTATCCATGCCCACGATCACGATGCGGTTGTGTCCAAAGCCCATGCGCAGCAGCTGATGTTGGATCGTGCGTAACATTAAACGTCCAAAAAATACGAAGAAGATGGATAAAGCCCAGATGGCTATAACGATAAAACGCGATTGAGTGAGTTCTCGTTGAAAAAAGACGGAGGCGATTAAAATCATGACCCCGGCCGTGCAGGCCAAGATAATCCTTCCCAGTTCGTTCCAAGCCCGCCGCGGTCTGGTTGAATAAAGCCCGGCGATAATAAACATAACAATCCAGACGCCGATAAAGGTTAGGCTGGTTTGGATATATGATTGATAGGGAATGTCTTGCAAAATCGGGCGGACTTCAGTCGCGAAACGAGAATAGCGCAGCAAGTATGCCGAAGCTGAAGCTATGGCCAGAGCGATGGCGTCCAGGGGCAGGCGAATGGCTGTAAAGGTTAGATTGAAACGGTTCATGTGATGATTATATCATGTAGCATGTAACATGTAACATGTAACATGTAACAGTTGGTAGACAGAGCGTTGAATTGTTTTTAGTTGTAGCTTATCTAAAAACCCTCCGCTTGGGGCGGAGGGTTTTTAGATCGGGCCGAACGATAAGCCGAATTCTGTCCCTGTAATATTCGCTTGCGCGCATTACGGGGGATGACTATCTATCTTGGCCCGCAATCGCTTGCGGGCTCATGCGAGCGACCAGTCTCCTTGGCCAAATGAGGCATCGGAGTCTTGCTCTTGCATCAGAGAGGGTTTGCCGCCAAACCATGTTGCCATGGCCGGAGATGACCGGCAGAACGGAGGTTTTTTAGTACGCGTCCACCTGTCATCACTTTTCACCTTTGTCCCCCAAAGCTTTACGCGTAGGGGGATAGTATTGTCTCTGTGGCACTTTCCCTGGGTTTATGGGCAGGCATGGGCACTGAATTTCGCTTTGGGCGATTTTCCGTGATGGTCCATGTATTTGCCCGGTATATCCCGGCTGCCGTTAACAGCTCTCGCTACATCCCGCATTACTGCGGAAAGGATGTTCGGACTTTCCTCTCCCCATAGCTTTAGCGACGGGGAGCAGTCATCTGTTTGGCCCGAATACGCGCAGGATAGCAAAAAACGGGGTTTTTGTCAATTGTTACTTCTCAAGAATGTTGCTATCATTATCAGGTATGAAGAAACAGTATATCAAATATCAGGTATTGCTTGGGCCGGTCGTTTTGTTGGTGATTTTTGGGCTTTGGTTTTGGTCCTTGAGCGCCCTAAATAGAGTGGAAGATTCGAAGGGGCTCTTGGTGTTGGAAAAAGGGACGGTTTTTGTAACCTCTAAAGACAGTGGTTTGGAGAAACTGGCCAGCAGTGGTTTGGAGATCAAGGAAGGTGATACTCTGCGTACCGCAAAAGATTCTGCGGCCAGTATCATGGTTTATGGCCGGGCGGAAACGCGTTTGGATGAAAATACCACCTTGGTGATTGAACAAGCTGATTTGCAAGGTCTGTCATTAAACTATAAATGGCGTTTGACCGATGGACGGATATGGAACAGAGTTCTCCGCTTGTTGGATTTGGAGAGTTCTTATCAAGGTCAAACGGACAGCGTGGTGGCCACGGTCAGAGGCACGGCCTATGCCTTGTCGACCCTGGATAATCAAAAAGAGTTGTTAGTGGATCACGGAAGCGTTTTGATTGATTCCAATAACAGTAGTTTTAGTTCAGATCTAAAGATTGATGGCGACTGGGTTTCATTCCAGCCGGATGGCCGGGTTTTGGAAACCGGACAAGCGGCCAGCAGTACTTGGAGGGACGACGCCTGGCGTGATTTAAATAAGAGGCATGATGCCAATTTTGTTGAGTCGGCTGCCCGGGCTTTGCTGGTGGCGTCAGGGGTTCAAAGCGGACATAAGCCGGATCAGTGGCTATATGGTCTGTCCGGTTGGTCGGAGAAACTGCGTATTTGGCTGGCCGGCAAAAAGGCGGTTGAATTACAGGCTCGCTATGCCGGGCGCAGAGTCGCTTACGCGCAAGACCTGATAATTAGAGGTAAATCCGGGCTGGCTTTTCATGTTTTGTCAGAGGCTGAAAAGGAAATTACAAACAGCCTGCAGGGCAAACATGGCAGCGAATACACTAGAGAAATACGGCCGATAATAGGCAATTTACTGTTGTCCGTTTCCGAAGTCAGTCCGGATGACATTTTGTATAGATTTAAAATTCGTTTGGAAGATTTGTATGTGAGAGTATGGGAGGGCGAACCGGCACAGGTTTTCTATGCTCGTGCTTTGGCGGTCGATGCCAGGCTGGATGAGGCGTCAGCCATGGATTGCCGGGTGCAGTCTTTGGAAAGATTGAGGGAAACCATCAATGCGGTTGAGCAGGGCCTGGCCAGAGAAGAAAATGATTTTGCGGCCTTAAGAACCACGCTTAATCCTCAATATCAAGGTTTATTGGACGAAAAAATAAAATCCCACAGATTGCGTTTGGAAAGAATGCGTCTCAAATTGGATGAATGCCAAAAACCGTCAGTTTCGATTGCGGATTTAGAAAGCGAGGCATTGTCAGCCACCTCTACGGAGCCGGGGTTGGACGGGTCGGAGTCAGTCACTTCGACTCAAAGAGATGGTTCTGATGGTTCGTCCGTCAGCAATCCTCCGATCGATACGCCGCCGACAGTCGGCGAAAATAATAATCAGCCGCCTGTCACGGCTCAAGAGCTTGATTTGGAAAAAATCGAAGTCTTGGCTCAACCCAATCCTGTGAATGTGGGAGAATCAGCTCGTTTAATCGTCCGTGGTTTTAAGCGTGACGGCAGTTCTCTGGACGTGACCAGTTTAGCCAGTCTAAAAGTGATTGGTAATTTAGGCTCTATAAGCGGATCGTCTTTTACTGCCAGCGCGCCGGGCTCGGTAACCATCGAAGCAACTGTTAATGATGGTTTAAAGATATTGTCTTCACGTGTTTCAGTGACGGTCATTCAAAATGTTGAACTGTCAAGGATCAGTATATCTCCGGCCGGTGGTGATTTGGTTACCGGTCAAGCCCGAGTTTTAAGCGTGACGGCTCACTACTCCAATGGTTTTTCCAGTAATGTTACGGCCGCGGCCAGATGGTCGTTGTCCAATAATTTGGTTTCTTTGGCAGGCTCTACCATAACCGCGGGTTTGGGAACGGGCGTGGTGACAGTCACGGCCGAGTACTCGGAGAATGGCATAATCAAAAATTCAGCGGTTGATTTTCATGTTATTTACGGACAAACAACAACCGGTAATTTCAATTAACGTTTTATGGACATGCGATTGATTAAAAAAACCAATTGGCGCGCGCCTCTTTTGGTGAGTTTGGCGGTTGGCTCGGCTTGTTCGGTTTTTATGTGGCTGGGAATTTTCGGCTCTTGGAGCAACCGATTGTCAGATCGTTTATACGCTTCCCATCCGGCGGATCAAAGAATTGTAATTGTGGCCATTGATGACGCGGCCATGGCTCGTTTGGGCAGATGGCCTTGGCCCAGAGCCGTACACGCTGAATTGATTGATACTATCAACCGGCAACAGCCTTTGGTTATGGGCTATGATGTTAATTTTCCGGAAGCGTCAGATCAGACGAACGATGAATCTTTAGCTCGGTCTTTGAGATTGGCCGGCAAGGTTGTTTTGCCCGTGGAACTGGAAATCACCAATTTGCCCGAGGTGGTCGCCTATAACAGTCAAAAAGTATTAACGCCCATACCCATGATAGCCGTGGCGGCCGCTCGTTTGGGGCACACCAACACACCGCAAGACGTGGATGGGGTGGTCCGGAGAGTTCCTTTGGAAGCGGTTTCGGTTGACGGTTCCCGGGTGCCGGCTTTCGCGGCGCAAATAGCTTCTTTGGGAGGGGTTGATATAGATCTGTCCGAGGGTACGGACGCGGCTGGGCGCATGATAGTAAATTATCCGGCCAAGCCTCGTCAGGGGTTTGCCACGGTTTCCGCCGCTGATGTGATTGACGGGCAGGTGGAGCCGGATTTTTTTAAAGACAGATTTGTTTTAATCGGATCAACCGCTTCCAATCTGCATGATGATCAGCTGGTGCCCACTTCGGCTTCCCAGCCCATGCCCGGGGTGGAAATTCATGCATCCGTTTTGGATACTTTATTACAAAAAAGATTTTTATTTGAATTACCCATTTGGTTGAGAGCGCTTTGGATAATTATCATTTGTCTGTTTCTGGGCTTGGCCATTCCTTTTTTGCGTGCCCGTACTTTTGTGCCTCTGATTGCTGTTTTTTGGATCATGTCCTTGGTTGGTTCGATCTGGCTTTTTGACCGTGGTTGGATTGTGGATCTGCTGTGGCCGACCATTGCTCTAATGGTGGCCTTCGGGGCGGTTGTTTTGGAGAGGCGCCTGGAATCTGAAAAACAAAAACGCGAGATTCGTTCGGCCTTTTCCAGGTATGTTTCTCATTCCGTGGTGGAGTCTATTCTGGATAATCCGGCTAAACTAAAACTGGGCGGTGACCGGCGGACTATGACGGTTTTGTTTTCCGATGTCAGGGGCTTTACTTCGATCTCCGAAGGTCTGAAGCCGGAGCAGTTGGTTGAGATAATGAATAAATATTTGACTCGCATGACGGATATTGTGTTTGAACATGACGGTGTTTTGGACAAATATATCGGGGACGCGGTCATGGCTTTTTGGAACGCGCCTTTTGATCAGCCGGATCATGCCAAGCGGGCGGTCGACACGGCCTTGGACATGCTGGCCGCTTTGCGGCAGATGAATAATGAACGGCAATTCGGTGATTTGGAGTTTAAGATCGGGGTGGGCGTCAATACGGGTGATATGGTGGTGGGCAACATGGGATCTGAAAAAAGGTTTGATTACACAGTCATCGGAGACAGCGTAAACTTGGGCTCCCGTCTGGAAAGTTTAACCAAAGAATACGGAGTCAGTTTACTGATCACTGAGTCCGTGGCCAAAGAATTGGGCTCTGGTTATCTATTACGCGCTTTGGATTTGGTGGCCGTTAAAGGCAAAAAAGAGCCGGTTAAGATTTTTGAAGTAATCAAAAAAATAAAAAACGCTTCGCCGGCGGACAAGGAATTTGTAGCTAAATTTGATCGGGCTTTAGCGGCCTATTTTGCCAAAGATTTCGTCGGAGCTGTCGTCCTGATCGATGAATTGCTGGCCCTGCGCCCGGACGACGGGCCTTCTAAAACCCTTAAAACGCGCGCTCAGCATTTTATTGCCGAACCGCCGTCCGCGGATTGGAACGGAGTGTGGGTGATGACCAAGAAATGATGTATGCATGAACATCATGAAGTCTCGTCAATTGAATCAAAATCAAATTCGGAATTCATAGAGGACCCAACACAACTTTCCAAGAAAATCAGGCGCACTGTGGGGCGGTCGGCGGCTTCAATTTTTGACAAAGGATATGTTTTTAAAAGTTTACAGCAAGGCGCGCAAATTATTGAGGATGATGTTTTTTTAAAATATTGGCAGAGTCGCATCTTGAACGAGCCTTAGAAACCGAAAGAGATCCCGAGGATTCCTTGCAAGGGCACGATTTGTACGTTGAAAAGTGTTTAAGTGAGATCAATGGTCTTAAGTCCGAAGATGTCGGTAAAGTCAGGGCTTATTTATTGGACGGTCTTGAAAAGTTACCTAAAAATGAAAGGCGTACCGCTCTGGAAAATATGGATAATTATCTGGATCAGGTGCTTGGGCTTTTAGATGGTAAAAAACAAGAGGGTCCGTTTTTTTATCAGGTTTCCAAATACTTGAATAAAAATCCGGCTTTAGCCCAAGAAAAAGATACTGACTTTCTGCGTCGTGTGACTGTCAGAACGTATTCGCAGTTATTTTATCCTTTGGTTGACGCATTATGCGAAATTGAAACTGAAAATTTGTCAGAAGAATATAAAGCAATTAAAGAAGATGTTCAGGAGTTTTTATCGCAGGTTTTTCCCGGGCTTGATGAGGCTGTTATTCAAAAAAGAGGGAACGGTTTGAAATTTGAAGTTAAGAGCGTCTTGGCTAATGAGCCTGAAAGTTGGGAATCGATTAAAGGTTTCTATACCAAAGGCCGCATAGGGATCGCTTATGCCGAACGTGATAATCGCGGCACGGTGGCGCACGAAGTGTTTCATGGTTTAAGCGATGATGGCCGAACGGCTCGATTTGAAGATAAAAAAATAAGCGGTTCAGCCGCAAAAAATTTGACCGAAGCCGTGATTGAAGAATTGACCTTGTTTAATGATATCGACAGGCGGCAAGGTATCGGATTATATCACGAACAACGCGCGGCGTTGGCTGAATTGCGACGATCAGCGCCGGGGGGTCAAACGCCCGAAATTGAACTCACGATTTTTGTGGAAGCTCTGTTCCGGCACGAGCCATTGGGTGAAAAATTACAAAAAATAGGTTATTCACCTGAAAACATAGAGGAATTTTATCGTAAAATCAATGAATTGTTTGGTTAGCGGCCCAAACCCATTTTGGCCCGCACCAGCTTCATTTTTTCTTCGGCCGCGGCCAAGGCTTTATCTCGTCCGGCATCCAGTATTTTATTCAGTTCAGCCGGGTCGGCCAGATAGTGTTTGATTTTTTTTCTGATGGGGGACATGTGCTCGATTATTTGTTCGGCCAGGTCTTTTTTGAAATCTCCATAACCCTGATCTGTGAATTTTTTTTCAATTTCTTTCATGTTCAAACCGGTCATGTGGTGATAAATAATCATGAGATTGGAAACGGCCGGTTTACTTTCCAGGTCATAAGATATGCCGGCGCTCGAATCGGTGACCGCGCGCATGATTTTTTTGCGGATAACATCATCCTCGTCCGTCAAAAACAGGGTATTCATTTCGGCCTCATCGCTTTTGGACATTTTTTCTTCTGGTTTTTGCAGTTTCATGATGCGGGCGCCGATTTTCTGGATCAAGGGTTGGGGGACGACAAAAGTATCTCCAAAGCGTTCGTTAAATCTTCTGGCCAGGACGCGCGTCAACTCGATGTGCTGGAGCTGGTCGTCGCCTACGGGCACGATGGTGGTATCGTAAAGCAAAATGTCAGCGGCCATGAGCACGGGATAGCCGAACAGACCGACGCCGGCTGAGATCGCGCCTCCTTTGCGGGATTTATCTTTAAATTGTGTCATTCTTTCCAACTCTCCCATTTTGGCAATGGTCATCAAGAGCCAGCCTAATTCCGTGTGCTGGGGAACTTCGCTTTGGATGAACAGAATGGATTTTTTGGGATCTATGCCGATGGCCAAATAGATGGCGGCCATGGTTAAGATTCGGCTTCTTAATTGCGCCGGATCTTGCGGGACGGTAATGGCGTGTTGATCCACAATACAAAAATAACAGTGATGCTGCTGTTGAATATGAGTCCATTGTTTGAGCGCCCCAATGTAGTTGCCGATATGCAGGTTGCGGGTCGGCTGGACGCCCGAAAAGACGGTATCTTTCATGCGTATATTTTAGCTCAAATACGGCATTAAGTCCATAACCAAAACCCTCCGCTTAAAGCGAAGGGTCTATCGGTTAAAGATGTTATACTTCAATGATAAGGGGGAGTATCATGGGCCGGCGTCCGGTTTTAACGAACAAGAATTGCCCCAATTGGTCGCGTAATTTGTCCCTGAGGTACTGTCCGTTGGCCGAAGAGCGCGGATCATCATCTTTCAAGATGGCGGCCGCTTTCTTTTTGGCCATAGGGAGCAGATCCGAGTGTTCTTTTAAGAAGACAAAACCGCGGGTCATGATTTCCGGCTGCTTGATAAGCTTGCCGGTTTGCGCTGAAACCACGGCCAATACAATGGCCATTCCGTCCTTTGATAATTCTATCCTGTCACGCAGTACGATATGATTGGTATCACCCACGCCCAAGCCGTCCACAAATACGTATTCGGTGGGGATCTTTTTGTTAGTCAAAATACCGTTTCCTTTGAGATCGAATTCCATTATTTGTCCGTTGTCCGCGATCAAGATGTTTTCTTTTTTGAAGCCGCCCTCTACGGCCGCCTTGGCGTGCAAGTGCAAGAAAGAGTGATTGCCCTCGATGGGTATCAGGTACTTAGGTTTGACCATTTGGTGCATCAGCTTTAAGTCTTCTTGTTTGGCATGTCCGCCCGCGTGCACGTCCATCATTTGGTAGTGGACCACTTCGGCCCCTTCTCGATACAGCGTATCTTTGAGCCTTTGCACACTGCGTTCATTGCCCGGAATAACTGACGAAGAAAATACCACCGAGTCTCCCGGTTCAATCTGAAACATGGAATGCTCGCCGTTGGCGATGCGCATCAGAATAGCTCTATCTTCTCCTTGAGCGCCGGTACAGATGATGGCTACTTTTTCATTGGGCAGCTTGAGCGCGGTCTTGATGTCGATCAGGGTGCCTTTCTGTACTTTCATGTAACCAAGTTCTTGAGCTATGGCTACGTTGGATTTCATGGAGAAGCCTTCGATGGCTATTTTTCTGCCCATGCGTTCGCAGGCCCAGATTATCTGCTGAATGCGTCCCAACATGGAGGAGAAAGTTCCGATGATAACTCTTCCTTTGGCGTTTTTAATAATGTCGTCAATATTGTGTTGAATATCACCCTCGGTCAGCTGATGCCCGGGCTGAGTGGCGTTGGTTGAGTCGGCCATTAGGGCTAAGACATTTTTTTGTCCCAGCTGCTTAATTTTTTCAATTTCAGTGGGCTTGTCGCCGGATGGATTGACGTCTATTTTAAAGTCCCCGGTGTGAACCACGATGCCGGCCGGAGTGTGGACTATGATGCCGAAAGAATCAGGTATGTTATGCGATACTCTGAAAAATTCCAGTTTAAAACAGCCTAATTGGATGACATCATCCGTATTGATGATATTGATTTTAAGAGGGGCGGTTCCTTTATGATCTTCTTGTCTTTTTTTAACAATGCCGGCCGTCAGCGCGCTCATGAACAGCGGGGGATTGCCCAGCCTGGGAGCCAGATGGGGGATGCCTCCGATATGGTCCAAATGCCCGTGCGTAATAACGGCTCCGCGAATATTTTTGATTTTATTCGTCAGATAGCTGATATTGGGAATGATGTAATCGACGCCCGGCATATCATCTTCCGGAAATTGCAAACCCATGTCTATCAAAATTATGTCATTTTTATATTCGATTAAAGACATGTTGCGTCCCACTTCCTCGTTGCCGCCGAGCACAATGATTTTTAAGCGATCTTGTTTTTCCAGGGTGTCTTTATCAGTGCCTGTTTTGAGTCGCGGCTGGTGTTTATAGGTATGAAATCGAGGTTCTTCATTCGAAAAAGAACCACCGTGTCTTTTTCCGCCGGATTTTTTTTCATTTTTTCTTTGATGAGTTTGAGGCGGTGCGGCCCTTTTGTTTTTTGAATTTTCGGGCGCCTTAAACTTAACCACTTTGCCGCTGGTCGCGTCCGCGGCCGCGGATCTGAAATGCTCGCTTTTGAGCGAGGCTTGTTTGATAGCCTTGGCTATGATGTCTTTGTGATCTGTTTTTTGAACAAATCGGTTGGAGCCGTTGGGGCTGGCCGGTTTTGACGGCCGTCCGCTAAAAGCTCCGCCCGATCCTCTGGACGAACGCCCGGAAGATGGGTATTTGTAAAATATGGTCATATTGTTTTTTGTATTCAAAAGTCACGCAATCTTATGACTGCTGATTTCTATTTCTAATCAATGCCGCAGGCCTTGGGGCGAGCGTTCATATCTCATTAAGAATTAAATAAAAATATTAATCTGTCGTTCCGCACAAAGTGAGGATTTTGTATTCAAAAAATATTACTTTAAATGATTGTGTCTGTAGTTTTTTTGAATCACGACTATTGAGATTTGACTAAGATTAGCTCAAATTTGCAATAAGCGTTATTCATTTATTTTTTAATGATAACACATGTGTTTCATTATGTCAATCCGCTTTGAGTATCAGGTGTTCATTGGGTGTGTCCGTCCGCATGAATTTCAGTGGTGGGCGAGGAGGGACTTGAACCCTCATGGCCTTGCGGCCGCTGGCTCCTGAAGCCAGTGCGTCTACCAGTTCCGCCACTCGCCCAACATCGGAATTCATACCGCGAACTCAGGAATTATGTCTGTCTGAACGCTCTCTGTCAAACAAGGTCTTTTATTTCCATCTTAAACCGGTTTTTATATACCACCTGTCTATTTCCGCGAATCTGTCTTGAGGAGTGGCCAGGATCATGTTTTTTGAGATGCCTTTGATGCGGGTTGAGACAACATAACCGTATTTTGGTCTGGCTAAAAACACGGCCGCTGATTGTTTTAAGACGGCATTGCTCAAGGCTTCTCTTTTTTGAAGCAATGATTCCGTTGAGGAAGCTTGTTTTGTTTGTTCAATCAGAGCGTCCACCTCTTTGTCCGCCAAGCCGCTGAAATTCGTTCCTCTGTCTCCGGCCTGTCCGCTCCACCAGATGGGGAACAGATCCTGGTCCGGACGCAGGAGGACGTTCCATAGAATAATTTGACCATCTCTGTCCCGGCTGGATTTGCGCAAGACTTCACGGGCTTCCATGGCGCTGATTTCCACTTGGGCTCCCAGCAATGACCATTGTCTTTTGAGGACTTCGGCGATTTTAAGCAATCCGGGTTCGTTGGGAACCAAGATGGAGAGCGTAAGTTTGGTTGAAGATGAATTGGAGTCCACGGGGCTGGTTTTTTTGGACGGCTCGTAGATTCTGATACTGTCGTTGCCCGGCAAGACCCAACCGGAGTTTTGCATGGATTCGCGAGCCTTATCCAGATTGTATTCCGTGCTGCTGGCGGCAGCCAAGAATGGGAAAGGTGATTCGGTAATCAGGGCGAAGTTATTGTAGGCCTGGATGATGTCTTCTTTGTTGACGCTTTGAATTAAGGCCTGCCGGACGCGGATATCCTCCAGGGTTTTATTTTTTAAATTGAAAAAGGCTATGGTCTGCTGGGGTATCTCCAGGGCGATTGTTTGCCAGCGGGCGGCTGATTTAAATTTATCAATTTCATCCGAAGGTATGAAAGAATACGAGTCAACCAAATCAGATTTTAAAGCATCGGAGGCGGCTTGTCTGTCGGGATAAAACTGAAAAGTAATGGTTTTTATGTTCGGTTTAATACCGTAATAGCGTTCTGATCTTTCGATGGTGTAAGAACGGATGATTCCCAAGTTGTCGCGGGTGAATGATTTGACTTCATAGGCGCCCGAACCGATGGGTTTGAGATTCAGGTTGGCGAGACGCGCGCTGGTGGCTGGGATATCCTGCCATAATTGGAAAGGCATGATGCCCACCGTGAGCGATGTCAACAGAGTGACATCGGGCTGTGTCAGTATAAATTGCACGGTTTTGCGGTCGATGATGACCGTTTTGACGCCTCTGAACAAGGGCGCCAGAGCCGACCCTCTGGCCGGATCCTGCAAGGCCTCGATGGTAAACAAAACGTCTTCAGCGGTTACCGGTTGTCCGTTATGAAAATACGCGTCATCCCGGATTTTAACGGTCAGCACCTTCCCGTCTTCTTGCCATTCGTACTTTTGAGCCAGATCCGGTTCGGCTTCCAGCCCGCGCATCTTGAAAAGACCCGAATAAATCAAGCTGACCAAATCAGCGTCAGGATCGTTGCTTGGGGCGTCGATGGGATTAATGGCTCTGGGCTCGCCCACCACGGCCTCGGTGTAAGTTCCGCCCACAACCGGAACCGTAGTTACATGATCCATGGCCAACAAAATAAAACCGGCTGTCAAAAAAACAAAAAATAAAAAAATGGAAAGCGCCAAAGTTCGGCGTTCGTTTATATTAAGTACTCTGCCTGCGTAGCGCAGTTGGCGCCATTTGGGGATGGCTTTGGGTTTGGTGATACTCAAAACTAAAGCTCGGTCCCTGACGGATTCGGTTTCTTGTTCGGATGAAGTTTTGGCGGCGGGTGTTAGCCAGAAAAACATCCTGCGTATCGTCGCGCGGAAACGCGTGAGCCGGGCAGGCATAAGTTGTATTTAGCTGAGAGCTATGTTCAGGATGGCGGTCGCGAAAAACAGGACTGATAAGCCGATAGTGGCATAAAATAAGCCTTTTTCCAGACCTCTTTTTGTTCTGTAAACCGCGCCTTCTCCGCCGAATGCCGCGCCCAATCCGGTACCTCTTTGTTGCAATAAAATAGCCGTTACCAGTAAGACGGAAAGCACTATTTGAATAATGGGTAATATGATTTGTCGCATGACGAACAGAGTAAACCCTAAATCGGCCAGCGTCAAGACGGGCGGCCGTATCTAGGATCTGACGGATTTGGTTCTTTATTCTCGTTATTTGTGATAAAATTAAAGGCATGGAGGATAATAAGCCGTGGCATAAAAAAACATGGGCCAGGGTGTTGATGGCGGCTTTAGGGCTGGTTCTTGTGTTTTTGGTTTATTTTGTCCGGCAAACCATGGTTTTTTATCAAGCTTTAAAAAGCGGCAAAGAGCCGGTTTTGAATACCGGGATTAAAAAAACATATTCCGGCATTTTGCAAAAAAATGATACGGTGCTGGGTTTAAATATAGAACAGATTAAAGCCGTGGCCGCCGGCAGAGGAGACGATCCCTTTTTGGGGCCGGCCAGCGCTACCCGGGTGGTGGTGCAATTCATGGATTACGGTTGTCCGTATTGTAAAGCATCAGCCGGCACGATCCGCGACCTGGCCAGATTAAGGCCTGACGTAAAAATAATCATCCGGGATTTTCCCATAGTCGAATTGGATCCTGAAGCTGAAAATGCGGCCTTGGCCGCACGTTGTGTTTGGCGTTACGGTGGCAGTGAAGCTTTTTGGAGATATCACGATATGCTATATGCATCTCAAGACAGCTTAAGCGTGGACTTGATGGTTATGATGGGTAAAAATCTTGGTCTTGATTCCCGTTTTGAAGCTTGTCTTAAAAGCAAGCTGACCAAGCCGGCCGTGGATCAGTCTCTTTCGGATGCTCGAGCCATCGGTGTCTCGGTGACTCCCACTTTTTTTATCGACGGTAAACGTATAGACGGAGCCGCGGACCTGCAAACCATTCTTAATGTTTTGGGTAAATAATATGGCAAATAAAAATAAAACTATCATGTTCTTGGTCTTGGCCGGATTTTTGTTTTTGGCTTCAGAGGCTCTAGCCATTCCACCCGGCGCCGTACCTCCATCGGCCCTGCCCGGTTCCGGCAGTGCGGGTACAACCTATGCTTCGGTGGGCTGTGACCCGGGTTATGCTTATCCCAAGGCTTCGCCGGGCTTGGGCAATGGTCCTTGCGCGACCAACCGTTGCATGCCCAATGGGCATTTAAATGTAGCTGTTTGTGTTCCGGAAACAGTCTGCGCCGGCATGAGAGGTTCACCTATCAAAAATTCAACCGGCCAGCTGGAGGGTTGGGGTTGTGATACATCCAAAGACGTGTGCTGTGTGACTAAAAAGAATCGCTGCAACGACAGTTCGACCGACATGAATAAAGTTTATGTCTGCGCTACCGCCTCGCAGTGCACTACGGGCGCGGGCGGAACGATTTATTCCGGCGGACCATCGGGTTGTAATGATAAAGGAGCTTATCCCATTTGCTGTGAATTAAAAGACAGCGTGACCGATCCTCAGCCTTCGGTGGGAGAACCGTTTATTCCTTTACCGGCCGGTACCACGGGCGCGGGCGGCGGATATGATGCCAAACGCCGCAAATTTGTTGACATTAATGCCTTTTGTCATACTCAGGATGAGTGCACCAAGGTTGCAGGTCCCGGTAATTGGGTCAGCGGCCAGGATTGTCCAAAAAAAGGGAATATCGTGCAAGGTTATTGCATGTCGCCGGATCCGGATTACGAACTGCAATATCCGATTGGAGGAGTGACTACTATCAATGGTTTAAAAAACTTTATTGGTTTGATTTTTAATTACGGCATGGGAGTGATTATTATCGCGGCGGCTTTGCTTTTTATGTATGGCGGTTTCCGCTATATGTTTTCGGCTGTGGCCAATGACATCCAAACCGCCAAGACTATCATGATTGATTCTTTAGCCGGGTTGGCACTTGGATTGGGGGCTTATGCTATTTTGGCCAATGTTAATGTCAACACGACCGTTTTGCGTTCTTACAAGGTGCCGATGATTAACCGCATCGCTTTTATTGATGTTTTATACTGCAAAGATGTGGATCCTCCGGAAGGCAAGAGCGAGGTTCTATTCCAAGATGCTGGGCCGCCGAACAACCCAATAAATTTTGATGTTAAAAAGGGTTTTACGAAAAAATTAAAAGAGACTGAATGCGGCAGGGAGTATTTTATCGAGGGCGGGGACAGTTTAAGTGTTTGCAGAGGGACTCAATGTCCCAAGCCTGGAGAAACGTGCATGAGCTGTATTTCTGGACCGGTCGTACCCGGTTGCAACAGCACGTCTCAACATGAATATAAGTGTGTAGATGGATCAAAATTGCAAATAGTCGGCAAGGTGAATGCTACGCCGACGCCTGAAGATGTGAGTGCTCGTTTGTATTGCGTCAAAGAAGAATCTGGCAAATATGTAATTAAAGACAGTGAAGATGTTAGCGGAGACGCGCCAATCAATGCCACTGTCAGTAGCGTGGGATCCTCTAGCGGATATATGGGTGGGTATTTGATAAATGATATTAAAGAAGAAGATGTTTTGGATTTCGATAAAGATTGCAAGGCTAAAGGCGGTATTACAAAAATGGCTTTAAGGGCGGCTTTTAGTTCGGGTGCGTTTTCAGCAGATGTAAATCATATAATATCGAGAAATAATTGCGGCAAGGATCTGAGGTCGATTATTACTTTAGTTGACGGCAGTATGGCCGCGTATTCTACGGCCGGTTTTAATTGTATTGTCGGTACCCGAAGTTATTTTACTACCTTTGCCAACGCGATGGAGATTATTGCCGACACTAAGCCGGCTGCATTTAAAAATAGTTATGTGGATAATACTTGGGGGATAGATGAGATTTTAGAAGTGGCCCGTCATAAAAAAGTCATTGAATGTTCTTTTGATGCGATAGGCAGTGCTTATTCCGAATATAATCATTTAGGCTTAACTTTTTGTTCATTGCTTAATCCCTAATTAAGACGCATATTGAGCTCTTGCCTGGGCAAAAGTTTTGTGGTAGGCTCTAGCGCAACATGTCCATACAGAACAACATCTCCATTAAGGGAGCGCGGGTCCACAATCTTAAAAATGTTTCTTTGGATTTACCCAAAAACAAGTTGGTGATCATCACCGGTCTGTCAGGCTCGGGTAAGTCGTCTTTGGCTTTTGATACCATTCATGCCGAGGGTCAAAGGAGATACATGGAAAGCTTGTCTTCGTATGCCAGGCAGTTTTTGGGATTGCAGGACAAACCTGATGTGGATGAGATACAGGGTCTGTCTCCCACGGTGGCCATAGATCAGAAGTCTTCTTCGCATAATCCGCGTTCGACCGTGGGCACGGTAACCGAAATTTATGATTATCTTCGTCTGTTGTTCGCGCGCGCCGGCCGGGTGCATTGTCCGCAATGCGGCGCGGCCGTGGCCAAGCAGACTCAAGCTGAAATAGCGGAAAAAATTGTGGCCGTGGCCAAGCAGGCGGATGTTTTGTTGCTGGCCCCCATGGTCCACGGACAAAAGGGTGAACATAAGGTTGTCTTGCAAGCTGCTGAAAGAGCCGGTTACCGGGAAGTGAGGTATGACGGCACTTTGGTGGATATTCATGAGCTCATGAAAACCAAGCTTGATAAAACCAAGCCGCATGATGTGGAAGTTTTAGTCAGCCGTATCATGAAAAAATCGGGTTTGGTGCCCGCGGCTCTAACCGAAGCTTTAAAGAGCGCTCTGGATTTGGGCAATGGCATGCTGATCGCGCAAAACGAAGAAACCGGCGAAGAGGTTTTATTTTCCGAGAATTTATATTGTCCCAGGTGCAACATATCTTTGCCGGTCATCGAGCCCAGATTGTTTTCTTTTAACTCTCCACATGGTGCTTGCCCGGATTGTACGGGGTTGGGCACCAAATTGGTTTTGGATCCGGATTTGGTCATGCCCAACAAACGGTTAACCATCGCGCAGGGTGCCATTAAACCTTGGACGAGGATTGCGGGCAATCAGACCGCTCATTTGAAGTTGCTGGAAGCTGTCGGACGCAAGCACGGTTTTTCCATACACCAAGAGGTCGGCCAATTGACGGCTGATGACATGAAGACGATTTTGGACGGCACGGGCGATGATATCTATGACGTTGAGGGCAAGTCCATGGTTTTTCCCGGCATCCTGGCCTTGTTGGAAGAAAAGTACCGCCAGACCGATTCTGAATACGTGCAAAAGGAGATAGAGGGTTACATGCGTGTTTTGATCTGCCCGGCCTGTAATGGTAAACGCTTGAATAAGACAGCGCTTGGTATAACCATTGCTGATAAAAACTTGGCCGATATCGTGGAGCTGTCTTTGGAGGAGGCGGCCGCTTTTTTTGAAAGCATAAAAGTCAAAACTCCGTCTAAAATCAAGGAGAGTAAAATATCACGTCCAAAGGCCGGCGTTAAAAATGATGCTTTGGGATTCACGGATCAGGAAAAAATGGTTATCAGCCGCGTTCAAGCCGAAGTTTTGAGGCGTGTCAAGAATTTATTGGACGTGGGACTCGGTTATCTCACTCTGGACAGAAGTGCGGTGTCGCTTTCCGGAGGCGAGTCGCAACGCGTCAGGCTGGCGGCTCAATTGGGCTCTGATTTGTCGGGTGTTATTTATATTCTGGATGAACCGTCAATCGGCCTGCATCAGCGCGACAACGAGAAGCTGATACAGACCATGAAGCGCTTGAGGGACATTGGCAATTCCGTTTTGGTGGTTGAGCATGACGAAGCGGTGATGCAGGCCGCTGATTATATTGTGGATGTCGGCCCCGGAGCCGGTGAATATGGAGGCGAGATTGTGGCCGCCGGCACCTTGTCCGAACTGAAACGTAATAAAGAATCCGTGACCGGCGCATATTTGCAGGGGAAAAAGAAAATCAATCTGCCGAAAGCGCGCCGTAAGGGCAATGGCAAGCATCTGACTGTCAGGGGAGCCACGGAATTCAACCTTAAAGACATTGATTTTAAATTGCCCTTGGGCAAATTCGTCTGTGTAACCGGCGTGTCGGGTTCCGGTAAATCAACCTTGATTTTGGATATTTTGGGTCGCGCCTTATCAGCCACTTTGTATCATGCCAAGGATCTGCCCGGAGCCCATAAAAAGATAGAAGGTTTGGAAAATTTGGATAAGGTGGTATCGGTTGACCAATCGCCCATCGGCCGTACTCCTCGTTCCAATCCTGCCACCTATACGGGCGTATTTACCGGCATCCGAGACCTGTTTACTAATATACCGGAGGCCAAAATGCGCGGTTATGACGCGGGTAAGTTTTCTTTTAACGTGAAAGGCGGAGGCAGGTGCGAAGCTTGCGGAGGTGATGGTTATGTAAAGATAGAAATGCAATTTTTGTCCGATGTTTATTCGGAATGCAGTGAGTGTCATGGTAAGCGTTATAATGCAGAGGCTTTGGAAATTCATTATCGTGAGAAAAATATTGCCGATGTTTTGGACATGACCGTGGAAGAAGCCCGTCGTTTCTTTGTGGATCAGCCTTTGATTTATGAAAAGCTGTCGGTTTTGCACGAAGTGGGTTTGGGTTATATCCGCTTGGGGCAGCCGGCCACCACTCTTTCGGGCGGAGAAGCTCAACGCGTTAAATTGGCTACCGAGTTGTCCCGCCGCGCCACGGGCAAGACCTTGTATATTTTGGATGAGCCGACAACCGGTTTGCATTTTGACGATATACAGCGTTTATTACAGGTGTTGAATGCCTTGGTCGACAAGGGTAATACGGTTTTGGTTATTGAGCATAATTTGGATGTGGTAAAATGCGCGGACTGGGTAGTGGATATGGGGCCGGAAGGCGGAGCTAAGGGCGGGTTGATTGTGGCCGAAGGTACGCCCGAAGAAATAGTCAAGCAAAAAAAGAGCGTGACGGCCAAGTATTTAAAGGATGTGCTGAAATAACGAGTGATAAGCGGGGATAAACCCCGCTTTATATTTCTGATTTTTTCAGTTATAATACGGCCGTATGAAATTAAAGTTACTTATCGGTCTAGCTGTTTTATTTATCAGTCCTTTAGCCGTTCAAGCTGTCAGTGTGGATTTGAATACGGTCACTTTGCGCTCGTCCAAGGCTACGGTAACGGCCGACGGTATCGATCAAACGATTATCAGGGTCAGTGTCAAAACACCAAATTATTTGGCGGCTTCCGGAGCCATGGTTCGCCTGACTTCCTCGAGAGGCACTTTGGACGAAATAACGCCCGCTGAAGCCACGACCAATGGCTTTGGTTCGGCTGAATTCTTGGTTCGTTCATTGAGAAACGGAACCACCACCATTATGGTGGAAGTGGAAGGTCAAAAAACTTCCAAGCAGGTGGGCGTGAGTTTTGTCAATGGTTTGGATGTGGGTTTAGCGCCCGGCAGTTTGATAAAAATACCCAGTGATAATGATGAAAACACTTATTCGGATTCAGCGGTTTATTATTACGCGTCAAACGGACGGCGTTATGTCTTTCCGAATGAAAAAGTCTATTTCACTTGGTATACGTCTTTTGATAACGTCAGGGTCTTATCTCTGGAAGACATGTCCAAAATACCCATTGGCGGTAATTTAACTTATCGTCCGGGCGTGAAGCCTGTTAAATTTCAAACCGATGATAAAGTGTACGCGGTTTATAAAGCCGGTGAATTACGTTGGATAAAAAGTGAGAATATCGCCAGGGGTATATACGGTCCGGACTGGATCTATAAGGTTGACGACATCAATGAAAGTTTCTATGTAAATTACAGTTTTGGCCCGCCGATTGAAAACGCGCTCGATTTTATGGCCGAAACCATAGCCAATAAATTTTCAACCATTGATAAAGACAGGGGATTCTAAATAAAAACTCCGTGATATTCACGGAGTTTTTATTTATTCGGTTTTAGCCGTCTCTTCTTTAGTTGTTGCTTTTGGCGCTGAAGCCGCTTGTTTGACTTTGGGCTTCAGCTCTTTAAGCTTCTTTTTGCTGGTGCGCACAAAATTCAAAACTTTACGGCGGGTTTTAAGCTGGTTAACCAATTCCACTTTGGCAATGGACGGCAAGGTGAGAGGGAATATTTTTTCCACGCCCACGCCGTTGCTGATTTTGCGGACGGTCATGGTCTTGTGGTTTTTTGAACCGCGGACATTAATTACCAGGCCTTCATAGACCTGAATGCGTTCTTTTTCTTCGCCCTTGGGGTTTTTTTCACGGATTTTTTGGTGAACTTTGATGTTCATGCCGGATTTCACCTCTGTGGGGGCGATTTCTTGTAAATTGGATGCAGACATAGATAATGGGGGCATGTTACCCGAATCAGGCTTGGGAGTCAAGTCTGGTCCGCAGGGCTTTAAGAACCAAATCTGCCGTTTGGTTAGCGCTTTTTAACTCGGCCGTGTCAAGCACCAAATCATAGTGTTTAGGGTCCTTATAATCCACGTTGTAAAACGCACTGTACCTTTTGGTATCGGACTGAACTCTTTTTTCAATTATGTCCCTGACTTTTTCCGGATCGGCAGGCAGTGATTCATCCGGTCTTTGCTCCCGGGATTTAATCAGACGGTCGGCGGCGGTTTTTGAATCGCAGTCTAAAAATATTTTGTATGAATTGGGAATAAACAACCAAGAAAGACGTCCCTCAATGACAAAATTGTCATTTTCTTGACCCAGTTTTTTTTGATATTCATCAACCGTGGTATCTGTTGTCTTGTCGGTTTCTCCCAGACGGTTTAATTCGTCCAAGGTCAGCCCTCTGTCAAGAGCGATTTTTCCTCTTAATTCACCGGCTGAAAAAAAATTATAATTTAATTTTTCGGCTATTATTTTACCCACCGTGGTTTTACCGGAACCGGGCATGCCGGAAATCGTAACAATCATAGTCAAGTTATTTGGTTATTTTGTGGACCAGATCATTGAATGTTTGATCCGGTGCAATGGAAAAATGCAAGACTTCTTGCGTAGCCGGATCCGTGAAGGATAACTTAATGCTTTGCAGCATTATTCTGCCTTGGGATTTAAGGCTGTTTTTTTTCGGATTTTTTTCGGTGTATAAAGTGTCTCCAACCACCGGGCATCCGATGGCAAACAAATGAGCTCTTATCTGATGTGTGCGTCCTGAAAAAATATCCAATTCAAGCAGAGAGTAATTTTTCAGTGTTTTCAATACTTTGTAGTGCGTCCAAGCAACCTGGCCTTCGGTTTCGTGAGACGGACGGGCGGCCATGCGCGGTTTGGATTTTGAACGCGCGATTTTAAATTTAATCTCTCCCTGCTCTTTGGGCGGTCGGCCATGCACCAAGGCTATATAGCTTTTTTGAGTTTTCCTTTGTGCAAATTGTTGTTTCAGGTCATCGAAGGCTTTTTGCGTTTTGGCAACCACCATCAGTCCGCTCACATCTCGATCCAGGCGATGCACAATGCCCGGTCTTTGGGGGTCTTCGCCGATTTTGGCCATGGAAGGATATTTTTTGAGCAGAATATCGACCAGGGTCCCGTCCGGGTGTTTGGCATCCGGGTGCACCAGCAGACCGGCCGGTTTATTAATCAATATCCAGTCCTTTGTTTGGTGAACGACCATTTTTTCCAGCTTGGGCAGATGCATGGGGGATCGAGTTTGTTTTTCGGCTTGCTGTTCGGGCGAGTCTGTTCTTGGACGGCGATTAATTTTTTGTCCGGCTTTCAAGAAAGTATGTACGGCTGTTTTTTTACCGTCAATGAAAAATTCGCCGTTTTTTATTTTTTTAGCCAGAGCACTTCTGGTCAAATCAGGTATTTGTTCGGCTAAAAAAATATCCAGGCGCTGCCCGGCCGACCATTCATCCACTGACCAAGTATTTTTCATATGTTGATAGGTTACCGTAATTCACTTAAAAAAAACAGCCTCCCGGAGCGGCCGGGAAGGCCGAGTGCACGAAGGTGATGTTATCCCCTCCGGAGCATCTTCAGCTGGTCGCCCAGCTTGTCGCCTAGCTTGGCGAAAGCGAAAGAAGGTCTTTCTTTCTCTGCGAATGGTTGTTCTGCAGGATGATTGGCACCTGCGTCGTTTAGATCTTGTTGGGCGGTTCGCCTCAACTCTTGACTGGTCTGCAGACTGCCATTCGAAGCACGGTCGACTCGACGCCCCATCCCTGACATACCCATTCGAACCTCCGACATTGTTCTTGGGCCAAAATTGGCCAATGAAGATGATTCTGAGCATAAAGAGGTTTGTTGATTCTGTCAAGCCTATTGACAGCGTGTCTGATATCTTGTATTTTGGGCTATCGACAAGTTAACCCCGAGCAATGACTGCTAGGAGGTCGGCATGAACAAAGGTGATGATTGTGAGCAGTTGGCTCGGTCGGCCGTGGCTTTAGCAAGGCACTCTCAACTTCATGATCTCACCATGTGCCAAGCCAGACGGCTGCTGGAAGCTTGGAACAACGAATCGGTTTCTGTCCATTGGGATAAGACCGAGAAGGAATTGGTAATCAAGGCTATCATGGGTCTGGTTGGCCGGTTCCCTTCCATTAATGTTCGTTTTTCCATCACGACAGCCTAAAGCTCTTGTCGTCCGCCTCCTTTTCTCGAGCCGCCTCCCGGCTCTATTTTTTATTAACGCAACAAAAATCCCCCATATCTTTAGTATGTAGGGGGACTTACCAAGCCATTAACCCAACTTCGCATAAAGCTTCGATGGGTTCAACTGCGAGGGACACTCCCCATAGCTTCACGACGCGCAAAGCGCTAATAAGTGGAGCGACGGGGAGTGGTGGGCGCTGTAGGATTTGAACCTACGACCCGATGTGTATAAGACATCTGCTCTACCGCTGAGCTAAGCGCCCGTGATTTTTCGGCTGACGACAATTTACATGGAAAATTCTTTTTTATCAAGAGTGTTTAGAGCAAGGTATTCATATGATCCTCGGGCACCGTATGCTGTCCGCAGGTCATCCATGACCAGCGCACAAGCGGGTCTCCGGGTTTGGCTGATTTGACATAAGCGACGGACAAAGGGTCGTGCGCATAACCGCAGCCGATATCTTGCTTCAGTTTATCCCGCAACTCACGCATAAAAAGTTCTCTTTGGGCTTTGGCGATAATACTGGCTGCGCCCACGTGGCGATAAGACAGGTCGGCTCGATTTTCAGCTTTTAGTGTATTGATATCCGGCCAAGAGGACAAATAGGCTAAAAGTCTTCTGAAAGGCATGGTTTTACGCACCGGAGCATCGATCATGATTTCGGCCGGAGTTTCCGGGTGCGCTTGATAAAAAAGTTTGATTAACTCGGCCATGTGTTTGATTTCCAGGCCGTTTAAAGTCACCTTTCTGTCTCGTACCGCTTCATCTATTTCCGGAGGATGAATGACGGCCGTGGCGTGCCAGCATCTTTGTTTCAGGGCGTCGGCCAACTTGTCTCTTTTGTCCGGCGCGATCAGTTTGCTGTCCGTGACATTGTGCTTGGCGCACCAATACTTGTCTTTGTTGGTTAAAGCGCAAATGGCAATGACCATGGGTCCGATCACCGGGCCTCGTCCGGCTTCGTCCACGCCGACTCGTCTTAAATCCTGTCGGGCGGGATGCGGGCGGGCGTCTGGATTTTTCATACATCTTTGACGCACTCGTCCACCAAGCGGTTAAAGTAAACGAAGCCCGGATCTATAAAGCTTCCTTGATCCAAATCAAAATTCATGGTTGCCGCCAGTATGTCTTGAGCTTTGACCGTCCCGCCGGCTGTCAGCAAGCGCTTGAATCTCACGGCAAAATCGGATGTATCTTGACTGTATTGCTGGGCCAGCGCCAAAACCAACAAAAGACTCAGGGCGTAGGAATAGCAATAAAATGGATGAAAATAAATATGGCTGATGCGGGCCCAGGTCCATTTTTCCATATCAGGATACTCAATTGAATCACGGCCCAGTTCGCGTTTGAGTTCCAGCCATTTGGCGGACAATCCATCTCCGGTCAGGCCGGTTTTTTCCGCCTGAGTAAAAGCATGCAGTTCAAACTTGGTGATCAGCGTCTGCTGAAAAATAGCGTTCATGGAATGAGTTAAGAAGTTGCGCAGGGCGCTGCGATAGAGGGCCTGGTCTTGGCTTTTAAGTTCTTCGAGCAGCATCAGCTCTCCCAGCTGGGAGGCGGTTTCGGCCAGAATCAATCCCGGATGACGTTGAAGCAGTTTGTGGTCTTTAAAAAGCAAACCATGGATTCCGTGGCCGGTTTCGTGGGCCAGAGTTGAAACGTCAGTCAGCTTGCCGTGATAGTTGACCAATAAATATGGATGCTCGGCCGCATACATGCAGTAGGCGCCCGTGTATTTTCTGCTGTCCGGAGAGGCATGGATCCAGGGTTTTGAGAAAAAATTCTGTGCCAGTTTTTTAAAGTCCGGCCCCAGTCTCTGATAACCGTTCAAAGTCAAATCAACCGCCCGGCTCCACGATATTTTTTGTTCTTGTTCATCGGGCAGAGGAGCGGAAATGTCTTCAGCCTTGAGAGTGTTTTGATTTAATTTTTTGGCCTTCCATTGAAAGAATTTTTTAAATACGGGCTGTTGTTCATCAACTTTTTTTATCAATATCGGGATTAGGCCCGGAGAAATATCATCGTTATCCGCCACGTTCTCCAAAATATGGCCGTACGCTCTAAGATTTTTTTCGGTCAAAACATTGCGTACTTGCTGCTGGTAGGCAAAGCTCAAATTTTCATTTTCTTTTTCAAAAGCTCGGCAGCGTCTGGCATAGGCTTGAGTTCTTAGTTCCGGATCGCGGCTTTCAAGCAGGGTGTTGATCAAAGAAGCGTTTAAAGCGGCGGGTTTTTCTTCTATCACCAAACTGCCGTATGGCATTCTGGTTGACAGTTGGTTTTCAAACAGCATCCAGGCTTCTCGTTCGCGCTGCATGGTCAGGGTCAATAGTTTTTCTTCTTTTTCCGACAGAAGATGAGATTTTAACCTGACGGTGTTGCGGATATATTCTTGATAGTTTGATGTTGAAGGATCGCTTGATAGTGTTTGGATATCTTCAGTTTTAAGATCTGATACCAAGAGAGGGAAGAAAGTCAATTCAGCCTCGGCTTGAGCCAGCAACTGTTGCATTCTTTGCATGAAGGCGCCGGCTGTTTGATTGCCCGTGTCTTCATCCGTGCGTAAACGCGCGTAGTTAACGATTTTATGGGACAATTCCGCGTGAGTGTTATACCAGGCAAAAGACTGAAGCCAGGCCGCCGGATTTATGGGTTCGGTTTTTAGTTTGGCATGCAAGCCGATCAGCTTGGATCTGATTTCAGCCATGGTCTTCAGGTCGGTCTGTATTTGCGGATCTTCAAAACCGGAATACAGTTCTGATAGATCCCAGACAGGCAATTCATGGTTTGTCATAATGATAGATTATCCAATGGTCATAAATCGGCCAAGTGGGTTCCTCTGGGTGTAAAAAAATCGTCCGTTTAAGCGGACGATTTTTAAATTCGGAGTTATTCTTGCTTGGCTTTTGGCTTGGATCTGTTTATCAGTATTCCGATCAGGGCGCCGGCCAGTAACAGGGCTAATCCGCCAAAAATTATTTCCATGGTTGTCAGCACAGGTTTGGCTTCGGCCTGCGGTGGCAGAGGCAGGTCTGAGGCCGTTGCGGCCACCGCGTCATCTTGCGCGGCCACCGGTACGATTTCGGATGGACTGTCAGCCGTCGGTTCCGCGGAGCCGACTATTTCTTCTTCGGTTGCAGACGGTTCTTGTTGGGCTTCTGCGACCACTACCAAAATATCTGCGCTTTTAGTTTCTTTTTTGAGTGAATCTTGAGATGACACTTGCAGGTGCCAAGTGCCGGCGGTTACCGGAAAAACAAAAGCGTGGCTGGTTTTTAAATTCAGGTCTTCCAGGGCTTTGTTGTAAGCTTGAGTTGGGCCATAAACTACTTTGCTGGTAGCCGCTTTGCTTGTGTTCCAAGTTACTTGGATGATTTCTCCGTCAGAAGACACTTGAACATTGGAAATTTCAGGTCCTTTAAAAAATTCGGGTGGAATTACGATCGGTTCTAGGGGAATGGGTTTTAAATTACCCAGATCTATTTCCGGTTCGTCGGGTATCAAGATCGGATCAAAAACAATCTGCGGGTCTATGTTTGGAATTTTGATGCCGGTTTCAACCGGAACGGCGTTTGGGTCAATCGGTTTAATCGGGTCGAGGGGAATGGGTGAGAGGGCGGCGGTGGAATTTGGCATTAAATAAAGGCCTAAAACCAAGGCGCCTGCCATGAATGATAATTTTTTCATATGTCATAAATGTAGCATAAAACCATGCTTGACGCAGGCTTTCAGTCAAGAGATGATGTGTTCATGTCAATTTTAATTTTCGGCAATGGCTGGATAGGCAATAAATTTTTACAAGCTCACCCGGAAGCCAGAATGTCCACTGTTATTACTACCAATCCCGGTGAAATAGGGGAAATTTTGGATTTTGAAGAGCCTGATAATGTGTTTAACGCGGCCGGCATAACCGGCCAGCCTAACGTGGATTGGTGTGAAGATCATCAGGTGGAAACTGCGGTTGGCAACACCATGTTTCCCATTATGCTGGCTCAGGCTTGCGCTGAAAGGGGGATTCACTTAACGCATTTGGGCAGCGGCTGTATTTTTTACGGAGATTCACCCGATCCAAAAGGTTGGCTGGAAAGTGATAATCCCAACCCCGTAGCCTATTACTCGAAGACTAAAGCGGCCGCGGATTTGGTTTTAGGACCCATGCCAAACGTAGCCGTGGTCAGGTTGCGTTTGCCATTGGATCACGAACCATCGCCTAAAAACACCATTACCAAGTTAGCCTCTTATCCCAAAGTGCTGGATGTGCGCAATTCGGTCACGGTTATGGATGATTTAATGAGCGCGTTGTTTCAAATTATGGAAAAAAGGGCGACCGGGGTTTTTCACGCGGTTAATCCCGAGCCCTTGGCTTATCGCGATCTGATGCGCTGGTATCGGGAAATTGTAGATCCGAATCACGTCAATGACTGGATATCCGAAGACGATTTAGTGTCTCAAGGCTTGGCCGTCAAGAAAAGATCTACCAATATTCTGGCCAACACCAGGCTCTCCGAATTCGGTATTCAGATGCGGTCCACCGAAGAGGCGGTTAAAGATGTTTTGCGGCGCTACGCGGATGAACTTAAAAATGGTTTTCGGGCAACCGGAAATTGATTGGAGACCCAGGGTGTCTTTCAAAATTACTTTATGTCCGATATTGTAGATCCCCGTCACGAAGCGCTGGTCGAACATCTCTTTAAAAGAACTTTGGCGGTTTTGAATTTGCCCGGCTTTGAGCTGCGTCCTCTCCGCCGCCGTGTCCGCGGTACCGGAAAGTTGAGATCGTTCGCGTACGGGTACACGCGCATTGGCGTTAAACTCGTGACCATCGACCTATACACGCCGCGTACTATGAAACCTCGTAAAATGGACGCGATTTTGCGGGTTATCGCGCATGAATTAGCTCATCACCAACAGCCTCCCAGATTATACAGAAAATGGTTTCGTTTGGTGCGCCTGATCCATCATCCTGCTTTTTGGACACAGTACAAAAAGAATGTTAAACAATTACAGCAAGATGAATTATTAAAATCTTATTTTTAATTTCAAATTTGATTGTCTTCGCCGCCTCTAGCCTTGCACTGTCTGACCTGTTTAGATTATAAATAATCCATATGCAACCCATCAGAAATTTCCGAGTTATAAAAAAAACCTGCGTCAGCCCGGATTTGTGCCGTGTTATTTTGGAACCGGCTGACGGCGAGAGAGTCTTTGTTTTTCAAGCCGGCCAGTTCATCATGTTGCAGGCTCTAAGCAAAGGAGATCAGGCCAAGAGGGCGCGGGCGTTTTCCATAGCTTCGGCTCCCTGCGAATCGAGCTTGAAACTTGAATTGGGAGTCAAGGCTCAAGGAGAGATATCGAGCGGTTTGCATGGCGCTGAATTGGGCGACATGTATGGAGTGCAGGGCCCGTACGGAACTTTTGTGTTAAAAAAAGACAGTTCCGGAACCGTGTTTTTTGCGGGCGGAGTAGGGGTTACGCCGATCAGATCTCAAATACGAGAAAGTTTGCTGACCGGTTTGAATCAAAATTTAGTACTTTTTTATTCGGGCAGTTATTTGACGGATTTAATGTATCATGCGGAATTTTCCGAGTTATCGGCAAAATATCCCAATTTCAAATACATTCCGATTTTAACTCGAGAGAGTCCGGCCGGCTGGCATGGAGAATCCGGCCGATTGAACGAGCAACAATGTTCCAAATATATCAATAATTTTGCGGATTATGATTACGCCATGTGCGGTCCTCAACCCTACATGGATGAAGTTAGGAATATTCTATTATCGCAAGGCGTGGATTTGGCCGGAAAATTGCGTTTTGAAAGATATTGATATAATCTATAGTGATTATTAACTTTTAAAAGGAAGATTTAGTTGGTAAAAATTGCAAATTGAATCTTTCGTAATTGTAATTATGAGCAAGAAAGTTGTCGGTTCCGTGCTGTTCGTCAGTTTGACGGCTTTGGTATTTTTTGGGTTTGGTTGCAACCCTTTTCAAAAAGCCGAAGATAAAATAAATGATAAAATCAGCGAAAAAGTAACCGAGGGTATTTTGGGCGGTGTAACAGGCGGTCAGGTGGATGTTGACAAAGATGGGGAAGAAGTCCGTTTTAAAGACAATAAAACCGGCAACGAAGTGGCATATGGAGAGGATTTGAAAGTTCCGGATAATTTTCCGAAGAGTGTTCCCTTGTATCCGGATGCCAAAATAAAAGGCATCATGATTTCCGGCAGTGAGGACAAGAACGCGACCTTGACCATGGGCACGGAAGATGAGATGGCCAAGGTTCTGGCTTGGTATGAAGACAAGATGTCGGGCAATGATTGGCAGGAAGATCAGAGCTGGTCTTTTGAAGGCATGGAAACTCGTTCTTATTCCAATGGACAAGAAAGAATGACGCTTAGTATTTCAGCCCAAGAGGATGAGGGGATGAAGACCGCGATTATTGTTGGTTATAATTTGGAGGCCGAAGATAACACGGATGAATAATCGTAAATATTTAAACAACAAAATCCCCCGTTGCGGGGGATTTTGTTTAAGCGTCATATTTTGTGCGAGGCATTTAAACAAAATTCCCCGTCGCTTTATGCGACGGGGAATTTTGGTGGGCGTGCCTGGATTTGAACCAGGGACCTTTACATTATCAGTGTAACGCTCTAACCAACTGAGCTACACGCCCCTAATTAGGTCTAGTGCCGGAATCGTCTTTTGTCTGATAAATCAAGATCGAATAGTCATTGATTTAATTTTGCGCATAGATTACCCGATGTTCTTGGATTTGACAAGAGGCTAATGTCAATTTATCATAATGGCCGACACATGGAACTTACCTTGACTCAAATAGTGTGGCGATTATTGCTGGCGGCCATATTGACCGGGTTGATTGGCATAGAGAGAGAAATGCGCAAAAAACCGGCCGGCGTGAGAACTAATGCTTTGATTGGCTTGGGTTCTTGCTTAATGTCTTTGGGAGGGATTTATATCATGGCCATGTATCCGGCCGTGACCGATCCTACGCGCATAGCTTCCGTGGTTGTTCAGGGGGTTGGTTTCTTGGGAGCCGGCGCTATTATTCAGGCCAAGGGCTCTGTCCGCGGCTTGACCACGGCAGCCACCATGTGGGTGGTGGCCGGCATAGGCATTGCCTGCGGTTTGGGTTTTTACATGGCCGCATTGATAACTACTTTGATAGTGTTTGCCTTGTTGGCCATTTTTGGTCCTTTGGATGCCAAATTAATGGGCAAAGAAAAAGACGATAATCACGGTTTGCCGAGGTAGCTCAGTGGTAGAGCGAAGGACTGAAAATCCTTGCGTCGCGAGTTCAATCCTCGCCCTCGGCACCATAAAAACTCCCTCGGGAGTTTTTATTATTTCTAAATTGCATTTTGCTTTCCTTTTATGCGTTTAGTGGATTGTATGTCTCGTGAAAACAAAAACCCCCGAAGCTTTACGCGAAGGGGGTTTATGGTCGGGCCAGTGGGACTCGAACCCACGGCCTCCTGCTCCCAAAGCAGGCGCGCTAGCCAACTGCGCCATGGCCCGAAGTTGACCCATGATAGCTGAACAGCGCGTGTTTGTCGAGCTGTCGATTCGAGGCTGGACAAGGTTTTGGGGTTGCGGTTATACTATCCGCGTCATGGTCACGGCAACGGTGATTCTGAATCAAGACGCTGGCTTAGACAATTAGCGGGCATCGTATAGTGGCTATTATAACAGCCTTCCAAGCTGTGGAGACGGGTTCGATTCCCGTTGCCCGCTCCAGCCACAAACTCCTTAAACCGGAGTTTTGTTGTTTTAGATGCCAATAATTTGACGGTTGGCCGTGTTTGAAACGGCCGGTCTTCCTGGATTGAAATATCATGGTGTTTGATATACGCTGATAATCGTTCGGTTGCGTGGCAAGGGACGGGGGAGTATGCATAGTTTTGATTATTTATTGGAATATGCCAATCAATACCAAGCTTGGGGCTATTGGCTTATTTTGATTTTCTCCTGCCTCGAATCTTTGGCTGTGGTGGGCATGCTCGTACCCGGAACCACCATCACGATTGTTCTTGGTCTTTTGGCCTCCGAAGGTTTGTTTGATATCAAGTTGTTGATTTTTCTGTCTTTTATAGGCGCAGTTTTGGGCGATGTTTTTAGTTACTGGCTGGGTCTTAGAGGTTTGAGATATTTTAAATATGAAGAAAAAATTTTTGAGCTGGCGCATTTGGATTTGGCTAAGAAATTTTTCAATAAGCATGGCGGAAAAAGTGTGTTTTTCGGCCGTTTCATCGGCCCGTTGCGCCCCTTAATTCCTTTTGTTGCCGGTTTGTCTCGCATGCCGATTAAAGCGTTTTTCTTTTGGAATGTAACCAGTGCTTTTTTATGGGGCGTTTTTTACGTTTTGTTGGGATATTTTTTTGGGCATGCTTGGAAGGTTTTGGGGGCCTGGCCCGGCAGAGTCGGCGCCATGTTGTTGATTTTTGTGGGCGCGGTTTTGGTTTTCTATTTTAGACGGGCTGTTTTAAAGAAAAAAGTAGGCAGTGAAACATATGAGAATCGCCATTGATGCCAGAATGATCGGGCCTGAAAATACCAGGGGCATCGGCCGTTACACCGAAGAGCTGATTAAGGCTATGGCTCAAGTCGAGCCTCAAAATACTTATTCGCTGTTGACTAGACATTCCTTGCCGAGATTAACTGAAAATTTTTCCAATATTCAAATCGTGACAGCTGATATTCCTTGGTATAGCTGGCGTGAGCAATTGGCTTTGCCCGGAATTATCAAAAATATCAAATCAGATGTGGTTCATTTTCCTCACTGGAACGTGCCTTATATTTATAAAGGTCCGTTGGTTGTAACCATCCATGACTTGCTGTTGAAACATTATCCGGCCAGCGCCCATTCCAGCCGGAGATCTTGGCCGGTCAGATTGATAAAACAGGCGGGTTATGAACTGGTGCTGGATGGAGCTGTAAAAAAGGCGCGGGCCATTTGCGTGCCCACGGAGTTTACAAAAAATGATTTGTTGACTTTTTTCCCTGGAGTGGCCGATAAAGTGATGGTTACAGGTGAGGGGATTGACCATATCTTTAATTCACATTCGGGTGGTTCGACTGAAAATTCAGTTTGGTCCAAATCGGAAGAGGTCGAGGGCATATCCGGTTATCTTTTGTACGTTGGCAGCGCCTATCCTCATAAAAAGTTGGATCTGTTACTTGAGGCTTGGAAAAGTTTGTCCAGTATTTATCCCGGACTTAAACTTAAAATCGTAGGTGAGTTGGACCGATTCATGATTCATTATCAGCGAAAATTTTCTTTTGATGAACAAAAAGTTAATTTTTTGGGCCGGGTGTCCGACAGTGCTTTGAGAACATGGTATAAAGGCGCCATGATTACGGTTTTTCCTTCAAGTTTTGAAGGTTTTGGACTGCCTCCGCTTGAAGCTTTGGCCTCCGGTTGTCCGGTGGTCAGTTCCGATGCCGCGTCCATGCCCGAGGTTTTAGGAAAAAAGGGCGTTGTCTACTTTAAAAATGGCTCCAAGGATGATATGATTAGAGCTATCAAAGCGGTGGTGGATAACCATGGTTATTATCATGAACAAGCTAAACAAGCCGGCCCGGAATTAGCCGTGAAACACTCATGGAAAAAGGTGGCCGAGATAACCTTGGATACTTACCGATTAGTCGCTTTGGGCTAAGGAGGCATGGACAAAGAGGAAAGCAATAAATATTCCATCAAAAAGGAGGTCGTTCCTGCGGGAACGAATGATTTTGAATCTAAAATCTTTTCAGTGCTGGAACGCGACGGGGCTGTTTTATCAACCCCGCGCGGCCTGAAAAAAAGAGCTTTTCATCGCAAGCCGCAAATTGCTAAAAAAGACAGAGCGGCCGTTTTCAGGTCAACCATTACTTCGAACGTTGAGGATAATGTCGAATGTTTGGATATGGAGTCCGTGGCTTGTGTGGTTAAAAGGCATGAGTCGCCGGAAGAGTGTTTAGTGAGTATAAAACGAAAGAATCATAATCGGAGTCCTTTTGTTATTTCTTTGCGAGAGTGTGTCTTGGCGCCCGAGCACACAGTTCAAGAAAGAGTTCATTTGGCTGATCAGACGGCTTATCATGATTCTTTGGCCGCCAACAAAAACGGTTCTTACCAATCATTGTCCGAAGCCGCCTTGCGCTCCAAGGTTGCTCCGGTTGATTTACGAAGTCAGGCAAATAAACCTTCGGCTTGGTCTGTTATGGCCTTGAACGGACGTCTTTTGGCGCGCGGTGCCGGCCGTATAGCGCGTAAATTTAAACGATTTTTTATTAAAGAGGCGGAGTACATCGATAGACAGCAAAAAATCATAATTCCCAAACTGGAGCGTGAGTATGCCGAGGCGGCCGAAGAAGTCGTGTCAGGAAAAAGTTTTTCTTATGGCAAAACAGCGGTTGGTTTTTTGGTGCTGATTTTTTTGATAACTTTGCCGGCACAGGCCTTGGTGGTCTATCGGGGCATGACTGACGAGAAAGGTGAATTTGAATCACAAGGCAGAGAGGCGGTGGAATCTTTGAGCGGTTTGCAGGCCATGGATTTGAATGTTTCTTTACAACAGCTGCATCAGGCATCGGCCAAGTTTAAAGAAGCGGATCGTTTGCTGGATGAGTCACGTTTTTTGGCCGTAGGCGCCGCGGCCGTAGTGCCAAAACAATATCGCAGCGCGCGTTCTTTGCTTGAAGTGGGCAACAAAATGAGCCAAGCCGGTCAGTTGTTAGCCATGGGTTTTGGCAAGGTATTTGATGATCCTGACAGGAGTTTGATGGAAAGACTGGAGGTCATGAGGACTTATTCTTTGGGAGCTTTGCCCTTATTGACCGACGCTCAAAACGCGGCCCAAAAAATAGATATCTCTTCCATACCTGAAGAGCAAAAAGAAAATGCCAAATTATTACCGGATAAAATAGGTCAGGCCAAAGAGTCTGTCCGTGAATTGGCTATCATTACGGAGGCCTTGACCGCATTTTTAGGAAAAAATGAGAGTCGTAATTATTTATTGATTTTTCAAAATCAAACCGAACTGCGGCCCACGGGCGGATTTATGGGGTCTTTGGCTGAAATAAGCTTAGAGAATGGCAGGATAACGTCCATTAAAGTACCAAAAGGCGGCCCTTATGATTTAAAGGGCCAGCTCATGGCCAGGGTTTTACCTCCCAAACCTTTGCAGTTGATTAATTCTCTTTGGCAGTTTCAAGATGCCAACTGGTTCCCTGATTTTTATAAAACAGCCCTCAAGATCCGTTGGTTTTGGAGCAAGTCCGGCCAGCCTACCATTGACGGAGTGATTGCCGTCAACTCGGGTTTCATGGAAAAGATTTTGGAAGTGACCGGGCCGGTAAGTCTGCCTGAATATAACAAGGTGATAACCGCTGAAAATTTTTTGCTGGAAACGCAAAAAGCGGTGGAGCTGGAATATGACAAAGAGGCTAATACTCCTAAAAAATTTATCGGAGATTTATTTGAAGTTCTCATGGAAAGATCCAAGGGTTTTGATGCCAATCAGTGGCTGTCCTTGGCTTCGGCCGACAGTCAGGCTTTGGAAACCAAGGATATTCAGATCGCCATGTTCAGGCCCGAAGAAGAGGAATTGGTGGAGCGTTTTGGGTGGCAGGGCAAACTTAAGTCCGCCGCCGGAGATTCTTTGGCGGTTATCGGGGCTAATATTGCCGGTCAAAAAACAGACGGAGTCGTCAAGGAGGTCGTGGATCATGTGGCTGAAATTCAAACTGACGGCAGTATTATCGACACGTTCAGGTTGACCCGCGTTCATCAGGGAGTTAAAGGAGAGTTGTTCAGGGGCGTCAGAAATGTGCAGTATCTTAGAATTTACGTGCCCAAGGGTTCTGAAATTTTGGCCGCTCAAGGTTTTGATCCGCCGGCCACAGATTTGTATAAAGAAGTTTTGGAAACGGACAGGCCGGATGCCGATCTGTTAGTCATAGAAAATACTTCCAAGCCGGCCATGAACAGTGTCTGGACAGCGGACGAAGATGACCGCACGGTTTTTGGGGGTTGGCTGCAATTGGATCCCGGTCAAACACAAGAAATAATTGTGCGTTATAAACTGCCGTTTACGGTTTACGATATCATGGATCGGGTGCAGGAAAGCGCCGGTCAGTCGGTTGAGCAAAGAACCCGGGGTGCTTATCTGATGCTTTTAACCTCTCAATCCGGCAAGGTGCGTGATTTAAACCATGAGGTGCGTTTGGCTGCGCCCTGGCAAACCATCTGGACCCGCGGGCAGATCGGTTCGTCGTCACAGCAGGCTTCGGCGGGATGGAAGGGTGTTTGGGACCGAGACCAGGCCGTAGCTTCCTTATTATCTAGAAACACGGAGCATGAACAAGAAAGATAAAAAAACTCCTTGGCAAAAACTTTCCGGAGTTAAAGATTCTTTCATTAAGCGCGACAAAGAGGTTGAACAAAGTTTGCGTACCATTTACGCCTCCGGAGAGGATGATAATTTGCCTGATCTGACCAAATTGGAACCCAAGAAAAGTTACCGCTGGCTGATCGCGGCTTTGGTTGTTCCGCTGATCGTGTTGATTTTATGTGTGGTGGCCTGGTCGGGTTTTTGGTTTTTTAAATCATTCAGCGGTTTTTCGGGCAAGGGCTTGGTGATCACCATAGAAGGTCCCAATCAAATTTCTTTGGGGCAAGAGACGACTTATTTTATCAATTATCAGAATCCCTTACGTGAGCCTTTGTTGAATGTGGAAATAAGAGCTAACTTTCCGGCCGATTTTGTGCCGACCTCCGTGACTCCGCAGATTAATGACAAGGTTCTAATCTGGAAGATCGGATCTTTGGCCGCCGAACAAAGAGGTACGATTACGGTCAAGGGCAGATTTACCGGTTCTTTGGGCACTTTATCGGCCGTTCAGGCCGTGGGCACTTATCGCCCTTCGAGTTATTCCAGCAACTTTGAGACCATGTCCACCAAGCAGATTTCTTATGCGGATACGGTCCTGGAGGGTTCGATTCAAACCCCGGAAAAAGCTGTTCCCGGAGATAACACGACCATTGTGTACAAACTGGCCAATAAGGGGAGAGATGTTTTGGATAATATTGAGGTTAGAATTTTATTGCCTGAAGGTTTCTCTTTAAACAGCACGTCAAGCGCTTTGGGTAAAATTGATGGACGTAATTATATTTTAAATTTCGAGACTTTGGAGGCCGGCAGTTCAACCGATATTATTTTGTCCGGTGTTTTCGCTTCGGGTTTTGGCGGTCAGGCTCACGTGGAGGCCCGGGCCGGAAATGTCAGCCGGGATGGTGCTTTTATGCCGGCTCAAATTTCCGAAGCTTCTTTTCCGGTTTTAGCCGGCGATCTGTCTTTGAAGATGGTGGTTAACGGCACTGATCATGCCGAGAGAAGCGTGGGCTATGGCGAAGTGTTATTGTGTGCCATCGGTTATGAAAACATGGCGGATGAGTCGCTTAAAAATGTAACCATCAGCGTGCATTTGGATACGGTAAATTTGAATGAACCGGGTAAATACATTAAACAGCCTTTGGTAGACTGGGATAAATATCAAAATACTTCGAGTTCCACCAGAACGGATCAGATACTGACTTGGACGGCGGGTAATGTTAAAGGCTTGGAAGAAATCGTGACTCGGGCGGATGACTCATTGGAGTTTGCCTTGCCTTTAATAACCACGGCTTCCGCGGGGAGTGATTCTTTGGCTTTGAAGGCCACGGTTTTCGCCACCATTGAAGGCATCGGTGAAACCAAAATGAAGCGCACCATTCAGATGGCTCCCATGATATTCAAATTGCGTACGGATGCCGCCTTGAGTTCAGAAGTCAGATATTTTTCGGAAGAGGGCGCTCCGCTCGGATCCGGCCCTTTGCCTCCCAAGGTTGGGGAATCAACCGTTTATCGAGTCTCCTGGAATTTGAGTAAAAATATTCACGCCTTGAAAGATTTGGACGTGTCCGCTGTTTTGCCGCGTAATGTTTCTTTTGTGGGCGCGGTTACCAGTTCAGCCGGTGAATTGAATTTTGATAAAAATACACGTTTAGTTTCCTGGAAGCTGAATCGCATGCCCGATAATATCAGCTCGTCTTACATGGAGTTTGATATTGAGCTGACGCCCGTGGCCACGGATGACGGCAAGTTTGTGGACTTGATCGGCGACACCACCTTCCAGGCTTACGACGAAAATATCAAAGAAAACATTATTCAAGTCATCAAGCCCTTGAATACTGATTTGCAAAACGACGAAGGCGCTCAAGGCAAAGGAGTGGTGAGGAAATAGATATCAAATATTTAAATATAATATAAAAATAAATAAAATTTTTTGAGCACTCAAAATTTGTAATTTTATATTTGAAAATTAATAATTAAAAAAAGATCAATAGATCTTTTTTTGTTGGTCGGTATCAGTCCGCGGAGCATCAAGTCTTATGAATTAGAGGTTCACAAGAACTCAAAGATCGGAAGCAGATTTTCGAGGAGAGAGATTATCCCAACGATTAAGCCGGGATGAAAATTCGTTTCTCGTCTTCGAGCAGCTCCGCGGACTGATAACGGCCAATATATTCATGTTAATCGCAATACTTTGATTTGGCAATTCGCTTACCTCTTAGAGATTCCGTGCGAGACAGAAGCTCATTTGAGGCGAGCGTGTCGATGGGTCGGCCGCAGTCGCAAACGGACTTGACAACGCGCAATGGGGTTTTGGTCTTGGTATCGCTTTTCTGCGCTTTTTCGCTACCCATGATATTCTCCTCAATTCAAACCCGGAATACGCCGGGCCGGGGTGCAAATTTATGACCCCTCCTTGGTTAAGGAGGGGCACGCGGTGAATCGTGGTTTCCGAAGCGGGGATGATGCAGAAGAAACTTTTTCATGTAGCATGTAACTTGTAGCACGCAACAAAACAATGACAAGCTATTGTTATATGCTACATGCTATGTGCTACATGATTTTCCTCCTCTGCATGATTCCCGCTTCCAACCAAAAAGCGGCGGATTTCATGGAACTCTGAAAAGGAGAATTCGGTAAAATCTGCCGCCAATTATCGGTTTTTAGCTTATTTTAATACTTTAAGGCAGTATCAGCCCAACTCTCTCCTCAGAGTTTTTGGCTCTATCAAGCCCTCTATGCTTGGTAGAAACCGGTTAATCTTTTTAGGTACGGTTTGGTTATTTTGATGGTTTAATATATCACAATTTTAAGGTTTTGTCAAGCCTCTGTACGGTTAACCTCTAAGGGTGGCCAAGGTTAACTAAACATCCCTAATGCAACTCTTAAATATTCTGTCATCACAATACTTAAGGGTTGGGGAAAGCGAGCGCTTTCCCGGTGAAAGTTCAGGTTCAGTCGGCTTCATGCTCAATTCCTTGGGCGGTGGTCACAACAAAAGGTTCCATGTCCAGTCCGGTCCAAGTAATCCAACCGGCCTGCAACAAATCGTGCTGGCGCAGGCTAAGCACCAGTTCACGCACTTGTTTGGAATCGGCTTTGCCATGCCTGACACTTGGTCCTCCGTGGTTGGTCCGCATGATCATTTGTCGGCGGCCGGGCGGGGGAGCATGGCTATCCTCGGTCATATTGGCGATGAGCTTGAGTATGAAACGTCGGCGCATGAGAGCCTCCTTCCTGATATGGGCATCATAGCATGTAGCATGTAACATGTAACATATAGCATGTAACATGTAACATATTTTTATTGAGTATTTAATAAAAAAAGACACGCGAGTGGCGTGTCAAAGCTTGCCTGTGAGTTCGGCCCAGTTCTGCTTGGGTCGCAAGCGTTTGGAACCTTGAGCGCAGAGCGGACAGGTATCAGGCGCCCAGGTTTCTATATCATAATGTCGCAGATAGATGATGGGCGAACCTTCGAACTCATAGACTTTGGAGCGATGCACCAGGGTCAGGACAGCCGGGAAGAAGCGTAGCGGGTGAGCATGTCCGCGTCGCAATCCATCACGTACGGCTTGCAGGGTTCCGGTGGTGGTTACCAGTTCTTCGACCTGGAGAATGGGCTCCTGTTGCTCGATATCAAATCTCTTCCAGACTTGAGTCTTGTCCGGGCCTTTCTCCGTAAAGTCATGTTGAGCGCCGACCAGTTGAGCCAGGGCAAAAGACAGGGTAGCACCGGCATGGTCGGATCCGACCACCCACTCAAAATAGGGGATTTGCTTATCAGCCATGGATACCGTTTGATGCATGGCGCCGATGAGCTGGTCGAGTAATTGTTCGGCCAGGATGCTGCATAAGTTGGTGTAGCGCAGTACGCGCAGCACGTCCACAAATCCATTGCTACATTTACCACTGGTGAGTTCGGCGTGTGGTGCCTTCGGGTCTCCAGAGTGCAACCAGAGAGCATCACACTGTCTGAAGATGTGGTCGAAGTCCTCCGGTGTCAGAGTATGGCGCGTAAAGGCATGGGCCGAGAGGTCGCGCAATTCGGTCAGCGTCAGTGTCTGAATGTTTAGGTTGTCATTCATGTTATGCCTCACTATCCACGTAGCTGGTTGATGGCTGTATGCAGTTTGAGTGTTTCGCGCCTTGCGGCTTCGGCAAAGTCCGGGCCGTTTGAAGCATAGATTATTCCGCTCGAGCTGTTGATGATCAGGCCCTGTTGCCAGCTGTCCAGGCCGTTATTGATGACAGTCTGCAGATCGCCGCCTTGCTTGCCGATGCCCGGTACCAGGATGGGCAGGTCGCCCACCAACTGGCGTACCAGCCGCAGCTCTTTGGGGTAGGTGGCGCCTACCACCAGCGCGCAGTTGCCGTGCTTGTTCCAATGGTGAGCCACGCGCATGGCCACGACTTGGTAGAGCGGTATGAAGTAGACGGGCTGTCCATCTTGGGTTGTGACCTGCCATTCTCCCCACGTCATCAGATGTTCGTGCCGCAGATCTCGGAAACCATTCAACAAAACATCCAGCTCGTCGGAGGTTACGCGAGTCAACAGGTCCTGGAACTCGCCCGCGCCCCGGTTACTGGTACGGCACAGCACGACGATGCCCTTGTCGGTTCGTTCGAGGAAGGGCTTGTTCGCTTCTTCTCCCAGGTACGGGTTGATGGTGATCGCTTCGGCTTTCATCACATCAAACACGGCCTTGGCATACGCTTCGTTGGTGGCGCCGATGTCGCCGCGTTTGGCGTCCAGTATCACAGGTGATAGTGGAGCGTTGTACCGTAAGTATTCGACCGCGTGCAGAAGCGCCCGTGTACCCAAGCTGCTCATGGCCTCGTAGAAGGCGCTGTTCAGTTTGTAAGCACAGGTCAAGTCTTGAGTGGCATTGATGATGCCTATGTTGAAGTTCATGACCTGAGACAGACTGATGGCCTGTTTTTCCACGTCAGGTGGTCCCAACTTGGGCAATCTTTCAGCGTCCGAGTCCAGCCCCACGCAGACGAACTTACCCAGATCCCACTGCCGGCGCAATTTGTTGACGAATTCGCTGGTCATGCCTGTCTCCTTGTGAGGTGCGATTACACAGGTTGAGTGCAACTTGCGCCCATGATGTTGCATGCAGATGACTTTGTCAATCCATACCATCTCGACAAAAATCGGCATTTCCACTAGACTGCACCTATCAAAATCAATTATCAAATTAACAAATATAAAATATAAATTACAAAGTACACCCTATTTAATAATTTATATTTGAAATTTGTTAATTAGTTTAAGCGCCCTTAGCTCAGCTGGATAGAGCAGCAGCCTTCGAAGCTGACGGTCGAGGGTTCGAATCCCTCAGGGCGCACCACTCCCCGTCGCTCCACTTAGCGCTTTGCGCATTGTGAAGCTATGGGGAGTGTCCCTCGTAACTGAACCCAATGAAGCTTTATGCGAAGTTGGGTTAGTGGAGTGGGGCATCCCCCTTCGCATAAAGCTACGGGGGATTTTTCTTTACCTGAGGGATGTGAACGGAAAAGATCATAAAAAACAGACGGCTTAGGGGCCGTCGCAGGAAGCGGTGGCGCGAAGCTCGTATTGATTGATCCAACTTTGCAGTTGGTTGAGTTTCGCGATTTGTTCGTCGTCCGGAGCGGACTCTCCGGTTTCGATCCTTCGGTAGCCATCCACCGTCAGATTCAGTTTATCGGCCATATGCTCAACGCTCCAGCCGAGTTCCAGCCTGGCCCAGTGAAGCTCCAGCGCGAAGTCTAATGAAGGGTCTACTTCGGTTGTCCAGATTTCTTCATGGCTCTTCAGTGTCGGAAAAGGATAGTCGTATGGTTTGGCGATTCGATAGCCTCCGCTTAGCCGAGCCCGAATCCATTGGGCAAGGTAATCTCTGGCTGAACGCTTGATGAAGTCCGTTTCCGAATCCATTGGGCTCAAGGCTGAGAATTGCTTGAAAGAGCAGTGCACCAGGCACCCGGGAAAATCCGGGAAAATGGCCCTTTTTTCCGCTCGTGACCAAGGATACAATCATGGGATATTCCATGCTGCCTCCGTTTTTGTTTTGTTGCCGTAGATAAAGGCCTACCATTTTGCGTCTACTGCGTCAAGCCTCAGACTTGTTCCAGCGCTTGGCTTCCAAGCCGGCTTGGGCGGCCGCGATTTGGGCTTCTTGTTTGGAAGTTCCACTGCCTATGGCAATCAGATCTTTTTCCAAAAAGACGCCCACCGTGAATTCTTTATTGTGATCTGGCCCGGTTTCTTTAAGTACTTTGTAATTTGGGGTAACGCCTAAAAGTTCTTGGGCGGTTTCTTGAAACTTACTTTTAGGGTCGATGTAAAGCTGGTTCTTTAATATAAAAGGCAGATGGGAAAGAATGTGCTTTTTGATAAATTTGTCAGCTGCCAAATAACCCCCATCCAAATAAATGGCGCCGATGATTGACTCCATGGCATTAGCCAGAATATACATGCGCGCTTTGGAGTTTTTGTCTTTAGCCTCACCTTTGGATAACAGCAGGTATTCCTCGAACGATAATTGAGTGGCTATACTGGCCAAGGTTTTGGCGTTAACCAAAGAAGCACGCCAATTTGTGAGTTCACCCTCCGGGTTGGCGTAGTTTAAATACAGATATTCCGTGACCACTAATTCCAAAACCGCGTCGCCTAAAAATTCCAAACGTTCATTATGCTCAAACGGAAAATCGGAATGTTCGTTGAGATAAGATCTGTGAGTCAGAGCTTTTATTAAAAAATCTTTATTTTTAAATTCATAATCCAATCTCTCTTCAAGAGATTTGTAATCTAATTTCAGATCTTGACTCATATTCGCGAAACAACTGTGCGCGAACGTGGCTAACGAAGATGACTGACCTGATAAACCGGTTTATAGGTTTTCGGGTTCCGTGTGCTTCGCCAGACTCGTTCCGTGTGATTAATAATTAGTTTGGTTTAAGGTCATTGTTGGGATTAGCTATTGGTTTTTCCTCGGTTTTGGGCTTGTCCGCCGGCTTGCTTACGCCTTGTGCCTGCTGATCTCGGTAAACAGCACCCAAGACCCCGTTAACGAACTTGCCGGATGATTCACCGCCAAAAGTTTTCGCCAGCTCAATGGCTTCATTGATGGCTACTTTGGAAGGTATCTCGGGATCGTAAACCAATTCGTATATGCCCAGCCTAAGTACATTGCGGTCTATGGTGGTAATTCTTTCTATGGGCCAATCGGGCGCGAATTTGCCGATGGCCTGATCAATATCGGATTTATGATCCATGACGCCTTTGGTCAGGGCCAAGCAAAATAATCTCTCATCAAAATCCGGAGCGTATTCTTTTATATTACGGTCTATTATCTCCAGGGCATCCTGGGATTGCAGGTGATGAAAGTCCCATTCGTACAGCGACTGCAGAACGAGAGACCTGGCTAAATGGCGATTGGACATAGGGGAAAGGTGCGATAATTTTATGGTTGTTCATTAAGCTGAACCGGTTTTTTTGTTTTTAGCCAATAGTTTTTCCAGTTTCTTTTCTTTGCCTTTCACATGGATGGCATGGCCTCGGTAGCTGGTTGCTCCGGGCGCGGCTTTATGTGAAAGATGCGGCATCTGCGTGGCCGAATCCGTGGCGATTACTTTGTCTTTTAATGCAAAATGAGACGCGCGTCGGCGTTTATGAGAACTTGTTCTGCGATGACTGGGTAAGCTCATACAAGAATAACTGATTGAATTATCAGCCAATATTAACAAATAAGCCGGAATTTAGCAAGAGCTTAAAATTCCGGCTTAAGGGACTTATATAATTGATTTTTTGGCTTATATGATGGTTTTTTGGACGTAATTGGGATTGAATTCATGTAACTCTCCCGGGTCAAACCAGACTGCGATTTCCTGCTCAGCTTCTTCCGGGGTGCCTGAGGCGTGGATCAGGTTATAAATGCCGGCATTTTTCGCATCCGCGTGCTTATAGGAAACGTGGGCATAGTCGCCGCGGATGGTGCCCGGGGCCGCGGTTTTTGGCTCCGTGCCTCCCACCATCTTTCGTACTTGTTCAACGATTTCGATGCCCTCCAGAGCTACGGCTACCACCGGCCCGGAAACCAGCATGTCGACCATCAGCTTTCTGACGTTCTCGCCCCGGCGGATGGCCAGATCTTCGGTATAATGCTTTAGAGCCGTGTCTTCTGTCGGCCAAATCATTTTCAGGCCCACGATTTTCAGGCCGACTTTTTCGAATCTTTGAATTATCTCGCCTACCAAACCTCTTTCCAAGGTGTCTGGTTTAAGCAGTACCAGTGTGCGTTGTATAGTTTCGCATGTTTGTGTCATATCGCGCCCAGCTTATCAGATTCATACGTTTTTGGCCAGATGCTGTCTTGACCCGGGCTTGTCCGAAGTTCATCCTATGAAGCCGGGGACCGGTTAGAGGTTTCGGGCTAATTTCGGTTTTTGAGGCCGGCGTCTCATGACTCGTGGGTCATGAGATTGGGCCTCTGCAGCGTTCAATTATGGAAACTGTTAAGGTGGATTATTCTTCCTAAAACGTTTTCCGTAGCCATGTGCTCGTTTGAGCAGAGCCGAAAGCCTCGCCGGTCCCCTTTAAAATAAATGACTCGGAAGGTAAAATGATTTATAATTAAAAGCATGACGCAAACGATCGTCGAAATAAAAGCCCGGCCAAAAACAGATAAGGAAGAAGGTTTGTTGAATGCGCGCGCCGATTTTATGACCCCGTGGGGCGCTTTGTTGCTGGGGGTGACGATTGTATTGACCGTGTTTTTTTTATTAGCTTTGTTTATTCCTGTCTTGGATGGCTTACAGATGATTATCGTGGCCTTATTGACCATGGGGAGCTGGCTTTACTTGATTAATCGTTTTTCTGAAAGATTGCAGCTGGATGACGGAGTGCTGGAATTCAATTGCGCTTTGGGGCGCAAACATAGATTTGATTTGTCCGAAATATCTTCCATTCGTTTAAATGACATGGGTTGGGCCTTGAGCGGTGATTTTTATGTCCTGCAAATAGAGGTTTTTAATCGTGATGACGTGATTGAATTGGGGTTGGGTCCGTGTTGGTGCCGAAGCCATCTCACGTCTTTTGTCAGAAGCGTAGGCAGCGCCTTAAATAACATAAGATAATAAAATATGCCTTCAAAAAAATCATCAATCAACAAATCGAGATCGGTCAAAGCCAAAAAAATGGTCTCAAAAAAAACCAAACCCCAAAGGCCTTTTTACAAGAGTCCTAATTTTGTGGCAAAAAAAGTCGATGTTTCGCAAAGGCCTCAAGAGCGTTTTATGCAGTGGGTGTGTTCTCCGGATAATCAATGCTATGCCATGGAGACGCCGCCTTTCACGGAAAATGTTTACTGGCGTATCTTTCGCATCATGGCCGAGTTTATTGAGGGCTTTGAGTTTTTGTCCAAATTGCAAAAAGAAGTGACGTTTTTTGGCAGCGCCCGCACGCCCAAAGGAACCGCTTCTTATAAAGCCGCGGAAGAATTAGGCCGGTTGTGCGCCAAATCGGGTTTTACGGTCATTACGGGCGGCGGACCGGGGATTATGGAGGCCGGCAATAAAGGTGCTTATGATGGCGGAGGTGAGTCCATTGGCTTGGACATTGAATTGCCGACCGAACAGCGCCGCAATGATTATGTGACCCGCGCCATAGGTTTCCATTATTTTTTCACCCGCAAGGTCATGCTTTCAGCTTCAGCGCAGGCCTATGTTTTTTTTCCCGGCGGTTTCGGTACCCTGGATGAAGCCACGGAAATGATTACTTTGATTCAAACCGGCAAAATTCCCAGAAACGTGCCTTGTATTTTTGTGGGCAAATCATATTGGAAGCCGTTTTTCGACTGGATCCGTCAAGAATTGTATGAAAAAAATGCCTATATCAATAAACAGGATATGGATATAATTCAGATAGTGGATACCCCCAAAGAGGCTTTTACGATTATCAATAAGACCACTGAAAGATCCCTATAATAAAACACATCCCGCTGATAGAAGCGGGATGTGTTTATATGCGGGTGTGGACTCTCACGTCTTAAAATTAAGCTTTTTTGGCTTTTTCCGCCTGAGCTTTAAAATTGGCTGTTTTGGCCTTTTTCTTCTGTTTCTTGGTCAAGAGCTCGCCCTTTTGAACGGCTTCCAGCCTTTTTAAGGTTTTTATAGCCCGGGTTGACAGAGAGATTTTGACACCTTGAATGCGCTTGGTTTGAAGGTTTACACCTTGTTTGCGCTTGGTGGCCACATTGGAATGGCTACGGCTGTTGGCCACATTGGCTCTTTTGCCGGTTAAAATACATATACGAGACATATAGGGGTGGCACAAGTATAGTCATTTGCGCTATTATTTGCAAGTGTGGGGATCAGTGATTAAATATTTTTTCAAATAACATGAATATTTTAAATTTATCGAGTCAGCCTTTGGCTTTCGTGGTCTGGATCGGGGCGGTCCTGCTTGCCTTGACGGTGCATGAGTTTTCTCATGCTCTGATGGCCACTCTTATGGGCGATTCCACGGCTCGCCGGCTGGGCAGGCTGTCTTTGAATCCTTTGGCTCACATAGATTGGTTCGGCTTGCTGGCTCTGGTCTTTGTCAGTTTCGGGTGGGGAAAGCCTGTGCCTTACAATCCTTATGAATTGCGTTATCAAAAATGGGGGCCGTTTTTTATTGGTTTAGCCGGACCGTTCAGCAATTTGATATTGATGACCATATCAGGCGTTTTAATGCGCGTCCTGTTGCCGGTTTTGGGTTCCGGAAACTTATTGGTGATTTTTTTGGGGTTAAGTTTTATCATCAATATGGCTATCATGCTTTTTAATCTCATTCCTCTGCCGCCTTTGGACGGTTCAAAGATAATTTTTGCCATTTTGCACAAACCCATTTGGAATGATTTGAAAGAGGGGATAGAGAGATATGGATCTTGGGTTTTGATGGGGCTGATTTTTGTTGATATCGCTTTGGGCATGGGTATCATCGGAACCATCTTGGGGGTGCCTTTTTATTTTATTTCCGGCTTGTTCGGCCTTCAGGGTTTGCTGGGAGTATGATTTTATCTAAAATTTCACGGAACATTGAAGACTCCAAGAGTTATACGGCTCTTGAAAAAAATCACAAGTCAGGGATTATATTTTTCGGTCTTTGGATCACCGCTATTGGCATTCTGTTGACTGTGCTGCAAGCCGGTTCGATTATGCCTTTGGATTTGTTGATTTGGAGGCCGATACTGATTTTTGGCGTTATCACAGCCGTGTTGTTTTGGCTTAAGGTGTGGCTCAAGTTGGATTTGGCCTTGGCCTGGGAGAAAATAGAGGGCGGCTTTTTATGGGCCGGATTAACGGCTTTGGTTTTTGGCTTGATCAATGTATGGCAATACGGATCCGGTTTACTGCCCTTATCCCTAAAGGGAATCGGATATTATTTTTTGACTTTGGGTTTTTGGCCAATAAACGCCGGGCCGGAATCGTTTTTAAGAGGCTTTGTGTTTGGGCTGGCTGTTTTTTTTGTGGTGCGTGAATATAAAAATACCAGACAGGATATTAAATCTTTGATGGGGGGCATGGGCCTTTGGTTTTTTGGATCATTAATACTGCTGGCTCCGTCTTTTTCGGTTTGGTCAGCCCTATGGTTTAACGATGTAAACAGTCTGGGGCTGTCCGGAGCGGAGATGGTCAAGGAATTTTCTCGTTTGAATATCAATACTTATTGGAGTGATGGCCAGATTGTTCGTTGGTTTACGGGTTTCGGCGGTCAGTTGCCGGCCATGATGGCGTTATTCAGTGCGTCTTGGGTTTTTGTTTTAAGTTTTGTTTTATGGGTCTTGAGTTTTTGGGTGCCAAGGTCATGGGCGGGTTTTGGTCATCAAAAAATTACGGCTTGGCTTTTTCTCTTGTCCGCTCCTTTAACCGGGTTATCGTTGGGCTGGTCCAGAAGGTCCGTTTCAAACTTGGATTTGGCCTCATGGCTGGTCTTGGTCGTAGTTTTTTACAGTCTTTTTAGTCTGATGACACAGGCTCGTGATGATCGAGCGCCGAATGATTTTGCGCAATCGTGGAGGCTGTATTTTGTTTTGTTGGGATCCGCCTTGCTGGGTTGGACCGTGTTTTTACCGGCCGCGGCCGCCTTGGGCGTCTATTGGCTGTCACAGAAATTAAGCGCGGGTGGAAATCAAGTCTCTCATGAAATGCATTTGTGCGCGCAATGGCCGTTTTTGGCCGGTTTGGCTTTGGCTTTTATCCGCCGGGGAGATGTTATTACACAGGGCGTGAATTGGGGTTTGGTGGTTTTTTGGGCGCTAGCTTCCATGGCTTTGGTTTTACCTTGGTTTTTAAACAAATATGGCCATTGGCAGATAGTTGTAGGCTGGTGGCTATTGGCTGGTTTAGGCGCGACTCTTTGGCTCAAAACGATAGCCGCCTTGGCGGTGGTGGCTTTTTTTGTGCTAATCAGTCAGTTTTTAAGAAAAAAAATCAGTCGTTTCGATCTTTTTTGGCCTTATCTGATTTTAACTTCATTTTTTGTGGTGTTTACTTTGATTTTTTTAGCCCCTCGCTTAATGCAGTCCAAGATGACGCCCTTATAGCTTTAAACTTGACGTTAATGAAGCGCTTTGATATATTTCGCCCACATTCTACCAGCCTTTGAGGCTTATTAACCAAACATGCCTACAATTAATCAATTAGTCCGGCGCTCTCGCCGTACGGCCAAAGCCAAATCAAAGAGTCCTGCCATGCAGTTCACTCGCGATAGTTTGCATCGCAAACGCACTTTGTTGCCCAAGGGCAGCCCTTTTAAACGCGGGGTTTGCACCAAGGTAACAACCACCACGCCTAAAAAGCCAAACTCGGCTTTGCGTAAAATTGCGCGTGTCAGATTGTCGAATGGCCAAGAAGTGACGGCTTATATTCCGGGTGAAGGTCATAATCTGCAAGAGCACTCCATTGTCATGATTCGCGGCGGTCGTGTTAAAGACTTGCCGGGCGTGCGTTACCATATTGTGCGCGGTGTTTATGACACGCAGGGAGTTGCCAATCGCAGACGCGGACGATCATTGTACGGTAATAAAAAACCTAAGGCCGCTAAATCCTAAAAGATATGAGAGGTAAGCAAGCACCCAGCCGTTCCATTTTGCCGGATCCGAAATATACTTCATTGTCTGTTGCAAAATTGATTAACTACGTCATGGAAAGAGGCAAGAAATCAACAGCGCAGCGTATAGTTTACGATGCTTTTGATATTTTGGAAGCCAAAGCCAAAAAGCCGGCTTTGGAAGTATTTGAAGAGGCGGTCAAAAACGTATCTCCTTTATTGGAAGTGAAGTCACGCAGAGTCGGCGGCGCCAACTATCAGATTCCCTTGCAAGTGAGAGCTGAAAGACGCCAGCAATTAGCTTTTCGTTGGTTGATCGCGGCCACTCGCGCCAAAAAAGGCAGGCCTATGGCCGAAAAATTAGCCGGCGAGATTTTGGCGGCCGCTGAAAATCAAGGCGACGCAGTTAAGAAAAGACAAGACGTGCAGCGCATGGCCGAAGCCAACCGCGCGTTTGCGCACTTCGCCCGGTAAAAACAAGGTATGGATGATGGCACCGGTCATTTAAGTATAAAACAATAAGGATTTTGGCCGGCTGGTTCGGCCTTCCTTTTTTTTCTGAAATTATTTATCCAAAAATTTTATGCCCAGAGAATATTCTTTAAAAGATACCCGTAATTTCGGGATTATCGCTCACATCGATGCTGGCAAGACAACTTGCTCGGAGCGTGTTTTGTTTTATACCGGCCGCAAGCATAAGACCGGCGAGGTGCACGAGGGTGAGGCCACCATGGACTGGATGGAGCAAGAGCAAGAGCGCGGTATTACCATCACGTCAGCGGCTACCACTTGTTTTTGGAAGGGTTGCCGTTTGAACTTGATTGATACTCCCGGGCACATTGATTTCACCATTGAGGTTCAACGCTCATTGCGTGTTCTGGATGGCGCGGTGACCGTGTTCGATGGCGTGGCCGGCGTGGAAGCTCAATCGGAAACGGTTTGGAGGCAGGCTGATAAATATAAAGTGCCTCGTTTGTGTTTTGTGAATAAATTGGACCGCATGGGTGCGGATTTTTACAAGGACATTGAATCCATTAGAACGCGTCTGAATAAGCGCGCCTATCCCATTCAATTGCCCATCGGAGCCGAATCTAATTTTGTGGGTATCATTGATTTGATCACCATGAAAGCCGAAATGTACAAGGATGAAATGGGTAAAGACATCGAAGAGACAGATGTTCCGGCTGACATGCTGGATAAGGCCAAACAATACCGTAATGAATTCTTGGAAGCTTTGTCCGAGACGGACGAGGTTTTGATGAATAAATATTTGGCCGGCGAAGAGCTGACCGTGGAAGAAATCAGGGCGGCTTTAAGAAAAGCGGTTATTAACATGGATATTTTTCCTATTCTTTGCGGCTCGGCTTTAAAAAACAAGGGCGTTCAATTCATGCTGGATGCGGTCAATTATTACTTGCCGTCTCCTTTGGACGTTCCCGCCATCCAAGGCAAAGACCCGGCTGATCCGGAGAAGATTATTGAGAGACATGCTGATGATAACGAGCCTTTTTCGGCCTTGGCGTTTAAAGTCATGTCCGATCCTTATATCGGCAGATTAGTCTTTTTCCGGGTTTACTCCGGTAAATTATCCACCGGTTCTTATGTTTATAACGCCACTATCGGCAAAAAAGAGAGAATCGGACGCATAGTCAGAATGCATGCCAATGACCGCGAAGAAGTGCAGGATGTGTTTTCTGGGGAAATTGCCGCGGCCGTGGGTTTGAAAGAAACATTTACCGGGCATACGTTGTGCGACGAAGACCATCCCATTATTTTGGAATCCATTACCATCCCCGAGCCCGTGATTGATATCGCTATCGAGCCGAAAACCAAAGCCGACCAAGAAAAAATGGGTGTGGCTTTGCAAAAGTTGGCTGAAGAAGATCCGTCCTTCCACGTGCGTACGGATGAAGAGACTTTGCAGACTATCTTGTCAGGCATGGGAGAATTGCATTTGGAAATTCTGGTGGATCGCATGAAGCGTGAGTTTAACGTGGAAGCTAATGTGGGCAAACCTCAGGTGGCCTACAAAGAAGCTATTAAAGGCGAAGCTGAAGGTGAAGGTAAATTTATCCGTCAGTCCGGCGGCCGAGGTCAATACGGTCATTGCTGGTTGCGTGTCGCTCCGGCGGAAAGAGGCAAGGGCTATGAATTCGTCAACGATATCAAGGGCGGCGTTATTCCCAAGGAATATATTCAGCCTATCAACAAAGGCATCCGCGAAGCTATGCAACGCGGTGTAGCCGCCGGTTATCCCATGCTGGATGTACAGGCCACGGTTTATGATGGTTCGTATCATGAGGTTGATTCTTCTGAAGCCGCCTTTAAGATTGCAGCTTCCATGGCTTTCCGGGCCGCTTGTGAAAAAGCCGGAGTTTCCATCCTTGAACCCATCGAGCGTGTGGAAGTGGTTGTCCCGGAACAGTACATGGGAGATGTTATCGGTGATTTGAATTCAAAACGCGGACAAGTAAATTCCATGGAAGACAGGAATGATGTCAAAGTCATCAACGCGGAAGTTCCCTTGGCTGAAATGTTTGGCTACGCGACTTCGCTCCGTTCCATGACGCAAGGCAGAGGCTCATATACCATGGAGTTTGACCACTACGCTCCGGTCCCATCCAATGTTCAGCAATTGTTGATAGAAGGCAAAAACAAGAAATAAAAATATGGCGCCGTCAGGCGCCTTATTTAAATCCGTCATTAAATGGTATAATATCCGCATGATAAAAGTTGGCGGAAGAAAATGGCAACTCAAGTTAGGCTTGCTTGGATTGCTGTCGTTTTTGTTTTTTCCGCAATTGGCTTTAGCCATGGCTGTGCAGTGCGCCGGCAACTCGGCCATGCCGGACGCGGAATGCGTGGTTAAGTCATTAAGCGAAAAAGCCGAGTGTCCTTCCGGTAAAAAACAGATTGTCAAAGCCACGGCCAATTGCGCCGGAGCCGGCGGCTTTGCGTTTTTGTGCTGCGCTTCCAATGCTACGGCTGAACCGCCGGATGTTTTGCCGAAATGCGAGGGCGAAGGCAGCATGAATGCCATTTGTTTAAACAAGGTTACTCCCTGTCCTTCGGGCACGCATGAAACCGAGACTTCTGATTGCGGTTCAGGTTCGGGCATGCCGAGGCATTGTTGTGTACCCAATTCATCACCCGGAGGAACGGCCGGGTCTTCAGGTGGTACCGGTGTGGGCAGTAAAAAATTAGCCATACCCAAGTTGAATGTCAAAATACCGGGTTTGGTTTTTTCGGATGAGCCCATAACTGACGGTGAAATGCTGGTTATTCCTTTTTTGGGGCAGTACATTTCTGCTTTTTATCAGTATATAGTGGGTATCGGCTTGGTGGCCGCGGCTGTTATTTTTACTTATTCGGCTTTTTTATATCTTTTCAGCGCTACGGGCTTGCAAACGGCTGACGCCAAAAAGAAAATGATAGACGCCTTGATTGGTTTGGTGATTATTTTGGGATCGTACGTTATTTTGTCCAATATCAATGTTAATACAACTATTTTTGGTGCCATGAGATTTCAGACTATCAATCCATTGGTTTCAGAGCTCGGGCGTTACAGCGGTGCCATGCCGCCCAGGGTCGGCCTGGAAGGATTGGGCACTCCGGTTGAACCAAAAGTGATTATCGATGCCGCTAAATCAGCCGGAGTGAATCCGTGTTTGGTTTTGGCGGTTTGTAATGTGGAAACCGGCTTGAGAAATGTTTGGAACGGTATTGCTTCAGGGGGCACCATAGATCAGGCCAATTCATTTGGTGTTTGCCAGGTCAGCTTGTCAAACGTGGTCGAGGGAGGAGAGTGCAGGAGCGGAGCTTGCACCGGGGTGCTGGCCGAGGAGTTAAGAAAAAAATTTCCTGATTTTCCGATAGAGTACAAAGACAACCCGACTGTTTCCAGGACGGCCAAAAGAAATTATTTGCTCACGCATCCGGAGGCCAATGCCTATGCGGCGGCTTGGATTTTAAAGCGCACGGGTTCATCCAATGAATTGATTAAGGCTATCAGCTACAATGCCGGAGCGGGTTCTGTTATGGCGGCTTTGGGTAATTTGGGAGGAGGCTCGATGACTTTGGACTCAATCAGCCGTCCGGAGGATGCCGGTATAATGCAAGGCGGCATTGCCATTGCCGGTTTGGGCGATCCTGATCCTGACTGTGTGGCTGCCATGGGCAACGTGTCTCAATGCAAAGGTTGTCCCAAGGATGGCGGCAAATGCAACATCTCTTCAACCAATGCTTCGGGTGAGTTTGACGGGGTGTGTCCGACGGTTGTAGGCGGCAAGCAGCTAAAATGCAAAGGAGCTAACCCTCATATGTATGCCTCTGAGGTAATCAAGTCTTATAAATGGGCTTTGAGTAAAGGCTGTAAAAATTGATAGTTGCTTTTTTCCAACCCGTCTGGTGAACTGTGTTGATTATGTCATGGCAAAAAATATTTAATACGGCCAGGCGGTTTGGAACGCCTGTCATTGTAACCGATCAAGCGGGCGCTGACCCCATGGTAATCCTGCCTTTTGATATTTATGAGGGCTTGATATCAGAAAACGGGGGACCCAACTCCTATTCGGTCAAACCTAAAAATAAAAGAGGTCTGGATCGCATGTCGGAGCCGGACGCTTCAGTCGAAAGTATCTTGGAGATTCCTTATGAGGACGTTGAAAATCAAAAAAATGGCTTAACAGAGCCTATTAATGACATAAAAACCATAAAAAAAACCAATGATTTACCAGATATGGCGCCGGACTCTTTGGAGGAGGACGTTTCCTTGGAAGAGAGGTTCTATTTTGAGCCCATGGAGGACGAAATTAAAAAATAGGTTTACCTCTTGCGTTATTTTAAAGAGGGTGCTATATTTTCC